>Ga0265780_10000218_pt1 | contig 92776 bp, 108 predicted proteins | sample P1T30metagenome_FD_192432 | JGI IMG/M metagenome (GOLD analysis project Ga0265780, IMG submission 192432) | Plant litter microbial communities from East Loma Ridge, Irvine, California - P1 T30 | ecosystem: Environmental > Terrestrial > Plant litter > Unclassified | place: USA: California...
ATCCACTCCACATCCACAACTCACAAGCAACAACAAGACCATCAAAGATGGCCCGCACCAAGCAAACTGCCCGTAAGTACAGCCCCATCTTCGCATCGCATCGCCTGCATCGTCGTCGTCGTCGCTCGCTTTGGTGTTCGTCGCAATCCGACTTCGCCACTGCGACGCACCGCGGCTTTGCTCTCACCGCCCTGCACCTCACCACCACTTTGCATCACCACTAACAACACTCAGGCAAGTCCACCGGTGGCAAGGCTCCCCGCAAGCAGCTCGCCTCCAAGGCTGCTCGCAAGTCCGCGCCGTCAACCGGAGGTGTCAAGAAGCCTCACCGCTACAAGCCCGGAACCGTCGCTCTCCGTGAGATCCGTCGCTACCAGAAGTCGACTGAGCTCCTCATCCGCAAGCTGCCCTTCCAGCGCCTTGTCCGTGAGATCGCCCAGGACTTCAAGTCCGATCTCCGCTTCCAGAGCTCTGCCATCGGCGCTCTCCAGGAGTCCGTCGAGGCCTACCTCGTCTCCCTCTTCGAGGACACCAACCTATGCGCCATCCACGCCAAGCGTGTCACCATCCAGAGCAAGGACATCCAGCTCGCCCGCCGCCTCCGTGGTGAGCGTGGTTAAGCTTCTCTCTTCTCGCGACTCGACATGACAACACTCTCGGGTCGATGATGGGTTCTTCGGTTTGGGTCTTTGGGCGTTGCGGTTAATCATGGTTCACGGTTTCAACCTTTTCGGGTGCATCAATGGATGCTGAGTATGTAGTATATCCGGTGATGGTTCACTCACGATATCCACTGAATCAGATGATTCTTACTTCAACCTTCTTCCGCCATGTGACATTGCTTGCTTGACTGCCTTGCTCATGCTATGTTACTCTTGATGACGCCCTTTCATGCTTGCTCTTCTTTGTTGTTTTGATTTTCGTATCGCGACGCGACTGGTTGGCGTGTCGAGCTGAGCAACTCCGGGCACCCGAGGGTGATCGAGACCCGAAGCCCCGCTCGATGGCCTCATCACCACGACCATCACAGCCGACGTCAACAAGCACTAATGCGGACACTTGGACGTGTTCACAAGATGTCTTTCAATTACTCAGAACTAAGAATTTCTTTCGCGAATCCTCTACATTCTCTTCTCCTACCAGGATGACGTATGCAACTGAGTTTTGGTCATGGTAAGTATAAAGCTGCCGCGTCATGAATACGAAGCTCATGAGGTTTTGAAGGATGTCGCCTGGCGCTGCAGCGGGCAAACTGGGTACCACGCCAGCGGTCGGCGAGAAGGCTCCCACTACGACTAAGCTCAGCCTGCCGTCTTCCAAAGGAAATCCAACTGTTGTGACGTTTCTCAGGCACTGCGGGTGTCCTTGTATGTTGCAAGTCACTAAAAGTACCCCATATGCGCAACTCATTCGTCGCAGTCGCTGAGAAGACGTTCCTGAACCTCCGCGCCATCGCTCCATCGCATCCCGACGTCAACTTCGTCGCTGTCTCCCACAGCGACCAAACATCCACAGACAACTGGCTCGCCGCCCTTCCGGACCCCTCCAAGAACACCCAGCCAAATCTGCAGGTCATTGTCGATGCAGACAGAGCGACGTATGCAGCATGGGGACTGGGCACGTCGAGCATCTGGCATGTTCTTGGTAGCATTTCTGGGGTCTCGAAGCTGGATAAGGAGGAAGGCATTAAGGTGCGCTCGACGGAGAGTGGGAACAGGTGGCAAACTGCGGGCAACTTTGGGGTAGATGGGAAGGGTGTGGTACGGTGGAGTAGGAAGGATAAGAGGGCGGATGATTTGCCTGATATTCAAGAGGGGATTGAAGCTGTGCTTGAGGGCGACTCTTGATTGATTGTGTGGGAGAGAGTGCGCGAATATCAAAGCAGAATTTCTGTGCTCATTGTCACGTACGAGCGAAGGTGTAAGCACAATCAAGAAGTGGGGTCGTTTCACTGTACAGAGGCTACACTTCTTGTGCCAGATTGTAGCCATATTAGTAGCAGGAGATACTGCAACTAAGGAGTTGACACTTGCTTAACATGCCACACGCACGCAAAGACCACTACCGTAAGAGCTCCCGATATCCGGTCAGCCTAGATTAGCGCCTTGGCTAACAGATCGGGCGGAGAAAGCTGGCAGATTTCATAAGACGACTTTACTATTGGCTCAAAATTCCTCAGGCTGGCCGGATATCGCGAGTTTCTACGGTACTCGTAACCCCCACCCCACACCTACATAGATCACCATGGCGCCACCAATCAGCGAGATGTCTCCCCTCACGCAGATATATCATCAGGATCACCTGCAAGCATTTCGGTTACACCAAGATGGGGCCAAAGAGAAGGCCTTCAGCATTTGCCGCAAACTTCTCGTCGATCCCCATGTTGGAGTCTAGCACTGGGCTGGCTCTCATCTACTTTTAGGCACGTCCCTTCTCATTCATTCCTAAGCCGACCCTAACATTTTTACAGGCGACTCGGATGACTGCTAGGTGGAGCACGCACAGCAAGCTGTTGACCTATATCGCTCAGTCTATGAGTGCAAGGACCGTCCGACGACACCCGTATAGCAAGCTACCTATCTTCGATACTTGACACGTGCTGAGGCTGTCCTGAAAGCTGCACAGGCCGATGCGAAGCGAACCGCAGAGCGAGATGCGGAAACACCTGCCGACGCAACGCGAGCCGCCCACGACGATATCGACGACGATGCAGGTGTTGGCATCTTCGGCGAGACAGAGGTCATATATGACGAGGACGATAGCGATGACATGATCGATGCGGACGACATAAGCGACGCGAGCGACAGTGACAGCATGGTCGATGCGGACGGCATAAGGATCGCGAGCGACAGTGACAGCATGGTCGATTTTGATGATAGCGACGGCATGATCACTGCGGACGCGGACGGTGGCGTCGAAACGGACGAGGACGAGGATGAGGACGATGACGATAGCGATGATGCTAGCAACGGCTCTATCAGTGAAGAAGATTCTGAGGAAACTGAAGTGTCGTCAACTGCGTTGGAGCGTCAACGAAAGGCCGAGGAGATCAAAGTCAAACTTCGGGCTATGTTGCCGAATGGTATTCGCGCCCCGGGCAACAAGCCAGCTGGCGCGTACCACCCATAGCTCCCTACGCCAGCTGGCCACTCTCGAGGCCATACAGGCGATCGCGGCAACGCCTTTCAACTTCGTCGTTGCCCGTACAACCCTCAGCTCCTCACGCCAGCTGGCCCCTCTCGAAATCCTACAGACGATCACGGCGACACCTCCCAATCTCGTCGTCCCTCACACAACCCTTCGCGCGCTGTCTCAGTCCCCTCGCAAAACCCCACAGGCGACCCCGGCAGCGGCTCGCGTCGTCCCTCACGCCGTGCGTCCGAGTTCATACCCGAACCATCGCGTCGTCCTGCAGAGGATGACAAGGCTGGTGGGAGGTAGCGACCAGATGCTGCAGGAACGTGCGTGGGAAAACTTTGGGCGGCGGCTTCTTACCGTAGAAGTAAGATAGGATAGCTATCTGAGGAACAGTCCCATATAGCTTCATGTTACTTTTGCGCTTCGAGTTTCTAAACTTTTTTTCTCCCTACTTATTCTTGCTCGTAGCCGACGACATGCAGTGACGCTAAGAGAAGGAACAACAAGGTTGGAGAGGGGCAGCGACCATGAACGATGGAACAAACTTCAATGATTGGTACAAATGTGAGTATGCGAATGCAAGTCATACTTGCGCTTGAGCATCATGAAGCGCGATGGACGTGATTCGCCACCAGTGAGTGAGAGGCGTTACAGCTACTGGCTTTAGGTCTGTGAAGCGTGAATGTCTAGGTAACAAGCCTGCCGCTATATAATTTCCATCAATTACCTCAGTCCGGGAATGTATTACTCTGATGTTGGGCAACGCGTATTTTGGCGAGATGCCTCTAGCAGCTGTAAGAAGGTCGACTGTTGAGCACGAGAGCGATGATGGCAGTACCGATAGCGTTCCATCGACGCATCATTTTTCGAGCGCGCGCACTCGGACATCAGCGCGTCAACCACCAGACGATGCCCCACTTGACTATGGCACCATGGCCGCGCCCGCAACCACGACAAGCGAGTATGGCTCAGACGTCGATTTACATGCTGTCGCAGCATTGAGCGACTACGGGTCAGACATCGGCTTCGAAGACATCGACGAAGACACGATACTCGCCGACGCGTTGAACACGATCGAAGAGGCGCGGCCGTCTGGGAGAGGAGCGGTGCTGCCCAGCATTGAATTCGAAGAGGGAGAACAGGAGGACGAGGAACACGATGTGGCAGGCTTCGTGCCGATTCACGGCCCGACGCTGCTGCGACTGGCGAAGAGGACGGGGGGCGCACACCCAAGTCGCGGCATCCAGAGCTCGCCAGTGCGGCAGACGCTGGAAGTCGAATACCACGAGCCCTCGCGACGGGCGTTCTCAGGTACGTGGACCGCCGGCAGCATAGCATAGCACGCGCACGCTCAGTACTGACGGCTAACAGCGTCTAGTGCCCCTCGAAGAGCCCGCATCGCCCGCATCGCCCGCATCGCCCTTACGCCCACCGCCCAAGTACCTCCGCTCCAAGTCTGGCGCTGAGCAGCCCCTATCGACCCCCCATGCGGTAGACGCCGCCGACACCGGCACGCGGCCGCCTCTCGAGCGCTTCCGCACGAAGCCCAAGAAGCCGCTCTCCGTCACCGACCTCGTGTCGCCGGCATGGTGCGAGCTGCAGTACTTCTACACGCTCAGCAAGTTCGGGCGCAAGCCACGGACACAGGCGATGCGCACGGGGTCCAAGATCCACCAGAAGCTGGAAGACGAGGTGCACACCACCGTCCCGATCCAGGTGCACAGCAAGGAGGACAGATTCGCCCTGCGCATGTGGAATGCCATCTCTGGCCTGCGGTGCCTGCGCGAAACGGGTCTCACGCGCGAGCTGGAGGTCTGGGGCGTGCTGGACGGACAGGTTGTGAACGGCGTCATCGACGAGCTGTCGTACGAGTGCCCTGACCCGGCGTTTGAAGAGCAGATGGAGAGGTCGCGTGCCGAGAAGGAGGGCGGCGTTGTGCCTTTGCCGGGCCAGCCGACTATTGCACAGGCCTTTGCAAAGCCTTCGTCGCAGCAGCAGAACGGCGCCTGGGTTGGCGGGCTGGAGCGAGACAAGCAGATCTATCTTGCGGACGTCAAGACGCGCTCCGTCCGCTCGCTGCCCACTGGCGCATCGCTGCGGCCGACGTGGATGCAGTTGATGCTGTACCGGAAGCTGCTCGAATCCCTATCGCTCAACACCGTGGATGCGGAGACTGTCTTCGCGCGGTACGATCTACAGCCGCTCGAGCCACTGAGTCCGACCTTCATGCAAGAGCTCGGCGGTTTTGCGCCCGACAACGAGGCTGCAAACTACCCCAACCTCCTCTCGCTGTGGGCGCTGCTTGTCACTGAAATGCAAGCCACGCTCCCGCCGACAAGTCTCTCGCCCATCCTCCGCGCCGAGTTTCGTTACGCAAAGACTGGCGACATCATCGGCAATGAATTGACCGTCTACGATACTGAGGTCATCGATACGTACGTCAGCGCAGAAATGGCGTGGTGGAAGGGCACTAGAGAAGCAAAAGGCGTAGAAGTGGAGGAGGCCTTCAAGTGCAGGATATGCGATTTTGCCGAGGACTGTAGTTGGCGGAAGACGAAGGTGGAAGAGGCCATCGAGAAGAGCAGGCTGAGGAGGGAGGCAAAGGGGAAGAGCGCAGTCTGATGAGTTTGATGCGCGACGAAGGCGTAACGAGAGGGGCGTGGTGCAATATTTGAGGCGTACGCGGCACGATATACCCAGAGTTCTGTTCCTACTTCACTTCAAATCAAAGCATCTTGCCAAAACCGCTTTCATCATGTTTTGATCATTGAAGCTCTATATCAAACCGTTCATGCTCCTTTTCTGATGAGCCATCTAGCACTTCAAAGCCCATCCCCCAAGCCACTTTCCCAATCCCGCACCTCTACTGTCCACTAGGGACCTCGTACGGCCCATATCCCGGCCTCGGAAACTTCGGGCTCCCATCATCGTTCCACTCGAACTTCTCCGCACGAATCGTGCGCGCATACCAGCCATTAGTCGGGTCCCGCATACCATGGTACCTACACCGATTTTTAGCCATCGAATGTCAACACCGAATGAAAAGTACTCACACAATCCAGTCTTCCTTGCCATCAGGAGACTTTGTAAAGCTCGCATGGCCAACACCATACGCCTCCTCGGACGGGTTCTGGTAGAATACGGGGAACGCGTGCTTGCGCCAGTCGTTCGGGTTCATGGGGTCGTCGCCGACGAGCTCGAGCTGCGCGAGGCAGTAGTTGCGGTTGTCGGAGCGGGCGGCGCTGTAGATGATGAATTGTTGGCCTGTAGTGGGGTTGGTGAGTTGTTGAGGGCCTTCGTTGGAGGCGAGGCGGTCGTTGGACATGCGTCCGAAGGGCCTAGGGATGTGTGAGTATGGATTGAGGGTGAAATAGAGGGGACTTGGACTTACGTTCGCTCCCAGGGGTGGTCGGGTACGGAGATGATTTGGCGCTCGGAGAAATTTGAGGCAACAGTCCATGGGTCAGACATCTCCGTGATACACAAATTGGCTGGCCAGCCGTCATACTGGCGTTGCCTAGATATGGAGGTCAGTGTGGGGCCCACGTGCTCTGAAGGGCGTTTCTTACCAGCAGCTGTAGACGTGATACAGCTTCTCCTTGTGAGCGAAATAGGTACCGTCGATGGCGAATTGGTCATAGGTGTTCAGCTCCGACTTGTACGTCCAGGTTGCTTCCCAAGGATCCTCACCAATTCCCTCAACGACGAACATGCGGTGGTGGACAGCAGGGCAGTTGTACTCGCACCACATCTCCATTTCAGGAGGAGGAGAGTCGCCATTGGGGTCCGCAGTGAAGATGACATACCAATTGCCGTTGATGTGGTGGATCTCGGGGGCCCAGATGTCGGTGGAGTTGCCGTAGCCCGAGCCTTTCTCTGGCTTGAAGATGAGCTTGGACTCGACATTGTTCCAATCTGTTAGGCCCTTGTTGCGGTACATGGTGACTAAGAGTGGTCAATTAAGTCAATTGGAATCTCATTTGCTGCCGAGTATGAACTTTACGCACTGTTCTCGTTGTTGGAGTAGGTCTACGAATAGCAAGTTAGTAGTCGTCTCACTTGTCTGATGTAGATGTTGACTTACCATGTAGTAGTAGTCGCCATGACGGAAGACCCAGGGATCAGCACCGCCGCTCTCGAGAATCGGATTGTTGAAGGTGTTTGTAGTATTGCCATAGATTGGCATAACGCTGTACTGGCAGGCCACCACAGCAGCGAGAGTTGCTGATAGCAGAAGCTTCAACATTTCGATTGTTAGACAGATGTGCAGTCCGAGGAAGTTGACGGGCGTGGGAAACAAAGATGAGAAGCCAGTGAGAGGGGGTATTTATGCGGGGCGGGCTAAAACGCGGGAGAGAGGTGAAGGCAGCGGGAGTGATGTTGTATTTTGCGGGGATCATGTTCATCTCCTGCGGATACCATACTAAAAGAGGCACATATTGGGGTAGAGCAAACGGTCATGAGGTGTACAGAGACGGGTCCTCGAAGCACGCGTATCCCAATCTCCGTCTAAAGCGGGGACTGTACGAGATTCTCAGGTTGCACGTTTGGCCAATTCAGTGACATGTTCTATTCACAGAAATATCTTCAAGAAAAGGTTGCTTGGGAAGCGGTTCCTGGGGTGACGTACCCGTGGGCCGTCGGTGTAGCTCTCCCCGCAATACTGATTTCGGGCTCTGCACGCGAGTCAGCCGTCGATCTTGGCGAGGTCGAAGCATGCCACAGGAAGTCGCGAAGATTCCTTACAACTTTCAGACCAACGAGGAGCTGCTTAGCAGTCTTTCCCCCAATCTTACTTGTCTAACACAGCGACTTGTCGTCTTCTGAGCTCCCCGTACCTTTTCGTCGTGTGCGCTTACGCGCTGTACATTTCTCCCGCGCATCACAACCGTCACCACGGCCAGAGCGGGATTACGATGAACAACTCACAATTTCGAACCCTACTCATCAGCAGCGACACGGCGACACCAAAACGTGATGGAGACTCGAGCAAGCCCGCTGCGGGCCCACTCGGCGCACGCAAGCACTCCAGCATACCAATGACGCCGTAAGTATGCGCTTTGGACACACACAGTGCAAGACTAAGACTAAGACTATCACTAACACTACACAGTCGCCAGGTAGGAAGACCGGCGATGCAAGCAGACTTTGCGCGCCAACTCGCCGAGCGAAATGCCAAAGCCGACCCCAAGAAGAAGGCCCGCGCCTCTGCGCCCAAAGGCACCAAGCTGGCCGCGGGATACATCGACCGCACGAAGGAGCGCGTGGACCCAGAAGACAACGAGATGGCGAAGCGCATCAGGAACCTCGAGGAGTCTATGAAGCTGGGGGAGATTGACCGCGACACATTTGAGCAGCTTGTGCAGGAGATGGCGGGAGGAGACGCTGGCACCACACACCTGGTCAAGGGTCTGGACCGCAAGCTGCTGGAGCGCATACGGCGGGGCGAAGACGTGTCTGGGGAGACCAAGGAGGAGGGGTGGGGACAGGAAGAGGAGCCGTCGCCCGCCGTGGACGATGCATTCGACGAGATGGCGGGCGGGGACGTTGGGCCAATCGTGCGCGAGAAGGCGGAGAAGAAGGGCGAGAAGATGATGGCGCCGCCGCCGCCCGTCGCGGGCGCAAAGAGAAGCAGAAACGACATCTTGAAGGACCTCAAGCGGCAGCGCGAGGAGGCAGCGGCGGCCGCGGCAGCAGAGCACGAGAAGAAGTTTCCGAGCCTGGGGCCGGGCTTCCGCAAGATCGCCGGGCAGGGAGAAGCGACGCGGATCGAGACAGACGCCAAGGGCCGCGAAGTGCTCATAATCACTGGCCCCGACGGCAGGGAGAAGCGGAAGATCAGGAAGCAGCAGGCCGATGAGCAGCCGCCGCCCCAGACACGACACGACCTCGACGACGTTGCCAAGCCCATCAACATGCACAACCTGCCGGAGCCGAAGAAGGAGGAGTCGGAGGACGAGGACATATTCGAAGGGGTGGGATCGAACTACAACCCGCTGGCCAACTTTGACGACGAGGATGAGGCCTCCGATGGGGAGACCAAGGCGGACACCGAAACCGCAGAGCAGCAGCTGGTCGACGAGTCAAAGGACGCAGAAGCCGTAGTCTCAGCAACCAAAGACGTCTACGAGCCCACAACAACAGCGCCCGTCAAGCGGGACTACTTCAAATCAACCTCCCGCGACACCGCAAACCAGCCCTCATCCACCATATCCTCCGCCGATGCCACCGTGCGCGCCGCCCTTGCCAAGGTCCGCAACCTCGACGAGAACTCGACGCTCCTGCAGAACCTGGGCTCCACCGATCCCGACGACCCGCACTCCAAAGAAGCCCGCCTCAAGAAGCGCGCCGCCGAGCTCGCCGCTTCTGACCGCGACATGGAGGACATGGACCTTGGGTTCGGCGCCTCACGCTTCGACGACGCAGACGACATGGAGAGGGAAGGGGAGAAAGTCAAGTTCAGCCAGTGGAAGGGGCTGGGTGCGAACGGCGAGGGAGATGGCGACGATGACGATGCACGCGAGGCGAAGAAGGCGCGCAAGCGGGGGCCGAAGAAGAAGAGGGGGGATAAGAACAAGGCAGAGGATGTGCTGAATGTCATGGAGAGGCAGAAGAAGGAGAAGAAGGATAAGCCGTTGGGATGAAGTAGTATTGCTATGCGCCGTCAGGGATGATATAGTCTCGAACGCCTTCGGTGCTGTACAAGATCACCACGGACTTCTCGTCCAGGCCCAACGCCTCTCTCTCCTCTTGACACGCCTTTCTCAGCGCACTCAACGTTGAAGCACCGCACGGCCCGTTCTTAACTCCCTGGCCGTGCAAGTAAAGCAGATCGTGATGGACATCGACATCCGTCACCGTCAAGCTTGCGTCCACACCATGCTTCAACACCTCCCACGCCGTCAGAGAAGTCGTTCCGCAGTTGAGCCCGTTCATGATCGTATGTCCCGTTTTGATGGACGTGATCTTCCCCGCCTCTAAGCTGCTTTTCAAAGACGCTGCTTCGGTTGGCTCGACGGCGATGAACTTTGCGGTCGGTGATTTGGCTTTGTAGTGTGCAGCTACTGACTCTGCCCATGAGCCGGCGCCAACTCCTGCTATTGCGTGCGTTGCACTGGGGAGGTGGAGTTCCTTGAGCTGGGTGTCTACTTCGGCGAGCATGGTTTTGTAGCCTTCCACGACCCACTATCCATTATTAGATGACGTGAAGACAGAAAGCAGTAGATTGAATACCTTAGGAATCTGCTCATAGCCTGCATATGCAACATCCATAACCAACAGGCCGCCTTTTTCGGCTTCATCTTGCGCATATCTGACCGAGTCATCATAGTCGCCGTCAACGACAATGACGTTCCCTCCCTCGCCTTCGATCTTCTTCTGAGTGGCCAAATCCATAAAATCTGGAACAAACACCGTGGCTGTGATCGACAGATACTTCGCCATGCGCGACACTGCCCGTCCCCAATTGCCCTCCGTACATGTGACTAGTCGGATGCCTTGTGCTTTCGCTGCTTTCCCGACTTCTTCTACAGATCTTCCCGGCGGCACATTACACTTCTCTGCGACAGCTTTGTAGACAGCCCACGATGCACCTAGAATTTTGAAGGCTGGCAGGCCGAGGCGATTTGATTCATCTTTCATGAAAACGTGCTTCAGACCCAGGTCCTTTGCGACATCGGGAAGAGATACTAGTGGTGTGACTGCGTAATCTGGAAGGCTGCGATGGAATGGTTCGACTTCTGGGTTGAAGGAGCCGGTGAAGGACCATCTGGATGCCTCTGGACTAAGGTACATGGTTACTTCCAGGATTATTGCTCGATTGGTGGGTGGATGCTAGAGGATCTTGATTGTTTGTAATAGTGTGGGAAGGCTATATATCTTTGACTTTAACGCAGGTGTGTGGAAGGGCGTGCGGGCGTGTAGGGCGTGAGGTGTCCACCAATGAATGCAGACCTTGTTTGTGGAGGATATTATCGGTGTACATGTTGTGAAACAAAGTCAGCAAGGCGGGTAATTGGCCGTCGGAATATTGGTAGCTAAAAGCACGTGTTATGATAGTGATGACGGGAATGACTTTACAAGGGGATGTACACCAAAATGGGGGAAGCTTCAATGTTTACTCTCCAGCACACTGATTCCTTTCGTGGTAATTCTTGTTGCCTGCAGCACTCGTCGAAGTATGCTTCGAAAGCGAGCCGAGGCACCCCGACGTCATACCTACCTAAGTCCGAAGGCAGCAGAAGCTCACGCTCAATGTTCACTCCACCAATGTCAACACCACGCTCTTCCGTTCAGACTGCTGCGGGCAATATCCCTCAAGTGGTCTTGCGGCCAACCTGGGATAATGCCGTTGCCTGTTTCTATCTACCCAAAGTAAGACGCCCTCTGCACTCCAGGTTTCGTCGCTAACAGGCAACACTCGCAGGCCGTGATCTTCTTCCTCGCGCACCCGTTTCTATACCCACTACTCAAGGCACGACTACTGCCGGCGGTACTCCTCTCGTTGTTCATCATCACGAACCTCTTCGTCTGGACGTACATACCGCAGGTCCTCTTCCTCAAGATATTCCAGAGCCACGGATCTGCATGGGTCAACGGCACATTTCTAGTGCTCGGAGAGGGAGCAGCGGTCACGGCTCTGCTGTTCGAATCATTCTTAGTGGTACGTGTCATCCCGAGAGATGCATATATGTCATTTACTGACGCCGCCCAGGACGAGTCACAAGTGGACATATTCGATGCGGTCTTGATATATAAGGGCCATGAAGATCTGGTCCGTCAAAACCGCCCCGTCAGTGAAGATTCACTCAACGATCCCGTACGCCGCCTGGGAAAGCCCACTCGCTCCTCGGAGTACGCGCCATTCAGCTTCCGCCAAATCGCAGAATTTGTTGTCCTCCTTCCCATCAATTTCATCCCATGGGTCGGTGTGCCACTTTTTCTGTTACTGACAGGCTACCGCGCTGGACCACTTCAACATTGGCGCTATTTCCAGCTTCTGGGCTATGATCGTAAGCAACGCAACGCGTACGTGGGTAGAAGGCGTTGGCAGTACATGTGGTACGGTGCTGTGTACTTGTTCATGCAGCTTGTGCCGCCCTTCTCCATGTTCTTCTTGTTGACAGCTGCTGTAAGCTCGGCTTTGTGGGCGGCAGATCTTGAGACGGCAAAGCGACAACAAGAGCAGAGAGCATTGGCTCCGCAGTACACAGACGATTCAGATACCACTGTCTGATTGGTATTAGAATTTAAGACGAACAATACAAAGCTGTTAGGATGTAATTGCACAGACAAGAAAGGCGTGATTATGGAATCGAAACATCACACCCGCTCTGTGGTACCTAGCACCATCCATTTTGATTCTAAAGAGTCCCGTGACGATGAAGTTCATAGTGAGACCCAGAGACAACAGCGTTGCTCAACTTGTAGATATCGCGAGCAAATCATGGTGTTGCGCCTACTACTGGCACTGACGGTACGGAGTACTGCAGGCAATAGTCTCCGAGCAGCCACTTGGCAGAAGGTATGGGAACTGCTGTATATGTGCTTTGCCACTAAGGTGGGCTGAATGTGTAGATTTGCGTTATCTGATTGGAGTAGGCTGAATAGTTTCACGTTGTAAACAGACGCCAAGTGGCCAGTTGGAGACTATCGTGCAGTACATATGTAATTAAGTTTCGAACTCTCGAACCAACATTGCCCAGGTGAAGCTGCATGCGTCAGTCATGGCGCACGGGCCTCCGCCAGGCAGCTGCCAACTGCAGGTACTCGTCGTCGTCATGCCGGTTGTTTAGCGGGTCCCGGTCCGGTCTCGTGTTACAGCTTCCCCAGCCATCTCCACTGCGCCTCAGCAGCTTACCTCCATCATCTCTCACCCGAGCTCCTCTCCCATCATATCCCCCATCCATCCGCCATTCATCGAGCCGTTTACTCCGACACACCAAAATGAAGTCTGCTCTTCTTGTAGCAGCGTCCGCCGCTGGTGCGGCGGCTGCTATCCACAGAATGCCCCTCAAGAAGGTCGCTCTGGCCGACCAAATCGTGCGTGGCCATGACAAACGTTCTCAATCTCAACGACTCTAACAACTTCCAGAGCCACATGAGCATCCAGGACCAGGCCCGCCATCTTCAGCAGAAGTACATGGGTGGCAACTCTATCGTTGACCAGGCGCTCAAGACGCCCTACACTGGTGACGGAAAGATCGGGCACGCAGTTCCGGTCGAGAACTTCCTGAATGCTCAGTGTAAGCCCGCGCATTTGTTTACGCTCCCCGGAGACCACTAATCGCGACCAGACTTCTCAGAGATCTCCCTCGGCACGCCACCACAGACCTTCAAGGTCGTACTCGACACTGGCAGCTCCAACCTCTGGGTACCAGGCTCCGAGTGCAGCTCGATCGCCTGCTACCTTCACACCAAGTACGATGCCTCGTCGTCATCCACTTACAAGAAGAACGGCACCAAGTTCGAGATCCGCTATGGCTCCGGTGAGCTGAGCGGTTACATCTCCAACGATGTCTTCCAGATCGGCGACCTCAAGGTGAAGCACCAGGACTTCGCTGAGGCCACGTCCGAGCCCGGTCTCGCTTTTGCTTTCGGCAGGTTCGACGGCATCATGGGTCTCGGCTACGACACCATCAGCGTCAAGGGCGTTGTCCCTCCCTTCTACAACATGATTGACCAGGGCCTGCTCGACGAGCCCGTGTTCGCTTTCTACCTTGGCGACACCAACGAGCAGCAGGAGTCTGAAGCTACATTCGGTGGCATTGACGAGAGCCATTACACCGGCAAGCTCATCAAGCTCCCCCTGAGGCGTAAGGCGTACTGGGAGGTTGACCTCGATGCGATCACATTCGGCAAGGAGACCGCTGAGATGGACAACACTGGTGTCATTCTTGACACCGGCACATCCCTGATCGCTCTTCCTTCCACCATTGCTGAGCTCCTGTATGTATCCTTTGATTGCCACTGGACGTGACATCGCTAACAGAATTAGGAACAAGGAAATCGGTGCGAAGAAGGGATTCAACGGCCAGTACACCATTGAGTGCGACAAGCGCGCCAGTCTGCCCGACTTGACCTTCACTCTGACCGGCCACAACTTCACCATCGGCCCCACAGACTACATTCTCGAGGTGCAGGGCTCTTGCATCTCGTCGTTCATGGGCATGGACTTCCCCGAGCCCATGGGCCCGCTGGCCATTCTCGGTGATGCCTTCCTCAGGAGGTGGTACTCTGTTTACGATTTGGGCAACAACGCCGTTGGCCTCGCCGCGTCCAAGTAAACCAAGTGTAGCGTAGCAGCAGCGGGATAGCCCGACTACTTGTGGAGGATTCTGCGTTGTAGGAACAGCACTGCTGGCACAAATTGTAGTGACCATTCTCGTTTTTGTATGATCAGTCGGTGTTGGGCTTTGTAATGAATCAGTGCATGACCATGCGAAAACGCGTAGAATGACATCTGAAAGTGACTCCTCTATCGATAACCAAATCCAATGACGCAACTGTAGCTGTCATTTCAATTATTCAAATCCAGCGAGCGTGTCAAACGTCAGGTGGACGGTGCTTCGGTGGGCTGTACATTGCAGGCCGTATTTGTTGAGGCGAATAGCGAGCGTGACAGGCTACCATGGACATGGACCTTATCATTCAACCCACGCATGTGATAGCCTGTCTGTCAGTGTCAGCGTTGGCTTTCATGCACTGCTCATAATGTAGCGACTAGCCAACCTCGTGCTGTAGCCTGGACAGACGCATATTACGAGTTTGTTGTCTTGCTGCGGCACCTCCGAGCAACCGCACTTCCACTCCAACCTGGTACTCACTACCAGAACGCGCGCACGCGCCACGCACACCTCTCATGGCGTCACAGGACAGAGGGCGGGACAGCAGCAGTAGGAAGCTGATGAAGAGGCGCAAAGAGAAAGCGAAAGAGGCGCGCGGAATGTCGCTGGACATGCCAGACCGCTTCAGGAGCGGCGACGATGCGGACCAGGACGTGACTGCGCCGAAGCGCAGCGACACGGTCTCGATGAACCAGTCCCTCTTCTCCATGATAGCACGCGCGGGGCAACAGTCACAAGTAGACCTCGGGGCGATGCAGGAAGTCGACTCGGGCGATAGCGACAACGACGAGGGCAAGCGCAGGTCCCCGTACCACAGCCTCGACGGCGCTGCGAGAATAAGCAGGCTGAGCACGGCAAACGACTTTCAGGCGCCACCCGTAGAGCCTCAAGATGCGAGAGCCGGCCAAGGCAGGCACAGGCGGGCGCTCTCGGAGAACAAGCTGCTGCGCTCGTTGCCCAAGCTCAAGATGGCCGGCAGGAGGGAAAGCAAGACAGACGTTCAGCCTGCAGACCAGATGTCTTCGTCCCAGTTCCTGCCACCGCGACCATCGATAGAGCCCCAGACTACCCCAGCAGGCGAGCTGCCCTCGAGGCCCAAGTCCAAGATCACACCAGACGAGGACATACAGGTAGAGCAAGGCAGGACTTCTGGTAAGCGAAGCAGGCACGGAAGCTCGGCAGCGGCCACTACGAGCAAGGAACCTGTTACGCTCGCAAAACGGATTCAGCACATCTTCGAATTTGAGCATGTCGAAGAGGTTATATCTGAGTACCCCTGCTGGCTCCTCCAGAGCATACTGCTGCAGGGATACATGTACATAACTCAGAAGCACGTCTGCTTCTATGCCTACATTCCGAAGAAACATGTAAGTCTATCAATAGACTCGAGATCGAACACGCCCTTGATGTTGACTAATGTTCACAGCACGATGTTAGCAAAACTGGCTATCTGTACAAGCGCGGCCGGTCGAAGTACAACCGTTACTGGTTCATCTTGCGCGGTGACGTACTTTCATACTATACCAACCCAACCGAGCTATACTTCCCTCGGAATCGACTCAACCTACGGTATGCCATCTCGGCTGAGGTAATCGAAAGTAAGAAGAAGGCCGACGAAGAGACCGCCTTCATGGTCACGACGGACGAGCGAAAGTACCAGTTCAAAGCCGACAGCGCAGCTAGTGCAAAAGAGTGGGTCAGGTCTATACAGAAGGTCATCTTCCGTACGCACAACGAAGGGAATAGCGTCAAAATTTCTCTCCCGATACAGAACGTCCTCGAGATTGAGGAGAGCTCCATCCTGGACTTCGCAAACACGGTCAAAGTTCGCGTTGTGGACAATGGCGAAACGTTCGCTATCGACGAGGTATGTGTGTAGACTCATTATCTGAAAATGTTACTGACCTGTCCAGTACTTCTTTTCCTTCTTCAATAAAGGACAGGACGCGCTCAACGTGTTGCGTATAATGATCAACGATAACGAGCATCACCAAGCTTCGGAAAGCCAGTCGAACAGCCCAGCACGCGCGCCCCCGGCACTCCCGGGGCACCGCGAGTCTGTGGCCTCTCCGATTAGCGCTGGTGACTCTCCGCACATCACGGAGAACGTACGGGCCACTCTCCTACCCCTACCGGGCCCACACGTTGGCAGGTCTAGCATCAGCGATAGATCCGCTCGCTCCAGTGCAGACATCCCTCGAAGGAGCTGGGATGTACGACGAAGCATGGATGCGAGTCGCACACTCCGGCGCTCAAGCCAGGAAGTACGACGAAGCTTCAGCGGTAGTCATAATGAGAGGCAGCCGAGGGGCCGTGCAGGTGATCAATCGCCTCTATCCCCAGTCGCTGCAGATGCTGAATCGGCAACCCTTTCACTTGACCCTGGCACCGAGTCTTCAGCGGCTGTGCAGTCGATGGACGAGAGTAGCGCCTCAGCCTCTCAGATTTTGAATCGTTCGGATGTTTTTCGGGCACCTGCAATTCATTCACCTAGCCTGTCACATGTTGAGCAGTCCGGGCACGCCGCTCGTCATTCACAGGACACAACACGATCTTCTGGACCGGGCACGCAACTCAAATTGCTCAACCGTCCCCTCAATCGCCCCAGCAACGCTCCTGAGGTTGAGGAAGACACAGATCCGGGACAAGCGCCCCGACTTTCAAATTCCTCCTCCGCTCTGCAAGATATCGCTTCTTACCCACTCCAAAAAGCGTCTGGTCTAGCAGGATTTCTTCGCACACGCTCCAAGAGGATGGGGAACATTCTTGCATCAGAGTCGATGGGTTACTATGAGAAGGTCTCTGGGATGTTAGCTGGAGGTCGCAAACACTATAACACCGCAGATGGATTAGAGCCTGACGACCAAGTACACGGCTTTGAGGACGATGACGATGCCGCAAAGGCTGGTGAAAACTTCCGCGAGCACTTTGGCTTCTCCGGCACTGAAGTCCTATCGTCGTCCTTTTTCGCCTCGCTCCAACGAGTTCTCCCAAACTATGGCAAAATCTATATCAGTGGACACTACCTCTGCTTCCGTAGCTTGATGCCCACGTCAAAGACCAAGGTTTGTTATCACTTCCTCCCCTCCAAGATATTAATACTCACATACCGCAGATCATACTGCCGATGAAGGACATCGAGAACGTCAACAAAGAGCGAGGGTTCCGAATTGGCTATCATGGCCTGGCGATCGTGATCAAGGGCCACGAAGAGCTCTTTTTCGAATTCTCGAAAGCCGAGTACCGAGACGAGTGTGCTATCACAGTGCTTCGTATCCTGGAAAACACCAAGTATCTCGGGGACGATGACTCAGTATCCTCAGGTTTGGACAGCGACGACGAAGCAGCCAAAGTCGAGCATGATCTTCTACAGCAGGCGCGCAAAGGTTCTGACGCGATTGGAGAAGTCGATTTCTCGGAAATTGCCCGTGCTGTAGATCATGATCGCATTCCGCTGATTTTCGACGACCCACTGGCATCTTTTGTAGATTTCAAACCATCGGAGCCTTTGACCATTGTCTGCCTGACCATCGGGTCTCGCGGCGATGTGCAGCCTTACATATCCCTATGTAAAGAACTCCTGAAGGAAGGGCATAAGCCACGCATAGCAACACACGCTGAATTCGAGCCGTGGGTGCGCAAGCATGGTATAGACTTTGCTCCGGTTGATGGCAACCCAGCTGAGCTGATGCGAATCTGCGTCGAACACGGCATGTTCACGTACGGTTTTCTGAAAGAGGCGAACGAGAAGTTCCGAGGCTGGCTCGACGACGTCTGCAGTTCGTCGTGGCGTGCTTGTCAAGGCGCTGATGTGCTCATTGAAAGCCCCAGCACGATGGCTGGAATACACATCGCCGAAGCCTTGGAGATTCCGTACTTCCGCGCATTCACAATGCCATGGACGCGCACCCGAGCATATCCTCACGCATTCTCGGTTCTCGAGAAGAAGATGGGTGGCAACTACAACAGTCTTACCTATCAGATCTTCGATAGGGTTTTCTGGGAAGCAATCTCAGGCCAGATCAACAAGTGGCGCCGCTCGGAATTGGGTCTGCAGAAGACATCAACGAGCAAGATGCAGGCGAACTCCCGACCGTTCTTGTACAACTTTAGCCCTTATGTGGTGCCACCACCACTGGACTGGCCTGACTGGATCCGTGTCACAGGCTATTGGTTCCTAGACGAGGCCGATATGTACGAGCCCCCGGCGGACCTCATGGCGTTTATTGAGCAGGCGCGCAAAGACAACAAGAAGCTAGTCTATGTGGGCTTTGGTTCAATTGTCATCGAGGACCCCGCTGCTCTTACGAAAACAGTGGTGGATTCAGTACTAAAAGCTGACGTACGCTGTGTGCTGTCAAAGGGCTGGTCCGATCGGCTGGGAACCAAAGACGCATCCAAGCCCGAGGTACCCCTACCAGCAGAGATGTTCCAGATACAGTCCGCACCTCATGACTGGCTGTTCAAGCAGATGGACGCGGCAGTACATCACGGCGGGTCCGGCACCACAGGAGCCAGTCTACGAGCCGGCATTCCCACAATTATCAAGCCGTTCTTTGGAGACCAGTACTTCTTCGCTTCGCGTGTCGAAGACTTGGGCGTAGGCATATGGATGAAGAAGGTCAACACTACTGTCTTCAGTCGTGCTTTGTGGGAAGCAACCAACAGCCAGCGCATGATCATCAAGGCCAAGGTCTTAGGCCAGAAAATTCGGAAGGTAGGAGCGCATTCTTTGTAAACAGCAGACGTAATGCTAACAGGACCTAGGACAACGGCGCACAAGTTGCTATTCAGACCATCTACCGCGAACTAGACCGCGCGCGCACGCTGATCAAGAAGCACGCCAAGCAGGACGGCGACCAGACAGACGACTTCGAGGAGGATTGGACGCTGGTAGAAGAGGGAGAGGAGTTCGATAACTCGGCGTATCCGTTGCAGGCACAGCAAGCGCTTATGGGTATTAGCCAAGATGCTTCTCGGACTGGGGGTGGTTCGTTGGCGTTGGGAAGCATGGTGTTGAAGGGAGCGCAGAAGCGTACTTCGGAGTCGGGTCAGCGAGATTGACCTGGCGATTTTCTTAGCATAGCATAGCGACATGGCGTTATTGACAGAAAGGTATGGGTAACTGAGCACTTGATCGTCAGCTGTACGCATGTATGACTTGAACAACCCCCTAGTTGACTCATGGCAGACTGAAGTGCCGCGCCATAGCCACGGCCGAAATCGAAATCGTGGCTGCCTAGTGGAAGCAACGCATAAAGTCAGACGATTTCCGCTGCCAGCGTAAAGGCAGCCGTGCGCGTTCTTTGATGGGCTGCATCCGAGCATTCGACGAACACGGGCGGCAGCGACGACGCTCCTTTGTTCGGTTTGCGTGTGTAGTGTCGACATGCACGTGACCACAAGGACAGGGCTCCACTTAAGCTAGCCCTGGAGTCGCGAGCCGCGACTACATAAAGCTCGCGAAATCCCCCGCGAAAGCATCTCGAAATGCCAAGATTCTGGAGATCAACGCAGGCATATCCCAATATATGCTCAACTACTGCTCTGAATGCGATTGCCTCTGTAGCCACCACCCATTAGCCGTCATACCGGTAGCTCGTCGCGTCCTTGTCCAGCTTCACCGCGGAGGTCCGCATCGCGACACCGCACCACACCACCACCACACCTCCACACTACACCACAACGGGGCGCATGGGCGCACACACCAACGATGAAGATCTCGTCGCCGCCGGGGATGCGCTATCCCTGCACAGTCCACAGCCTGCAGAAAGACCGCGGCGGCCATGTTGCGCGCGGCGACAAGCTGTTCACGTACTACTTCGAGGAGGACGTCACCGAGAGCGACAAGTACGGCGTCGAGCACAAGACCACCAAGAAGCGCTTCCACGGCTTTGAGGCGAGCATCGAGGGCAGCGTCGAGCGCTGGCTCGTCAAGCCGGGCACCCTCCTGACGCGTGCGGGCGTCGGTCTGCTCGAGATCGAGGAGCCGTGCTCCCACGAGACGCAGTTCGGCGGCCTCTGCGTCGACTGCGGTAGGGACATGACCGAAGTCAGCTACCTCACCAAGGCGCCCGACGTCACGCGCGCCACGGTCAACCTCACCCACGACAACACGGCCCTGCTCGTCAGCCACAACGAGGCCGTGCGCGCCGAGGAGGACACCAAGAAGCGCCTGCTGAGCTCCCAGAAGCTGACGCTGATTGTCGATCTCGACCAGACCGTCATCCACACCACCTGCGAGCGCACCGTCGCTGAGTGGCAGGCCGACCCCGCCAACCCTAACTACGACGCCGTCAAGGACGTGCAGGGCTTCCAGCTGGCCGACGACAACGTCTCCAACGTGGCCGCGAACTGGTACTACGTCAAGCAGCGACCCGGCCTCAGGGGCTTCTTCGACCGCATGGCCAAGATGTACGAGATGCACGTCTACACCATGGCCACACGCGCCTACGCGCAGGCCATCATGAAGATCATCGACCCCGAGCGCAAGTACTTTGGCGACCGCATTCTCAGCCGCGACGAGAACTACACGGACAAGCTGAAGAACCTCACGCGCCTCTTCTACCAGAACACCGCCATGGTCGTCATCATCGACGACAGGGCAGATGTGTGGCAGTACAGCCCCCACCTTGTCCGCGTGCCTGTCTTCAACTTCTTCCTGGGCGCAGGCGACATCAACGCAGCGTTCTTGCCCAAGCAACAGGAACTGGTGACCCAGTCCAAAGACAAGCCAGCAGCACCCGCCCCTGCCCCAAAGACTGCGACCCCCGAAGGCAGCCCTGTCGCTACAACCGTCTCTGTCGCTGGTAAGCCTGCTGATCCAGAGGCTGGGAATGGCGACTTGAACGAGATCGGCCAACAGCTTATGACACTGGCCGCAGGAGAGGGCGGCGAAGTGCTCGAGCAGCAGGCAAAGGAACAGGAGAAGGTCATCATCGCACAACAAACCGAGCGGCCACTTCTACAACAGCAGCTGATGCTCGATAAGGAGGATGCGCAAGCCGAAGAGACAGAGGACGTTCCTATGGCGGAGAACGGAAATGGCGAGCAGAGCGAGCAGCCAAAGCCTCGCCATAGCATCCTCAAAGACGACGATCGCGGCCTGGACATCATCGAACAGCATTTGAAGCAGGTGCACCGGACCTTCTACGACGAGTACATGAAAGCCAAGGCAGTGCCAGCTGGTGGCAGGATTGCTGAGCTGAAAGGCGAGAAGAGCCCGAAGAAACGGGCGCTGAACGATGTCCTTCCAGACGTTGCTGAGATCATGCCGCGGATCAAGGAAGAGGTTCTCGACGGCGCAGTTGTCGTCTTCTCGGGAATCATACCGCTGGGCATGGATGTTCAAACGTGAGATCCTTATGCTATCTCTCGTGTCGTCTACTAACGATTAGCAGTTCTGACTACGCACTTTGGATCAAGAGCTTTGGCGCCCAGGTCACCACTCGTATAGATCGACGTACGACGCACGTAATCGCCAACCCTGACCGGAAGACGTCAAAGGTCAAGCAAGCAGCAAGATATCCAAGAATCAAGATCGTGAATCCCGAATGGATGTTCCAATGCTGTACACGATGGGAGCATGTACAAGAGACGCCATACCTGATCGAGATTTCTGCTGCTGAACGCGAAGGCTCCCCTTTTGGAGAGGTCGAAGAAGATGAAAGCCTGGGAGCAACTGGCGATGAGGAACCGGATGCGCCTGCTGATTCTCCAGTCTCACTTGACTTGACGGAAGAGAATTGGAATTCTGTCGATGCCGAACTGAATGACTTTTTGAACGGATCCGACACCGACGACGACCACGAATCTGACTCGGATAGTGTACGATCAGATAACAGCACAGCCTCTGACGCAAAACCGAACAAGAAGCGGAAGCGTGAGAATAAATCCACAGATGTTAGCGAAGCCGAGGAGAGCGACGGCAGCATCGACTCAGCATCGAAGCTGCAACGTAGGAAGAAGCGCACGATGGAACGAGTCACCTCTCTTACAAACGTAACAACGTTGTCCAAATCGTCGGGACTGCCCAGCCCAGAGACGACTGGCCCAGAAGAAGGACAGGCCGACGACGACGAGAAGGGTCCAGAGACGAATGGTGTCGCCCCAGACCTGCAGTATGACGACGACGACGCACTGGAGGCGGAGCTCATGGCTGGTTTTGACGGAAGTGATGATGAGGCATAGATGCGTTTTGCTTGGCGTAACTTTACATTTGCAGTTTCTTTTACCTGCATAGCGTGGTGTTTGGGCTCAGGCGTAATTCTTTTGGGTCTTGAGATACCTCCTGGACTGTCAGGCGGAGCTTTGGCGCGCCTGCATACGAAATCGCGGGCTTGGTCATACCATGAATTTTGCTCTACTTACACGAGAGCTTAAATTTCATTGTCTGCTGTACTACCCGATGAAGCATACACGCGAGAATGCAGTTGTATCTCTTGGTCCAAAGAAGCTAACCGTGGCTTCAATCAAGTACACAGTACGCGTAATCTCAGTGTTGTAGAGTGAATAGCGCACTTCTCGAGGAGATTTTGACCTTCGCTTGTACGTGACGACAGGTTGTGAGGACCAGTGATTCACTCCCGGTTTTGTGGATGACTTCTCTCACGTGCTGCTGCACGGCCGCCGCTACTGAAAGAGCGCCACGACATCCGGGGCCCGCCCGCGTGCGTAAGAAGTGGGGCAGCATGCTTGATGAGGCTGAAGCTGATGATTGCTTTTTGGCTGCCTTCACAAATTTCCAGCCTCTCCGCCCTTTTCATTCTCACACGACGGCAGGCCCACGCTTACCGGTCGCTTTCAGCTTGTGTGCAGCAACGCATTCATTATCGTCACCGTCTAGGCACCAGCGTCAGCAGCAAATATTCTCGACTATCAATAAAGCAGCTGCATATACCAAACGCGGCTTGAAATCGATAACCTTGCGAATACCATCTGGCGGTGTAGGAGGGCAAGATGGCGTCACGTTTGAGCTTCATGGATCTTTCGGTGGATTTGAAGACGATCATTGTACAGCATGTGAGTAGTGTTTCTAAAAGTGTCGCACACCACGCCGTGGCTTTTTGACATTTGCAAAGCTGGCGAACGCTTGAATTTAGCAGGCGGGACTCGCAGAGCATTTTGACACTCCCTAGAGCGAATGAACTGATGCCGCATAGATCAACCGACCTACAGATCTACGGAATATCTGCCTCACAAGCAAACAACTGCACGAAATTGCTGCACGTCAGCTGTACTACGAGGTCACTCTCGAATTAGGATCTCCTAATGACTTCCGCCTCGGAGCATTCCTCAGTCCCAAGAACATTGGCCTCCAGCACCTTCGGAAGCTCGATCTCTACCTCGCGGATGTTATGGACAAGTGCAATCAGCAGCAGCAAGCAAACTTCGCGATACGGATGATCCTAGAACTGCTGCCAGAGAACATACTAGAGAAGTTCTCATGGCATCCCTGGTCGTAGGTAGCATAACTTTGATCACGACTTCTGAGACATGTACTGACTTACACGAACTTCTAGTCCCTTCTCTGGCGATAATCTGGTTCTGCTGTACAAGAAGCAGAAGCGCATGAAGTGGATGGAGAGCATCGCGCTCGACAGACAAGTCATAGAAGAGCTCGAGAAGTTCCCGAATCTGGGCAGTGTCTTCGATAACGTGCGGAAGATTGGCCTGTATCCCGACTCACGCGATGTACTGGACTTCTGCCACTTCTTGCTAAAGAATTCAGCGGGCAAGAGGTTGGAGAAGATGACGCTCCATGCAAGCTTCGACGAGATGGACCCTCCTGTGCCAGAACAGGAGCTTCATGACACTTCAATAGAGCTTGGTCTCATCACCCGGACGATGTTTAGTCATATGATACCCTTCGCCAAATGCACACCCATTGTTCTCAAAGAGATCACACTCCAAAAGCTGCGGCTACGTTACGCGGCGGACACATACTGCAAGATCATCGATTTTCGATCTGTAAAGAGCATCCGTGTTTTTAGTTGCGCTGGCGCAGATGCACTCTTCGCGGAGCTTTCTAAGAGCACCAAGCTCCCCGACCGATTGGAGACTCTGGAGTTCAAGCACCACGATAACGAGGAGAACGACGGTCTTCTAGCCGTGGATGGCTTCATGTGTCTAGTATCTGGAATCAAGACGCTCACACTCGACATCACGGAGTCCAAGGCGTTACCAGCAACCGCAGGCATCATCCGCCACGGCAAGACGCTCCAGCAGCTCAACGTCCACGCTTGCTTGGACACATGCGATGAGGAGTACGTCTACGACTACGCATCGTTTTTGCAGATATGCAAGGGGTGTCCCGACTTGGAGCAGATCTCAGTTGCTTTCCCGCAAGTGAGCGTTATCCGGAGCAAGAACGAGAGTTTCATCAACTTTGAGAACTGTCTGGGAAATCTGCCTAAGCTAGTCACGCTGAACATCACCACGTGGCCGAATAACATACCGTCGTCGACGAAATTGCCGCGAAAGATATACGAGCACTTGCTTGCCAATCTGGCGCAGCAGGGTTTCGAGCGCAGCTCCGATCATGCGAAGGAGAATGGTCGCTCTTCGAAACTGAACATTGTTGCGTTTGGCTCTTCTGACAAAGTGTACGACCGCGAAGACACGCAGAATCAGATCATATGTAAGTGACTGTCATTATTGTACATGGGGATTTGCTAACGTTGAATGTCTAGTCGTCAAAGGCAAGCAGATTGACCCGCTCGGAAATGAGACGTCCACTGCTGTGCAAATCGGGTGGTGTCTTCGCAAATTTGTCGACGCTGGGTCGAAGTCGGACGTGCTTGACTTTGCCCTCTCGCGGTCCACGCCGCCGCCGACAAGCAGGTCACCGGACTCGGATGATTCGGATTGATGGGATAGAGGCGGTGAGGGAGCTGACTGGGTTGACTAGAGGTTCATGGTAACCGAGATGATTGTTGTAAGCATATTGTGGTATTTAATGGTGGTATCTGTCGAAGTTATATCAGCAGAGCACATTCTAATTGTACAAAACTGTTCGTTCCCCTGCAAACAAATTTGCTGTTTGACAAATACGGCTTCCAGATCAATGCTCAGCAGTGAACGCCCGTTCGCAGCGTCGGAGGATTTTGGATCTGCAGGCGATTTGCGAGCCCCGCAGTCGCAGATCCAATTCCTCACGTCGATGATAGAATTGAGGAAGGAACGTAAGACAGCTCTTGCCTGCGCAAACAAGCGCTAGTTCAGTCACGTCGCGTACGTGCTGAAGAATCACGAATCGATCACAACGTCACGTTTCTCGCCGATCGGGTTTCGACGCGACGCTGCAGCGTGACGTGCAGCTACCGAGCGAATATCGCCATGCACTTTTGGGCAAGTAGCAGTTGCAGCGAGACTCGAATACGAAGCCGTTAGCCTTTGGTTGCATGTACCGAACCGAACCAAGCCTCCCCTCAATTGACACCAGGTTGTAGGTGCATATTCCACGCTCGGCGCGCCGGGTAGCGCCGATCACTATCGGACCGCGTGGAGGGTGAGTGTTCGAAGGCTCCTCGCGTGCCGTAGTCTGTAGGACTGGATAAGTGGAGAGAATTGGGCTTCGTTCTCCGGAGTTCTACCTTTCCTTCGTACAAGCTCAACGCCAATCCCTGCGGCCCCTCGTTGGCTCGTCATGTAAGCGACTTCGCCGTTGAATGTGTCGTGGAGGTTGACACCATGCGTTAGTTAGACATACACTGACTTTGTGCTTCTGTCTCTGTCTCTAGGTCGTCCTATCCTCCAACTCCTGCAAACGACTACCCGCCATTGTACCCAGCGACACCAAACAATGCGCCGCTCCACGACGGCCAGGGCCCTGCGCGTGGGCCGTACCCACAGGACGCGCCGTACCCCAAGATGGAGAACCTGAACGAGGTGCTGCAGGCGCATGCGCTCCATGCCAACCACGCTCTCGACGACCAGCGCCCGCCCTCGCAGCCACTGCAGGCGCATGGACAGCCGCTGTCGCAGCAGCAGAAGCCCAACCGCCTGCGCAAGGCCTGCGACTCGTGCAGCATCCGCAAAGTCAAGTGCGACGAGACGGGCCCGCCATGCCGTGCCTGCGTGTCGCTCGAGATCCCATGCACCTTCGAAAGGCCCAGCAGACGCCGCGGGCCGCCCAACAGACACGCTGAGGAGATCAAGAAGCGCCGCCTGAACCACTCCGACCCGCACCCGCACTCTGCCCACTCGTCGCCGCAGTCGCCCACCAATGCCGCACACGCCCTCGCCCAGCTGCAGTCGTCGCATCCGCAGCTGTCCGCCGAGACGATATGCCCGCTGCCCACCATGAACGCCCTCATCGACGACTTCTTCATGTACATCCACCCGCTGTGCCCCTTCCCGCACGAGCCGTCGTTCCGAGAGGCCTGGGAGCGCCGGGAGGACTACACAAACCCGTCCTTCCTGGCGCTGCTGGCTTCCATGATCTCCGCCCTCGTCGCCTCTTTCCCGCGCAAGCCTCGCCTCCACCTGAAGACGCAGGTACGCCACGAGTATCCGTCGCATCTCTCGCTCGTCGACAAGTGCCGCGACGTCTGTGCCCAGGCCCGCGGCCCTGGCTATCTAGACCGGCCTTCGCTCAACGTCTACGATGCATGCACGAGCTACTTCCTGGGCATCACTGGTGCATATGTCTTCCAGTGGCGCCAGCTCCGCATGTACTTCGCCGAGTGCCTGACCATCATCCGCTCCCTGGGCCTCCACAAGCATGAGGCCCAAGGCTACACGTTCCTTGGTGGCGTACCGAATGCCTGGGGCTCCAGTGGACCGAACTACGACGGCTCGCAAGAGCTCAAGCTGGACCACATTACAGAGCAGATTGGACGGAGGTTGTTCTGGACCGTCTTTGTCGGCGTCCGTACCATCCAGCAGCTCGGCGCTTCCTTTGGCGAGCTGACAATAGCACCCGCTACTCCAACCGAACCTCTCCCGCCGCTCCCAGTCGAGGTGGACGACGTGCACATATTCCCTCATGAGATCCAGCCTCAACAAGCGGGTCTCGTATCATTGATCACCGGTTTCAACCTCAATATTCGCGTGTATCTGTCATACTCGTCGCTTGCGACTGCAGAGATGGCTTTTGGTGTCGACGAAGTCTTTGACTGGGAGCGGCAACAACGGATCTTTGAGCAGAGCCTACATCGTTGTCGGACCATATTGGACAGCATACCCGAAGTCCTCAAGGTACAGCCAACGTCTGTCCGAGACGGCAGTGTTGCGCCGCAGCAGAGACAGCCATATTATCCGCCCACTCCGGAGTTTTCAGGTCTGAGGTCCCCAGCTCTTGCTGCCTACGATGGCTCTGGACAGCATGACACACGTCGCTACGAGATTCAAAAAGCAAACATATACGCCAGCCATCTCTCCACTCGATCCTACCTCGTGGAGAAATACTTCCTGCAGTTGGACAAGTTCAAAAAGTCCAAAGCGCAGGCTTCTTATCAGAGTTCGCCAAACGCACTCGCCGCTGGAGTGGACAAAATAGCTCCCCCGTCGACGACCGACAACGAGAAACTGGAAGAGATGATGTTTGATGAGCGCGAACAGGTTTTCAAGGATCTGCTCGTGGTGTTGGGAAGCATCGACATGGTTAATATGGAGCCCAATGGCGACTCATTTGTAAGTCACAATTCTTCTTTTCTTCGCCCCATTCATGCCCGATCGATCATATCTTGCACCAAAGTAGCCTTCCCTAGATCGCGAGCTTACGAGCTTTCACGACACAGATACAGAAGATTCGAGCCATTGCCAGAACTTTGCTGGAAGTGCCAACGGAGCGGAAAGGCAGTGTGACACTTCAGCATCAGGACTATCTCTACAAATTCCTCGACATCTTGAGCAAGCTGGAACGTGCAAGTCCGGATACTAGTGATCCAGCGAACAACAACATAGACGAAGAGACGGAGCTGAGGCTGTGGGCGGACTTGCGGGACCACCAATTAAAGTTTCAGGAGAGAGGAGGCATCTATAGTCTTGCCTAAGGTGAGACTCTGGCTCTATAGTGCACAGCTCGATACGACGCGGATGATGAGATGGGTCGATGAAGCCCATCTTCGGCATGTAAAAGCTCTCGGTTCGTAGGAATCATACACTGTTGTTTCGAAGCTACATTATTGTACAATACATCAGCTGCAGATATGCATTAGTCGTGCCCCTCGATCTTTCGTGAACACGCCGTTCCATGCTCTGAATGAGTCATGCGGGTATCGTCTGTATGTTCATCGGATTTCAGCATAGACAGCCATCTCTCCTCACCACCCCTCATGGCACAATCACGACCCCAATGCTCCCAGCCTGGGCCACCACACTCCGCGCAAGACCTTCCAAGCTCAACCCACTTAGCCTTGTCTCTGAGTGCTTGATCCTCGCAATCTCATACACATGCTTTAAGCTGACCGTGCCCACCGTACCCTTTGTCGCATTCCCCACCGTCGGACTGCTCGTACTCGTTTTGCCCTTCTGCCCATCGTGATTGTTCATTGGCCCCGGAACATTTCCCGCGCCGCGGATCTTGCTCTTGGTGGGCATTACGCCGGCTGCGCTGAACAAGAGTGTGGCGGTGGGTGGTGTGCGCAGCGAGAAGTGGAAGGAGCGGTCGGGGCGGACGGTTATGCGGGCGGGAATGGGGGTGCCGGGGTTGTAGTGGGCTGTGCGGGCATTGAATTCCTGAAGGCGTGTCAGCTGGCTGAAGTGAAGTACAAGGTAAGGCATCGTACTTTGCAGAAATCCATGCTCTTTACACCTTTGCTACCCAGTGCGGGACCGACGGGCGGCGAGGGCGAGGCTTGCCCTGCGCCGACTATCAATTTGACGATCTGATCTTTTGCTATTGCTTTTCGCGCCATTGTGTGTAGGGTATGCGCGATGGAGGCAGATGGGCAGATGGGGTTGCGGAGTTGCGCTCGGGAGTCTTCGGTGGGTAAGATTTATTTTCCCGGCCAGTAGTTCAAGGTCCCCTGGCTGCTGTGGCTACAGCATGCCTTGTCCCCAGGATCTCAATACGCTTCAGATGAAGACGTATCATTTCAGATGAGATCCACTCACTCTAGGCACCGGATGAATCTGTGATTGATAAGACTGTTTACGCAGAATCTAGAGAAGCTTATATGGTAGGCTCACGACAAGATTCGCAAATTTGGAACCAGAAGTCTCTTGTCTTCAATATGTATTTTAGCTGAGTGAAAGGACCCTGATGCAGCGTTTGAAGAATAGACAGACAGGCTGCACTTTTGACTTACTCTTGGTATGATGCCCCCTTCCAAAATTGTATGACGCTCTTGCACGTGATAGCGCGTTATCAATCTCCCTTGGCAAGAACGCGCCGCCACACCAATGAATCTATCAGCATCTCGTCCCATATCTAGCTCGACCACACCTCACCCTCCGTCTCACGCACAGCATCCGGTCCCGACGCTGCCTGTGGCACGCGAAATACAATCCCGCAGCAGTCAATCGTAACTATGCATCGCCCGAAACCTGTCGCGGCTGGCGAGTCCACACCTGCGAAGTCTGCGGCGCGTCTATACGGCGGCACCCCTCAGTCGACCGACAGCTTGCGCAAACCTTTTAGATGTCCCGGTTCTGCTACCTCACTTCGTGTCTCAGAGAAGCCGGCAAGGAAGAGGAGGAAGGTCGACTACGCGGGCGCAGGTGGTGAAGATGGCGAGAGCGACAAGCCGTACTCCAATGACGACCGACTGGCCCTTGCCACACGAGATGCCAACCGCTTTCCAGTCTTCAAGGCGAAGGACAAAGACTCAATGTTCAAGCAGCGGTTTGCGGTGCCTCTATTGAACAAAGATACCGGTGCGTACAACGCACATCGACCTGCACCACTTCTCGGTATGAGATTAGGCACCGTATTCGTTGCACGGCCACTACACGATCCAAGCGGAGAGTTTGCAATTGTGCTGTATGATCCTACGATCGACGACAAGCCTGCACCGAAGGAAGAGGTAGTGCCAAAGCTCAGCCAAGAGGAGAAGAATGACATGGAAGCACCATTGGTACACAAAAGCCTGGCAGAGATACTTGGGTTGAAAAAGAAAGTCGACAACGAACGGCCACGGGTTCCCGTGGTCATCGATCCAAGACTCAGTAAGGTCCTTCGTCCACATCAGGTAGAGGGTGTCAAATTCTTGTACCGAGCAACAACCGGCATGATAGACCCGAAAGCGAACGGCTGCATCATGGCAGACGAGATGGGTCTCGGCAAAACTTTACAATGCATCGCTCTGATGTGGACTTTACTGAAACAGTCACCCGACGCTGGCAAGTCGACCATCCAGAAATGTGTGATCGCTTGCCCTTCCAGTCTGGTACGCAATTGGGCGAACGAATTGGTGAAGTGGCTGGGCGCAGATGCAGTAACACCGTTTGCCATCGACGGCAAGGCTTCGAAAGAGGAATTAATTCAACAAATACGACAGTGGTCCATTGCCAGTGGACGTGCAGTCGTGCGACCGGTTCTCATCGTCTCCTATGAGACGCTTCGGCTGTACGTCGAAGAGTTTGGACAGACCCAAATCGGCCTCATGCTGTGCGATGAGGGACATCGACTGAAGAACGGCGATAGCTTGACATTCACGGCTCTCAACAGCCTCAACGTACAGCGGCGAGTCATCCTCTCTGGCACACCAATCCAAAACGACCTTTCCGAATACTTCGCTCTGCTCAACTTCGCAAACCCAAACTACCTTGGCACACGCATGGAGTTCCGAAAGCAGTATGAGATTCCCATCCTGCGAGGTCGCGATGCTGCAGGCACAGACGCAGACATCAAGAAGGGTAATGAGCGCCTCGCCGAGCTACTCGGCCTGGTCAACAAGTTCATCATCCGGCGAACGAACGATATTCTGTCGAAGTATCTACCTGTCAAGTACGAGCATGTTGTCTTCTGCAACCTCGCGCCATTCCAGAAGGATCTGTACAATCATTTCATCAAGTCGCCAGATGTTCAAAGCTTGCTTCGTGGCAAGGGCTCGCAGCCACTAAAGGTCATCGGCATGCTCAAAAAGCTTTGTAACCATCCTGACCTACTCAATTTGCCAGATGATCTGCCGGGTTGTGAGGATACCCTTCCGGATGACTTTGTACACAAGGATGCTAGAGGCCGAGACCGCGAGGTGAAGACCTGGTACTCGGGCAAAATGGCCGTGCTGGATCGTATGCTGGCTCGCATCCGCGCCGAGACAAACGACAAGATCGTCCTGATCTCGAATTACACACAAACACTTGACATATTTGCCGCGCTATGTCGCTCGCGAAACTACGGCTGTCTCAGACTTGACGGCACAATGAATGTCAGCAAGCGCCAAAAGCTCGTCGACAAGTTCAACGACCCCGAAGGCCCTGAGTTCGTTTTCCTGCTCTCTTCAAAGGCAGGAGGATGTGGTCTCAACCTCATTGGAGCTAATCGACTCGTGCTATTCGACCCTGACTGGAACCCTGCGGCAGATCAGCAAGCTCTCGCCCGTGTATGGCGTGACGGGCAGAAGAAGGACTGCTTCGTGTACCGTTTCATCACAACTGGTACTATTGAAGAGAAAGTTTTCCAAAGGCAATCGCATAAGCAGTCGCTATCATCCTGTGTTGTCGACTCCGCTGAGGATGTTGAACGTCACTTCTCACTAGACTCACTGCGGGAGTTGTTCCAATACCGCGACAACACCACGAGTGATACACACGACACATTCAAGTGTAAACGATGTAGGAAAGAGGATGGAAGGCAGATCATCAAGGCACCCGCGATGCTGTACGGTGATACGAGCTCGTGGAATCACTTTGTCAATGATGGCGAGAAAGGACCGCTTGGGAAAATCCAGGATTTGTTGCTTCGGCAGGAGACGGCGAATGACTTGAAGGATGTCAGTGCCGTGTTCCAGTACATCAGTCATTAGAGGCGTGCCCTGGTACGATGTGGAGTGCATGTGTTGTTTATGGTATTTTTGTATAGCGTCCAAAGCGTGGCATCGGATGCATTTCGTTCCGATAAGAATCACACTATATTCCCAAAATCAGCTTACCCAAACCATTCCCAAGGGTGAATGTCTCTAACATGCCCAACTGCAAGCTTTCAACGTATAAGATCGCCAGACACAAGGACTAAATATAATAGCTCAAACGGCTATTCGAGAGTAATAACTATGTAAACTCTGTATGCTCTCTCTCGGGAGTGTTAGATGTTTGACGTGCTGCCGATGCATGATCTGATCTGATCGACTTATGGTTCCAAATGCCGCCTGGTCCGAGCGCAACATTTCTCGAAGGCTACACTTCGCTCGCGCACCCACCGCATATCACTCACCACCGCACAGTTCCCGACCGAGCTTCACAACCCGCCCTAAGTTTAGACTTCCGAAAACTTCCCATACACATCAATAGTGACGACCGTCCAACATGGAGTCAAGGCGTCGCCAGGAAGGCGATGCCAACATGGGCGACCTGCGATTGAAGTCGCGCCAGGCCTACCTGGCCAAAAGAGAAGCTGAACAACTTGCTCTGCTTCGAATACAAGTCAGAGAGGAGGAAGAGGACGAAGCAAAGCTTGGCGACAGACTCACAGAGAACGAGAGGCGCGAGTTCGCCAGGAATCGCGAGACATTACGACTTGCCGAAGCACGAAACGCCATCGACGAGCACCGCGATGGTTTTCTGATACCCGACGCCAATCTCTCGAAGAACGATGCTCTTACCAGCAAACACAATGCGAAGGACTACAGGAGCGAATATCAGCAATGGGAGGATGATCAGATGAGCAAGATCAAGAGCCAGGTCAAGAAGCCAGAGCGTGTACAACGGGAAGACTATGACTACGTATTCGACGAGACACAAGCCATCAAATGGGTGTCGGACGGCAAGATCGACATGGAAAAGCAGCGGCTGCAGCAAATACTGGATAGCGCAGAGCAAAAGGCAAAGAGCATCGAGGACTCAAGGAAGAGTCTGCCAGTCTACGCGTTCAAGGAGCAGCTTTTAGAAGCGATCAAAGGCCATCAGGTTCTCATCGTCATTGGTGAGACCGGTTCCGGAAAAACAACACAGATCCCACAATTCGTCCTCGAAGATGGAATTGCTGCAGGGAAGAAGATTGCTTGCACGCAGCCTCGCCGAGTTGCTGCTATGTCCGTAGCTCAGCGCGTAGCTGAAGAGATGGGCGAGAGAGTTGGCAAGACAACTGGCTACATGGTCCGATTTGAGGAGAAGACCAGCGATGATACGAAGGTGCTCTACTGCACGGACGGTTTGCTGCTCCGCTTGGCGCTTAATGATCCTGCTTTGACGGACTTTAGCGTCGTCATCATTGACGAGGCTCACGAGAGGACGCTCGCAACAGATGTGTTGATGGGCCTGTTGAAAGACATCATCACAGTCAGAGACGATCTGAAGATCATAATATCTTCGGCCACCATAGCTGCCCAATCTTTCAGCGACTTCTTCACCCAATGCCCCATCTTCTCGATTCCAGGTCGTACATTTCCGGTCGAGGTGTTGTACAGCCGAGAGCCAGAAGCAAACTATCTCAGCGCAGCTCTGACAAGTATCTGGCAATGTCATATCTCCACTCCAATTGAACCAGGCCGGACCTCCGACATACTCGTATTTTTGACTGGAGAGGAAGAAATCATCGCCGCTCAAGCCAGTCTTGAAGAGACAGCGAAGAAACTTGGCAATCGAGCAGCACCGCTAGAAGTCAGGCCAATGTACTCCGCACTTCCCAGCGAGGAGCAACAGAAGATCTTCCAGCCTGCTACGCCCGGTTCGCGCAAAGTCATTCTAAGCACGAATGTGGCGGAAACGTCGTTGACAATCGACGGAGTAACGATGGTGATCGACTCAGGCTACGAGAAGCAGAATTCGTATGACGGAAAGATGGGTCTGTCTACGCTTACCGTCGTGCCGTGTTCAAGAGCCAGTGCAAATCAAAGAGCTGGTCGCGCCGGCCGAAATCAGCCTGGCCGATGCTTCCGGCTATACACGAAATTCGCCTACTTCAACGAGCTTCCCGAACAGACCACGCCTGAAATTCTGCGGCAGAACATGATCTCAACCACCCTGCTGCTAAAGAGCTTGGGCATCCACGACCTGATCAATTTCAACTTCATGGACCCTCCCCCCGCGACCTCCCTCATCAAGTCTCTTGAACTCCTCTACGGCCTCGGCTGCTTAGATAGCACGGGCGCCCTCACCCGCCACGGCCGCAAACTCTCCGAACTCCCCATCGACCCCCTCCTCGGCAAAGCCATCCTCGCAGCTTCTGACTCGGGCTGCTCCGAAGAAGTGATCAAGATCATCGCCATGCTCGGCGAAACACACGCCCTCTGGATACGTCCAAAGGACAAGAAAATGGAAGCTGACAACGCACGGCGAAACTTCACGTCCAATGAGGGTGGCGATATCATGACGCTTCTCAACATCTACACACAGGCTGAAGAGGCGGAATTCGATGTCCTTTGGGCCAAGCAGAACTTCCTTCAGGGCCGCAGTATCAATCGCGCCAGAGACGTGCGCGACCAACTCGAGAAGCTTCTCGACAGAATCGAAGTCGAGCACTCCTCCTGCGGAACGTCGGATCACGTCGCGATTCGCAAGGCCTTCACTGCCGGCCTCTTCCCGAACGCCGCGCGCCTTCAACGAGACGGACAATCATATCGTACACTGACAGGAGGTTTATCTGTCTTTATACATCCGAGCTCGGGGCTTTCGCAAGTCGCGCAGAAGCCCAAGTGGGTGACATATGTGAGCCTCATGTCGACGAGCAAGGAGTGGATGATGAGCGTGATGCCGATTGAGCCCGAGTGGCTGGTGCAGGTTGCGCCGCATTATCACAAGGCGGATGCGATTGAAAAGCTGGGGACGGATAAGAAGACAGGGAAGGGGGTTGGGAAGGTCGGGGTTGATCGGTAGGTGGTGTGGGGAGTTGGGTGGGAAGAGCAGAGCGGAGCATGGCGCTTGAAAGTGCTTCAGTGTGTGCTTTCGCAAGGAGAGGTTTGTTATAGTAGGTAAGGGGAATATTAGTCATGATACCCGACTGCATAGATTTACTGTGTAATGCCATCAGCGTTCAGCGAAACACAACATGCCAGAGTATGCGGATCAGCCAATATGAATGTGAAAGTGTAAAAAGACTTATTGATTGGGTATATCATACTCCAGGCGCCTCTGCCGCCTCACTGCTGAGCTGGAAGATGCATAACTCGTCGCTATCAGCCGCGTCCACAGCGTCACATTCATGCTCTTCATCCAAGCTCGAGTCCCTAAAGTACCCAGAGCCATGGCTTGACGAGCTTCTCCCGCAGGCAGGCGGCTCTTCCTCTTCTTCCAGAAGGCAATTCGCAACCTTCAATATCTGCCTCCAATACTTCCTTCGGTCCTGACCATGTTTGAAAGCCAAGGCCCGTAGTACCAGATGCAATGCTTCCTTGTGTACTCCGACGCGCTCACGTGAAAGCAAGCTCTACAGCTTCCCAAGGCGACGGTTGAAGTCAGTCTGAAGTGCGCAGCTATACCAGGCATTGCGCACGCGGTTCCCGCTTATGCGACCCAGCTAAGGTCTCCCGCCGCTCATGAGGAACTGGCGTATCTGCATGATCTGGTTGCGCTGGTCGGGGCCGAGCTGGTTGATCTGCTCGGGTGTGAGGGCCATGACCTGGGCGTACATGGCCTGCTGGTCCATGCCGGGTGCCTGCGCCTGTGGCTGCGGTTGTGGTTGCGGAGGTTGTTGTGCGTACTGCTGCGGAGGAGGTTGCGCATATGGCTGAGGCACGTGTGCTTGAGGCTGCGGCGTGGGAACCTGGGGTGGGTAGCTGGGGTAGTTGATGGGCGGGCGCGCGGCGGCCGTGGGCACGGGTGGCGGCTGTTGGGCGGGCGCTGCGGTGGCCGTCTCGATGAGGGAGGCGAGGATGGAGCCGTCGACGAGCTGCAGGAGGAGAAGCGACTGGAAGATGGCGTAGGCGAGCTGGGGCGCCTGGCGGAGCAGCTCGACGGCCTTGGCTGGGTCGGTCATGACGAGGCCCTTCATCTGCGAGAGGATGTCGAGCAGCTGCGGCGGCGGAATGGTCGAGAGGGTGCGCGAGATGGCGTCGGGGCACGTCAGGTTGGGCGGCAGATCGACGCCGGGCGGCAGGTTGCCCAGGACGCCTGGCTGCGGTGCGGGTGCTGGCGCTGGCGCTGGGGGCTGTCCTCCGTTCATGGGCGGGTATGGGTTGACAGGTTGAGGCTGCTGCTGCTGCTGGGCGTGGTCGGGCGGGGCGTGGTCGCCGGCGCCGTTGTCCTTGGACCAGTCGACCTTGATCTTGCGGCCCATGAGCTCGTAGTCGTTGAGGTTGCGCACCGCCGAGGCTGCTGCGTCGGCGTCTGCGAACTCCGCGAAGCCGTAGCCCTTGGGCCGACCCGTGTCTTTGTCGTAGACGAGGCGGAACGAGTTGACCTGCCCCACGCGACCCAGAGTCTCCACGATGAGCTCTTCGGTGCCGCCGTACGGAATGTTGCCCACGAACACGACGCGGCCGGGCGCCTTCTGGTTGGGCGCCATGGTGGGTGTGGGGTAAAGATCGACTGTTACTGCAAGAGGCGCAAATAGATGGGAAGAGAGCGAACGTGGTGTGTGGTAGGTGGTGGGAGTTCGACGCCGAGGTTTCTTTGACAGTCGAAAGCAGTCGTTGGTAGGGCACGCGAGGTGGCTTGGCGCGTCACCCATTCACTCACTTTTGATCTATAAATCCCACTCTCACTCATTGCACATCTCTCTAATGATGCTGTTTCATTACATTCACCTGCCTATGTCTTCCTACAGCTTCGGCGCACAACACGTCCCGTCCTTGCCCACCGTCGCCGTAACGCTCGGCTGCTGATGCTGCTCGCTCTCACTCAGCAGGCTACTCTTATTGAAGCCCTGCTCGCTCGGCGGCACATCGATCGCCGGGTTCCTCTCAAAGAAGTTGACCGGCTTCATGTGGATCTTCAGAATCTCGCACGGCATGACCGGGAAGTCCTCGATCCGTGGCACATGGTTGATACCCGCCTGGACATAGACAACGAAATCCGTGTCTTTGACATTCTCGTTCCTCTCCGCCCATGAGCGCACGCCAGTCCCGCCGCGCGACTGGTTCGTGTACAGGCCTCCAGCGTACAGCTCGTTGTCGCGGTGCTTGACCACGTAGATGTTGTGGTCCGAGAACTCGGCGCGCTTGTAATTGAAGCTGTCCTTGTCCGAGAGGATCTTCTGGAACGGCGGCGCCTGAATCTTGTACGCGACGGGCTTGCCGTTGATCGGGTTTCGCACGGCGGCGTTTTGGATCTTGAACGTGCGGTTGTTCTCGTAGGCTGTGTCGAGGCCGCTCGACTTCTCGACAATGGTTTCTTGCACGTAGTAGCCGGTGCCATGAGGGTTCGTCTCCGAGCGTGGCATGGGGAAGGCTTCATCATACACGAGCCGATTGTCGTAGCCATCGATCATGGGGTCAACTCGCAGGCTGAAGATGTGCTGGTGATGTACAGCTAGAACACCTGGATGGACGACTGTGCCAAAGGGCACGTCGATGCCTTCGTCGATGGGCTGTGTGCTGAGAATGCCTGTTGCTCGGATCTCGTACGTGAGCTCGCCTGCTTGATTGAACATGAAGGCCAGAATGTACTCGTAGTTCGACACCGTGATGATGGACTGTAAAACAAGCTCTCGTGATCGGACCACAGCAGCCCTTCCGGTACGGTAGTTGCTGGACCGTGTCAGAGACTCTTCACATGGGAACGCTCAGTGACTTACGTGTGCTTCCAGCCAATACCAGCATCCTGCTCATGGATGCAGACAACGTTGGGCATATCAACAACGCCACCTAGAAAGCTATAAGCTACTGATCTTGTCAAAAGGCTTGCTATCGTGAACTCACCCTTATCATCCGACAACACCGCATCAAGGTAGTATATCGACCCCAGGCAGTCACACCCCAGCTTAAGATTATTCGCCATGATCCCCGCACCCGCATCCCCCAAATCAAAGGCACTCTTCTTGTGGAATGGGTGCCTCGGATCCGCATATGGGATATTCATATCGCTCAGACTTAACCTGAAGAACAATGGCCGATCTGCATACCGCACATCATACAGGACCATGCCCTCGCGCTGATTAAAGCCTACCCTGAAGCTCCACTTCTGCCAAGTCACCACGCTGCTCGTGCCTTCCTGCTGCACAGTGAAACTCGCGCCTTCGGGCTGCACGACGTTCAGCGGCTTAAGATCCGTCCGTAAAGTCTGGGCCTCGGGGATGTACTCGTTGGGTGGCTGGACCTTGTACTTTTGAAGTGGCTTAATCGTGTTATCAGCGCCAGTGGGCATGATATCGACTCTGATAACTGTCATGCTCTCCGTGCTGATGACTGGCGAAATAGGCAATGGCAGTGCATAATGGTTTGAATCTGCTTCTGATGGGTTCGTCGGATCACGCAGGTACAAGAAGCACTGGTACAGCCTGTCCTCGTCGCCGATGCCATCGGAGCCGTAGATCCAGGGGTCGCTGATGACGACGGTGCCTTCGGGGAGCTGCAGCTTTGCGATTTCAGCTTGTACTTTGGGGTCGGCGAGGGCAATCTTTTCGATGGCGACGATTTCGTCGCCGTCGCCGTTGGCATGGATGAAGGGGCCAAGCAGGACGTTGTGGTCCACGCGGCTGGATGTTAGGTCTACGATTGCTTCGTGGAACTTGTTCTGGAAATCTGTTAGCGTTGTAGTGCTTTGGTATATTGCGTGAAGTCATACCGTGTTTCTGATGTAGTAGTTGATAAATGCTTTCCTTGAGACTGTGGGCAGCGGCTCATTGCCATGTTCAGCCTCCAGGTACTTAATCACTTCCGCCTTCGGTGGCTCTTGCAAAGTCACGACTTTGAAATGTAGATCGGTACGTGCAGGCCATGATGCTTTGACAATAGACGCCGCAATCTTGATCTCTGCAGCCGAAAGCGGCGCAAGAGGGTGCGAAGGCACTGTCTTCGCTGTGCGTGGAGTGGAGTCGGTGGCGATTTCCGCAGACATTTTTGCGAAAGTGAAGCCTTGAACACCGGAACTCGGAGACAGAGTGTTGGAGAATTGAAGATGTCAGATTGACCCCATGCTCCGTCTGAATTTTGTGCAATAGTCACCTAATACTGGTCCTTGAAAGAACGGGACGGCACTTGAAGCCTGATAAGCAAGTGGACCATTATCACCATCTTTGCAAATCAGCGCGTGGACCTACCCTATGTGGAATAGCAGGTGCATGGGACCGTTCTCGGATCGAAAATGGGGCAAGATCACGTGGCGGATACCCCGCGCCCGTCTTCCAAGGCTCCTGTTCCGTGGACGAGACTGCGTGGGACAACATGGAAGCACAACTCCCAGTGTCCGCCCCAAAACCACACCGGACTTGCACCACAGGCTCTCGATGTGAAAGGGGACGTTTGGCGTTGGAGGTAAAAGTGTTTGAATAAGTTTCACGCGTGCACCCGAAAGCGGCACGACACCTGAGCACCCGAAAGCCTCAGCTAGATAGATAAGTTTGGCAGCACGACGATGGAACCTCGTGCTAACCTGGTTAACAGCGTGATTAATCGGTTCAGTGATCTTGCATCCTATCTTCACCTGCTAGGAGCAACTGCAATAGTAAGTAGATTATCACGTGTCGATAACGTACATGCGCAATTTCTTCGCGATGACTTCGACGGAGAAAGAGGCTAAATAACTAGTAATGGTGGAAAGGAAGTCCAACTGAAGTCAAAAAGAAAAGCCCGTTTACCATACAATGGTATATTTAGACCACGTCAGTGATATTCTCAAGGTGTTGTACTTCGTACTTCAGAGAGACTGCCAATTGCACAGTCGGAGAGAAGAGGAAGTCGTCGAGGTGTGACAACAATCAGTCTTGGGTACAAGCGTACATTACGAGGTAGTCGTTCATGATCCATCACCAACATTTCATCGTCCGACCAACCACTACGACCAAAGCTAGTCTAGCACTGAGGCTTTCAATCGACCCATCGTCATCTCGTGGATGCTATGGGTACCGGCTCGACGACTTCGTGAAGTCAATGTAATCAATTTACTTGAGTGAAGATCGGAAAGACCATCGATCTCAAGCGTCAAGCACGATACGGGGCGGGGTCGTGTACACTACGTTGGCAGGGGTAGTCCTTAGTACCGTCCAGACGTAGCTAAGACTTCGCGATGCTGCATAGACCTCCAGCGTAGGTCGTCCTCGTGTGCAAGATTCTTGAAACCAAACGTCGCATGCTGCGATGCGTTTCGGATCACACGGCCGTCTAGCTGCACAATCATACGCTGGGCTCGCTGGTCTCCATTTCCGGCGATTTCCAGCAGTTCACAACAGGCTGCATATGCGAGTGTTTCCCGAGGCAGACACTTAAATGACAAGGCTGTGGCTGCGAGTCGACTGCTACGAACTGGCGTAGGGTCTGTAAATGACCTATGTTGCTTCAATGGAATTCTGGGGTATCTTAATCAGGACTCAGCCTTGCCGACTAAAGGCTAGCTTGGCCTGACCTTTCACAGCGCCACCGTTGCGACTTAGACCACCGCCACCCGGTGGCCGACCTCTTCCTCTCCCTGCTTTCTGGCCACTTGGAGTCTTCCGCCCATTCTGGGCAGCAGGTGCGGGCACAGGTCCTTGTCGTCCCTCTTGTCGCATCTCTTTCGATAGATCGAGTGCATAGTGATAATCGATATGTTCCGCTTTCTCAGTCATTGGCATATGGAGATTGCACTGCGCGCAGAAGTAGTCATTAATTTTCTGCTGTTGAGCTGGGGGTGGGTGATTTGAGCGTAGAGCTGGAGTCGTCGGTACCTCCCTTTCTTTCTGGTGTGGCGGTCTTGAATCAAGATCTGGCTGGGGCTGCGCAGAAGGAGGTGTATTGGTATGGTCTATATCGAAATTGGAGCTGTGCCTTTCTAGATTGGGCGTGCTGGGACTCTCAGGACCATCTTCGTGCATGTCCTCGAGCATCTCGTCATCCTCAGGCTCATCGAGGTCATCTTCCGTCTCGTCACGCGTTGACTCGCTGTGTGTTTTGAGAAGGGTCGCTCTCGCGGCGTCGAAGTCCTTCTTCTTGTGGTCCCTAGGCCCAAAGAACTGAGCAATATTGCCTTTGGTCTTTCGTCGTTTCGATGCTGGCTCGCCGGTACTTGTTGATCTACCATTGGGCATCATTGCCTTTGCCTCGTCACCGCGCACGAGAAAGCCGCCAATGCCTTTGTTGTTCGTGATGCCATCTTCGAAGCCTCCAACGCTTAAAGAGAGGTTGGCACATGGCCACGCTCGACCATCGACCACGACTTGAGCAAGCAAGTTCTTCGCCAGCTCAAACAATGTGGCCTCAGACAACGGCTTGCCCTGAGGTATCGGTGCTTGTCGACTGCGGGTTTGTGCTCCTTGCCGGTGGTGTAAGTTGATAGTTTTTGGTCTCCTCTTGTTCTCCAGCACACCTTCCTCCACGCATCTCGAGAAGATATCTGCCGCAAAGATGCGTAGCCACCTGACGCCCTGTTCGAAGGAGTTGATGGAAGGGCGGAAGGACTTGGCAGATAGCATGCTTTTGATTTGTGTCCGCGGATTGACCTCGCTGTTGTCTTCGCCTCTTATAATGCTGTACAGCCAACTACCCGTGTCGTCGCCAAGTCTTTTCAGCTGGTCCAATGGCTGGTCCATGAGGTCTTTCACCATCTCCGTTCCGAACATTGCCACTGCTTCATCTCCAAGCTTGCCGCCCAGCATTCTGATTTTGGTGAACTTCATGTCGGAGAGAAAGTGCTTGACTGCACGATTGCGAATGACTGTTTGCTGGTTTGGCTTCTTATATCCAGAGCCCAATTTCGCTAACATCTTGTTCCTGGCGACACCACCAGAGCATGTATACCCAAGATTGTCTTTGATATTTTTCCGAACATCTCGTACTATCTCAGAAGCGATGACAGTGCAAACGTCGTCCCAGTCTGGGTCTCTGTCTTCTCCATCTTCTTCTCCAGTCTCGACAAGCGCATCGGCGGCCCAATCCAGCACTGTTGTTGGGACCTTCGGCAAACGTTCTGTCAGGTCGTCATACGGCGCAGGACCTCTCAACTCTGGGTACCTCTCCATCAAGATTGTATGTATATGTGCACTCAAGTCCATGAACACCTCGTCGATGCTAGCTTTCTCCACGCGCTGCTCTTTCTCCGGAAGCGCTTCTTTAATGCACTTCAAGATCTTGCGACATTCTATGCGATATGGGTCCAGGCTAACTTTGTGAGAAGCCATGTTCTTGAACGAGTCGTCGTGGTACGCCCACTTCTCGTCGCCCTCTTTCCACGTCGCCACATGTTGTAGTATGAGTTCCGGGCATTGCTTGAGAGCCTCAGTGGATGTAACATGTCGACTGAGCCCGAATGCGCGTGCTGGGTAGTTGATCGCTATCAGACCCTGCCACTGTTGTACTGCGAGCGGTAGCGATGGGTCGATACCGAGGCGCACTGTTTCGCACTGCGCGTAGAACGCATCGAGATCGACGTGTGCGATGACGCGGAGAGGTGTCTGTGGGCTGTACGACTTGAGCTGCTGGAGGTTTTTCCACGTGAACTTCGATTTCGGTATGCGACGCGGGGAGGTAATGGAGCAGGGCGAGGAGGCGAACGTCGGGCCTGGCGAGGACATTTTGGGTGATCAGGTTGTATTCCGCATCGTCGAAATCGTGTTCAAGTACCAAGAAGCCTATCCGGTGTGATTTATGTCAATCCGAGATCTGAGCAGCGGTGGACAAGGTTTCGCGACTTCCGATCGCGTCTTCCCGTGATCTCGTCCAGGTGCATGCGCGTCATCAATCGCGCTAGCTATATTAGGACCGCATACAACTGACAGGCCCTTGCAAGCCCACCTGAAACGAATCGAGCAACGATAAGACTATTCAACCTCTACAGTTCACAAAACGAACCTGTCAAAGGCTGGCATAATCCAACCTCTAAAAAATTCCGCCCTATTGTATAGTTCCCAGCCACTGTCCATGTCGTCATTGACTAACTAAAAGTCCATAACCATGTGCGTTGACTCACCAACATACCGTGAACTCATCACTCACCTCTAACATTCTATTGTTTTGGATTTGGATGACCACCCCCTTTACGATGAATTCCGTCAGCAAGCTGTTCAGAGCCAAACACCTTCTTCCCATCTCTCTCAACTTCCTCGCCATCGGCAGCTCAACATACTACCTCCAATCCAAAATCGCGTACAACCTCGAAGAACAAGAAGCGCGTCTGGACGAGATCGAAGGAACTTTACGTGGCCACATTGGTTTGATTGAGGATTCGCTGGATAGGATCGAGGGGAAGCCAGACGGCAAGAAGATGGAGGCCATATATACGAAAAGGGGGCGAGATGAGAAGAAAGACGATGAGAAGAACTGAGAATTTGTCTTGCGGAATAATTATTCGGCCACATGTGGCTTTGTGGTTTGATGACCTACGTGTCTACTTCGAACTCCAGTCTAATACGCGGAGTCTGCCCACTACTCTTGGGCATCCCATACGTGAAATTCCAGAACTCGAAATCATTGATGACTTTGCCAGCACCACCTACAAGCCCATTGAACGTGACCGTGTAGTTCAAGTCAACTGTACCCGACACATTGGCCCGTAGACCTTCAACCTCTGGCCAGGAGCTCACGTCTCTCTGGCCATCCCACCCATTCGTGCCCACGAGCAACGAGAAACTGCTGCTGGAGTTACCTTGCGGATAGATGAGCTCCAAATACCCCTCACCGACATCGACATCGAGCGCGTAGACCTGTGCATACAAGCTCATCCACCCGACGCTACCGTCTTTGCGTGCCCATTGGACGACTGCGGGATTGAAAGAGCTGGGGTTTTTGGCCGGGCCGCCTATCACGTTCTCCGAAAATGACTCTGCGCCAATGGTGAGTTCGGCTGAAATCCAGGCTGTGATGTTGCGTGGATATGTGTCGAACGGCGGCGAGAATGCAGATGTTCGGACAGTATGGGTCCCTGGGAAAGCGAGGAGTGAGGCAAGTGTAGTATCTGGGACAAGGGTGTTGTGGTAAGGCGCAAGAATAGATACGAGCGGCGATATAGCGAAGTCATTCTTGTGACCCATAAGGTATGGCTGGAAGGTGTCAGTGTTTGTGGCGTCAAAGCACATCACGACTTTCGTATCCTCAAGCCTGACTTACCTTCGAATTTACCGGCGCCTTCTCCTTGCCAACGAGAGTCCACATCTGCAGCGCTAGAATACTCAGATAGCGGTTCATGTCAAATCCATAAGATCTATCCCACGGCCCAGCCACGTTCTTCAGATTTGCGTTGTAAAGCTCGCCCAGCGACGTCCAAGTCTCTCGAATTATGACAGGCCCGTACTGCCCCATCACACTATCCTTGGGCATATACTTCGCCCACAGCGTAAGTGCGAAGAGCGAAACACCAGCGTACGTTCCAGAGTTGAACTCAGACAGCGTGTTGTCGCGCAGGAAAAGGTCAACTACTTCCTTGGCATAAGATTCGCCAGCCGTAGTCATATTCGAGTCGTTGGCACGTCGGCCAACCCAGCCTGAGACGAACGCACGCATAATGGACGGGTTGCTGTACGCTGGATAGAGATTATCGTCGTCAACGCCGCCGACGCGGTAGCTATCGCCGACCGTTGTATTAAACAGACTCCCCATCATGTGCTCTTGGACGTCTTCTGGTATAAGATGGGAGAACTCCTCAAGCATGACGACAAAGGTAGTACCGATGAAGCCTCGCCAGTTGGGGTCCCAAGTGTTGTAAATGCTGGGTTGGTACTGCTTGGTACCCACGGTGGGCTCTTCTGGATACTTTTGGTAGTCGCCATACCTGCGTCAATTAGTCCAAAATTGTCTTCTGAGTTCGTGAGGTGCTCACCACTGCAGGCTTTCATTCCGAAATTGCCCTCCGATGACATTTCTCACGATTCTAGCCGCTTGTACTGCGTCGTCGTCCTCATTTCGTGCCAGCAGGCCTGCCGCATACCATACACTCGATCTGGTGTCGTGAGTCAATGCCGCTGCATCCAGATCGTACAGATATGCTCGGTCGCGGTCATAGTACATGTCCATCCAGTTCATGGACTCTATTAGGAGGTTCGCGGCGTGTGCTGTGGTGCCATTACTGTCGAATGTGAGTGCACCTCGGACCAGCACGCTCACTGTTAGAAAGGATTTTAGAACGGGGAACATAGTGAGGTTCGAGGGAAATGCGCTCGCAACGACAGAGAATATGAAGAAACTAGCTCCATGTTGGTTTCGATCATTGGAACGAGCTATGTACCGGGTCTACCAAGCGAGTAATGGCATGTCTTGGCCAGAGCTATCAACGGAGAAGTGAAGCATTCGGGTTTTGTTCTCCGCTATCTCACACAGTAACGGTCGTTGTTGTGGGGTTTCGGAAGAAAGCAAAGCGAGTTGTGAAGATCACAGAACTTAGGACGCTATTTTGCTAGAAGCGGTAAGAGCGGCCGCGGTTCTGCCCTCCACCTTCCTCTTCAGTTTGTGCGAGATCTCAAGGCCATTCACTCGACTTCGGCGTAAGGACCAGAAGGATATGAGAAGGCCGCTGAGGTTTGAATTGGATGGGACTGATAATGCCATGGCAATGGCTTTCTACGCGCTACGAACTTGACACCAATGCGAAGTGTGCATGGTTGCTTACCCAAGTCCGGCGCATTCTTTACAACAATCAGAACACATTAACGGCATGGCCCATACGCATGATGACGCTGAGAAATGCTTAGGCCCATGATATCGTCCTTTTCCATCTCGTTCCGACTCTGTGGTTTTCTCCCAGAAAGGCCCGAATGGAGCCCACCAGCTACCCAACTTGGCCACTGCAAAGCTGCCCACACCACGTCACAACCACACGCACCGTTGCCCTGCATTGCTTCTCAACAATGTCTTGCAGCTTGCATCTGCGGGCCGCAATGTATTTCTCGTCGCACAGCGCATTGGCTCAGGTGCGCAATTATGAAAGCCCGGTGGCGGTGTTTCCGCTGTCGACCCGATGTCGACCGTGCTGCGCTTTCGACTGTTATATGGGCTTCGCTGTCGACCGTGCTCCTTTTGTATGTACGTCGGTACTTCGCACAGCGGACCGACACGCACGATCGTCACCTGGTGCCCGTGCCGATCGATTGAGTTAAAGCTCTGGATGCAGATTTGTTGGTGCGCAATAGGCGACTCAAGTCTTCAGAGTAAAGATGCAATCAAGGCGTCACATCCGGAGCAAAGTCTTGCATGTGATTTCGCAGTGGATGCGCGCGTAGTATTGGCAGATCATGCGGGCGAGCCGAGATCTGGTGGTCAAGGTGCCACAGGCTCCTTGCAAGATACTGCTTGTATCCAGCGACTGGAACACTCTTGTTCTGGCCTCCCATCGGGGCGCGTGCTGGGTCGATACAATCAAAATACATAGCGACATTGAACACATGGGCACAATTAGCTTTCCAAAAAGGGCCGCATCTGTGTCGAAGTGTGGGCGGCGCGTGGGGCAGACAGCACATCGCATAGGCAGTAAGGTGACTGAGCCGGCGTAACGGGAGCATAGTGTTGAATATACCTCATATAAAGCTGGGGTGTGATAGATTGATGCGAAGCGAGATAAGCTGGATCGGAAGTCCGAGTACGGAAGCACTTGGTCCGCATCGACAAATTCATGTCGCTTGGAGACGTGGAATGCGTGAAGGTTAATCAGCGCTCATCACAGTGTCGTTTGTCAATCCGTACGCTCGAGGATCACCTAAAGTGCGACCCACAAGCGGTGTCTAACTGGCAAGGGACCAGCATGATCAGGACGTGCTCTGTTGGCAGCAGAAATTGTTGCGAGGGGTATATACATTGGGTAGAGAGACGCTTCCGAAACATGTCTGTTCGAAGAAACCGAGGAATCAATCAATCCGGGAACGTCTTAGAGGACAAGGCCATGCGGACTTTTGGCTCGGGCAAAATCGACATGCGTACTTCGATTTTGGAATTTTGCGACGTGATGGGCGGGTACCTGATACACGGGTCGACCATCCCTATCAGTCGGACATCGGTCTGAAAGACTAGCCTTTACAGCAGATAGTAATACTAACACATCATCCTTATAAACGACAAGACAGGAAAGAAACCGTGGCTCATGACATTAAGTGGACAGACTGCTGCTGTAGAACTCAATCCAAGGTTCAAGGGCCAACGTCCATCTGGATCCGTTTAGGTTGTGTCCCTGACACATGGCTGGAGTGTCAACAGTCCTCCAAGGGCGATGGCAATGGTCCATTAAAATCAAGTGGCCAAACTCCCGGTGCAAGTTCCGGGTACTAGAAGAAGGGTATCTCCGGGCTCAGCAAAACAAAAGAACGAATAGCAATGCCTGGAGGCCATGGAAATCTACCAATGGCAAAAGAAATCAAATGTTGACGTTTTACTTTAGTATCGTTTTGAAGATCCTGATTGGGGGTTCCGCGAAGACTGCGGTTGCTGAGACAAGGGGTACTCTGTAGGGGTCGATGTTAGTAAGTGGCCGCGCGCAGGAGACGAGGAAAAAGAAAAAGAATAAGTAGAAGATCATTATCACTCACGTCGACCATCGGATGCAATGTAGTACCCTGGAGCGGGTGTTACACTACTGGGGCTTAGCGATAGACCAAATATTGTTCGTCGAAGTATCCAAAATACCTTGGAGCGGCGTACGAAGTCGTGGCTGGTGCCGCCGACCGTCCGTGTCCGTAAGGATCCGGTTGAGCCTGGGCCGAATAAGAAGAATATCCTGACTGGCCGCTATACTCCCTTCCTGCAGGCTGCTGGTAGGCCGAGTATGGGTCCGCTGGCTGTGTCCTTGGTGCGGCAGCGGCAGGGGCAGCCTGATATCCGTGATGCGAAGATGCGTATGACGACGTGGGCGTGGTTACGTAGTGAGAATCGCTGCTGCTTCCCGCATAACCGGACGACGCATACGGCGTTCTTGAGGTTGATTGGCGCGCGGGCGGTTCAACGAAGGCTTCCGCGGCCTGATCATACGGTTTTGTAGGACCCCAATGCTGACGGGCAGCATGTGTTCGGGAGTCTTGATATGCTACTAGAGAAGCGTCAGGGCCTCTTGATACCTTGGAACTTCGAACGTGAGGACTGTGACTACCTCCGCGTCCTGCTTCGCCGGGTTGTCGTTCTTGCTGCCAGCGCTGTGAATCCATCTTCAGATCCTGAATCATTGGCTGTAACACAGTCAGCCTTGTGCTATTGTCCTTTGCGGGGATCATCGTACAGATGTGAGTGTTCGGTACGCCGTTATCCAGTAACCAGATTGGCCCTATCTTTAACGTCAGTGACTGAAGGGCGTAGTTGAAGAAAGATGCGGACCTGGTACTCTCCGGTGCCCACACCAGGCCTCACCAGCGCATCTGGCCCAAGATAGCGCTGAATGTCGGCCGTGATGACCTCTCTCGCGATGCCATCGCCCGGCACAAACCACTGGTTTGCGCGCGACATGATGGCAGGAGGTGTGCAGGAAGGTAACAATAAGAAAGATGACACTGATGGCAGTGCCTGTGAAGGGCCAAGCTATGGAGCTAAACGGGACAAGGAGGGGCTCAAGGCTCCAAGATAACACTCGAGAACCGAGACTGTCAGCACGGATAGATAGTACAGGTTCCTGTAGTATCCTCGGGCTCCAGATGTCCAGAGCGTTTCCAGAAGGCAGCAAAAGCAGGCAGGCAAGCAAAGGCGGGGGTCCTGACCAATATACCGGCACTTGGTGGCTCGGCCTGTGACAGAGGGAATGATTGATGGCGCGGCTGCGGCGAACCAATTTGGGATACCGGGGGCAGGGGATCTGATGAAGGTTGCAGCGTCCTAGGTGGGTGTTCAGTTCCAGGCTGTCGTGGATCGACAGGTATCTCGCAAGTATACCGGAGGGGCGCGGATGCACCGTTTCGCACTCTAACAGACAGTCCTTTGGGTACGGACGACAGCAAGAGTACTTGGTGGGCACTCAAAGCGTGCGGCTCTTCGCGACGCAGTTGAGGTCAGCGGGAGACTTGGGAGGCCGGCTGCAGCTGGAGGCGGGGTCGCGATTGGCTGTGGAGCAGGCGACAGCAGCGGGTGTCCGCACGTCAACAATCGGTTGGGCAGCAAGTACACGCGAGGTGCAGTGATGGTGAACGGCGGAGTTACACAGCAACGTGAGCCGGTGATGGTGTTTCTTGGTCTACGGTGTGCGAGATGGGGAGTGGGAGCAATGGTGTTTCTTGCCGACGGCACCCGTTCTTCTTATTGCGGATAGAATAGGGCTGCGGCCTCAGGTACCCATAGAAAACAGCTCGAGCTGACTCTTGCGCATTTTGGTTTGGGTAGCACCGCACCGATGCAAAACTGTGGGGGCGCCTGCGCGAGGTGGCGCGTTGGGCAGCAAGCGTGGAAAATGCCCAGCACTGCGCGACTGTCTCTGAAACTGTGTTCGGTATGCACATCATTGCTCAAAGCAGCCTGGCAGATTGTTAGAGAAAGGTTTGCGGCCACACAGTCATCTGAAAGAGATCTCAGGTGGCTGCAACTGTTGGACGAGGTTGATCGTGCTTGCTTGATTTGGGTGAGTATTATATGGCCAATATGGCTTAGCCGCTGTTCTGAAAACTATTCAATACGCGCTAACGGCTAACATCGACCCTGCGTCTCCACGTCTCCACACCAACGATCAAGCCCTTACGTTTACAAGACACCCGCACCTCGGTGACGTTGTGCTGGTGTAACTTCGGACAATGTGGTCAGATTTTGACGTCCTTTGTCAGACCTGTTCTCACCGACTTGCTTCGTTACCACATTCTGGACATGCACACTTCCTAGGCAGCATCAATTCCATGCCGAGGAAAGCCAACTATGCTGACTCTAGTGGATATGTAGCTTCCATCGACCGGACGAATGTGCAGCGCATCTGTCATAGCAAGCACCCACTGGCTTCACCGGTACTAGCCCTATCCTCGTCTTGCAGTGTCTACGGGATGTATCCAAAATCACTGCCTATGGAAACGCTCCCTTCAGCCGCAGCATCGACAATTTCCGATGCGATGCTCGTGTCCGTTGTTCATTAGCCCATTTGGCATCGTGCAGCACTCATCCAAGGATGTTGTCTTCGTCAGGCACCAAGCACGTGTTATCGAAGCACGGAACCTTGGAAGTCTGCAAGCCCCCGACAGTGCTCACGACTACATTATTATCTACATGCAGACGCTGTGTGCCCAAGTCCAACCGGGAACCCTTTCCTTGCACAACCACACATGTCCGAGCCTGTCTAGGCCTGCAGTCCATATTACAACCTATCCAACTTCAATTCTTTTTCGTCTCTTTAATCTTGAAGCCTGCCCTCGGTGCATGTATGTGGACCTCAACATCTTTCTTGCTCGGCGCGGCTATTGTAACTTCGTCCGTGGTCAAGCCCACCAGTCGTCCGCGATCTCTATGTCCTGTCAACCAATCGACTGGATAGAATTCAACCTCCGTGCCTTCCTTCCATCCTGTAACATCATTTGGGTCGACGGATACTCTCGATTGCCCAAAGTCGGACCTAAGAATGGCATCTGCCGCACCTTGGCCGTCCAGTGCCGTCGGTCCATTCGCAGTCGCTTTTGCCTTCGCAACCGCTGCTCTATATCTGTCGAGCCACGCAAAAACTTTGGGGAAGCCTTGCGCGGTTATGAGACCCTCAGGCACTGCTAAATTGGTAATCCAGTCTAACATGAAAGCCACTAAAGGAAGTCAGTGAACGAAACACGCAACGTACTCTAACGCATTAGTATGTAGAAGCAGAACTACAGCGCCTGATTCGCGGCACGAGCCCAATGGCACCGGCATATGCTTGTAGTGTATGACGATCATCCCACCACCGGGTGAGTCGGGTCGCCGATCAGTTACACGTGTCGGCAAAAGCGATACAATGCTCATGCCGTGTCTGAACTGGCTCGCCCGGGACGCGTCTCTTGCTCGATGTCGCACAACTGACCGCTCTACGCAAGCAACAGGAGAGAAAGAAGTTGCCCACTCACCCTCAATGTCAGCCATCTTCGGCCCATCACCAGTAAGAATCCATTCGCGCCCGTCCTTTAGTGCCGTCTCTTCCAGGAACGCGAAAAGATTCTTGATATAATTTGCACTTCCACCCAAATTCTCTTCTATCTCTTCCTTCGTCCACTGGTTTCCAAACAGACCCTGCCTATCCTTGTTGAACTGCTCGTTCTGCGCTATCTCCATCGGCACCATACCGGCAGCAGCAGCGAACACCGGGCCCTCGTTTATGAGCTTCTCGAGCAGCTTCTCGACGAACAGATCGGAAGGGTTCGTGGCGCCGAGTCGTGGCGTAGTCACGCCGGGCAGCGCTTCCAGGGCTCGAAGTTGCAGACGCGTGTCGAGGTAGATGTCTCGACCAATAGCGAGGATAGGGATGCGGCGGTAGTGAACAGGGATGAGTTCGAGCTCAGGGCGCGGCATGACGAAGGAAACTTCCTTCGTGAACGTCAGCTGCTTGCGTCTTCAACTTGGCCTTTCAACCTACGCAGAGCGCATACTCGATTCCCCTCAGCGCGAGGTACGCTTCCACTCTCTTCCCGAACGGCGAGAAGGCATAGTTATACAGCACAATGGTATCCTTTCCAGGCATTATCGCGGTCGCTTTCAAACCTTCGAATTGTCATGTACCCAGCGCTACACCCGCATCCCATTCTATATCCAAACCATCCGACGAAAGAGCGCATCATTACCCCTCATCACCTCATCCTCACTAACATTTCGTATGATACCAGCGTACCATAGCTGGTATTGTACCATACTTGGTGCTATACTATACCGGAGTGCTCTCCGCTCATCAGCCTTATAGGACCCTTCAGCCACAGACTCTGTCTCGACCCAACCCCACATCAGATCTACACGCCCAGACCACTCGCTCAAAGTACCGATGCCATGACATCAAGGGTGCGCTGAGAAAACCTTGATCCGTTATGTCGGGCTCCATGATGCCCAAGGATACCCATCACGCCATGTTTTTGTCTTTCTCCGAGATCAGCGACGCCGGTGAACGTTTGGGGATCGACGAGTGCGAACTCAAACCCTGAGCATTACCTATTTTGTTTCCACAATAGGATACGCCCGTGCTGGTGTTGTGATGCAAGAGGCGGTAGACATGGAATTGGATTGGGTGCGCTCAGCGGATAACCTCGTCGGTAGATGAACCGTGATCGTCGAACGCAGAGAAAAGCTCCGAGTAGCCTCATGCTGATTGACCGTTCTCTGGAGCACAATGATGCAAGATTCCGAGACCAGCAACGCCAAATGTTGTGATCGACAAACACACTTCGTTTCTCTGAATAGCCCCAAGATGTTTTCGTCGAGGTACGCGTTGGGTATCAGTGTGTGTCGTCTTCATTTCTGCGGAGCGTTGATAGCTAATGGTCGGCTTGAGACATTTCCGAGTAGCTTCACGATGTGTGACCGAAGAGGCATTGAACTCATGGGGTAAGTGTACCGGAGAGATATCCGAGTTTTCAGCGGCACGTTAGCTGAAGACACCACGAGGGATGTAAATGTCCGACTGGACCATTATTGGACCCTAGTGTTCACGATGTGACGGGAGAATAACCAAGTCCAGCCTGTGACGCTGTTGGGCAGCTGTTCGGCCTCCCGGCACCACAAGTATTCCTGAGAGTGATGGACATCTCAACGTTCCGGTAATGTGGCATAATGGTATGGGATCTTGCTCTGGGTGAGTGTGATGGAGCTGGGCAGCGTGTCTATTGCTCTAGATGACAAGAAAGGAATTCTGAAATGAGCATGCGCACGAGTCGTAAACGATACTGAATTGCTGTTCGATGTAAGGAAGTAAGAGCTAAAATAGGAGCTAGGTAGGAAATGGGGTATCATCCTTGCGAACCCAAAAACGCCAGTCATCGCATTGGAAGGATCAAAAGCCACGCTATCCCTCATGTCGAAATCAGAAATCAAACTCCATCCCATGCTTTCGTGTCCATGCACCATGCCCGTCATTCCTGCCATACCCATCATCCTAGTAAAGAGGCCTCGTATCGATGCCCGCCCAGTCCTCGAGACTCTTCGTAGCCACGCGTAGATAGCGTGAAAGCTGCACTTCCCACCACGGCGCTTCCATGTTCGTCGCGATAGGGATGAAGCCGAACAGGTTGTGACCGCTGCCAAAAGCGCCCGTGCGGCCTGTGTTGCTGAACTTGTAGCCGATGCCGTTTGCGTAGCGCCATGAGTCAAGCTGGATGTACAGATGCAGACAGGTGATGGCCAGCAAGAAGGTGGCGATGGGAAATATGGCTTGCAGGAGGCCTATCTTGTTGCGCTTGGGCGTGACGAGGTGTGGGATGGTGGTAGCCGTCTCGAACGAGGTCTGCGTGGTCTGCGCAGCGGTGCTGACCGTCGAGGTCTTGGTGGCAGCGGATGGGCGTGGGTCAACGGGCTGCTCGTCCAGGACAACCTTGATGTCGCCAAAGTCCATGTTCTGCTTTGTGGGTGTTGCGGGCTTATGCTGAGGCTCGACCGGCGAGAAGCCAAAGGCCGCTGAGTCGATCATGCGAGTGGACAGCTTCTGGGTTGCGGTCTCGATGGGTGAGAGGGCAACGGAGGCCGATTTGACGATGTTGGAGGTGAGCCTAGGGGTCTCGGTCTGGGTGAAATTGGTATCGACCTCAGCCTCGAGACGGTCAACGGGTGAGATGTCGATAGTCGCTGTGTCGAAGAGCTTGGTGGTGAGCGCCTGTGCATGTGGAGCGTCGGTCTGCACAGCAGTGCTCGTGGTGGTGATATGGCGCGCACGGGGGGTGACGCTGCCAGCCTCAGTCACGAGGATGGTGAGGTCGGGGCGAGCAGGCTCGGTGGGGGCAATGTCGACGAGGTGCGCCACGTCTGACAGCTCGAGGTGCTGGAGGTGCTCGTAGCCATCCTCGTCGTAGGCGTCACCAAGCTCGTCCTGGAGGTTGTTGTCGAGCGAGAGCATCTCCGCCGGGGGTGCATCGGTGGGCGAGCCTGGCGCAGTGGCGGCGGCGGCGGCTGCTTCTGCAGTGCCCAGGTTGCGCGCGCGTTCCTTTTGGTACTGCGTCTCCAGGTGGGCGATGCGCTCGTCCTTGACAATGACGGTGCGGTCGTGCTCGGCGATGGTGGCCTGCAGACGCTCCACGTCGCTCTCGAGGGCGGTGACCGACTTGGCGAGCGCATCGAGCACGCCCTGCTGGCCCTCGAGCTGGTCGACGCGGGCCTGCGCCTCTTCCCACTGCTTGTGCAGGCCCTGGAACTGCAGCTCCAGCTCCTTGTAGTCCGCCTCGACGCCGTCCTTGTCCTTGGCGATGGCGCTGCGTTCGTGCCGCACGTGCTCGAGCTCGGCGTAGGTGAGGTTCAGGTGACGGTCGACCTCGTCGGCCTCCTTCTTCTGGCGGGTGACTTCGTCCTGGAGCGCCTCGGTCTGGCTGTGGAGGCTCTCGATCTGCTGCTTGTACTGGGCGACATCTTTGCCGTGCTGGTGCTGCTCGTTCCTAGTGCTGGTGACTTCTTCCTCCGCCCTGAGAAGTTGGCGGCGCTGGTCGTCCACGGTGCCTTTGAGCTTGGTAATATCGTCCTGCAGCTCGCCGATGCGGTTGTAGTCCTCTGCCTTGTCCTGCTCGAGCTGGTCGACACGCTTCAACCGCTTCAGCTCCTCCATTCTCTTTTGATTCTCCGCCATGGTCTGGGTGAAGTCTTTGCGAAAGGCTTCGAGGGCTGCTCGAGCGGTGCTTTCAACATCATTGGCGTTGTCGCGTTCGACGCTAAGACTCTGCGCATGGCTTAGCGTGTCCCATATTTGGACTAGCGCGTCGTCGAGTCGGTTGGTGAGGTTCGCATTCTCCTTCTCCAGATCCTCGACCAGCTGCGACTGATCGACTGGAAGTTGGGCATGACCGAGGAATTGGCCATTGCAGCGTCCAAGTCGAAGATGAAGCCGGCGCCCGCGCCGTTGCCGTTGTTCTTGCCGAATTGGAAAGACATGGTGGTGATAGATGAAGGTCGATTGTGAATGGGTATACAAATAGCAACAAAAGGGTCTGAAGAAGCGAGAGCAGAGAGAGGGAAAGAGACTTCAAATACGCTGTCACGACCAGCCACCTCTATTGTGTTTGGAGCACAATAGCTTTACAATAGCAGTGTCGTTTCAGATGCTGGTAGGTGAAAGTGGGAGTTGGCAGGTGAAAGAAACGGATGGCAGTATGGGCTGAATGTGGTCGATGATGCCAATTAAGCAGTTCATCGGCATCTTGAGGTCGTGTAGTACTCTCCGCTCGCGCGAGGCTATCGCATCTCACGACTTGGAGATAGGTGGACACAGTCAGGAGCATCAAGCGCAATGAGCGCAAGCTGGTTCTTCAAGGCTAATGTAATGCAGTGCATTTTGAAAGTCACATTTGATTTCCTTATAGCTCTTCGAGTATCTACCGGCGAAACTAACGCAACCTGGGAAGACTGCCTCCCCCAGCACTGAGATACTCCAGGTAGATGCACAGCCGAGACCCCTCCATTGCTGTATGGGGCTCATCGGACTTCATCTGCGCAATATCAGACTTTTCAACGTCCAAGTCCTTTCCAAAACCCTGCTATCGTCTCCGCAACCTCGGGCACACGCTCGCGCACGACTCCATGTCCGGCTCCTTCTACAACGTGAACATACTTGAAACCAAGCTCCCCTAGCAGCTCCTTCGTACACACATCGTCAGTCTCTCCCAGCACAACAACATTCGGAACACCAGTCTTTACCGCCTCCACAAACTGTTCGTCTCGGTCCATAACGCCTCCGTCCCTGAACACACCAACGACGGATGCCGCATGCCCAGTGTGTTCCCGCAACTGCCACGCCCTCACAGAATCCACAACGACAACTCCCTTTGCCCCTCGGTCTTTCCAGTCCGCCGGCAATGGTTCATTTGGTCCTCCGAGGATCTTCCACACACACTTGCGAGCTTTCGCCTCATCGCCTCCGCCACGAATGTGCGCTTGCTGCTCTTGCGAGAAGCCAGAGAAGCGAATAAGTCCCGCCGGCGCAACAAGCACGAAGCTACTGACCTTTTTCGGCCGCGACGCTACGTATCCCACTGTCAACGCGCCGCCGAAAGAGAAGCCAACGAGATGCGCAGTAGGCCACTTTAGCTCATCAAGCAGTGCATCGATGAGCCCGTGGAACAGCGGTGCCTCGTGCGGCACAATCGGCGTGTCGCTCAGTCCGTGACCCCAAAGATCCAGCAGGACGACGTGCGAAGACGCAAATTTTCTGTGCAATTCGCTTGCCAGTTGATACATTCCTATTGCGGGTGTTTGCACGCCGTGAATGAAGAGGACGCGGTCGGGCACGGCATTGGCAGACTCTGGTCCTGAAGGGTTGATCTCGTAGTACGCTGCTTTGCCATACGGCGTGCGGATGTATTTTGCTGGCGGAAGTAGATTGCCGAATATCTGCGTGAAGGACTGTTCGGAGGGAGCTGCGATGGGTGGCTGGAAAGAAGGTGGTGCGCCGGGGCGAGGTAGGACGAATTCGGTAGACATTGTGATGGTATGATTATTACAGGTTGATAAGGAGCATTTGAGCCTCGTTGTTATACTACTATACAGGCACTCTTATGGTTGCGTAAAACTGGTGATGTGACCGAAAGGGCGTGCACCTCTAGCGGCCTCTAGGTAGTCAACTAGCGTACACAAAGTACCAGTTCGTGCGACTTGTTAAGCAACAAGAGGAAGGTAGTAAAGATAAGCAGCACCACAAAAGGCAGTCTCAGCTGCGGACTAACAACACCGAGTACAATGCAAACCACGCTTCCCTGGTATCTCACGCTGCAAACGCCATGGCTGACAAACCAGCCCAAACCCAAGCCGCGAAGGATCAAAAATGCTAGTCATACAAGTCGTCAAAAGCCTTGCACTACCATCTATGCACCGGTACACCAGGATGCATATTCAAAAGATACTGCGGCCCAGGCATTGTTCCGCCCCCAAATGCGGCCCGCCTTTCCTGTCCATCAGCTCCAAATTCCCTGCTCTCATTTGCATACGCATTCGGTCTCAGGCTCGCTTCGCTACTGCGTCTGCTCTCGTTCAGCTTGAGCATCATTATGGCCCGGTCGTCGTCTTCTCCCATTCTCTTTCGATTGTTCGCACGCGCATATGCAGAGCCACGGCGCCGGATACATGATGTAAGCACGGTGATGAAGAGGAAGACCATGAGTGCGACGGCCGTGTAGCCAAGAATGACGGGGCGCGCTTGGGAGGAGAGGTGTAGGCCGAGGCCGCCGGTGAGGACTAGGAGGAGGAAGGCTGTTGAGACGAGTGGTGTGTGTAGGCGGGGTAGAAGGGAGTGAAGTTTGGAGATTGAGGGGGTAGGGAGAACGCTCATGAACAGGATCGGAGCGAGCGCAATGAAGGCGAAGATTTGGTGAGGTGTCTTGTAGTCTTTTGACTGTGGTACAGTTAGTATGGTGTGGGGTAGAGCTGGGGATGGTCCTTACGCGGTTGAACTGCGCTGAAGTCGAGATACCAAGCGCATAGGACACGATCAAAAATGCCATGATAGCCACGCTGAAGCCAACGTGGATCTTGATATTCTTGAAAAAGCCAGCAATGATCACATTGAGTGGCCATATGACGAAGAGTGCCAGGCATCCAATAATGGCATGAGCAAGATTTGCGCGGTCGTGGTCTCGCACCATCTTCCCATCGAGCGTGACGCCACGGACTGCAGTGCTGCTCGCCGGCGCACCACCAGTACCGGTTGCCGCGACCATGTCCATGGTGAAGTGGCCGTATCGAATGTGTCTCTTCAAGTCGGCAGACTTAGAATCAGAGTACAACGGATATCCGTGCCCAAAAGCGTAAAACATAGGTTGCGATGTGGACTTGCTGTCGACCCATTTCCGGCAATTGCTGCACACAGCCTTCAACACGAACATCGACTCGTTGCTGATCGTAGTTCCTGGCAGGACCTTCAGATCGATCGAAGGCGCAAATGTTGGTTCAGCTCTGTTGTTACCCAGGCGTGGAGATACCGTGACGTTGTCGCCATCATCATTTGGATACATGATGAACATCAGGCTGTCCTTCATCACTTTTCCAAAACCCACGCCCACCCACGAGTACGCCGGACTGCTGAAGTAGATTGAGATGTCATCGGTATCGTTTGCGACGTTGATCGAGAACTGTGTTTCGGGTTCCGAGAGGAAGAAGGTGGATGCTGAGATTGTAGTGTTGTCTTGTGCGAATGTGATGAATGGGAAGACTGTATATGATTATTAGGGAAACTTTCCGTAGAGATAATCTTCCTTGCGCAAGCTGCTCGTTAGGCGAAGTGCGCAATGCTGGCACAAACTTACATGTCAAAACCGCAACCAGCACACCACGTCGCACTCCCAGATTCGCCATCTTTCTCAATGTCCGGATCCTCAAAAACATAAAAGATAAATCGACAATGTCACCGCAGCACAAGAACGACGACAGCAAACCTTCAACTAAGAACCCATACGCGCCCAGCCTACTTAAGTATCACCCAACCCCAAATCCAATACTACTTCCCACCATCCGCGCCTCCCACCACCTCACTCCCTTCCTGAAACAAATCCCCACCTTGCATATCTTATGCGCGCCCACCCAATAACCTCAAAGCGATTTGGCCCAAGAGGTTTAAACATCGCGCGGGCGCTTAGTTCACGTACCAGGGGTTTCACGTTGGACGAGGTGCAGACGCCTACAGCGAACGAATCTGGGGTATTGGCGTTGAAGCGAGGAATGCAATTTGCTAACCAAGCTGGGAAGTGGGATGGCGAAAAGGTACTATTTTTAGGCGGAGAGTTTATTCGGGAGGCGGATGCCGAGTTGCGCGCGCGCACAGCGAAGAGAGGGATGTCAGCGAAGGCAGAGGGTAGAATGCCAGCGATCTGCTTTTGGCAGGCGCTGCATGCATGCACTGCGCTTTCCGCATTTGGGCGTCGGTAGAGCACTGCATGCTATTTCCACACACCGTTCGAAATGCATCTCACGCAACGCAAATGTAGTGATTTGATGAATTGCACACGAAAGAAGAATTATGTACTCCCTCCACTCCCGATTCCACCCCTCGCTCATACCAGCCTCAATGCCAGCCAAGAATGAAACAAAAAAGGAATAACGCAAAAAGACCTCCTCTTGCTCACTCCAAGCCATGCTGATCGTAGTCATAGTTGTCGTTAGAGCGTGCGTGTCGCATGGTATAATGTAGTCGGCCGTGGACTCGTCACGGCCATGCTGTTCCGTGAAATCTCGCATCATGCTGAACTTCTCTAGCGACCAAGCGAAGAGCTGCGGTCGCTATGCTTCTCCAAGTGACACAGGTCGAAATGATGTATCCGCTCGCCGATACGAGCGACTATACTGGCTCGTATTCAACACCTGCCGCACCGTCCCACGAATCGACGTATACGCATGGTTGTGGGCTGAACCTTAACGATAACGCCCGCGACGGCTGTCGTACGAAACCTCGCGCTCGTAAAACTTCTCGTCGTAGCCAGAGGATCTCGGTGGGTCGCGTATGGTTGTGCGTTCGAAGTCGATGCGAAGCTTCCGTTTGCGGCGGAGCTCATCCGACAGGTCTACAAGTTGGAGCACGTCCTCCTGTTGTTTGTCAGCATCCAGCGATGCAGCAAAGGCTGTGAGACTTACATAGCGCAGATACTCCATGACGTAAAAGAAATCGTCTGTCTCCTCACAAGAATAGCCCATTTGATCGATGGCCTCTCGAATCACAAGATCTTTGGTGACTTCGGTCCACATGTCCTTATTCTTTCGCGGCTTCACGTTGAACTCGCCTGCGATGAATGTCAGCGGATGCTCACGGTGGAGACCAGTGGCTCCAGTAGCCAAAGGAGAATGTGCTTACCATTCTCGCGGTTGATGTCAATTTCCAGGTTCAGATCCTCATACTCTCGTCCACGTCCAGGCCCTCGGCTGCGGCTCCTGTACTATTGTTAGCATTGCACATTAATAGACTAGATCCTACTCACTCTCTTCGCCTGATGTCAATCTCGAGCGTCTCGTTAACCGCACGTGGCGGAGATGGAGGCGCCGGTGCTGGAGGTGGGGTGGGTGAGCGTGCCCTCTCAACGCCTGTGGCAGAATCAGTGAACAGTAACTCATACGCATTAGTGAACAACTTACCATGATCAATGTGTCGGTGGTGCGTAATGATTTCCTGGATAATCGGTGGCCTGAATTCCGGCTCCAGTGGTGGCGGTGGTGGCGGAGGAAGGGGTTCGGGGGATGGTGATGGAGAGGGCATCCGCTCTTCCTTACGCCTAATAATGATCTCGTCCTTGATGACCTCCCGGGCCTGTGGAGAGGTGTCACGGCGGCGGACAGTGAACTCTTCGTGCTCCCTCGCAACCAGCTCTCCTCGTGACCGTGGAGCGGGCAGACTCCTGTCGCGGCCACCTCTTATGGTCAAGGAGCTTCGTTCTCTGCTAGTGTCGCGACCATCGCGGCTGAACTCACGGCGATTGGCATGAAGTTCAAAATTACCACCTCGCTCCTGGAAGCGAATGGAGCCTCGCTCTGCCGAAACGTCCCTGCCATGGCGGCTGACTTCACTTCGACTGGCATGAATATCGATATCGTCACTGCCACGACCACGACCGGGCCGTCCTCGGAAGCGGACGTCGTCTTGCTCAAAGTCGACCTCACGAGGGGGTGGTGGGCGAGCGCCGTCACCACGGCGGAAAACGATGTCTTCGCGCTCGACTGCACGAAGTTCAGGCTCTCTGGGCGCAGGTCCCCGCGATTGCTCACGGCGGGTAATTTTGATGTCCGTCTCGTCTCTCTCGAAGTCACGGGTTCCGCGCCGTGAGGGGGCGCCTATGCTTGATACTGGTGGAGGAGGCGCGCGGCCGCTGCGGACAGAGCGCACGTCATCATCAAATCCACCACGGTGGCTGCGAGGACCGGCCCGCGAGATGTTGTCCTCATCACGACCGCGCACAACCAGCGGTCCTGCAGTAGGACGGTTGTAGTCCTCGCGGAAGAAGTCGGGGGCACTACTACGCGGGCCTGCTGCGCCTCGTCGAAGTTCGACGTCGAGCTCGTCATAGTTGCGGTCGCTGCGGCCGTTGCGGTAGAAGTCGCGTTCGCGCTCCTCATACAACTCGGCCGTTGGGTAGCGGCGCGACATGGTGGAGGTGGAGGTGGTGGTGGTTGTGAGGAGGAGGAGGAGGAGTGGTAAGTGAGGGGCAGCCGGGAAAAGGGTTGGTGGGTTGGTACGAGTGGGTGGGCTGATCAACCGCGAAGCGACAGCGGACGATCTCGCTCACAGCGGGTAGGAAGGGAAAAGGGCAGAAGAAGGAGATGATCAGGGCAGTCAGAAAAGACGCACTGCCGTAGCCTGACGTTATCAGCAGCGCAGGCCTTGTTGACTCCCCGGCTCGTGGTGGGGTTACAATCTTGGTTGGTGGTTGGGTTCTGCCCGCATGGCATGGCAGCGATGACGTTACCGCTCGCATCCATTTTGTCGTACTCGAAACTCAATGCGCCCAATAGCGGCCCAGAAGCCTGCATCTACATGTGCGCCTCGCAAAAGAAATGCGCCGCGGCTCCATGACCACTACCGGTGAGTATGAAAGGCATTTGAAGGCTTGTCAGACTGCTTGTCCTTCATGTAAGGTTTCGCCGATTTTGGGCATCTTCGTGGCTGCCACTTGAATTTGATCACGAGCACGTGGAAGTCCCCGGCCAGATGACAGTCACACCACGTTCTCGACACAGAAAGGCCGACCGAGGCTTTCCAGTATCAAGTGAATTGTAGTGCCGGCCGCGCCCAGGTACGCAGCAGGCAGGGAACAGCTACCCAATCTTGGGACTGCTGCGAGGGACCCCAGAGGAGCTAGCAGTTCAAACTCCTGGGGTGTGAGTGATGCGGACCGAGTCGTCTTACCGTGCGGCGTGCGCTGAGTGACAGTCCACCTTCCAGCCCAACGGTGCTGCCGGCATCTCGAGACGACCCGTTGTGCTACGTCAAACACGCGGATTTGTAGTTGATGAAGTTAAGGTCGAAATGTGGCTACTCCCTCAGGTATGCCTAATGAAGCGTCTTATCACATGTACTATGGCTCCAGCCTTGCTGCAAGATGACGTTTACCTCAAAACATGCCCACCAACGTCCTTCAGTCCTGCACCATCCGCATGCACGAGACCACAGCAGAACACGAAACCAACGAGCTCTACACTCACTACAATTCCATACTCCTAGCTTCCTTGAAATGTGACTCCTCGCCTGGCCCGAGACTCCATTGCTCGCGCTGGCTTAGTTCCTGTGGCCGCCGGCGCAAGTACAACTGCCGCGTATCAGATCTGAATATGTCTTCGAGGTGAACCGATAACACTTCCGCCGTATCATGACGGACGTATGTATGCGACTGACCATCCGCGCGCAACCGCCGAACCACAATACCGGCGAGTCGCTGCGTCTTCCCATAAGTGCAGTAGAGTACCACAAAGAACAGCGGCGCAGCCCCGTCGTCGCCACTGATCGAGTCCGGAGACTTTGAGAGTCTGACCACTGGCAGGTTTATTCGGATTCCCTTGTTGGTCACAGCCGGTGGATCTCCTTGGGGTACTAGAGGCAAGAAGTCGGCTGCTTGAGCAAATTCACGAGGATGCTCTGCGAAGATCGAGACACCCATTGTGACATGTTGGCCGTGATACTCGAACAAGGTCGGCCTATTGGGCGACGGTACCCAGGCGAAGAGGGTCTGGTCTTCATTATCTTTGAGAATCTCTTCCTGAAGTCGAGTGAAGGCCTTCTCGCCCTCTCCGTAAAGGAGTGGCATATTGACGCCGAAAAGGCCCCTGCAGTATATCAAAGTCAGTGTGTGCTTCAAATTCGTACTTGAAGCGACGAACATGAGACTGTACGCGAGATCCTCTGTTCTGGTCGTTGTGCGCTTTGCCGCCCAACTCATCCGCTTTGCCACGCTCACCCTCTCCAGTTTCGGGACCGTGCTCTGTAGAATATATGCGTCAATGCCAGTGATTCCCTGCAAGATCATACCCAGATTAGCCTTGTTGCCAAAGAACGTCCAATCCGCCGCGTAAAAGCGTATCTGGCTGGGTGCGATCAGCTCTTGCAGTGTCCAGCCACGAGTGAACCAGCGAGCTTTCCCAAGAACTTCGGCACTGATCAGTACTTCCCATGGGTCATAATCATCCCAGCCGGTTGCTTTCGTGCTAGAGATATCGTTGGGCGAAATATCATCCAAGTAGGCATAACAAACTCGTGCCTTCCTATACCATCTGTACATGCTGTTGATGGCCTCGCTCAGCTCTGCAGAAGACGTCTTATCAATGCAGCCTGACCAGCAGTCAGAATGATCCGCCGAATTACAGAAGACGATGAATAGCATTACACGTGTCAACCCAAATCCAGTTGAGTTCATCCTCCTCCGCCTGCGCACACGCCTTCACTATTTTCTGCAAGCCTGCCAGTGGGTAGAGAGCTCGGGCGCGTTCCCCTAGGTCTGTGAATTGCTGGAGATCGACTTCTTCTGCACCCCATGTATGCGAGAGGATGGCGTAAGGTGGAATTTTGTGGTCATTGTCGAAGCGTTTCAGCTCGTAGGACCTGGTGTTGATGAGACGCATGTAGGTGAGATGCACGTAGCGAGAAGGGGATGTGAGAGAAAGGATTGTTGTTCCTGACTGCGCAAGCCCACAGCTGGAACGACAATTGCGAGCTGCTGCTGGGCGCAGACAGGAACAACAATAGTGAGGACAGCATGCTCAACACGAGCGACGATATCTTCCCACCTACGCAAAGGTTCCAAAGGTGAAGAGATTAAAGAAAGGCTTTATCCGTGATTTCACAGTGATGAACTTGGCGTGACAAAAGTGTGGTTGACGCATGCGAAGCAGCTGTCAAGTCGCCAAACTTCACCAGAGCGACCGTCCAATTGGCATACGCCAGAAACGAGGCGTTAAGTGAAGCCGGTGCATCAACATCGCAAAGTCAAATGTAAGTCTTAATTAGCCAAGTGCGTCCCAAGGCGCTCGAGTGTTTCAATGTTTGTGGCAGATTGACACTTGGCGTCCGTCCGCGATGTCCGCGATCGCCACGTGATGGCTCATGACGCGGCCGCTTTGTTCACATCTTCGACCCTACCCAGCAACTCACTTCCTTTCTACAATCCTTTCGCCTTCTTTGTACAACCCTTTTCACATTCAACACAACACCCACAATGTCTGCAAGCAAACTAGGTGTCTTCGCAAGCCTGGCGCTGGCCGCCAGCGCCTTCCTCATACCTCCTACGATTACCGCGGACGACTTGGAAAATGGTAGCGCGATGGAGGGACTGGTCATCGATCCCTTCAGGCGATCCGTCGCTCTCGAGTGCCCGAGCTGTGCTGTTGCAGTTCGTGCCGGGGGTATTCTCGTATGGCACGAGGATGCCGGAAGCGCATTTGTAAGTAGCATACCGCCCTTCTCAAAAGACATGCGCGCGGCGACTTCAGTCGCGCAAGACATCTTGCATGCCTGATCGAGGTGGTTGGCAATCCTCGCAGGGCCCCCGGCATCGAAACATCAGAGGAGATATCTGACTTTTGGCAGCAACTCGACTTCGAGATCGGATCTCACCAAGACACCTTTGAAATCGCAAATGGTCACGAACAGCTGTTCCCACCGAGCTTGAGCGACGACGTGAGCTCCTTCTACGTCACACAAATCGACCCCACTACCGAACAGACTCTTCGCCTCCGAGTTACCGGCTACGAGTTCAGCTTCACCGGCGCCGAAACAGTGTCGGAAGAGGGCATGGAACTGCTGCCTATGGATCTACACATCTCCTCTGTCGAGGGACTCGCAGTAGAGCTACCAGCCCTCACAATCAACCTTCTCAAGGATGCGAACGGTCGTCTCATGATCGCGTCGTTTGCCACCACCGAGGTCTCTAGCGTCAGTGCACAAGACGACTGCAATGAGTGGCCACTGCTGTGCAAGTGGAAGGGCATCGTGGCCGAGAGGATCGAGCAAATGAAGAAGATTGGCAAGGGCAGAAACTGCCACAAGCGTCCTCACGGCCACCACAACCCGATGGAAGAGGACGGCATCGCTGGCAAGCCTCCACACAGGTTTCGCCCCGGTCGCCCGCATCATCGCCCGCACCATGGCCCTCACCACATGGGCCACAGCCACCACCGCATGCACAGGTTCGCATCCAGCGCTTTCTTCACGATTCTCGTCCCTATCGTGATCGGCATCTTCGCGGGCACCCTCACCTACTTGATCGGCATGGTTCTCGGCACGCTCATTGCTATTGTCATTGCGAAGATTCGTGGCCAGAAATATCAGAGGATTGCTTTGGATGAGGAGGATGTACTAGAGGTGGAGCCTGAGATGCAGAGCGAGAAGCAGGAGTATGCCGAGCTACCGGCCTACGAGGCGCCACCCGTCTACGAAGACATTCCAGAGAAGGAAGTCGATGAGTCAAAGTGAGATCAGAGCGGTGTAGGAGGGTAGGCAAGCGATCTGCAATGCCCGTGGCCGGGCCAGATTGATGATGACTTCTTGGACAGTCATTGGGGCAACCCTGTACTTAACGTGATAACGAACCTATTTTGCTTCTTGAGCATACATCTCCACATCTTTTAGACTTTATGAATCAGTTTCTTTTGTAGCACTTTGTGTAAGAGACATAGCGACAGAATGACCATGCTCGCCCAAACAGCAGATACTGTCTATATTACGGCTTACTAAAACAACTCGTCATCTCCTGGTCGGGACTGTGATTCACCCTTAACATTGTTCATTGTTCATTCAATACTCGAAGCAGCAATCAGAGGCGATGTGACCAAGCATGAGCAACGCTGCAGAATGCATCAATCGCGTTGCGCGAATTGAATTGAAGTGCGAGTGAGACGTGAAATGACTCCATGAGATATATCTCATCTGCCTGAGACTTTCGAAATCACCTCGACGGTTATGACAAGCAAGTCAGTATCACTGCAATCTTTGGTAGGCTTTGACTTTGATGTTCTGCATGTTGAGGTTTTGGTGTTCGTTCTTGACGGGCACGCTAAGTGCACGGACCCCGACTTTCAACAAGCAAGTGTCGACGGGCGCGCCAGCCATTTTGTAGGCAGTTTCGATGTGCTGGAAAGCAGCTCATGTTTTTTGAAGTTCCCCAGGCGGCCGCGCCTCTCGAATTACGCTCCTGTCGCCCCCCCGATCCAGTTTAGCGCGACCCGTGTGATCTGAGGCAGCCGCTGCGCGCTCCCCGTTCTATTTAACAAAGCTCCGCCCGCATTTCCGCCGCGCTCTTTTTCTCTTCTCTTCTCCTCCAGCTATTCTCGTCAACCACTGCAACTGTCAACCAACCAACTTACCCACCACAACCCATCCCACTAACACTACAGCAACATGACCGGACGTAAGTGCATCTCTTCCTTTGTTTATCATCGTCGCGTCTCGCGTCGCAGTCGGTGTCGTCGGTGTTGCCACCACATCGCGACGTCGCGCTTGGTGTTGTTCGCCCACGCGTCGCCCCACCACCGCGCATCTCGACATTCACACTCACCTGCACAACACCACGACACCTCTTGACACACAATGCTAACAACTCTACAGGCGGCAAAGGCGGAAAGGGTCTCGGCAAGGGTGGCGCCAAGCGTCACCGCAAGATTCTCCGTGACAACATCCAAGGCATAACCAAGCCCGCCATTCGTCGTCTCGCTCGCCGTGGCGGTGTGAAGCGTATTTCGGCCAGTAAGTCGTTGCTGCTTCACCTTTGCATCGGCACATCACTAACACCCCTCAGTGATCTACGAGGAGACCCGTGGTGTCCTCAAGACCTTCCTTGAGAGCGTTATTCGTGACGCCGTCACATATACCGAGCACGCCAAGCGCAAGACCGTCACCTCGCTCGATGTCGTCTACGCCCTCAAGCGACAGGGACGCACTCTCTACGGTTTCGGTGGTTAAGCGGCCTCGTCTTCCCTCGTCCCCGCCGACGTCCGACTTCTCTCGCGGTTCTTGGTCAACAGTGGCTGGGATGCTTACGACACAATGGATATGATTTGGGCACGGCTATCGATCTTGATCTTCACGGCGTTATCTCAATGGGTGGTCGGAAATAGTTCTACAATGCGAGGCTTCGGGCTGGCGTCTGACTGGCAGTAGTCAATGCATACACGTTCTATGCGAGTTACCTGTTACTTGCTTATCTGGTGATGACTTTGTCTGACTCCTCTTCCTGATGCTGTCCTTCCTCGCTGATCCATCGCCTCACCGCCAGCTCCATGCTCGCGCAATCGCACGGCACCCCAAACAATCCTCCCTCGACCCTGATGCTCTACAGCGCCCAAGCCTTCAGTTCCTCAGTTACACTCTCCACGCCATCCTCGAGCACACATACATCATACGCGCGATCGCTTGCTTCTCTTACTGTACTACTCACACATGCATCAGCCGTGACACCACACACGAGCAGGTTCCTGACTCCCTTCGCCCTCAATGACAAGTCCAGCTCCGTGTGCGTAAATGCCCCACGCCCCGGCTTATCAATCACCATTTCACCTTCCACCGGCCTCAACTCCTCAATGATCTCATGGCCCTCCTCGCCCCTGATCAACAATCTTCCCAGTGGCCCTTTGCTTCCGATCTTAGTGCCATTGACGCTGCTTCTATGCAATTCCCGGGTCGATACTGTGCTCATGTCTGCGTGGCCTTCGCGCGTATAGTAGATGGCAGATTTGGCGTTGCGGAAGACTGCGAGGAGGGATTGCAGGCGGGGTATTACAGGTGTGAAGCGCTCGACTGAGTGGCCCTGGGAGGCAAGGTACCCGGATGGCGAGAGGAAGTCGGATTGCATGTCGATTATTAGGAGGGCGGTTGTCGTTGGGGAGAGGGAGGAGTCGTGGGGCCTGGGGTAGGGTGTTGAGGAGGAGATTTGGGTGTTCTTGTTGGTGGGTGCTTGGGTCTTGGATTTTGAGGAGTGTTGTGAATGGAGTTGTATGGATGAGCACTTGAGGTGTTCAATGGTGTCGGTCTCACGGATGTTGAAACAGATATGCACGATGTTGATATATTCTGCCTTTTCGGGATTGTTGAAAGCTGGCTGGGTCATGGTGCATGATTGCTGTGGGCCATCCAGACTGGAGCGTTGCGGGCTTGGATAATCCATCAACGTCCGACAATCTGACGGTAAAAACAGTCACCACTACACCAACACCATGCTCAGCCATTATCTGGCATCTCGTGCCTTCCAGCAACCAGCATATCAGCACTGAACTCTAAAAATTCCTCATTGTTCATCCTCCAACACGAGATCGAGCACTGAGATGCGCCAGCAGTCCCACTTCGAAAGTCCCTTGACTTGACGTCGCTTCGCAACTGCCTATCTTGACCAATGGCCAACACACAACCGCACAATTACTTCGTAGTGACGGACACGCAAGATAGCATGATAAGGTAGCTTCGAGCTTCTGAATCTAGTAGCCGTTGCCTACAAAGCCGTTACCAACGCTTGTCCCGCTATCTTGTCAACAACGCGAAGGACGGCTGTCCTGTTTGCCTGCTGCAGATGAACATGACGGATCATCGATGCTGCAATGTAGCCTTGTCCCCGAGCTCTTTCCACCACAGCTTCTTGATTGGTCACCAATATTGCAAATTGAAACAGCGTTGCCGCTAGAATGAAGTTCGAGATGGGAAAAATGAGGGATCGTCGCATCGCGCAACGACCGCAGAGCAGCAACCCCACATAGCCATCAGAATACATACAAATCCAAGGTCTCTGCCCATCGCCATAGAACGCCGCGCCAGGGTATAAAAGTCCTTCCCATCAACTATAACGACCCAATCCCAATCTCATACCCAAGCATCACTTCCGTGGTACTCCCTTCCCACCCACGATTCCCACCTGTAGAAATCATGAAGTTGCAAGTTGGATCGAGATACAGCTGCGAAATGACCCCCGTTCTATGGCCAGGTACGATCAGGAAGGGTACAGCGGCGCCGCCTTTGGCGCCGGCGTCTTGCTGTGTCAGGTCGTAGAGGCGGAGGATGTCGTAGGATGCGCTGATGAGCGTTAGTTTGGATACAAGTAGGAGGGGCGTGAAGTGGGAGGGCTCCTTACCAGATCAAGTGCTTCCCATTCGGCATCGTGCGCACAGCACTCACTGGGCCACTGACACTCGGAAACCTGAAAGTGCGTCTAGGTTCTCTTAGACCCTTGTGCAAGCTATATTCATCCACCGTGCCGTTTCTTCGCCCAGCATAAATGAAATTTCCATCGGGTGACCAACACGCATTAATGCACCAGGGCGGCGTGCTGCGTGTGGGCAGTATGCGTGCGACTGATTTCGATTGTCGCCGGTCCCAGATGCGCAGGGTACCGTCGAAGGAGGCGTTGAGGAAGGTTGTGTCGGAGGAGATGGGTTGCTCTGCTTGAGGCTCAATGACTTGGGTAGGCTTCTCGGTGTCTTCGGCATGGGGAAGGCCGTTTGGTGTGGCGGCGGGTTGGGAGTCGGTTGTACCGTTCACTGTGGCGGTGGGGTGTACGGGCGGGGGTAGTTCTTTGATCGCGTCATTTGCAGCGTCCTGGGGTGCTTGGACTGGACCGCCCATGTCCATCATGTCGAGGTCGCCCTGGCCGTCCTCGTCGGCTTGCTGTATGCCATTTGCGATTGCTCTTGAGAACTCATCGTCATCGTCGCCAAATGATGGAAGAGCGGAAGAAGGATTGTTCTCCTGACCGTCGCCAAATAGCGAATCCTTGTCGCCGCCATCTCCAAACAGAGAGTCGTCTGGCGAGCCTTGTGCGTCTTCGTTCCCTTCCTCCTTCGGCTGAACAGCCCGGACGGCATCTGTGCCATTCGTGAGGCTGCCGTTCGCTCGAGGGCGTGCTGCGTTGTTCGATGAGAAGGTGCCATTGGAGATTGGAAGTGTCTCTGTATCTTGAGGAATGGGCAGCGTAGACATTGGGCGCTGCTCGATGGCAGAAATCTGACTATCGCTCGTTTCGAACTTCCGCTTCACCTGTCCCGTGTTGAGGTCCCAGTCGTTGATGGTCTTGTCCCAACTGCCACTGAGCACCGACTGCTCGTCCGCCGCAAGCGTCAGTACTGAGACTGCTGAGGTGTGGCCATTCAACGTGTGTATCCGCTTTCCTTCCTCATGGCGGACTGATTGCAGGTTGATGCCGCCAGACTCGAGGCCTGACAGCAGCCACAGCGACTGGTGATGTACGGCAAGCGAGTACACCGAGGACAGGCTCTCTGACGTAGCCGCGTGGTCCTCGTTCTCCCAGTAGGAAAGCAGCACGCCTGCCTTGGTGACTGAGTCGACGAAGGGGTGTCTCTGGGCAACAGTAAGGGGAAGCTTGCCGTTGGCCGTGTCCACCCAGTTGAACTTCCTGATGTACCCGTCCGCGCCGCCACTGAAGACCCACCGCATGTCAGGCGTCGCCGTGATGGCATTGATGGAGGTGCTGTGTGGCGCGGCTATGGTGGGGATGATGTCGTAGACGGGCGCATTGAGAGCTTCCTGTCGCACGCTGGGGTGGAAGGGCAGGCTGCCCAGTATGGCGGCAGCAGCAGCGGCGCGGGGGCTGGGCGAGGTGAGGGTGACGGACGGGTTCGCATCAGAGGGCCCCGGTGTTCCGCCGTTCGGGAGACTGCCTCGCGGTCGCTGTGAAGGACTGTCGGGCTCGTCCTGGTCTTGGTCTTGATCCTGATCCTGATCTTGGTCCTCGTCGTCATTATCGCCGTCTCCGTCGTCATCGTCATTGTCGTCGCCGCCATCGTCTGCGTCATCGCCCTCGTCCTCCTCGTCTACGTCCATGGCGTCGCCCTCCTCGGCCTCATCTTCCTCCTCGGCGGAGCCTGAACCGTGCCGTTAGCTTTCAGCTCACTAACATCTGAGCGAGCACGCACTGTTGCCGTTCTCGAAGTCATCTTCCTCGTTCATGGTGTCCTAGCGCGGCTCGCAGCATGTGCGCAAATAGTGTCGCGAGCAGTCGTAAAGTTGTGCTATTCTTAGAACGCGGATCGCGTTGTCGCAAGGTCGAGCCTCCATCGCGGAGCGCGTCATCTCTCCCGAGCATCGCGAACATCACACAGCGGGCCTCACCTTTTACCAACATCTGCGACCGCTACCACGCCTAACATGCTCCCACATCCGTGAGGTCAACTCAAGACATTGTCTGCCATATACGTGTGCTGATATCGGCTCACAATATGTGCGACGAACAAGATCTCGGGAAGTCTCAAGCCTCAGTCATGATCTCGATAACATGGTCAGGCTCATGTGTAGTCATGCTTTCAAAACATAGCTGATCGTGCTTTGTCCTCGTCAAGAGGCTAGAGACACTCCACTACAGGCATGTTTGCAGATGGTCGCAGTACCGGTAACTAGGCCATTCCCCAAGCTGTTCGGGCAAACACTTATCACAGAGACTGGCTTGCTGGCTTGCAGCTACTCCTGCGATTGCTGCACCTCACGTAAATGTCTCAGCTCGGAAGGATTGGGTTTCAATTGAGTTCTCTATGCGCAGCTTGCTGGTGTTTGCCTTCTGTTTAGCTATCTCCGTACACGCCTTACAGCAGGTACAGGTTTGAATGTATCCTGCCGGCAGGGGCCCGTCTCATCTTACATGCATCGAATCAGCCGAAATTTCATGGCGTAGTTCAACATTATCTTCACTCTCGAAAGTAGCCTGTTTGTTTCGTTTGTTGTTGTGTCCGATCGCGTCTGCCTCAGCAGTCGTGGGTCCATCTCTTCACCTCAGCTTTCGTTCCGTCACTTTCCAACAACACTATCCTTTCGCATTCATTCTTTGACAACTAGAATCGACCTGCGTCACTCTCTTGACACATCCTCGCATTGGTCGCCGGTTTGTCAAACAACATGGTGCGAGGCGCACGCAATCGCGTCAGACAAAACAACAGCAATGGACGGGGAGCCCACAGCTCGGATGCAAACGTACGCCCGCCTAGACAGGCTAGCAACATCTTCGCAAGCTTAGGAGGCACGGGGAATGATGGTAAGTGGATGTCGCAAACAGCTTCATTTAGGGGTACTTCTCTCGAGGCAGCTGCATCCCTCTCATCTTTTGCAGCCGTCAAAACCCCGCGTTCTTGCCGTTTTGGTAGCGAGCAGCAAAAATGAGCTCCGCTCACAGAACCACAGATGGCGAGGTGAATGCGCATCTGACGGAGCGATTCGGTCGCAGTTCAGTCCCATTCCGAAACAACTCCGGCGTCCCTCACGACGACATTCCTACCTCGGCGCCATCTCGCGTCAACAACGATATCCGCAAGTATTTCGAACTTGCGAAGAAGCCCGTTACTGCTGGCGCGTGGATCGACAAGCCTGAGATCCCCACCTCATCAGAGATCTTGCCTCGCGCGAAGCAAACATTTGAGAGCAGCGACCAAGCGCTCATCGACGTCGGCGAGAGTATCCGTCCGCACAAGCCCGAGGGCGCCTACGAGAACAATGACGACTACCTCGGAACCAAGTATGAGCTATTGCGAGAGGATGCTCTTCGACCATTACGTGAAGCAGTCGCCGAGGTTCGCAAGTCACCTTTCAAGGATGAGGCAGAATACGACAACCACAGTATCGGCATCTATGATCCAGTCTACATCACTAGTTTGGTGTTTAGCCCGCGTGGGCTCGCTACGCGTGTAGCTTTCTCGTTGAGCCGGGTAAAGAAGCACGTTAGGTGGGATCAATCAAAGCGCCTCATCACCGGCAGCTTGGTCGCCCTCTCGCCAGCATACGACGCTTTCCAGACAACATGCGTTCTCGCTACGGTTGCAGCACGCCCGATTTCCGCTCTGGAACAGAATCCGCCTGAAATTGACCTGTTCTTCGGCCGGCCTGAAGAACAGGAGATTGATCCAATGAGAAAGTGGATCATGGTCGAGTGTCGGGCGAGTTTTTTCGAAGCAAGCAGGCACACTATGCTCGCCCTACAGCATCTCATGCGTGAGCCTTTTCCACTCTCGGAACATCTAGTCCATGCCAAGCAAGAAGTCGAGCCTCCTGCATACATTCAGCACAACCCTTACATCAACCTTGGCTCTCTCGTAAGTATGGAGGACAGCGCCATGTTTGAGAATATCAACGTTCTAGAGGAGTGGCCTGCACCTTCAAAGATGTCGCTCGACAAATCCCAGAGTGAAGCCCTGCAGCAGATGATCACGAAGAAGCTCGCCATTGTGCAAGGTCCGCCTGGTACGGGAAAGACACACGTAAGTGTCGTCATGATCAAAGTTCAACGGGACAATCTTCGTCAGGAGGACTCGCCTATCATGATCACTGCCCAGACCAATCACGCCGTTGATCAGATCCTCCGGCTCACCAAAGAGTTCGAGCCCAACTTCATTCGCCTCGGAGGACGAAGCAAGGACCCCGAGATCAAGAAGCGAACATTGTTCGAAGTTCGTTCGAGCGTGCCGCAGAAAAAACAACCAGGCAGCCAAAAAGTCCAGGCCACCATCGCGATGAAGAAGCTGACTAACCAAATGCTCATGCTACTGGCGCCGTTGGAAGCGAACAAGCCTCCACTCGATCATCGCGTGTTGGTTAGTCTAGGACTCATCACAAAGGAGCATGCCAAGTCTTTGGAGCTTGACGCACAGTGCACCATGGGCATGTCACCAGCTGAAAATCCCGGCATCCTCATGGAGCAATGGCTCGGCAAATGTCTGGCTCCTTGTCACCGACCAAGTCAACCAGATGATTATGGTTGGGGCTTTGAAGAAGAAGGTGAGATCACATAATCTGCCTAAAAGAACATTATTCTGACGCGGTCGCAGACTTTGAAGTGGAGCAGCTTCAGGAACTCGAGGCTGAAGCTGTCGCCAGAGATGACGACGACATTGAAGCACTTCATGGACAGGTTTTCCTCCTCAACGACAACTACACAGGAAAAGGTGGCTCTCTGCATACATCGACTGCCATTCGTGAACTCTTACGCACTACTGAAGACCTCACGGAGATTCCAGCACGCGATCGTGGTGCTATCTACAACTACTTCAAACGGGAAGCGAAGGCACTTATTGTCACTCAGATTCGAAAGCTTGCGAAGGAATACGAGACGACTGTACTTCAGCGAAAGGTAGGCATGTGGGAAGAGGACGTCCGTCTTCTCAGCCAGCAGCGGATAATCGGTTGCACGACGACAGGACTTGCAAAGTATCGTGCTTTGATCTCGGCCTTGCGTCCCCGCACCATCCTGGTGGAAGAAGCAGCTGAGACTATGGAGGCCCCCGTAACAGCCGCATGCTTGCCATCACTTGAGCACCTGATCTTAGTGGGAGATCACCAACAGCTTCGCCCACATACTCAGGTCCATGCTTTCGAAGACGAGCCGTACTTCTTGAACCTGAGCCTATTTGAGCGCATGGTCCGCAACAACGTCGCCTACAGTACTCTTACAAGGCAGCGACGAATGCTCCCCGAAATTCGTCGTCTCCTAGCACCCATCTATGGTACTACCCTCAAGGATCACGAAAGCGTCTTGGACCCCGCCAATCGGCCGTCAGTAGAAGGTATGGGAGGGACAAACTCTTATTTCTTCTGCCACGAATGGCCTGAAGCCCGCGACGGGAACATGTCTTGTTACAACGAACACGAGGCTTTGATGATTGCCGGATTCGTGGACTACTTGGTGCTTAATGGCGTCGATGCCTGCAAGATCACTCTTCTGACTTTCTACAACGGACAACGCAAGCGTCTCATTGGGAGCCTGCGTAACCACAAGAACTTCAGGGCTTTTTCCAGCCTCGTCAAGATCGTAACGGTGGACGGCTATCAGGGTGAGGAGAACGACATTGTCATTCTGAGTTTGGTTCGCAGCAACAGACACGGGGCCATCGGCTTCTTGGACTCTGAGAACCGTGCTTGCGTTGCGTTATCGCGCGGTAAGCGTGGTTTCTACATATTTGGAAATGCAGAATTGCTCGCCAAGGAGACTCGTGTTTGGGCCAAGGTCGTGGAAATCATGTATGGAAGAAAAGAGCTGTTGCAGGTGGCCACAAGTTCTTTCCGTGTTGGGTACTTGCTACCATTGCAGTGCCAGCCACACGGGCGTAAAGTCTGGATACAAGAACCTGATGACTGGCAACATATTCATGGCGGCTGCGACCACCAATGTCGCGGTGTCCTTTCTTGTCAGCACAAGTGCCGTAAGTGTTCACTTCAATCTTCCCTTGAGTCCGCTAACATGTTTCCAGCCTACAGATGCCATCCGTTCGAGCACGATCAGGTTAATTGCATGATGCCATGCAGCCGCGAGCTCACCTGTGGGCACTCTTGTACTGGTGAGTTGAAACCTGAAAGTCGTGGAAAAGAATTTGTGAGGCCTTACTGACACGCAGCAGCAATGTGTAGCGATGCTTGTAGATGCCAGCTCTGCGAGCGCCGCAACAACGGTACGCGATCAATGCTCAAGACAGTTCCGAGTAGTGCTGGCGCGGTCCGTCAAGTGCCAGCCTCGTCGCGAAGCTTGATGGCTAGCACCACCTACCAAACACCCGCGAATCCTACTACAGTTTCCAGGACCCCAGACATTTCCGATAGTACGAGTGAGGCATGGCAGGCTTACGGCAACGGTGGTGCTGCGACAAACGATGCTAGGGAGTTCAAGATGGTGAAGGACAAGGAAGCCCAGTATCTTGCGACCGTCCGTAATACTCCTCCACCGATGGTCCCTTCGAGCTCCAAGTCTGCCAAGCTCATCAAGGTCTCTCCGGAGAAGAAGGCCGCGCCCAAGAACCTGAATCTGCTGATTGATCTCGACCTCAATTTTTGGAACAGCGACGCAGACTACTCCACCACCACCGCCTGGATTTGAAGGCCCGTTATCCAGTATCAACGGCAAAGGCAAGGCGACCACGATCAATTTTCTTGATTGACCGTGAGGTATGTGGTACGGTAGGAGTACGATGAGAGACGACGAATAAAGATGGACACGGCCGCGATCTCACGATCTGATCTAGGGACTGGTGCTGATATGGTGCACTTGTCGTTAGATAGCCTCGAGTGGCGACACATGAGCTTGGCACCCATGCCCAGCCTTCTAAAGTGAATACAAAACAAACCATTTGTACTTTATCCAGCACGGTGAAGCATCGCAAGCGGCGACTCAGCGCCCAGGGTATCTTAAAAACTAAACACAAAGCACTCCTACACAATCTTGCTCTCCCCAGTCATAACAACCTCAAACACTTCCCCCGCCAACTTCTCCACATCCCCTCCCATTTTCCTCATCGCCTCTTGTATCCCTTGCACCACCTCCTCACTCAGCATCCCTTTCCTCGAATAAAAGTCCACACCCGCAGGCGTAAACAATGTTTTCGCAAAGTACGTAACCACCCAACTATTGCCCGTACCTGCCTCCTCCCCCCAGCCCAGTATTTCCCATTTCGAAGACGCAATCATAAGCCAGCCTTTTCCGCGCCAGGCGTACGCCATGCTCGCCAGCCCTTCGGCATCTTCCTTCTTGCCTTCAGGCGTGGTATTGTGCACGTCGAATGGCTTGTCCAAGCCATGTACGCTCTTCGTCTTGGTGGAGCCGACGGACTGGTATGTGACCACGTCGTCGATTTGCGTAGGGAAGGTGTCGGGCACGGGCGTGTAGGTTATTACGACGTTTTGGTTCTTGTTCCACATTGGGAGCGTCGAGTGGGTGACGTGCCAGGCGCCGGAGAGCCATTGGAGTGTGGGTGGGGGGATTGTGGCGGATGAGGATTCGGAGGAGGAGAGGGTTGAAGGGGTGCGGAGGGAGATTGGAGTGGACATGTCGAGGGTAGAGCGCGGGATTTAGTAGGTGGTAGGGTGTCGCTCAAGGGTGCGTCGATTGATTTGATCGATGGCCTTGGGATTGACAACGCTTAGGATTGACGATAGTCTAGAGTTGATGAGGATTGTCGTGAAGACGGTGGAATGCTCAAACACGCTGTTTCGCGTGGCTAAAACGCGTCGGGAAGGAGCGCGTCTTTTGAGTCGGCTAAGTAGTTAGAAGTATACCCTTTGTACATTGCTAGGTACAGATGGAAGAAGATCGTCTTCACATAGCGATATGTTCAGATTCCAGATCCTACGGAAGCGTCAAAGTCCACGAGTGACAGGCGCGTGACGAACAATTCGCAAGGCTGAGATCGACCGGCACGCCACGCATCCGCAACCCTAACCCACTCCACAGCCAGGTTTGCAACGACACCTTCTTCCGGCACCATCCGAGCCGCAAACAATATGCGCACAGCAAGCTCGCCATTTCAGTACGCACAAGAGGACAAAAGCGCAAGCGCCACCAACGTGTGATGTCCCTTTTTGGCTGATCGCTGAATCGGACGCAGTCTTCCACGTTTCGCCTTCGTTTTGGCCGGCGGCTGACGACGCGTCCCTAATACTGAGACGCTGATGAGTCCGGGGGGCTGTGTTCGCTCCACAACTTCTGGTGACGGACAGCCATACGCTTTCGATGTGTGCGTGGCCATACCGCCCAGTGTTTCTATATGTGTCTTGATTACGAAGGCTGAGGCAAGGTAGGTGGTAGATGTTGTATGAAAATGCTGGCGTCCCCTGGTCACTGTGGCTTGCTGATTTTCTTTCGCTTTCTTCAAGTTACGCTTTGATTGTTACCTTTTTCGGTTTGTTCATTCACTGTCGCTTCGTCATATACCTTTTACAGTCATACCTTGCCACTCTTCCGGACTCAGCGCTTGCGTGTCTGCTAAGTTGGAGTACAATTCTATAATCTTCTCTCCCACAAATCCACACATTCATCATCATGCTTTTCAACAGCCTGATGTCAACTTCGGCGATGTTGCCATTCCTCTACGCGACCGCCACAGCACAGAATGCTTGTAACAATGCACAATCATTGTGCTCACGAGCGTACAACAACATCACACATCTAGGAGCCCACGACTCACCATTTCTGAGAGATGAGAGCACATCATTTTCAACTTCTGGCAACCACTACTACAACACCACAGTCCAGCTCGATGCTGGCGTAAGGTTACTATCGGGACAAGTGCACAAGGTCGAAAATGGTACCGGCGCAGACGCGTGGCATATGTGTCACAGCACCTGCGGTCTACTCGATGCAGGGACTTTACAAAACTGGCTGTCGGAGATCAAGACTTGGATGGACCGAAACACGAATGACGTTGTGACCGTTCTTCTCGTGAACGCAGACAATGCCTCACCAGCGGACATCGGCTCATCATTCGCGTCCTCCGGTATCGACAAACTAGCCTATTCACCACCATCGATCACCACCAGGCCACAGACATGGCCGACGCTCGACAATCTCATTAGCAATGGGACTCGCCTGATGACCTTCGTCGCATCACTTCAAACGCCATCATCAGAGTTTCCTTACCTCATGGACGAATTCACCTTCGTCTTCGAAAACAACTTCGAGAACGTCAACCCATCGAATTACTCCTGCACCCCGAACCGCCCTACAAATCTCGGCACTCCGGCCACCGCACTCTCATCAGGCCGTATATTCCTCATGAACCACTTCCTGTACCAGAACTCGCTCTTCGGCATCCAGCAGCCGAACACGACATACGCAGACACTACAAATGCGCAGACGGGGTTTGGTAGCTTGGGCACCGCAGTGCAGAACTGCACAGGCGTGTATGGCAAGCCGCCGACGTTTGTGCTGGTGGATTGGTTCAACGTTGGGCCGGCGATTGCGAGCGTTGACGCGGCGAACGGCGTTACGGGTGCGACAGGGAGGAAGAGCGTTACTACGGCGGCATTGACGCAGACTGGCGGCGTAGGGAGGACTGGAAGTGCGGTAGCGGTTGTTGTGGCGGTGGTTGCTGCTGTTGCATTTGCATCGTAGTGATGCATTCAGATTTTGGGATAAACATTTGCATGGCGACGGCGTTATCATACTTGGGTTTGCATTGGGCAAAGCTCAGCACATTATGGGCATCGGGGTACAAGTGCATGAGACACGTTTTGTGCTGTCGCACATATTACGAGCTGAATTTGAGAATAGACATAGTATTAGAGATTAGCATTACTATGATGTGTTGTTCTGCCACTTGAGAGTTACCCTCACCTCCCTACTTTTTTTGTGCTATGCAGCTGTCATATCATTGGCCAAAGCACGTCGCGTTGCTGTGAATACATGACGTAGGTGTGCGACGCGAACCCATTTTGAGCTTCAGCTCAAACTTCAACTTGAACTCCAACTTTGGCTTCAGCTCCACGCACTTCAAACCCTACGACCCAGCTGCAATCTACCTCGCGCACAAGAATGCCACGTCTCGACGAAAACACGCAGGAATACCTCCAGGACGCTGAACGCGGCGTGCGTCAGCGCACCGCAAGCGCATGGGACAGCTTCAGCAACTTCGCGCTGCGCGACAACGTGCTAGAAGTAGCTGTTGGACTGATGTAAGTCTCCGGTCTATGTAACCACCTCTCTCCAAGTACAGCCAGCACTGACACACACCAGCCTCGCAGCCGCATTCAGCGCTTGCGCCAACTCCCTCGTAACCGACATTCTCCTCCCAATAATCTCCCTCCTGCCCTTCCTCTCGCGCAACCTCCCCGAAAAGTTCGCCATCCTCAAACACGGGCCCAACTACAATGGCACCATATCTACGGGCTACAACACCGTGGCGCAGGCACTTGAGGACGGCGCCGTGGTGTTCGCATATGGCAATTTCCTCGACAAGATTGTGAGATTTGTATGCATTGCTGTGGCGCTGTGGGTCATTGCACTGAGTTACTCACGGGCGAGTGATGACAATATCGTGAAGAAGCAGGTGAAGTGTAAGTTTTGTAGGAAGTATATTAGTGAGAAAGCGAAGAGATGTGTTAATTGCACGAGTTGGTTGGATGGGAGGGAGACGGGATAGCTCCGCGGTTATATAGGACTCTTGTGTCGGAATATCTATCTGCATTATTCTAGGGTTGCTCGAAAAATTTGCTCAGTTGATAGCGTTTGAAGCCTTAACTGTTGGCGTTGTTGCAAAGCACAAGTTACGCGGACCATGCGTGGACAGAGCTCATGGTGCGTTAAGCGCTTGGTAAAGCCACCGTACGACCTCTCGATACGAGCGTGCCGCCCATGCAATGGTGTAGGCGATCGCTCGCTTGAGCACTCTCATGCTACAGCGCAAGCCCGAATCTATCACAAATAAGTTGGCCATACAATCAGCTCCATAGTCCGAGCCTAGTCCGCAAACACTCGCCGACGCATGCCATCCAAAGTCGTGCAGCACACACATCGAGCATGTTCCCGCCCTGATGATGTATTGGCTGCTCGAAATTTCAATTCGCAGCCCTCTCGAGTCCTGATTGGCAGCGACTACTGCACCCTGCATACAAGTCCCGTGGCGTCGTGCACGACATTCCATAGCGTCGCGGAGCTTACGTCCGCGGGGTGCCTTCTGGCACCATCGTGACCTGCCCCTCGCAAGTGACAAGACGCATCTCAAAGGACGCGTACGGCCGCTGATGTCGCGGTACTTTCCCGCCGCTGCTCTACGTTGGGCACCCCGCAATCGATGGCCAGTATCAAAGTCGGTCCTTCTATCAGGACTTCGACCTCGTCACGAAAGCCTAACACCAACACCATCTTGATCGCCTCGTTCCCAGGGTATTTCTCACAAGCCGGCGGGACGATCGTACGGGGAGATCATGTGTAGAATAAAGTTTGACAGGTGATGCGCGAGTTCTCGGCCTGAAGCGTGCGCGTTGAACTGAGGGGAAGGTGATCAATTCAACATCTCTGGAGAAAAGAAGTAGATCGAATGCTCAAACTGAAGCGATTGACATCTTGGTATACGCATTGCGCCGGAGTTGTATCGAGGAGTAGCGGTAAGCGCGGCGAAAATTGCGAGTTGTGAGCTGTGGTGGGGCAGTTGAACGCGAGGTGAGGTCACGATGGAGCTAGGATATTTTGGCGTGCATGACTAGGACGTGTGTGTAGGTGGGTGGGGGTCATGGGTAGGTTTGGGAAGGAAAGAGCGGACTGGGGTAAGTGCTGAGAAGACAGATGAGAGAGATGTAGAGTTCAATTATGATTGTACCAATGTGTTCAATACTTTCAGTGTGCGATCGATGCAGTCTAGTCTGTATAGCTCTCCTCGTGTAAATGCTCAGTATGTAACGCCGCCCAATGCAAGTATGCTGCCTTCGATGCAAGCCAAAGAAATACAAAAGCGCCTGGTTATGCTGTGTATGCAATGAGGAGATGCCCGACCAACGCCATGCAAATGCAATAAGCTCCAAACAGGAGCACAAGAAACACCGCCCCATGCAAATGCGCAAATCGTCGTCCTGCAATTTTGATATCCTATCCCATGTCATGCGTCTCTACAGCCGCGACTTCTCGACTACTTCGCCCCTCATGCGTGACCTTGAGCGTGTCGAGGACCTCCTGCGGTCAGCACCGTCTTTCGGCTTCCTAGTCCTTGCTCGTCTGAGGACTGGACTCTCCTCTTCTTCTGATTCGTCGACGGTGAACAGGTCTGGAGATGGCTCACGCCACGAGTGCCGATGTCCAGACAGTGTGCGAGAGTATCGGCGTCTATTCTGTACTTTTCGGTTGACGAGTTCTTGTGCACGGCCACGGCTCGGATCAGTAAAGGTGATCCTTGGTGGCGAGAGCTGTGATACGATGGCTGGTGCGTCGTTGAGACGGGCGTCGTCGAGGCCCATGAATGATTCCTCGTCTTCTTCTAGGATGGTGGGAGTGTGATAGCGGGTGTGTAGCTGGTTGTGGCTTTGCTTGACATATCGTGCCCACTTATTGGCGACGTTGGACTTGAACTTCACAACTTTGCTTGCGCGTGGTCCATCCGGGATGTAGATGCCTGCACTCAGCGAGAGATCGTAAGGGTCTTCGTCTTCGTCAATTGGAGTGATAAAGTGGGAAAATGGGTCCTCGTCAATGTCTGGAAGGTTGTTGTCGTAAAGGTAGCCAGAGTCGAGGCTGTCGATGCAAGGTGGGAAGGAGTACGATCGAAGATAGGAAGGCATTGTGGCGATGGTGTCTTTGATGACTCTACGTAACGAGTAGCGACGTATAGGTAACGATGGCTTCGAGCTGGGCTCGACTCTAACAGATGGGACCTTGGTAAAGACAGGTCTATTTTTCGCCGACGCCTGGCCGGTCGATCCAACAAGGCACAACGTGGGAATGCTGGAAGTCGATAGTGCAAGTTTAGTGACTGGCGAGATGCTTTGTAGTTTCGCCAGTTGTAGATTAGAGCCAGCCGACTCTTATACGTGACCGGGGCTTGCGCCTGTTTGCAGAGCCGCGTGCTATGATTTAGCGAGGGCGGCGTCTCACAGAGGAGTGGTGCCTTGAGAGATGATTGCCTAGTCTAGAAGACAGGCAGAGACGGTAGAAAGATGAGGAATGAACGTCCTGAATATCCTCCCAATTGTGAAACGAATGACAGGAGGGGCTCATGCAGGACTTATATGCAGTGTAGAGCAGATACAGCGATGCACTGCTCATGCAGACGGTTCCTTTTCGGTGCAGTTGCACCACACTTTAGCGGATCAGCACGGAAAGCTTAGATCAGTGTGGACAGAAAGGGTGTGACTTTCTAGGCGTGGAGGTTTGAATGACTGGCCGTGTGGTCGAGGATTAACCAGATGACCTATCGCAGCACACCCTCCCACACGGTCAGCTGCAAGCTGCAGGCCGCATGCACAAGCCCGGCACCAGTGTGGGATAGCGCGGCCGATTATGCAGGATGCAGATCGAAGCAGTCCCGCAGAAATGTCGGGCATACGATTAAATCATCGCGCGATAGCAGAGGTACCGGCAAGGTGGCAGTCCGATTCGAGGTGGGAGAATTTGCCGGAGCAACGCTAATTTTAACGGCGGGGCTCTTTCTCTGTCACACCGAGAGATCACGAAACCAGCCTCATTACTTCCACTAGGACATCACGACGACCTCCCACACCGCTCGCTTGCGCCCTTGCAGACGCGACGCTGACTGATAGTGAACCTGCCCTTGAATGTTGCCGTCTTCGGCATGCGCGTTGCCTAGGGTGGGTGACGAGGCTGCTTGCGTGAACTATCAGTTTGCACGTCTTGCGGCTGACCACACCCTCCAGTCACGCAGTTTGATCTGGGTCCACATGGTTGACTACGATTTAGGCTGTTCCTGGTTTCACCTGACGCAGCTGTCAATACACCACTTCGAGTGCAGTGAGTGACAAATGCACTACATTACACGCACATCTCCCTCTACAGAATGCCTCGGAGCAAGTACCATGACAAACTGCCATCAGATGCCCGCGCAGTCCCACTCGATGGCTCTCCGGCCAGCCTGCACTGGTCATTTGTCTGCGAATTCCGGTTTCTGACCATTCGGCGTCGCCATCACCCGCCGTTTCTTACCATGTTTCAAGGATGATAGGCCCAACCCAGCCCAAGTCGCGATGCGGCTCCCAATATCTTACTAAGAGCCTTAAAGTTACAGGTGGTATCACCTGGATTCTGGGAAGCCTAATTGTCGGAACTATCCGAAGAACCACAATCCATTCTTCATCTGCTAACACGCCGTGGACGAAAGCTCGCATTGCTATATTGCTATACTATAGCTAACCATACCACCGGTCAACAACCCGCTGTATAGCATGTGCAGATATTCTTGCAGAAGTCCCGACCGGTCAGAATATTATGAGTGTCATATACTCGGAAGCAGAGGACTGGCGTGGCGGTGGCAAGCGTGAGCATTTCTCCGATGAGATGACTGTTCCGACATGAGCCCCGCTTATCTCTGTACACTATTGATAGAACAATGTCACATAAGTGCTTCTCTCTCGATATGCTGACAATCGTACATGAAAGGGCTCGTTCATGTTGCGCAAGCTCAGTCTTACCATACATCTGTCAATACGCGCCACCCGTAACACGCCCTTGCGCCCCGCTTCAACTCCAAGATACTATCTCGATTTCGCACTACACTTGCTCCGACAGATAGCAGACATCACATACAATACCACCGAAGCGTGCGACAACTCCGAGGTTGAGCCTGCCAGTCACCGCCTTTTGACATAGCAAACGTACGCTAATGGGACTGTGTCCCACTGGTCTACAACTTCTCAGCAAGGATCATCCTACACATCCTCACAAGTCTACTAAAACTCTTCGTCCACTTCCAAGTTCCGATTGTAACATACGGATCCACTTCGGCCGCCCATGCGTAGTACTCGGCCCTTGCTGGCGCGTAGCGGAGGATCGTCGTCATCGCTTCCCAAGATGGCGATGTGAGGCTCTCACCGCTGGCATGGTAGATTCCCGTGCCCATAATTCCCATTGTGGCACCTGTCATTGCATGTGCTTGGGTAACATCGCTGTGGGGTGCATGCGACATGCGACTTGATCTGCAATTGGTGAAAATTAACGGTCCTGGGGAAGCTGATCGTGGTTCTGTATATGCATCGAGATGTTGTTTCTAAGGGTCGGGCAATTCACCGTGGTCCAGGGTTAGCACATATGAGGCTCTCACCGACTACGTACGTCATACCACCACGGTCCGATAGCGGCATTGCGAGTATACTCACTATTGCCAGGCGCAGTGATAGCCTAAGTGTAGTTTGGGAGAGACAGCACGTACGCCGTGCTTTCCAACTTGATGATGGTGTCCAATTCTGATTTCACAGACTATCTATCTAGTCATACTTCTCTGTAGCTCAATGCTTTGGTTTGCATATAGTACGGAAAACTGTCCGCTACTGTAGATTGGAGGTCTGAGGAGTGCAGTCGGCCTGCATCTCCAGCAAGTTTTGCCAGACCAATTACTGACTATATGCTTGATCTGCCCATAAGTAAAACGTATGTGCTCTAGCTGTGACCAGTCACGCAGCCGAGGGGAGAGGAATGTGACTGGCTCACCTCCAGAACTTCAGGTCTACGCAGTAGTTCCAACGCGGCCAGCAGTCATGCTACTCTTGTGGCCTTGGGTATTGGTAGTTCTGCTGTTGCTGCTGCTGAGACAAATAGGGATTGTGTAACATGCTCTCTTCCTCCGCCTGCTGTTGAGAGATGTGCATACCTGCGAGCCCAGGGTCGAAGACATTCGCTGTTATCGAGTCACCCCACAAGTCCTGCATGTTGATGACAGGTGCGCCTTGGTCGAAGTTCGTGAAGAAAGGAGTGCCGAACGTTATGGTCGGCATCGGCAAATGTTCGTCCTGCCCAAAATATCCCACCAAGTCATCTTGGTATTTATTGGGCAATGTGTCGAATGACTGCGGTTGTTGGAAGTTCCTTTCGCCGAAAGTTTCAGTCATCTCCATCAAATTAACTTGGTGAGGATTCGGGGCGGTCTGGCCATCACTGGGAACGACACGTGGGCCGTGGGCATGCCAATGTCTAGGCTCGAGGTCCTCGTCCAAGGCGAGGAGATCGTTGGCTTGAGACTGCAACGATGGGGCACACCCTTTGAGTATTCTTCGAATAACATCGTACGCGCGACCCGCAACGGGATCATTTGATTTCATGGCGCGCAGCCACCGAATTAGTTTCTTAATCGACACGGCCATGGTAGCAGAGGACGCTCCAATCTTTTGATTTTCAAAGGACATCTCCAAAAGAAGTACAGCCAAAGCTTGCATGACTACAACAAAGATTGTCAGTCGGGGTTTAATCTAGGGACGAATTGGAAAGCATACGCAGGTGAATGGTTGACCACCACGGGCCTTTTGTGTACATAAACTCAAGGTCCGGCTGATCAGGAAACAGCTTTGTCAACTCGAGCGCAGCTTCGACACAGGCTTTAGCCGCCTTCGTGTTGAAGTCGGCAGATGTATTGCTTTCGTTGTGGATTCGTCTCTCTATCCTGCAAAGACATGGTCGAGTAATGAGCATTTTAGTGCTCCAGTAATCTGTGCGCAGAAGGAGCTGCTCGCGCTCAAGATCCGCTCTCAGTCCGTCTTTTGACGTTTGCTTTTGTTGAGACAAAACGTTTGGGGACCAGTCTTCGAGTTCCCGAAGAAGTTCTGCAATCCTGCGCTGGACGTCCTGTAGAATCAACGAGTCAGCACACAGTACAAAAGTCAAACAAAGGGGGCATGTCAGTTTCAGGACGGAGTTTAAATCTGAGGAATATGAGGTGCAATTTCTCGAGGAAATTGCACATTGCTAAACATACCTCCCAGGACTTGCTAGCTATTCGTGGCGAGTACAGCTCCAGCAAGGTCTTTTGAGATATGAGTGTGACTTTGACGTGTCTAAAGAGGTACCTTCCATTATCGTTCAATTGCGTTTCGTGCTCAGAGTTCTGACTGCTCCTGGAAGCTGGGGGTGGATTGTACTGGGTACGTCGCCGCGACGCCGGTCTGTGGGTGTCGTTGTTGGGTGAATCTCCCGAGGTATCATGTGGCAATGGTACCGTACAGTCTTCGAAAGCGATTACAGGGGGTCTTCCGGTTATGTTACTCACCAGGCACTCGATGGCATGTAAACTCCACCAAGTGCGAATAAGTGTGTCCTTCCTAGACTTCGTGGAGTTTGGATCCTCATTCCGAAGGTGTAGGCCCAGAGCAAGCGCAAGTCGAATGGATAATCCTATCATTATCCAGGCTCGGCTTACATGACCTATGGTAAGGAAGTAGAACGACAACGCGCTTGTCTGGGAGTAAGGTTAGTGGCGCAAGCTTGACAAAGCAGCAATCACGCCCTACTTACCGCTTGCACAAGTCTAAGGTCTGGTCCTGAGATTATCATGACGGTGTCCTTCAATCCAAGTAAATTCGTAGCTCGCATCATGTATAGCAGATGATCTCGATCATCTCCTCTCCATTCAGCGCCGGTCAAATGGGAGTATCTCGCCCCTACAGCGAGGATAAGATTCATTTGGGCTCGCCACTTGTCGGTTATTTGATATCCTCCACCAGTCCGAAGCGTCTTTATGTATCTTCGGAACTCAGGCTCAAACGAATCGGGTACAAGAGGGAAGGAGGAATGAACAGTTTCAAAGTAGCACTTGAACAGCCGCTCTGCCACTTCTGGATGAGGATCCTCGTTGGGATCAACGACCACATCTAGGTCGAGCTCTTCGCTGTCCAAGTAAAACGTTGAATCCGTGATGTGTCGCATCGACCCCTCTCGTGAACTTGCTCTAGCATTGTCTCGGCGCTTGTGCAGTGCGGCGGATCGCGCACTCACTGCAGTATTCCCGCTTCCTGGTGGCCCATGTGGTTGCTCATGAGGTTCCGCCCCAGGATGCTCAATCTGTCGTTGAGCGCTTCGCAGCCACTGGACCTCCGAGTTCTGACCCACGTAGCCTGTTGCTCGCGAGCCTCTGCTTCGCATCAAGTCTTCATCAACATTGTCCAAATCTTCATTCGATCCAGCTGATGCGGCGACATGTGCCTCGCCATGTGCTGTGCCGGAGGTAGACGTATCAGCATCATTTTCTTCCGACTCTTGGCGACCGCGCTTGCCCAGAGAGATGAAAGTTGGATTGGGTGCTTGTGAGATCAAGTCATCCTCAGCCTGCGTTGATCGATCAATCTCCTTTGCCCTTGTCAGGAATGCTAAACATGTACTCACTTCGTCAAGAACGACTTCGATCCTACGCTTATCCGCATTATTTACGCGCCCACTCAGATCTCTGAGGAGGTCCACAAGCGTGTGATTGAGTTGCGTGGCCCTACAGGCAGTTGGTAAAGAGCTCTGGAATTGGAATACGATCATACTCTTTTAGGCGGTCGCGTCGTGCAGGCTCATATTGGCACTCAAGCGAGTGAATCTGGCAATTGGAGCAGCGTGGAACTTCGCCGGAACATCGAACCTCTATCATCGCATTAACGGGAGGGGTGCTGAGTTTGATATGAGTCTGTGTGGCGCGACTTACTTCTCCTGCGGCACGTTTTACAAGCCCGAGCACTATGATACTGTCAGCGTTGACACAGAGAGGACAGTTTCACATGGGCGGACTTACACGCGGTCCTCCTTCTCACTGGACTTTGGTGGCGGAGGTTGAGATGGCGGATCGCGCTTATGGCGACGTCGGGAGCTTCCAGCCTCGGCTGCGTCTCGCTGCATTACGATAATCGTCGAGGCAGGAGCGTGTACTATTGAACGCACAACAACCGTGTTGAAGTCTAGGCCATGTACAAGGTTGATTGGGTCTACAATCACGTGGTGTATTGCGTCGCGGAAGTGCAGCTGGTCTCCGAACTTATTTGAGAATTACGCACGCTGCCGTTGATCCCGTTGTTAATGTAGTCGGTCGAGACTTTAAAGCGTCGGCGCTATAAATTAATGTGCTGAACGAACCTAGGTTGGCTGGCTGTTGTGTACGTCTGTCTTTTCCAGCGCCTGAAGGGTCGCGCGGGTCATAACTCCGGCCAATCACGTTCTTGGAGAGAAGCCCACTAACATCCCCCCCGATTTCTCTATTGGTGCAGCTGAAGTCCAGAAACTTCACATCCACCAGTGCTCTACCAACTGCAAACTCGTCGCTACTCAATTCGCCGACGTCGCTGTCATAATGCAACGAGGCTTTATAGACGTCACCAGGGTTCAAACGCAGCTCCTGGCCTAATGATCGTGTAACAACGGCATCTGAGATCGAAAGGGCATCTTAAGATTACATACCAGTAAGTGCTCGCTCAAAAAAGGTATTTTCGTATCCCCACGAGAAGTTTTGATTGGCCCACAAAGTCATAAAGCACGAGAGAGGAAGCATCTTAGCATCGCCTTGTCGATCGTGTCTATAGAAAAGCTTCTACTAGTTAAACATCGACGTCATTATTCTCAACGCACTAAAGCATCGAGAGTCTTCTATGTTTGACTCTGACAGGGTCTGGCTTACTTTATGTAATTGAGATGCGTGGTAGGCAACGCGAGTCTTGGAACTCATATTCATAACTACTCTTGGCTGATCTTCCAGAAGCCTACTCGTTTAGGAAACAATCGCTAGCCTAGCGCTAAAAAGCTTACTCTTGGGCTAGGTAGATCCTGACACCATTGGAAATCGAGTACACCACTAAGTACACCAAACCAGTTCCTAAAGAACCTTTCATTTGGTGTTCATCTTCTAACTTCACGCTCTCAATCGTCTTTCTCGCTTGAGTAGAGAAATGTTGACCCGTACTAGATCTTGCGCTACATGCCGCAAGAAACGTATCAAATGCGACGCTACACGCCCGCAATGTCTAATGTGCATGCGTTTCGGCCGACAGTGCCCTGGGCTCGAATCCGGACCCTTGATCGTGGATATGACAGACACAGCCCGCCACGGCATGAAAAAGAGGATGAAGAAACACAACTGTGTTCCAAACCTGGTGTCTGAATACGCACAGCCGGACCAACCGTTCATCAGTCGGGTCTCACAACAAGCCAGCATTACAGAAGCTTTTTATTCTCGTTTCCTCTCGTACTTCACTTCCGAAGGGGAAGGGAAGGACATCAGAAACCGCGCAACATGGCTGCATCGGCTACCTCAGCTGTCTGTCGACGGCACCAACGACGCGCTCACGCTTGCCGTTCAGGCGACCGCGTCAGCTTATTGTGCCGCTGAAGTTGGCGATCCAGCTCTCACACGGCATGCCTGGGATCTATACGGCCGCGCCATTCAGACCCATGGCCGGTTTCTCGCCCGTTCACAGAACGGCGTGGCGGCTGTAACGATTCACATGATTTCAACAAGCGTGCTCTTCAGCCTTTTCGAAGCAATACAAGCCACCAGCGCAGACGCATATCGCTCGCATATCTACGGCGCAGCCAAAATGTTCGAAGTCACGGACCCGACGCAATGCAATGACGGTGTGCTGTGTCAAATCTTCTTTCATATACGGACGCAAATGGCGTTTGTGCAATTGACAGGCCGTGGTGAGAAGGCGCCGCTGGATTTGAAGAAAATACTGCACAGCTCGCTTGATTACGAAGAGCTGCCCATGTCGCAAAGGCTCACAAGTCAGTTCACGAGGCTAGCTGACGCTTACAACGATGTGAAGAGTGGGGAAGCATTACTGGAAACAAAAGAGTTTGAGGACATGCAAGAGCAAGTCGAAGAGCTATGGCGCGAGTACTCAGGTGCAGTTTCGAAAGTTGAGGATTCCACCATCCAGACAGAAATGCTGGCAGCGGCTCCAAATTACTTGTGGCTCGAGGCCTCCGATCAAGCTATTAGCGAGGGCGATTTACTCTTCTGGACTGACGCTGAAACGGGCGCGACATACTATCGCGATGCTTACACCGCGCTCATCATATCGTACTTTTGCGGCACCCACGTTCTACTCAACATTCTCGCACCTCAAATCGCGGCCGACGACCACACCGATTACTACGGCGCTATTCTGGAAGCGTCAAAGTTCATGTCGACACGACTCATTGGTTGTGCGTACATGCGCATGGCGGCGCCGCTACTGCTTGTGGCAATGCATGCTCCAGACTCAGCCCAGAGGCTCGAGGCAGTCAGCTACTTCGAGAGCTGGAAAACGGGGAGCATGCGTGGTATTAGTGCTTTGGCATTGAACTGTACGAACAGGAACTATGTTCACATGATTCGCACAACCCAGGTGTTAGTAGAGGATGATGTTGGTAAGGATAGGTTCGTTGAATATAAGGATAAAGGGGTGGTGCTATACAATTCTGTGGAGCTCGTAGCAATGTAGTTAGATAGGCAGCATAGTTGCATTGTGAATTTGGGTTGCATACATTTAGTCTCAGTTAACTTATAGTATAAATCAGACATGCAATTTAACTGTCGCTGTGAACTACTGAGCTACTTGGCAAGAACAACTATCATAGGACTACTCCAATAAGGGAGCCCCATTGACAGCAGAGCTAAAACAAGCCATCATCTCCTCCAGCAAATCATCTTCCCAGTCTATGTTCATCTTATCAAAATCACACCAGGTAGTTGGCATCAGCACTGGACGTTCCGCGAAAGAAACAGCCATGCCAACAAATGTATGCTGAACCGTGTCTGGAGACTCTGGCATATTAGATCCTGAGTTTAGATCATTGGCCCAATTCTGCACAAACACCTCGTGAGCTGCGCGCCGGGAATCCCAGTGCCAGTGTACGGTATCATATGCTCGTTGAGGTGGTTTAGGTATCTTCGCCGCCAAACGCTTCCACAAATCAGGGTTGATCCAGGGAAGCGCAGACCAAAAGCCGCTCTGATCGTCGATAATTCTAGTGCAGTATAGACAACTGGCTTTTCCAGGGCCAAGGCGATCCACCCATAGTTGCAAACAGGCAGCATGATACATGTGGTTGCACATGTTAAGCTCGTGACAAGGACCTTCTTCTTCATCAATGAAGACACTTTTGCAGACAAGACACGTATCGTCTGCATCAGGATCTTCTCTGATGTGCATGGCATCCACGAGTCACGACCTGGAATGGCAATGGCTTCCATTCTGTTTTATGTATTGGGAGATCCCAACCACGTTCAAAGTCGACGCACTCGTCGGGACTTGTGTACGTGTTCTTGTGCAATTTGTGCTCGTCATACGGCTCGTCGTATCCAAAGAATCGAAGCGGCCCCGGCCCCTTCGAGTCATCCGTCCAATTTCCGAAGCCGGCGAAAATAGAGGGGACAAAAGCATGTAGCAGACTAGTTAGCAAACACTAAGCTAAGCGCTCTGTAACGCGTTTAGCTAAGCTCAAAATAGCCTTGAATTAAGCGAAGGATAGGCAGAGGATACTGCAGGAAGATCCAGAGATAATTAGCGTGTGGTTTAAGCTAGTGGAGGAGACTAAAGCTAAGTACAGCGTCCACAACAACAACGTGCACAACTTTAACAAGAGCAGCTTCTAGATAGGCGTAATTAGCACACTAAAGGTTGTTATAGGCTTAGAGAGACGCGCAAGGCCTAATCTTATCTAGCTAGGCGATCGCGAGTAGGTTATATTAATCTAGAGCATCTGCGCTGCTAGGTACGCAACCCTGCCCTTTATTATCTACAAGGGACGCGTCTATATCTTAGCGTAGTACAAGGAGGCAGATATACTGCGCAATTGGAAGCTCTTAGTCTCTAAGAATGGCTGGACCAACAACGCGCTTAGTCTAGAGTGGTTAAAGCACTTTAACGCGCATACAAAGACGCGCTAGATTAGGGTGTACTAGCTGCTTATTTTGGACAGCTATAAGAGCCACCTTAACTAGGATTTTAAGGACTACTGCCTTAAACACAAGATCCTAACTCTCTGCATGCCACCTTACTTATCGCACATCCTCCAGCTGCTTAACGTGGTC
>Ga0265780_10000220_pt1 | contig 91683 bp, 86 predicted proteins | sample P1T30metagenome_FD_192432 | JGI IMG/M metagenome (GOLD analysis project Ga0265780, IMG submission 192432) | Plant litter microbial communities from East Loma Ridge, Irvine, California - P1 T30 | ecosystem: Environmental > Terrestrial > Plant litter > Unclassified | place: USA: California...
GAGAAACCTTTGTCAGATAATACTTTCGTAATAGCTGCGGTAAGGGTTGTTTTACCGTGGTCAACGTGACCGATAGTACCGATGTTTAAGTGCGGCTTGCTGCGGTCAAACTTTTCTTTTGCCATGATTTATAAATATTTGTAGGTTAATTTACTTATTTAAATATAGTTAATATGTTATGGAGTATATAAGAACTTAGTATTAAAAACTTATAACTTAACAACCTTCTAACTACACTGAGCCAACGAAGGGATTTGAACCCTTGGCCTCTTCCTTACCAAGGAAGTGCTCTACCCCTGAGCTACGTCGGCTTAATCTCCTTTTGTTTTCAGCTGCCAATTTTAAGTTACCAGTTAATAACTGATTACCTCTAACCGCACACTGCCAACTGTACCCTGAGCGGAAGACGAGGTTCGAACTCGCGACCTATAGCTTGGAAGGCTATCGCTCTACCAACTGAGCTACTTCCGCATAAAAGTTGGCAGTTTTAAATTACCTGTTAGCAGTAACTGCAAACTGATAACTCAAAACTGCCAACTAAAATTGTGGGGGGAGAAGGATTCGAACCTTCGTAGCCGAAGCAACGGATTTACAGTCCGTCCCATTTGACCGCTCTGGTATCCCCCCAAGTTCTTTATTTTTAAACTTTACAAGTGTTGTACTACCAACCTTTGCGGGGTGCAAATATAAGCGCAATATTTGCATTTCAAAGTTAAAACTTAAAAACTTGAGCCTCCTATCGGGATCGAACCAATGACCTACTGATTACAAGTCAGTTGCTCTACCAGCTGAGCTAAGGAGGCTTATTTTTATCTGTTTAAAGAACCATTCCCTTTGTGTTGATTACCTCTCCAAAAGGGAATGCAAATGTACACATTTTTGCTGCTGTTCAAAATAAATTTGAAAAAAAAATCAGCAGGCATTTTCCCTGCTGATTTTTGCTTCTATATTACGCTGATAATCAATAATCATCCTCTTCAACCGATAGCGGATCTGCTTTTCTTGCTTCATCGGTAATAGCACTTTGTTTTTGCTTATGCTTTTGAATTTGCTTGCGCAGGCTTTCAATGGCCAGGTCGGTTCCTTCTTCAAAAGTTTTGCACTGGTGGCTTGCAAAAAGCTGGTTGCCGGGTACAATTAATTTTATTTCAGTTATTTTGTTGGCTTCCTCGCCGGTGTTCTCTAACTTCAAATATACTTCGCCGCTAATAATATTATCGCTGAATTGTTCCAGCTTGTCGGCTTTTTTCTGAATAAAGTCTACTAGTTTTTGATCTGCACTAAAATGAATTGCTTGAACAGTAATTTTCATATGTTCCTCCTGTGTTAATTAGCCTTTGGATGGGCTTGTTTATAAATAGATTTAAGTCGTTCAACGGAGTTGTGGGTATACACTTGCGTAGCGCTTAAACTAGCATGGCCTAACAAGTCCTTAATGGCATTAAGGTCGGCCCCTTTGTTTAATAAGCTGGTTGCAAACGTATGCCGAAGCACATGCGGACTCTTCTTATCCTGGGTTGATATATAGTTTAAATATTTCTGCACAATCAAATAAATCATCTTGGCGTAAGCATCGGCTCCTTTACTTGTAACGATTAGCTTTAACGATTTGTTAGCAAAAATTTCATTTTTCTTTAACATCAGGTATTCCTGCAGTAGCAGCTTCAGCTCTTTATTAAGCGGAATAATACGCTCTTTATTGCGCTTACCCAGCACTTTAACAGTGCCTTCATAGGTATTAATATCGGCCTCGGTAATGCCTAAAAGTTCTGATAGGCGCATACCTGTACCAAACAGCAATTCAATAATAAGCTTGTCGCGCTGGCCATTAAAATCAGCGGTAAAGATCTCTTTGCTGTCCAGCATGCGCGATAACTTCTCCTCCTCTACCACAACCGGCAGCTGCTTGGTTATTTTTGGAGTTTGTATGCGTGCAGTTGGCGTGGCTTTAATTATATCGCCCTGTAATAAAAACTTAAAGTATTTACGCAGCGTAGCCACCTTGCGGTTAATAGACCGGCTGGTAAGCTTAGCGTTCATGAGTTCCACCATCCAGTTGCGGATGTGGTGATGCGTAATTTGACTTGGGTGGGTTATTACTTCTTCGGGGTGATTGAGGAAAGTATAGAATTGAGCCAGGTCAGACTCATAAGCAGCAACGGTATGCGGCGAATACCGCTTTTCGTATTTAATGTAAGCTATAAACTGCTCTAAAAACATAAAAACTATTTGTACAAAGCCAAAAAGGCAAAGTACAAATAGTTTTAGTATATCAATACAAGAACTGTATAATTATACAGTTTCTTCTTTATTCATGTTTTGAATATAGATGGCATGCTTGATTTCGTGACGACGAGCTACAGACTTCTTTTCGTAAGCCTGGCGACTGCGCAGTTCGCGTAAAACACCTGTTTTTTCAAATTTCTTCTTGAAACGTTTCAGCGCTTTATCTAGTGATTCGCCGTCTTTTACATTAATAATAATCATATCCTTCTAAATACCTCCTTTCAGGGAGAGCAAAGGTAAAAGAAAAGATTGTATTTTTAATTTCTTTTTTCAATATTATGTATCAGGGATTTAGGACGTTACCAGGGAAACTATTTTGCAATGAATTCAAACACCTAAATGCAGGAAGTTTAATCTAAAGCCCTCCCTCCCGGGGAGGGTTTGGCAGGGGCTTCTTTAATACTCCGCCAGCACCACCACCCTATCGGCAAATGGCGTAATTTTTTCTTTACCGTTTAAAAAGCCCAATCCTACTATAAAACTGAATCCTGCAATAACGCCGCCCATTTCTTTGATTAAATTACTGGTAGCAGTAACCGTACCACCTGTAGCCAGCAAATCATCGTGTATTAATATATGCTGACCGGGTTCAAAGGCATCGGTATGTATTTCTATAGTAGCCGATCCGTATTCCAGCTCGTATTCTTTTTGCTTTACCGTAAACGGCAGCTTACCGGCTTTGCGCACCGGTACAAAAGGCACGCCTAATTTACCGGCCAGTTGTAACCCAAATAAAAAGCCACGGCTCTCTACCCCTGCTACAGCATCTATTTTCCATCCTTGCATGCGTGCTGCAAAAATATCAACAATGGCTTCGCACAAAATTGGGTCCTTTAATATAGGTGTGATATCTTTAAAGGTAATGCCTGGTTTAGGAAAATCGGGTATATCGCGGATGGCGCTCTTAATTTGCTGCTCAATCATGGAGGTAAAGATACTTTTGATTTCGGATTTCGAATGTTCAATTTTGAATTTAAAACAATACAATGTTCCGTTCATTCTTAATTTCTGTAAATACTGGTTCACCATAAGTAATTTCGAAATCGAACATTCGAAATTCGAAATCAAAAAATCCCCTATATTTGACCCGCTATGAGTAAAAATACCGACGAACTGTTTAAAAATGTGATTGCACATGCCAAGGAGTATGGTTTTGTGTTTCCATCCAGTGAGATATACGACGGACTGAGCGCCGTTTATGATTACGGCCAGCAAGGTGCCGAGTTGAAAAATAACTTGAAAACCTACTGGTGGAAGAGTATGGTGCAGTTAAACGAGAACATTGTGGGTATTGACTCGGCTATATTTATGCACCCTAAAATTTGGGAAGCCAGCGGCCACGTAGGTGGTTTCAGCGACCCGATGATAGATAATAAGGACTCGAACAAACGCTACCGTGCCGACCAGCTACTGGAAGACAAAATAACTCGTTACGATAAGGACGGCAAAACCGATAAGGCCGAGCAGTTGCAATTAGCCTTAGACAACGCCTTAAAAGCCGACGACCTGAATGCACTGCGCGAACTAATTGTGGAGCATGAAATTGCCTGCCCTGTTAGCGGTACCCGTAACTGGACCGAGGTACGCCAGTTTAACCTGATGTTCAGCACGCAAATGGGTGCCATTGCCGATGATGCCGACAAGGTGTACCTGCGCCCCGAAACCGCACAGGGTATATTTGTGAACTACCTTAACGTGCAAAAATCGGGCAGGATGAAGATTCCGTTTGGTATTGCCCAAATTGGTAAGGCTTTCCGTAACGAGGTAATTGCCCGTCAGTTTATTATCCGTATGCGCGAGTTTGAGCAAATGGAGATGCAGTTCTTTGTTCGCCCCGGCACGGAGATGCAATGGTACGAGCACTGGAAACAAGCCCGTTTAAGATGGCACCTGGCCCTGGGTACCGATACCGCTAAATATCGTTACCACGATCATACCAAGCTGGCCCATTATGCCAATGCCGCTGTTGATATTGAATTTGAATTTCCGTTCGGCTTTAAAGAAGTGGAAGGTATTCATAGCCGTACCGATTTCGATTTGAGCCAGCATCAGCAATTTTCGGGCAAAAAAATGCAATATTTCGATCCGGAGGTTGACCCTGATACTAATAAGCCTTATGGTAATTATATACCTTATGTAATTGAAACCTCTATTGGTCTCGACCGTATGTTCCTGCTAACGCTGATGAACGCTTACGAGGAAGAAGACTTAAGCACCGAAGATAAACAAGACAGTCGTACTGTATTACGCCTGCACCCTTGCCTCGCTCCTGTTAAAGCCGCTATTTTCCCGCTGACCAAGAAAGATGGTTTGCCCGAAAAAGCAAAGGAAATTATGGATACCCTTAAACTGGACTTTAACCTGCAATATGAAGAGAAGGATGCCATAGGTAAACGCTATCGCCGCCAGGATGCTATTGGTACCCCGTTTTGTATTACGGTAGATCATCAAACACTGGAAGATAATACCGTAACCATCCGTCACCGCGATACCATGGCGCAAGAACGTGTACCTGCCGATCAGTTAGACAAGATCATTGGCGATTTAGTGAGCTGGAAGAATGTGTTAAAGTAAGCCTAAAAATAAAAAACATGTCATTGCGAGGAACGAAGCAATCGCTGCGGAGTATAACCCAATAATGGCATTTAAGATTGTCAGTCTGAGCTTGTCGAAGACTTGTACGCTTTCATAAGTCTTCGACAAGCTCAGACTGACAGTAGATACATGTAATCAGCATTTGGAAGTATCACTATCATAAATAGAAAAAGCTGCCCCACCAGGCAGCTTTTTCCGTTTAGGTGTTTTTCAAAGTCTTCCCTCCCGGCGAGGATTTAGGAGGGGCTTCAAACATTACTATTAATTATTGCTTATGCTATTATCAATTATACTATATGGAAAATAACTCTACTCCAACTAAGCAATACCCCTTTTACCTGCAAGCTACCGTTGTGCTTTTCGGGATCATATTAACGGTTTATATTATGGCCACACTGGCCGATATATTAGTGCCCCTGGCCTATGCCGCATTTTTTGCTATATTGCTTAACCGCTTGTGCAGCAGGCTGCAACGTTACAAGGTTCCGCAAATGCTGGCTATCATTATTTCTATGCTGCTGGCAACAATATTAGTAGTCGGTATATTCTATTTTTTGTCTTCTCAAATTGTATCGTTCGGGGATACCATACCTACACTTAAAGCAAAGTTTGCACAAATAACGGTAGACCTGAAGCAATGGATATTTCAACATTTTGGTATTGATACCCGCAAGCAAATGCAGTTTATAAACGAGGCCATGAACAACAGTAAAGCATTGGTTGGCCAAACGCTTAATACGGTGCTGGGAACTTTAAGCCTTATATTTCTGATACCGGTTTATGTGTTTTTAATGCTGCTGTACAAAACACTGATCGTCAACTTTGTGTACGAAGTGTTTTCGGAAGAGAATTCGTTGAGCGTTGCAGAAATTTTAAAGGAAACCAAGGCAGCTATTCAAAGCTATATTATTGGCTTATTAACCGAAACCGTTATTGTTGCCATTATGAACTCTATCGCTCTGCTTTTGTTGGGAGTACCATATGCTATACTGATAGGTGTAATAGGCGCATTACTTAATTTACTACCCTACATTGGCGGACTGGTTGCCATCGCATTACCCGTACTAATGGCCACCGTTACCCACGATGGTTATACTACTCAATTAGGTGTAATTGCTGCTTACCTGTTTATCCAGTTTATTGATAACAATATATTAGTGCCACGCATTGTATCGTCAAAAGTGCAGATCAATGCGCTAATATCTATTATTGGTGTATTGCTGGGCAACCAACTATGGGGCATATCAGGCATGTTCCTGTCTATCCCGTTTATTGCGGTGCTTAAAATAATTTTCGACCGGATAGACGACCTTAAGCCTTGGGGCAAAATACTGGGTGATAATATACCTACCCGTAGTATTGGCCATATCTGGAAATTGCGAAACGAAAGAAAATTAGCAAAAGCAGGTAATCCTACTTAAACTTTAGTATAACCGTTTTACCTGATACGCTTTCTAATAAAGGTTTGAAAATGAGTTGGGCATTTTCACGGGCTTTATCGGTGATCTTCATTTCGCGGGCGTTATCCAGTAAGCGTTGTTCGGCCAGTTTGTAAATATCTTCTACCATAGTTTTGGTAGTGCTGGGTAGTATAACCCCGCTTACATCATACACTTTCGACCGCTGGTGATCGAGCTTAGTATAGCAAATTTCGGGTTGGGGAAGCAAGATGGTGACACTATTGCCCAAGCTATCGCGGGTAATGTCTTGCTTGCGTACTTTGGTAAGGTCTATACAGGCTGTTACCTCTCCTACTGCTACAAACAACACGCGTTCATCGGGTAATATAGTATGGATCTGTTTTTTCTCCAGCACATCTTTCATGCTGTATTTCACCAGTTCCAGCTTACCCATACTGGTAATTTTTTCAACCATTACATCTTCACTTACTTCGGTGCGCACAGCATTAAACTGGTGCTTCATATAAAAAAACAGGAACACCAGAAACCCAATGGTAACCAGGGAAATGATTAAGGTAAGGGAAGTACGGGAACGGTTCATCATGTTACAAATATGCTTATAAACAATAAAAGAGCAGGTATGCCACCCGCTCTTTTACTTATTAAATTGGTACTGCCATTTCGAACTATGGAGTTCATCTTTGCAATGCCTGCCGGCATATACATGTTCATTAAGATTCCTCCTAACGTCGAAATGACAGATTTTATCTTAATTATACGCCGTAAGTTACATTTAAAGTAAACGGTACACTTAACGCTTTAGAGATAATACAGTTCTTTTTAGCATCTTCGGCAACAGCTTTAAACTGCTCTTCGGTTACGCCTTCAATAGCGCCAGCTTTCAATTCCAAATGGATTCCGGTGATGCTCAAAGCAGCCATATCCAGATCTAAAATGGCAGCGGTATCTAAATTACCGGGGGTAAAACCTTGCTGGGTTAAAGCAGCGCCTACAGCCATAGTAAAGCAGCCTGCATGTGCAGCAGCAATTAATTCTTCGGGGTTAGTACCCACGCCCGATTCGAAACGGGTTTTAAAAGAATACTGTGTTTGATTTAAAGTGGTGCTTTGCGTAGTTAAATGGCCGCTTCCATCTTTTAAAGTACCATTCCAGTGTGCAGTTGCTGTACGTTTCATGTTTTTGAGATTGATTAATTATTTAAGGTTATGAGTGAGTTGCTGATTGGTTAACGCCATTGAGCACGTTCATATTGTGCTGGCCAGGTAATGTTTTCTCCTAACTGGTGAGCAGCCCTTAAAGCAAAGTGCGGGTCGCGCAGCATTTCGCGGGCAAGTAAAACCAGGTCGGCCTGTCCCGATGTAATGATCTCGTTAGCTTGCTCAGGTGTAGTGATTAATCCAACGGCACCAGTTAGTATACCTGCTTCTTTTTTCACCTGTTCGGCAAACTGCACCTGGTAACCCGGCGTATTTGGAATGCTGGCTTTAGGCACGTTACCACCCGTAGAGCAGTCAATTAAATCTACGCATTTTTCCTTTAAAATAGCCGAGAGCTTAACCGAATCTTCAATAGTCCAGCCGCCTTCGGTCCAGTCGGTTGCCGATATGCGCACCAATAACGGATACTCTTTTGGCCATACTTCCTGCACAGTTTCGGTAACCTCAATAAGGAACCTAATCCGGTTCTCAAAAGAGCCACCATATTCGTCGGTACGCTGGTTACTCAAAGGTGAGTAAAACTGGTGGAACAAATACCCGTGAGCACCGTGTATTTCGGCTACCTTAAAGCCTGCCTCTACCGAACGCAGTGCAGCAGCCCTGAAATCGGCTTTCACTTTTTCTATACCGGCTTTATCTAATTCTACAGGAGCTTCTTCGCCATCGGTAAAGGATAAAGCACTCGGGCCAACCGTTACCCAGCCATTGGCATGGTGTGCGGGGAACTGCTTGCCACCCAGCCAGGGTTTATCATGACTGGCTTTGCGACCTGCGTGTGCCAATTGAATACCGGCTACGGCACCTTGTTGTTCTAAAAAGCTGGTAATCTGTTTAAGTTTAGCAATATGTTCATCTTTCCATATCCCTAAGTCGGCATAAGTGATGCGGCCCTCGGGCGATACTGCTGCGGCTTCCGAAATAATTAAAGCGGCACCACCGGTAGCAAATGCGCCGAGATGCACCAAGTGCCAATCGTTAGCAAAACCGTCTTCACTACTGTATTGGCACATAGGCGATACGGTAACGCGGTTCTTTAACTCTATATTTTTTATGGTTAAGGGCGAAAATAAGTTGCTCATATGTTTCAAATGTATGAGCAATAACCGTGTTCACAAATTTAGGTTTGGGTAATTTGACGATACTGATAGTTTGATGATATTTAGCAGGAACAATTACACTTCCTTTACAGTTAATAGCTAACAAACAAAATACTATGTCTGCCAAACAACCCAACTACATAACCCTGCCTGTTTCCGATGGTACATCCATGCTGGCCTATACTGCTTACCCCGAAAACATAACCGCCCACACACCGGCCATTATTGTTTTGCAGGAAGCATTCGGCGTTAACCATCATATTCGTAATATGGCCGAACGCTTTGCCGCCGAAGGCTTTGTTGCCATAGCACCCGAACTTTTTCACCGTACTGCTCCCGAAAAAATGGAAGGTAGTTACAATAACTTTCCGGGTATGTTACCGCATTACAATGCCATAACGCCTGAAGGTTTAACCGCCGACCTGCAAGCTGCTTATCAATGGCTTACTCAACAAGGCTTGAAAAACGATACCATTTTTAGCGTAGGTTATTGCCTGGGCGGACAAGTTTCCTTTTTAGCTAATACCGTGTTGCCACTAAAAGCTGCCGTATCTTACTATGGAGGTGGTGTTGATATCTTAGCTAATAGAGCTGTCGATTTGAAAGGCCGTCACCTATTTTTTTGGGGAGGTAAAGATCAGCACATTAAAGCTGAAAATGTAAATACCATTATTAACGCGGTGGAAGATGCCGGTAAAGACTACGTAACCGTAAAGTTTTCGTACGCCGACCATGGCTTCAATTGCGACGAACGCGACAGTTATAACGAAACTGCCGCCAAAGAAGCCTGGGCACTAACGCTGGCATTTTTGAAATAGGTGCTTCTCTAACACTTTCCCTTGCGCTTTTAGAAGCCTCTGACTTCGAACCCTATGCGGGTAGTTTTCAGACTACCTGCATAGGGGCTTCTTTATAACAATGCACATGATGTAGTCAGAGACTACAAGCATACGAGTCCGTAGATTGGAAGTCTACGGACAGCGTGTTAGGAACATAAAAAAAACCTTGCGCTGTTCGAAGTCTCTGACTTCGACCCCCTATGCTGGTAGTCTGAAGACTACCAGCATAGGGGGTTCTTTATAACAATGCGCATGATGTAGTCAGAGACTACAAGCATACAAGTCCGTAGACTGGAAGTTTACGGGCAGCGTTAAACAGATAACTTTAATTTAAAACCAAAAGCCCTGTGTGCTCATGAGCACACAGGGCTTTTAAATAATAACAATCTAAAAAGACTACTAACCTATTTAGCCGGCCATACGTTATTCTTCATATCAGCATCCATAAAAATGCCACCGTCTAAGGTGATATCTTTGATCTCTTTAGATGCTTTGACTTTGACTGTAATTTGTTTTTGATCGTCTTTCCAAACCATAGGCGTTTGGTGAAAACTACCGGTAGTTCCATCAACATAGGTTACGTTCACATCGAATGGAACAGCGAAGCCGCCTATGTTTTTTATTGATAGCTTGTAATCGGAACCTGATTTCTCTGCTTTTTCTAAGTTCAAATCGATGTAATACGGCGTGTAAAACCAGTTATGAAAAAACCAGGTTAGATCTTTGCCTGCGCCTTTGCTCATCGAATTAAAATAATCCCACGGAATAGGGTGTTTACCATTCCAGTTATCCATATAATGGTGCAACGCTTTTTTAAACAGTTCATCGCCCAGCATATCTTTTAATGCCAGGTAGCTTAATGATGGTTTTCCGTAAAAGTTATTGCCTGCACCAAATTTCACTTCGGGCGATGGTGTGATGATAGATACTTCTTTCGCATGGTTACCACGGGTCCAGCTTGCTACACGAAACTGCTTGTAAAATGCGTCAGCAACTTTTTGTCCTTTTTCTTCAATACCAATTAAATACTCAAAGGTTGTAGCCCAGCCTTCATCCATAAAAGCATAGCGGCTTTCGTTTATACCCATATAAAAAGGAAAATAGGTATGCGCCTGCTCATGGTCTTGTACCAGTTGGGCAAAACCTAAATCGGCTTCATGACTATCGTTGATCATCATTGGGTATTCCATGTCGGCAAAACCCTGAAAAGCTGTAGACTTCTCAAATGGGTAAGGAACGCCCGGCCACTTCGTTGAAAAGTAGCGTAACGAGTTACGGCCAAATTGTACCGAGTGATGAAAATCCTGCGATGCATCGGGGAAAGCCGCCTGCATGCTTACGCGGCGCTGGGTTTTATCATCTACAATTACGCTTGCTGCATCCCAGTTATAGTGGTCGCTTACACCAACGGTCATGTCGCTAATGTTGGTAGCTGTCCATACCCAGGTATTGGTGGCATTTTGTGCCGTAACAGCATTACCGGCCAAATCTTGCGGAGTTACAATATTAATGGTAGAATCGCTGGAGAATGATGCCTGCAACTTTTTGGCATAATTAGGCTGTAAAACCTGAGTAGGGTTGCGTAAGGTACCTGTAGACCAAACGATATAGTTTTTAGGGACAGTTACACTTAAAGCATAATCGTTAAAGTCGTTATAAAACTCTAAACCTCCGTTGTGTGGCTGGGTGTCCCATCCGTTATAATCGTCATAAACCGATACTCTTGGATAAAAATAAGCCAGGAAAAACGTAGTGGGATCTATCACCCCATCCCTGCCCTGAGTTTTGGTTAATCTATAGTGCCAGGCAATGTTCAGCTTAACTGAATCGCGCGGCATTAAAGCTTTACCCAAATTTATAAGTTGATTGGTGGAAGTTGCGGTAGCATTATCCCAGGCTACTTTAGCACCATTTGCGGTAATAGCATCAACCTGTATGGCCGATTCGCCACGGTGAACGTTGGCGATCAGCTTCATGTTCAGGTTACGCAGGGTATCGGGGCTATTGTTAAAATAAGTGATATCTTCCGTGCCACTGATCAGGTTATCGGGCGGCGAAAGTTTAACCGAAATATTATACCGGGCACGATTTTGCCAGTAATTTTTGCCCGGCTTACCATTGGTGGAACGGGTTTCTTTTTGATAGGCGGCCGAAACCTCAGGCGGCATAGTCAGCGTTTGAGCAGCGCCTTGTAATGCTGCAAAACCTAAAAGTGCAGATACGAATATGGACTTAAACATTTTAATTGATATGTTAAAATGCGAATATAAGTAAGAAAGATTTAAGCCTCTACTATAAGCGTATATATTGATTATTTAACAAGCTATCCTTAGCATTTTACTTCAAGACTTATCCAATATTCCATCCGTAGATATACTGGATACTTTAAGTAGGCGCAAGTAAGCTACATACCACAGTAGTCATATATAATATTTATTTCAGCCTTTGATAAGTTAAAGTCACTCCATCTGAGGCAATTGAACCAATACTTAACATCAGCTTATCTCCGGTTATTTTATAATGCCATTTAAGCCTTTCGTCATTATATTTTAGTGCATCGGTATACATAGTTCCATCAATTTCAGCGGCATCCTTTATAATTACATAAGTTTTTTTAGAGATTACCTTACCATCCTTAATATTTTGATATTCACTGTTGTTAAATCCAATGATATTTCCGTTTCCGGCCTTATATGTTGACGGTGTCCCTGCAACCTGTACACCTAAAATGCTTCTTAATTCCCACCCACCAACAATAGTTTGGGGCGATTCCTTATCCTTTTTACAACCAACTAATAAGGCAGATGTCATCAAGACATATAAAATAAAATACTTCATAATAATAATTTTAATCTTTACATAGATACGGCAAGTAGGTACAGAACGCTACATATTATTTCATATTTTTTTTCTTTTTCTGACTCAAGCATTTGCTCGCGACTAAATTAACTATTGCAATATAATGGCAACCTACTTTCAAGCATTTAACCTAATGTATTATACAGTAAATCAGTAAGCTAACCACTACTGCTTTTAATTTGAATTTATACTTTAACCATTTGTTCAAACCTATTTTCAGCATAAATAATAGTAGCGGACAATGGCCTAAGCCTACAAGTTTATGAGCTTATACCTTATCATAAATATAAAATTGAATTGTAAGTAGTAATTTATTGAATTGTTGACAAATTTCCATCAATTAAATATCAGTTATAACCTATTATAAAAAGTTATACCGATTGTTAACCTCCACTTTTAGCACTATATTTGTGTAGATATTTAAAGATTAGCAGCACATTGGATTTATTTGACAAGATATCGAAGAACTTAGGTGGCCCTATTGGGATGCACCAAAAATGGTCGCACGGTTACTTTTCTTTCCCAAAACTGGAAGGTGAAATTTCGGCGCACATGATGTTTAATGGCAAAAAACACTTGGTTTGGAGCCTGAACAATTACTTAGGACTGGCTAACCACCCCGAGGTGCGTAAAGCCGATGCCCAGGCAGCTGCCGATTATGGTATGGCCTACCCTATGGGTGCACGTATGATGTCGGGCAATACCCAACACCACGAATCGTTAGAACAAGGCTTGGCCGAGTTTGTAGGTATGGAAGCCGGCTTTTTGCTGAACTATGGCTACCAGGGCATGGTAAGTATTATTGATACACTGGTTGACCGTAACGATGTCATTGTTTACGATGCCGAATCGCATGCTTGTATCATTGACGGTGTTCGCCTGCACATGGGCAAACGCTACGTGTACCAGCATAACGATATGGCAAGCTTTGAAAAGCAATTGGAACGTGCCACTAAGCTAACTGAGCAAACCGGCGGCGGTATCTTGGTGATTACTGAAGGCGTTTTCGGCATGTCGGGCGCACAAGGTAAATTGAAAGAAATTGTAGCTTTAAAAGATAAATACAACTTCCGTTTACTCATTGATGATGCACATGGTTTTGGTACCATGGGCCCAACCGGTGCCGGTACGCATGAGGAGCAGGACTGTATTGAAGGCGTAGATGTATACTTTGGAACCTTTGCCAAATCAATGGCCGGCATCGGTGCTTTTGTAGCCGCTAAAACCGATATTATTGCTTACTTACGCTATAACATGCGTTCGCAAACATTCGCCAAGGCATTGCCTATGCCAATGGTTATGGGCTTGCATAAGCGTTTTGAATTGCTGAAAGCGCAACCAGAGTTACGCGAGAAGCTGTGGACCATTGCCCGCACCCTGCAAAACGGTTTAAAGGAGCGTGGTTTTGATATTGGCGTAACCAATACCATGGTAACGCCGGTATTTTTGAAAGGTGATTTGTTTGAGGCTACCAGCCTAACCCGCGACCTGCGTGAGAACTACAGCATCTTCTGTTCTATTGTAGTATATCCGGTTATTCCTAAAGGTTTAATTGTGTTGAGATTAATACCAACTGCAACCCATTCGTTAGAAGACGTACAGCGCACGCTGGATGCTTACAGCGAGGTTGCTCAAAAGCTGAAGGAAGGCGTTTACAAGGAAAACAAACTGGCTTTAGCCTAAACACATAATCCTGTTTACAGGTAAACCTTCTGCACCACCATGCAGGAGGTTTTTTTATACCTTAAATTCTAGTTAACGTCGTTGTAAGCGGTTTTATTCCAAAAATACGCGCTTTAGCAAGTTTAATATATGTTTCAAATATGCAAAACGAACTTAACGGTGTATTGCATCGTTATTAAATTTTAATTTATAGGCAGTAATAAATAGTATAATTAAATAAAATATAACAGATTGTTATAAAAGTGCTTAAAAAGCGCTTTAAACGTACATTTTAAGCCGTATACTTTTTTTTATTCAAAAAAGCCGTTAGATTAGCCATAGTTAAAACAATAAACCTCAATCTTTAAAGGAGTAAATTAAAATGGACAAATTTAATCAGGTAAAAGAACTTATTGCATCATTAGAAGGCGATGCTGACAAATTTTATGCAAAAGGCAATAGTGCTGCCGGAACCCGTGTACGTAAAGGTATGCAAGATCTGAAAAACCTAGCTCAAGCTATCCGCTTAGAAGTTCAAGAGTCTAAGAACAAAGCCGAGAAATAAGCAGTAATCTTTTACTTAGTATTTCTATAAAAAAAGTCCTGGTACCAACCCGGACTTTTTTTGTGAGATGAATTTTCCTGCAGTATGTTGACGGTATTCCGCCAGGTTGTAGTTGACCTAAAATTCAACATAGCGAACCATGAGAAAATGAAGAAATATCTAATTATTTGTAAGAATATGCAATTAAATGAAACTTTATGAAACGAAAATGGCCTAAAAACCGGAAAAGCCTGCCCTTAACGACAAGCTTCTCCTTTTTATATCAGAAATATGAAGAGGTTTAACCTACAATCTTTTTCAATTCTACACTAATTTTATCGGCCACAGTAGGGCTCACTTGCACCAGCGGCAAGCGCAATGTATCGCCGCAAACGCCTAATTGTTTTAAAGCAGTTTTAACTCCACCCGGGCTGCCCTCTGCAAACATTAAACGGGTGAATTCAATCAACTGGTAATGAGCCCAATGGGCGGCTTTAAAATTACCAGTAAGGCAGGTATCAATCATCTCCGAAAACTGGCGGGGTACCGCATTACCTACTACCGATATTACGCCCACTGCACCCAGTGCTATCATAGGCAGGGTAACCGGGTCATCTCCTGATATAAATAGGAAATTGGCAGGTTTATCGCGCATGATCTGGTTAAACTGGTCAAAGTTACCCGAAGCCTCTTTAATGCCTATAATGTTCTTAAAATCGTGCGCCAGCCTAACCGTAGTTTCAGCACTCATGTTGCTACCGGTACGTCCTGGAACGTTATACAATATAATAGGTAGTGGCGACGCCTCTGCAATGGCCTTATAGTGCTGATATATACCCTCTTGTATAGGTTTGTTATAGTGCGGACTGGCAGATAAAATAGCATCGTAACCTGTAGTATCAAACTCTTTAACCGCTTCTACAACTTCAAGTGTATTATTACCGCCAATGCCGGCTACCAGGTTTACACGCTTTTTCACTACTTGAGCTGTAAATGCCCATACCTGCTTCTTTTCTTCCTTACTTAATGTAGCACTCTCGCCGGTTGTACCTAACGACACGAGGTAGTTAACACCGTTGTCTATCAGGTAATTAATTAATATTTCCAGTGCGGCATAATCAACCTGGCCCTGGGCATCAAACGGGGTAACCATAGCAACCCCGGTTCCGTGAAACATATCCATCTTATCTTGTTAAAAGGGTTGCTAAGATAATATTTTAGCAGCTATCTGAATTATATAAATTACGCATAGGTAACATTAAGTTTATAAACGGCAATTTAGCTTCTTAAAACCCAATATCTACCCTGAATGCCGATTTTGAGTTATTGGCACTATTAAAGGACCATCCATACAACACCCTGAAAGCCAAATATTTGAAACCTACACCCAGTTCGGTGTAGTTCTTCATGTTTGGAGTAGTGAGGTAATTCACTTCCAGCAGCTCCTGTAACTTAAACTTGCGGATCAAGGGAATCTTGCTTAATATTACACCACCAAAATTTTGCTCTATATGGCCTTCTATGTATTGATTGGCAGTACTGGCATCATAATAATCCAGCATTAAAAAGGCATTCAAAGCTCTGTTATACAAAATAACCTCGTTGCCTAAAAAGTGCTTATAATCGGTATAAAACACCTTATAGTTGTTCAAAAACTTACCGGCACCCACATGGAAAGATAGTGTTCCGTACAAACCAAGACTAATATCTTCTTTATACAAACTGGCGGTAAGTAAGTCATAGTCAACATCGGAACCAAATATGCTCTTAATACCCTTGGTATAAGCTAAATCGAGCCTTGGGTAAGCTGATGGCAGATAGTAACGGCCACTTGGGTAGGTTACATATTTATTACTAAAGTTGTAGCTGGTGCGTATGTTAATTTTAAACGATTGATTGTTGGCAAACACCGGCACATCGGCATAAGGCACAAAGGGGTTATTAGACGTATAGCTGCGTTGTTTGTTAAAAAAGCTGAAGTAGGAAGTATTGTCTAACCATTTACGATCTGCTGCCTCAGCAGTTACGGAGGCCGTCCAGCCACCGGCTATGCGGTGCGAAGCAGATGCCGAAATAAAGTGCTTATCATATAACTTTTGAAAGTTACGTCTGAAAAACAAACTGGATGTGGTATTGGAAAACGTGGTTATAGGCTGTAGATTATTCAAATCTACCACATCCGAACCGGCGTTAAAGCCAAAGGTAAAGTCTTTAACCGGTATGGTGGCATTCACACTGCCATGCAGCAGATGATTACTGAAGCCGTAGCGTACCCTACCACCTATACGCAGATACTTATTACTCAAACTATCAATCTGTTTGGAGTAAGTAACCCCATAATTAATGGCGAAACCTTCAACCGTATTGTATAATGCCGAACCCAAAACTGACTCAGCACGCAGGTAAGACTTTTCGTATCTGTTACGGATATTAATGCCCGATATTAAGAACCGGCTTAGCGTTACCTTATTAAAAACTTTATCTATCGAATCCAGGTACAGTTTAGACTCCCGTTTTTTTGCCAACACGGCTTTCTTTTGGTAATCAACTTTTTCCTCGTCGGTTAAGGGAATAGGGCGTGCTTGTTCCCAATAAGTTGAGTCCTTTTTATTGACACCTGCAGTCACTTTCATTACCTCCATAAAACTCTTTTTATTGAGCTGCGGATTGGTGTTGTAATTTTTGTAAACAGATACAAAATATCCACCAAACTTAAAGCCAAAAAAGCCACCGTTAAATTCAAATTTAAGGGACGACGGCATCCATGTTTTATTATCCAAAGGGATGTACTGTTGCTTAATGGCAATAGTATCCAAAAAGTTTATCCCCGATGATTTGGTTAAAAAAAGGTCGATGCTATGGATGCGCCAGCTATCATCTAAGATGTAAATATATCCCTCAAAAGTAGGCTCGTACTGGCGTTTAGGAGTTACACGAATGCGGTTGATGGTTTCCCCGTTTTCGTCGGTGAGGCCCATAAACTTGTAGTTATAGTACGATAAAGCATTATCGGCAATTGGAGATATGAGCGGACGATTGCCCAAACCCTCCCAGTTTTGCAGGTTTTTATAAAGATTAACATCCAGGTCGGATGCACGGTTGAAACTGAATGCCCGGTTACTGCCCGATACTTTAGAGGAAATCATTTCCTCATGATACCAGTTGGGCTGCATGTAGCTCAATTTCGATTCTGACTCAGAAAGGTAAAGAATTCCTTTGCGGTTGGAGTCTAAACCTAACTCACGACCAATTTGATTAATATCGCGCCCCATAAACTTTTTAGGGGCGGCCAGTAACTTTTGCAAACCTTTAATGTAAGTGTCGACGGTATAACTTTTTACTTCGTTCAAATAGGTTTTGCGCTTGCGAATGGCATTACGGATGATCTCGTAAGCAGGATCTTCCCGACCGGCTTTAATGACTACGTTTTGCAATTGGTACGATTCGGGTGCTAACTCAATGTTCAAGACCTGGTTTGCTTTTAAGCTAACCTGGCGCGTTTCCTGCTTGTAGCCTATAGCTTTAAAAAGAACATCATAGGTGCCTGAAGAGGCCGTTAAGCTGTATTGTCCGTCGCTATTGGCTGATGACCCTTTGCTGGTATTTTTTATTAGGATGGTAGCAAAAGGGATAGGGTTGCCGATATTGTCTTTAACGGTGCCGCTCAGCGTATAAGTTTGCGCTATTGCGTTTAAAGTTAGAAATAAAAAGGTGACCAGTGATAAGGCAGATTTCATTTTAGCTTGGTTGTTGTGCTTAAAGATGCAGCTTTTAAAGCAAGCAAATGTGCTTAAGCCCTGTTAAATTGTGTTAAAACAAGAAGACGGCACTTTAATGCATAAGGTCACGGTAATTGTGCTATTTATTTCATAAAATTTCATATTCCCGTAAAAACAGCATTTTTCCATCCGTATTTCGAAAAGCGGCACCAGTAAATGAAATTCGTGAAGTAACAGTTAATAAAATAACAAAGCAATGGTAGGCCAAGTTAACCAGCAACTACCCTATCATTCTAAGCAATTCTTCATCTGTAATAATAGGCACATTCAATTTGTTGGCTTTTTCTAACTTAGCCGGCCCCATATTTTCGCCAGCTACCAGGTAGTTCAGCTTGGCCGATATACTACTCAATATCTTACCACCATTTTGTTCGATCATGTCCTTCAGTTCATCGCGCGAATACGTTTCAAACACCCCCGAAATAATGAATGTTTTACCGATCAGGCTTTCGCTGGCCAAAGTAACCTCTTTTACTTCCGACGCAAATTGTAAACCCTGCAATTGCAACTTGGCCAGTTCTTGCTGATGCACCTCGCCGCTCAGGTATTCTAACAAGCTTTGGGCTATACGTTCGCCTATTTCATCTACAGCAGTCAGTTCTTCTAAACTTGCCGCCTGCATGCGTTCCAGCGTTCGGAAATGCGCTACCAGTTTACGGGCTACGGTTTCGCCCACATAGCGGATGCCCAAGCCAAACAGTACCTTTTCAAACGGTTTTTCTTTCGACTTTTCTATCCCAGCCAGCATATTGGTAATCGACCTTTCGCCAAAGCGGTCCATTTGCTTCAACTCATCGGCATGGGTATGCAGCTCATAAATGTCGCTGATGTGTAATAGCAATCCACGCTGGTAAAGGGTTTCAATGGTTTCGTCGCCTAACCCATCAATGTCCATGGCCTTGCGGCCCACAAAGTGCTGCATTTTGCTTACAATTTGCGGTGGACAACCCTCATCGTTAGGGCAATAAAACGCTGCTTCACCCTCCTTGCGTTCCAGCAGAGTATTACAGGCCGGGCAGGTAGTGCGGTAGGCAATGGGCTGCGCATCGGGGTTGCGCTTATCGGGGTTAACGCTAATGATCTTAGGGATGATCTCTCCGCCCTTTTCTACATAAACCGTATCTCCCTCGTGCAAATCCAAACGCAAGATTTCGTTGGCATTGTGCAGCGTTGCACGTTTTACCGTTGTACCTGCCAGCAATACCGGTTTCAGGTTGGCAACGGGCGTTACAGCACCGGTACGACCTACGTTATAGTCCACGCTTTGCAACAAGGTTTCTACCCGTTCGGCCTTGTATTTATAGGAGATAGCCCAACGCGGTACTTTTGCGGTAAAGCCAAGTTCTTCCTGCTGGTTATAGTTGTTTACTTTTAGTACGATGCCATCAATATCGAAACTCAGGTTAAAGCGCTCCTTGTCCCAATATTCAATAAATTGCAGCACCTCGGTAATATCTGTGCACAGCTTGCTATGATCGCTCACCTGGAAACCCCATTGCTTAACCGCCTGTAAACTTTCCCAATGCGTTTTATATGGCGATTTATCCATATAAAGACCATATAAAAAGCAATCGAGCGGGCGGCGGGCAACCTCGGCCGAATCCTGCAATTTCATGGTACCCGATGCAAAATTACGCGGGTTGGCATAGGCTACTTCCCCGTTTTCAATACGGTCGTTGTTTAACCTTTCGAAAGCCTTGCGGTGCATCAGTACTTCGCCGCGAATCTCAAACAGTTCGGGATAATTGCTTCCTGCTATCAGCTTTTTGGGGATGGTATGTATGGTGCGTACATTGGTGGTCACCTCATCGCCTTCTACGCCGTTTCCACGGGTTACGGCGCGGGCCAGCTTGCCTTGTTCGTAGGTGAGGCTCATGCTCAATCCGTCGAACTTCAACTCTACCACGTATTCAAAATTATCGCCAATGGCTTTGCGCACACGCTGATCAAAGTCCAACAGTTCCTGCTCGTTGTAGGTGTTGCCTAACGAGAGCATGGGCCAGCGGTGCTTCACCGTTTTAAACTCCTTGGTTACCTCCCCTCCTACCTTTTGCGTGGGCGAATCGGGGTCGGCCAGTTCGGGGTGATGCTTTTCCAGTTCGGCCAGTTGCTTTAATTTCTGGTCGAAATCATAATCGCTTATGGTAGGCTGCGCCAGTACATAGTAATTATAATTATGCTGTTTAAGTTCTGCTGTAAGGGCTTCTATTTGGGTTTTAGCGTGGTGAGTTGCCATATGGCGAAGATAGCGAAATGCGTAGCATATCAATTTCGAATATATAATTTGGAATTAGAAATAGTGCAATGATTTCGCCAGTATTTAAACTAATCTTGAAATTCTATAGTCGAGATTTGAAACTAAATTATGGTGTATCCCTCTGAGCCCGGTTAACGCTTATACGCCTAAAGGCATACGCTTTTGACCGGTATCCGCTCCTATCTTTTACATGATAAAGTAGGCGAAATTCATAATTGTCTGAATTGTAATTTTAGACAGCAAGTGCAAATAGATTTGTACAAGTTCTTGCAAAAGCAAGTTATTAAATAAAGATTTCTGGTCTTTTGCCCGTACGGATCAAGTCTAAATCCCTAATTCTTATATCCTTAAGCTTTGCATAAAAACGTTTTTCTTTCCATCCATAAAACACAGTAGACATCAAGGCAGGAATAACCAGCATAAAAATTACACCTCGCATTAGCCAATAAAACTCTGCCGGTTCACTTAATAATAAGTTGTCGTATTTAATTTTTAGACCAAATTTGGCGGGATAGGTTGCTGCTAAAAATGCCCTCAACACTAATACACCCATCCATAATCCAAAACCGATCAAAGCATATTTCTGAAAAACTTTTGATTTTGCAGGCGGACTATAATATGCTATAGGCTTATCTCCCCATATTTCGCCGGTTGCGTCGTTTACATAAACATTGTAAATAGAACTGTTATAACTAAACCAAGTAGACCAGCATGGAACCAATACTTTGCTAACAGACTCAATATTATAGTCTAAATAATGCTTGTAGTTTTCAGTGCTCCTACCATGATTTATTATCAATTCCTGGTACACACTACTTGCTGCACTCAGCTTTCCCTGGGCACTCCACGCTTCATGCTCATCCAAACTCTCCCAAATGTGGTGTTCCTTGCCGCCAATATTATCGAATGGAATTATCCTAGATTGATCGATAGAGTCAATTAAACACTCAACCAAAGATTCATAATCATCATTATCCTCCAAATCGATACCGGTAGCAATAACATTAAATTTGCCTGAAATTTGATCTTCAGATTGCTTTTTGCCTTTGCCACTTAATACTTGGTATGTTCCCTTGTAAGTTCCGGTAAAATTAAATACAGGAATATAGCTTTGTTTTAATGAGTTGTAACTACCCTCCGAAAGTATATCAGCTGGTGTTCTGTCGCCTTCAACCAGCCAGTTCATTACAGTATCTTTTATAGCAGACAACTCGCTCTTAAAAAGTATATATCCAATGTTTAAATTAGCTTTTGAAACATCTGACGCGGAACTCTCTGCAACAGCTTTATATTCATTTCCACAATAATCACATTTGAACGCGCTTGCCGAAAAGTTATACTTAAGCATTCCACCGCAACTACCACATTTATTAGCTTGGGTTTCATTTACTATCATCAGTTTAGGTCCTCTATAATTGAAATGATGAATATAAGAATTTTCAAGATGTTCTTAAAATATGTTAGTACTAACCTTAGATAATATTGAACTGTAATTTTTCAATTGCCTATAGGTATGTGATAATACTTATTACCGATAAAGACCTAATATCTTATTAAAATACAATAAAATTTGCGCAACTAAAAAGTTGCATATATATTTGCAACCATAGAGTTGCATATTAAATTAAATGAAACAAGATATATTCCAAGCCATAGCCGACCCAACGCGCAGGGCCATTTTAACCTTGATCGCTATTCAGGCGTTAACGCCTAATGCAATGGCCGAAAAATTTGACATGACTCGCCAGGCAGTATCCAAACATATTAAAGTACTGCAGCAATGCGAATTGATTAGACCTGAGCAGAGCGGCAGAGAGATCTATTATCACTTCAATGCAAAAAAAATGCAGGAGTTTGATCATTGGCTGGCTCAATTCAGGCAAAACTGGGAAACTCAATTCAATCAACTTGACGAGCTATTATGAACAATTAAACAACATAAAAATGAATAATGATTTGCTATTTGATTTTAATGTGGACAAGGCAGCGAAAACGGTATACATCACCAGGGAATTTAATGCGGGACTTTCTTTAGTATGGGATGCCTTTACCAAAGCCGAACTACTGGACCAATGGGGAGCACCTGCACCAATGCGTGCCAAAACCAAGTATATGAATTTTGAAGTTGGAGGTCGCCGGTTTTACGCAATGATAAGTCCCGATGGGCAGGAGCGTTGGGCGGTGCAGGAATTTATATCCATTACCCCAAAAACTAATTTTAAGATGTACAATGCATTTGCAGATGAACACGAAAACCGCGAAATGCCGGGTTCGGAATGGGATTATATTTTCAGCGAACAAAATGGCATAACCAAAGTGCACATTACCATTTTTAATGAGTCGTTTGAGCGATTGGAAAAATTACTGGAAGGTTTCAAAATAGGCTTCAACATGACCTTGAAAAACCTCGAAGAGCTGTTAGCCACCTTATCATAGAAAAAATAAAAGGAAAATTCAGAACCACACATAAATCAAAAATCATGAGAGCAATCAACCCATGGATCAACTTCAATGGCAATGCTGAAGAAGCATTCACTTTTTACAAATCAGTTTTTGGCGGCGAGTTCACCAAGATTATTCGTTTTAAAGACTTAGCAAGCGCTGAATTTCAGGTACCCGAAAACGAAGCCAATAAAATTATGACCATTGCTTTGCCTATAGGGAAACTTAATGTATTAATGGCCAATGACATTCCGGAAATTATGGGACGGGTGAACGAAAATGAGAACCGATCTAAGATATCAATTAGCGCAGAAAGCAGTGAAGAAGCAGACCGAATTTTTAACGGCCTATCGGCAGGTGGAAATATTGAAGGACCTATTGGCGATAGTCCCTGGGGTACATACGCCGGCATGTTTAGAGATAAATATGGTATTGAATGGATTGTGGAATTTGATCCTAACTATAATGTGTAGATTTTACCGGAAAAGAAAGTCGCTGCTCGTTCCTCATCATTAATGTGTTACTTTAATACATAGTCAATTCTTTAATAGCAAGGCAGCGTAAGTAGAACACAAACGGCACGCTCCCGCCAGCACAGGCTTTCAATAATCGGCAATAAAAAATAGTTTGTTCTTATTCTTTATTGCTGATTCGCAAATCTCGAGAATAGCTTTATATTCCTGTTGCGCATTCAAATCCTCGGGGAGATTGATGGATTGCATGTGGCCGTAAAATTCTTCAAGGCGATCAACTTCCACCTCTCCATTCCAATAGTCACCCCAAACGTCCTCTTCGTAATCATTCGACCAGCAATATTTGTAAATGATGCTCTCTTTCGGTAGCGTCTTATAATCTGGATATAGATTTAAGATCATCCAGAAATATCCTGACCAAAATTCAACTTCAAATACCAATTCGCCGGATTCTGTACGCTCTCTAAAGTATGCCTCTCGAATCTGTGTAATTGATATTTTCTGGAATTCGGACACAAGATCTATCTTTCTCATAGGTATCTTATCAATTTAAATATGCAGCAACCCCAACAAAAAAGGCCCCTACTCACGTAAGGGCCTCCATATAAGTTTATTCTGTTTAATCTACATTATCATGCAAGAACGAGTTGTTCCTGCGGATCTCGGTAGTGCCGTCGTTTTCAGACAGGGAGAACTTGGAGATCTGGCTTTCGTTAGAGGCCGGGGTTTGTTGCAAAGAAATTTCCTTGCGTTTGTAGGCCGGTACGTTTTCCAGTTCCTGTATGTTGCCGTTGCGCAACTTCATGCTCAGATCTTTTAAACGCATAATGCGTTCGCGCGATTTACGCAACTGCTCTTCTATCGACTCGTTGGTTTTACCTTCATCAGCTCCTACGGCTGGCTCCGGCTCGGGTTGTACCTGTGGCGCTTGCTGAGCCTGTGGTTGCGGTTGTGGCTGCACCGGTGCTGCTTCTCTAAGCGGTTGCTCAAAGCTCATTACGGTTTCGGTTACTTTAAACACCAAACCATCCGGTTCTTCTTCAGTTTCCAGCTCAGCTTCGGGCTCATCCATCATTAGATTGTGCCTTACCACGTTGCTGTTGGTTTCTTCATCGGCCTGGGCCAGTATATCAAACAAACCGTTTTGTTTTTGCTGCGAAGTTACCACCTTAGCGGTTACATCTTCCTTAACCGACGGTTTTACAAACTCGTTAACCGGAGTTACCAAAGGCGTATTTTCGGGCATCAGCATAGAAACTACTTTCTTGTTGCTTTGCTCTTTTTCGCGCTCATCAATAGTTTGAAAACCGGTAGCAATAATAGTTACCGAAATTTTGTTACCCAAAGTTTCGTCGATGCAGTTACCCCAAATCAGGTCGGCAGCCAAACCAGCTTCTTCCTGTATGTAATCGGTAATAATGCTCACCTCATCCATGGTAACTTCCTGCTCAGTACCCGAACTGATATTTAACAGGATGTAACGTGCACCCTCAATTTGGTTGTCTTTTAACAACGGAGATGATAAGGCTCCAATTACTGCTTTGGCAGCACGGTTATCACCTTCGGCAGCAAAGCTACCCATAATGGCTACACCGCTGTCTTTCATTACGGTACGCACATCCTTAAAGTCTACGTTGATGTAACCAGGATGTGTAATTATTTCAGCTATACCTTTAGCTGCCGTGGTCAAAATATCATCGGCCTGGGCAAATGCCGAACCTAAGGTTAGGTTACCAAAGATCTGACGCATTTTATCGTTAGAAATCACCAGGAACGAATCCACATATTTTTTCAGTTCTTCCAAACCCTCTTCGGCCTGCATTTTACGACGCTTACCCTCAAAAGAGAAAGGCGTGGTGATAATACCTACCGTTAAAATATCCATTTCGCGGGCAGCCTTGGCAATAATAGGGCTTGCACCGGTACCGGTACCACCGCCCATACCTGCGGTAATAAACAGCATTTTGGTATTGCTTCCCAGCATTTGTTTCACATCCTCAATGTTCTCAATAGCCGAGTTTTTACCCACTTCGGGTATTGAACCCGCACCCATACCTTCGGTTAAGCTGGCACCCAATTGTACCTTGTTAGGGATAGGACTAAGCTCCAGGGCTTGTGCGTCTGTGTTACAAATTATGAAATCAACACCGGTAATTCCTTGCTTGTACATGTGGTTTACAGCATTACCGCCGCCGCCGCCAACACCAACTACCTTGATGATGGACGATTTTTCTTTTAACATCTCAAACTGCATGATACTTATTTTCAGGGGTATGTGAATCGATGGATATTTTATTTTGTGCTATGTAATATTAAGGATTTTTTGGTGAATATTTTATCATCAAAATTTAAATGTTAATAAATAACCCCACCTAAATCCTCTCCAAAGAAAAGGACTTAAAAACCCTCAGATCCCTCTCTTTTAAAGAGGGCCCAAGTTAGGTCCTATTTTAAAAAGTCCTCGTCTTTTATATCGTCTTTTATGAACTTTTTACCGGTTTCCAAAATTTTGCCTAACAAGCCAAATTTACGGTCGTCGGTGTATTTAGCTTTCTCTACTCTTGCTGCCGGCTGGGCGCTTACCGCCATGTTATTGTATTCCATTTTTTGGATGCCTTTTATCAGCAAACCAATACCGGTAGCATAGGTAGGGCTTTGCAGCTCCTCGTAAGTACCTTTTGGCAGGGTTTCGTTTTTAGCCAGGTGCTCATTAGGGTAACCAATGCGGCAATCTAACCCGGTTACGTATTCTACCAGTTGCGATAAATGCTTTAACTGCGCACCACCACCAGTGATTACTATACCGGCTATCAATTTCTTTTCGTAACCCGATGACTTGATTTCGTAGTAAACGTGCTCAATAATCTCTTCGATACGAGCCTGGATAATGTAAGCCAGGTTTTTTACCGAAATTTCCTTGGCATCGCGGCCACGCAAGCCGGGTACGCAAACTATTTCGTTTTCTTTATTTTCATCGGCCAACGCCGAACCAAATCTTACTTTCAATTGCTCGGCTATGTTGCGCATTACAGAGCAACCCTCGCGAATATCTTCGGTGATGCTGTTACCACCAAACGGAATAACTGCGGTATGGCGTATAATGCCTTCATGAAAAATAGCCACATCGGTAGTACCACCACCAATATCAACCAAAACAACACCTGCTTCTTTTTCTTCATCGCTCAAAACCGATTCTGATGAAGCCAAGGGCTCTAAAATGAGTTCCTGGCTTTCCAGTTGCGCTTTAGTTACACATTTTACAATGTTTTTTACTGCAGTTACCTGGCCCGATATGATATGGAAATTAGCTTCAAGCCTTACACCCGACATCCCGATCGGATCTTTAATTCCCGGCTCATTATCTACCGTAAACTCCTGTGGTAACACATGAATAATCTCCTCACCCGGAGGCATTACTAAATTGTACATATCCTCAATCAGCTTGTCGATATCCTTACGGCCTATCTCGCTGTTCAGGTCGCGGCGGGTAATTAAGCCGCGGTGTTGTAAACTTTTAATATGCTGACCGGCAATACCCACGTTCACAATACGTATTTCTACGTTCGATTGCGAACCGGCTACTTCAACGGCGGCGTTAATGCCTTGTACGGTTTTATCTATATTCGATACCATCCCACGGGTAACACCGGCCGATTCGGCCTTGCCAATCCCTAACACTTCTATCTTTCCGTTCTTGCTTCTGCGTCCAACAATGACACAGATCTTGGTTGTACCAATATCCAAACCAACTACAATTGGTGAACTCTTCTCTTGTGGTATCATTTTTTCCATTATCTACTTAAAATTGGGATGTTGTATCTTTTAACTGTTGTTCTCTTTTCAATGCAGTATCGGCCTTTGCAGGTTTTGTTTTCTTCGCTATAACGCTATCGGGCTGGTAACCTTCGGCTTTAATGCCTACCACCTGGTTGGCGTATTTGATATTAATAACCCGGTATTTATCCCAGCCTACCTGCGGCAAGGCCTGTTTGTAAAATATCTCGAGGTTATGAAATTTATTGGCCAGTGAATCGGCATTACCTAATAGTATTTTATGATTGCCTACGCGCGGCACCAATTCAATTTCGTGGTTTTGGTTCACGTAGATCTGCGCTATCTGCGCATTCCACAGGGTATCCTTACGAATAAAATCAGCTGTTTTGAATACATCTTTGGCCAGGCTGGTGTGCAGGGTATCTATACGGTTCACAAACGTTTCATCGATGTTACCATTGGCTGCTAAAACCTGGGCAGTAAAGTTATTTGACAACGGAATTTTATAGCCATGTTCGTCCACGTAATAATCCTGGTCGAAACGGTTCATAACGCGCAAAATAGGATGGCGCTGGGTAACTTCTACCCTTATCAAACCGTCCATATCGGCAAACACCTTGGCCGACTCTATAAAGGGATTCGACTGCAGTTTGTTTTCGAGTTCATGAATATTAATATTCACCATTTTGCGGCCTACCAGCGTATGGCTGCTTACCTGCAAAATGTTATCTACTTCTTTTTGGTCTATAAAGTATTCGTTACCCGGAATGTACACCTTAACCCCGGTACATACCACACCCGATTCCTTCACACCTATGAAACTCATAAGCACAATTAACCCGCTTAAGCTGGCCAACCAGCAAAACGCTATCCCTATCCGCTTCCAGGCTATATTATTCCACATGATGCAAAGCTTGTTTTAAGGGATTAACTAATTGATCAATGTCTCCGGCGCCTACCGTAAGCAGTAACTCAGGCTGATGCGCTTGTACGTGATTAATGATTTCTTGTTTGCTTAACAGCTGTTTATCCTGCAAATTCATGCGGCTTAAAATGGTTTGCGCATCCACACCTTCAATAGGCAGCTCGCGTGCAGGGTAAATATCCAGCATCAGCAACTCGTCGGTCATGTCCAGCGCCTCGGCAAAACCATCGGCAAAATCGCGTGTGCGGCTGTATAGGTGCGGCTGAAAAACGGTCGTCAGCTTATGGTTGGGATATAGCTTTTTTACCGACGCTATGCAGGCCTTTAGTTCCTCCGGATGGTGTGCATAATCATCTATATAGACATTGCGCTCATTACGCACCACATATTCAAAACGGCGTTTTACCCCCTGAAATGAAGCTAAAGCCGCTTTAACTGCATCGGCATCAACACCCATATACAAGGCTACCTGTATAGCCGCCACCGCATTTTCAATGTTATGCATACCGGGTATGCCCATTTCAATATCGTTGATAGTTGTATCTCCGCTTTCAAAATCGAAATAAAAGCTACCCTCCTGTACCCTGATGTTATGGGCAATGACATCGGCAGCTTCGGTTTTAATAGTGTAGCTGGTGAAGGTATGCGCTAAAGGCAAGCCTAGTTTGGCGATTAACTTCCCTCCGGCCTTAATTTGCGAAGCAAATAACTGGAACGATTCCGTCAGTTGCTCATGACTGCCGTAAATATCCAGGTGATCGGCATCCATAGAAGTGATCACCGCAATATCGGGCTGCAAGGTTAAAAACGACCGATCGTACTCATCGGCTTCTAATACCACTATATTAGAGTTGCCATACAACACATTGCTATTATAGTTGGTAGCTATGCCACCCAAAAAGGCACTGCACTCTTTACCGGCTTCGGTTAATACATGCGCAATAAGGCTCGACGTGGTAGTTTTACCATGTGTACCTGCCACTGCCACGGTGAACAAACTCTCACTAATAATACCCAGCACCTGCGACCGCTTGAATAGCTCGAACCCGGCTGCCTTAAAATGATTGAGGATAGCCGAATCTTTAGGTATAGCCGGGGTGAAAATAATTAGCGTACCCTCGTTAGGTTCACCAAATTCAGCCGGAATAAATGCGGCATCATCAATAAAAGTTACGTCCATACCCTCTTGCTTCAAGGCATCAGTTAACGGCGTTTCAGTTTTATCGTAACCGCATACCATACAGCCCAAATGACTAAAATACCGGGCAAGGCCACTCATGCCTATTCCCCCGATACCTATCAAATATACCCGCTGTATGTTGCGTAAATTCATCATTAACCTTTGTTCTATTTATATTTTAAATTGCCATGTTAAGCTTGTCGAAACGTTTTTCGCTTAATTAAGTCTTCGATAAGCTCAGACTGGCAAGCGTTATTCCTTCGAAAAGATCTATCCCTATAATTCGAGATGACAATATTCTTTCTTTGTTCTTGAATTTATATTCTTGATTCTATTCTATTTTTTACTCTCTTTTATAATATCAATTACGTGCTGAGCTATCACTTCATCGGCATTAGGCAAAGCCAGTTTGCTAATGTTGGCACTCAGTGTAGCTTGTTGTTCTCTGTCCTTTAAAAGCTCTAAAGCCTTTGGGATCAATTGTTCCGGGGCATCTTTATCGGCCACAAAAACAGCGGCATTAGTTTGCACCAGGGCCAGCGCATTTTTGGTTTGATGGTCTTCGGCCACGTTTGGCGAAGGCACCAAAATAACCGGCTTACCTATAATGCACAGTTCGGCAATAGTACCCGCACCGGCACGCGATATAATGATATCGGCAGCAGCATAAGCCAAATCCATACGGTTTAAAAACTCCAGTATGCGCACATTAGGATGGTAATTTTCGCCCAGCCTTTCAATGATGCCGTTGTAATATACCTTACCCGTTTGCCAAATAAATTGCATATCGGCCGCAATTAATTTATCTAAACCAGCTAATACACTTTGGTTGAGCGTACGTGCACCTAAACTACCACCGGTAACCAAAATGGTCTTCTTATTTGGCGAAAGGTTAAATTCCTTCAAAGCATCCTCCAGTTTACCGGAAGTCTCTACCGATTGCTTGCGCACCGGGTTACCTGTCTTCACAATTTTATCGGCCGGAAAAAACTTGTCCATTTCATCAAAGGCCACACAGATTTTTTTTGCCTTTTTGCTCAGCCACTTGTTGGTAACACCCGCGTAAGAGTTTTGCTCCTGAATTAAGGTAGGAACCCCTCTCAGCGCAGCCGCATACAATAACGGCCCCGAAGCATAACCGCCTACACCCACTGCTGCATCGGGTTTAAAATCTTTGATGATACTGGCAGCCTTATTTAAACTGGCTAACAGTTTAATGGGGAACAGCAGGTTTTTCCAAACAGCCTTGCGCTGTATGCCTTGAATATCTAACCCTATAATTTTATAACCGGCCTGTGGAACCTTATCCATTTCCATACGACCGTTAGCACCCACGAATAAGATTTCTATAGCCGGATCCATTTTTTTCAGCGCATTGGCAATTGCCACCGCCGGGAAAATGTGCCCACCCGTACCACCACCACTAATGATGATGCGCGGTGCAGCCTGCTTTGTATTTCCTTGTCCGTTTGACATTTCTTGTAATCTATTTCTGATGTCTTCTCTTGACTCTGTACTCTTGATTCTTGACTCTCTTACTATGCTACTTCCAATATCTGTCCCACCACTACTTTCTTCGCTTTAGTAGCCACTTCATTTTCATCAATATGGCGACTCACCGACAGGATGATACCAAACGCCACGCTGGTAAACAGAATAGACGTACCACCCATACTCACTAATGGCAGCGGCACACCCGTTACCGGGCCTAAACCCACCGCTACAGCCATGTTGGCGAAAGCCTGTATAGTTAAACTAAAACTCAACCCGGCAGCCAGCAAAGCACCAAAGGCCTTGGGTGCTTTGGTTACTATCTTAATACATCGGTAAAGCAAGAACAGGTATATCACTATAATAAAGAAGCCGCCCATGAGGCCGTATTCTTCAATAATGGTAGCATATATAAAATCGGAATATGGGTGTGGCAAAAAGTTACGCTCGGTACTATTACCCGGCCCCTTACCTACTATGCCGCCCGTTGCAATAGCTATTTTAGCATGATCGCTTTGAAACGATTTATCGGAATTGGCCTTTTCGGGGTGCATATACGTATTAATACGCGAGATGTAGGTTTTACGACGCGGACCTAACAAAATTACACCGGTCAGCAAAACAGCTCCTGCCAAACACACTACCGCAATTTGCTTTACGCTTATACGACCAATAATCAACAACAAAATGCTTACACCAAACAGCATTAACGCGGTTGATAAGTTAGCCAGCGCAATTAAAATAAACACCACACATACCGAACCCATAATAGGAATGAACGACTGCTTTACATCCTTAATATTTTCCTGCTTGCGCGATAGCGTGCGGGCTAAATAAGTAATCAAAGCCAGCTTGGCCAAATCGGATGTTTGAAACGTTAAACCAGTACCCGGAATGGCAATCCAGCGACTGGCATCGTTCACGTGGTTACCAAAAATAAGTGTATACAACAATAACGGAATAGTTATCACCATCAGCAACTTGCTGATGCCAGCATAATAACGGTAATCCAGCTTGTGCGATATGTACATCAACGCCACCCCGCCAATCATCATCATCATGTGCTTCAACAGGTAGGTTTCGTTAGCCCTACCCTGCTTGTAAGCCAGGGTACCGGTCGAGCTGTACACCGCCAACAAAGATATTAGTGATAGTAAAATTACTATCAGCCAAATCCATCTGTCGCCTTTGGTTTTATCTAAAAGTCTGTACATGACCGTTGCCGTTGATTAATTTTGATTTTGTTGATTGCGTTGATTTTCTTTGTCTGAACCGGAATTTTACAGAATTAAAGAATTCTTAGAATTACCTAACCGTATTAAAGAATTCTGGTAATTCCACAAATTCTCTAAATTCCGGTTTAGACATTATAGTTCCATTACAGCTTTCTTAAACTGATCGCCACGCTCTTCGTAGTTCTTAAACAAGTCGAAGCTGGCGCAGGCGGGTGATAACAATACGGTATCGCCTTTAGTAGCTAATTTGTAAGCCGCATTAACAGCATCGTAAGCCGAAGCAGTATCTACCATCGTTTTTACGTCATCTTCAAAAGCGCCATGGATGCGGCTGTTATCAACACCCATGCAAACAATGGCTTTTACTTTCTTTTTTACCAGGTCGGTCAGTTCATTATAGTCGTTGCCTTTATCCGTACCACCTAAAATCAGGACAACTTTGCCATCGGGCATGCCTTCCAGGGCGTACCAGGTAGAGTTAACGTTGGTAGCTTTAGAGTCGTTAATAAAGCGGATGCCCGAAATATCGGCCACATGCTCCAAACGGTGGGCTACATTTTTAAAGTCACCCATGCTATCACGGATAGTTTCGTTCCGCAATTCAAGTACTTTAGACACAATTCCAGACGCCATTGAATTGTAGATGTTGTGTTTGCCCTGTAAGGCAAGTTTGGTGATAGTCATTTGGAAATGATTATTATTAGGTGTATTTATGGTTAGTTCTTCGCCCTGGAGATAAGCCCCCAGTGGCAATGCTTTTTGTATGGTAAAGGGCAGTAATTGCGCTGCAAAAGTGCGGTTAGCCATTCCTTTTAAGGTTTCGGCGTCATCGGCACAGTAAATAAAATAATCATCGGCCGTTTGGTTCTGCGTAATGCGGAACTTGCTGGCGGCGTAGTTTTCCAGATTATAATCGTACCGATCTAAATGATCGGGCGTAATGTTTAGCAGCACGGCAATGTGTGCCTTAAACTGGTACATATCATCAAGCATAAAGCTGCTTAGCTCCAGCACGTAATAATCGTACTGTTGTGTAGCCACCTGGTAGGCAAAGCTTTTACCAATGTTACCCGCCAAACCTACGTTCAATCCTGCATTTTTCAGGATGTGGTAAGTTAAACCCGTAGTGGTAGTTTTACCATTAGAGCCGGTAATGGCGATGATTTGAGCATCGGTGTAACGTCCGGCAAATTCAATCTCCGATATAACCGGAATACCCTTTGACCTTAAAGCTTTTACTATAGGTGCCTTCTCCGGTATACCCGGACTTTTCACCACTTCCACAGCGTTCAATATCTCACTCTCCGTATGCTGTTTCTCCTCAAAGCGGATATTCCACTCCACTAATTGAGCTTTGTATTTATCGCCAATGGCACCAAAATCGGAAACAAACACATCATACCCCTGCTGCTGAGCCAGGTAAGCCGCACCCACGCCACTTTCGCCGGCGCCAAGCACAACAAACCGCTGCTTCGCAGTAGTTGATTGAGTTGATATGTTATTAGTTTCGTTCATTAAGTATACTCTCTTTTTATTTATTTCGGTCCTCAGACCTCAAACTCCGCTCCTCGCTTCTTCCTCGCTCCTCGCAACCCCTTTTATCTCAATTTCAAAGTAATCACCGTTATTATCGCCAGCAGAATCCCCAAGATCCAGAACCGGGTTACAATCTTGGCTTCGTGGAAACCCCGTTTTTGGTAATGGTGATGCAGCGGCGCCATCAGGAAAACCCTGCGGCCTTCGCCAAACCTTTTCTTGGTGAACTTAAACCAGCCCACCTGTAATATTACCGATGCATTCTCTACTACGAATATCCCACACAGCAAAGGCAACATCAGCTCTTTACGGATGAGGATAGCAAACACAGCTATAATACCGCCTATGGCTAAACTACCTGTATCGCCCATAAATACCTGCGCCGGGAACGAATTATACCATAAGAACCCAACACATGCCCCCACAAACGCACCAGCGAAAATCACCAGCTCACCTGAGTTAGGCAGGTACATAATGTTCAGGTAATCGGCGATTACTATATTACCCGATACATAAGCCAGCACAGCAAGCGTTACCCCAATAATAGCCGATGTACCTGTAGCCAACCCGTCAATACCATCAGTTATATTAGCTCCGTTGGAAATAAAGGTGATGATCATAATGGTAAAGAACATAAACACCATCAGCGCATAACGCTCGTAGTTGCCACCTAAAAACTTCAACACTTTACCGTAGTCGAACTCGTTGTTCTTGTAAAAAGGCACCGTAGTTTTGGTGGATTTAATATCTTGAGTGTAAACCGGCGAACCGTTTTTCAGGTGATAACTCACCGGGGCATCGTATTTAACCGGCAGCTTTACTTCCTGGCGCATTTTAATATCGCCATTGAAGTACATGGTCCAGCCTATAATAAGTGCCAAACCAACCTGACCTGTAATTTTAAAACGGCCGGCCAGCCCTTCTTTGTTCTTTTTAAATACCTTAATGTAATCATCTAAAAAGCCAATAGCGCCCAACCAAACAGTGGTTACCAACATCAAAATAATATAGATATTATCTAACCGGGCAAACAATAATGTAGGTACCAATATACCCAGCAGAATGATCAAACCACCCATAGTGGGCGTACCGGCCTTTTGCATTTGACCTTCCAAACCAAGGTTACGTACAGTTTCGCCTACCTGCTTAAAGCGCAAATAGTCGATCAGCCTGCGGCCCCAAACGGTAGTCACCAACAACGAAACGATTACCGCCATAGCCATGCGGAACGTCAAATACTGGAACACCCCTGCACCAGGGATATTATAGTTGCGATCCAGATAGCTAAATAGGTAGTAGAGCATTTGTTGGTTGTTTGGTTATTGAGTTATTGGTATTAGTTATTTGATTAGTTTCTATTTTAAATCTGTCATTTCGAGTGTTAACGAGGAATCCTTTTGAAGCATTAGGTGGTACACCTGTCTTATCGAAAAGATCTCTCACTATCGTTCGAGATGACAATTTTATTTATGCGTTCAATTTTGCAAAAGCATTTAATAGTTCTTCTTTATCGTCAAAGTGATTTTTCACTCCGTTTATCTCCTGATACTTTTCGTGGCCTTTACCGGCTAATACAATAATGTCTCCGGGTTGGGCTAAATGAACCGCTGTTTTGATGGCTTCACGGCGATCAGCAATGCTGATAGTTTTGCGTTGGTTCGATGGGTCTACACCGGCTTCCATATCGCGGATAATTTGCGCCGGGTCTTCCGAGCGAGGATTATCAGAGGTCAGGATCACTTTGTCGCTCCAATCGCAAGCTGTTTTAGCCATCACCGGGCGTTTGGTTTTGTCGCGGTCGCCGCCACAGCCAATTACCGTAATAACCTTTTCGGTTCCTTTACGGATGTCATGCACGGTACTCAATACATTTTGAACCGCATCGGGCGTGTGGGCGTAATCCACAATACCAATTATTTTGTTAGGGGCAATGGTGTAATCGAACCTGCCTTCGGCACCGCTTAGTTTGCTCAAGCTGGTTAATATGGCCGATCTTTCCTGACCTAATAATGTGGCAGCAGCATAAACAGCTAATAGGTTGTAAGCATTGAAGCTTCCCACCATTTTAAACCAAACTTCTTCTCCATCAACAGTTAGCAGCAAGCCTCCAAACTGGTTTTCCAGAATCTTTACCTTAAAATCGGCCATGTTTTTAAGGCCGTAAGTTTTTTTGGTGGCTTTGGTGTTTTGCAGCATTACGTTCCCGTTTTTATCGTCGACGTTGGTTAAGGCAAAAGCACCTTTTGGCAGCGCATCGAAAAATCCTTTTTTGGCTTTCAGGTAGCTGTCGAATGTTTTATGATAATCTAAATGATCGTGTGTTAAGTTGGAGAATATACCACCGGCGAAAGTCAGCCCATCAATACGATGTTGGGCAACCGCGTGCGAGCTTACTTCCATAAAGCAATAATCGCAACCTTGCGCTACCATATCGGCCAGCAGTTCGTTAAGCGCAACCGGATCGGGTGTAGTGTGAGTGGACGGTACAATTTGTCCGTTGATTTGATTTTCAACAGTAGACAGTAAACCACATTTATAACCTAAATCGCGGAACAATTGATATAATAATGTAGCCGTGGTAGTTTTACCATTGGTACCGGTTACCCCTACCAGCTTCAGCTGTTGTGATGGGTTACCGTAAAAATTAGCTGCGATGATACCTAAAGCCTCAGCCGAATTTTTCACCATGATAAAATCGGTCTCGCCTACGGTATGGCCGGGCAGGTCTTCACATATGATGGCGGCAGCACCATCCTCGGCAGCCTTTTCCATATAATCGTGACCATCGACCACGGTACCGCGTACAGCCACAAAAAGCGACCCGGGCACCACCTTGCGCGAATCGAAAACCACGCTGGTAATCTCCACGTCGGCGCTGCCCTGTAGTTCGGTAAAGGCCAGGCCTTCCAGTAAGTCGCTTAAATATTTCATTACTCTAATTCTAATGTTATGCGTGAACCCCTCGGTATCATGCTGCCACCCGTTACCGACTGGCGCGCAACCATACCACTGCCACGTACTGTTGTTTTGTAACCAGCGTTACCCATTACATACAAAGCATCGCTTAAACCCATGCCCGTTACCGATGGTACCGTGCCGCGTTTGTACTTAATTTCTTGTGGGGCAATACCATTGCTGGTATCAACCGAACGCGGGGCGTTTGATGCGTATAATGGCTTTACGCCTAATTTGCTATACACCTGTTGCAAGGCTTTTACATTACCTGTTTTTACTTGAGGCATCTGCGTGTTACCTACCAAACGGGTTGGCACATTTTGCTGCATCTCTAAATCGCTTGAATAAACCTTATCGGCAATTTCGCGAAAAACAGGACCGGCAACTGCCGCACCGTAGTAACCATTCTTAGGGTCGTTAATAACCACGATTAAAGAATATTTTGGCTTATTGGCCGGAAAATAACCTGCAAACGAAGCCTGGTATTGTCTTTTACCTTTATAACCTTTGTTGGCATCGGCTACCTGTGCCGTACCAGATTTTCCGGCAATGCGGTACAATGGGTTGTAAATAACACCGCGACCTGTTCCCTCAGTAATTACACCTTCCATCATCTCCTGCATCTTTTTAAGCGCAACATCCGAGCAAATTTTGTTATTGATTACACGGGCCGAAAACTGCTCTACAGGACTACCTAAACGCCTGATCTCTTTAACAAAAATTGGGGCTATATACTTACCGTTATTAGCTATAGCATTATAAAACGATAGCATTTTCAACGGCGTCAATTGCATTTCGTAACCGTAAGCCATTTGCGGCAGGGTCATATTTTTGTTCCAACTGGTGTTTTTAGGGCTTTTAACCACCGGCTGTGCTTCACCCGGAATTTGCAGTCCCATCTTCTCGTTCAGATGCCAATCGTACAAATGATCGGTAAACCGTGAAGGATCATTTTTATAATTTTTATTTACTAAGTAGGCAACCGCGGCGTTTGATGACTCTTCAAACGCCTTTTTTACGGTTACCACTCCAATACTGCCGTGTGAATCTTTTATAGTATGCCCGGGAATAGGATAGTTACCAGTTGCTACCATAGTACTGGTATCCACCAATTTATCTTCCAGCAAGGCCAGGTATGATACTATTTTAAAGGTAGAACCCGGATCCTGGTTACCGGCTATAGCATAGTTGAATTTCTCCTGATACTCGCCCGGAGCTACTTTTGAGTAATTGGCTACCGCACGAATTTCACCGGTATTAACCTCCATTAATATAGCCGCACCATGATCGGCATTACTGGTTATGAGTTGTTTTAACAAGGCACTCTGTGTAACATCCTGAAAATTAACATCAATGGTCGATATAATATCGGCACCCTCTTTAGGCGCAATTTCTTCTTCCTGGTTAACGGGCATCCAAACACCGCCTGCAATACGCTGCATTAAACGCTTACCGCTTTCCCCTTTAATATAGTCGGCATAAGCACCTTCTAAGCCTACCGGGTTTTTAACGTTTAAGTTACTATAACCAATGGTACGGGCAGCTAGTGAACGAAACGGTAAAATGCGTTTATTTTGTTGAACAATGATTAATCCGCCCTTGTAACGACCTAAGTTGAAAATGGGAAACTTGCGAATCTTCTTCAGGTCCTGATATGAAACCTTACGACGGATCAGTTGGTAACGCAGGCTATCTTTACGGGCCTCACGCAGAATTCTCGAATATTCACTGGCAGGTCTGTCGCCAAAAAACTGCGACATTTTCATGGCCAATGAATCTACTTTTTCATAAAAAATTTCTTTATCAGCAATACCACCGGCCAGCATATCCATGTGCAATTCATACTCCGGAACAGATGTAGCCAGTAAGCTACCGTCGTTGGCAAAAATATTACCACGGGCAGCATCAATGTTTACATATTTGGTTGATAAACTATCGGCCATGGCTTTCCACTTGGCACCCTGCACAAATTGCAGGTGAACCAGTTTAAAGAACACCGCAAACGCCAGCACCACAATTAGCCCAAAGGCCAGGTACACGCGTAATAATATGTTGGTCCTGATATTCATTTTACCACCTCCACATCTGCTAATTTTTGAGGCGGCTCTACAGGCGCAGTAATACCCAAGGTATCAACACGCTTTGCCACCTCGGTTTGAGTGCTTTTATAAGCCATTTCGGCTTTGGTAGTCTTAAAATCCCAGCTCAACTCTTTTACTTCCTTACTCACTTTATCAATATCACGTATCGTATTTTCGGCCAGTTGGCGGTTAGCAATGTAAACCATAGCCAAAAACACCAAAAAGAACATAAACGGCAAAGCCCGTGTAACCGAATCGGTGGTTACAATACCTTTACTCATGAGGTTGGTCACAAAGTTCTCCGGGTTTTCGGGCACCGGGCGCTCTTCAACCAATAGCTCTTTTTCAGCTTCCTCTTCCTGAATTTCTGTACGTAAACGGTTACTCATCTTTTTACAGCTATTCTTAATTTGGCACTGCGTGCCCTATTGTTCTCTTGTATCTCTTCTTCGGTAGCGGTAATTGCGCCACGACTTACAGCCTCCAGTGGCTTTTGATCGTTACCGTAAAAATCTTTTTCCACCTCGCCGCTGAACTTGCCTTTGACAATGAAGTTTTTAACCAACCTATCTTCCAATGAATGGTAAGACATTACCACCAGCCTGCCGCCCGTACCCAGCACTTCTGCCGTTTGGGTTAAAAAATCTTTCAAGGCTTCCAATTCCTGGTTTACCTCAATGCGCAGGGCCTGAAACACTTGTGCCAGGTATTTATTTTCTTTACCGCGCGGTATTAGACCGGCAATGGCATTTTTTAAATCGGCTATGGTATTCAGCGGACCATTTAACCTTGCAGTTGCCACGGTACGTGCCAGCGATTTTGCATTTTGAATCTCTCCGTAAATACCGAAAATGCGGTGCAGCTCAGCTTCGGTATAGGTATTAACTACTTGCTTGGCTGTTAGCTCCGATGATTGGTTCATGCGCATATCCAGCTCAGCATCAAAACGGATAGAGAAACCCCTATCGGCCTGATCGAATTGGTAAGACGATACACCTAAATCGGCCAGGATACCATCAACTGACATAGCGCCATGCAAACGGCAAAAGTTTTTGAGGTACCGAAAGTTCTGGTCCACAAACTCAAACCTATTATCCGCAATTATATTCTGCTGCGCATCGGCATCCTGGTCAAAAGCAATCAAACGACCATCTTTACCCAGGTGCTTCATAATTTCGCGCGAATGACCGCCACCGCCAAAGGTTACATCCACATAAGTACCGCCGGGCTTAATATTTAAAGCCTCTATGCACTCCTGCAGCATTACCGGGTTATGATAATTACTCATTGCCTCCCCTTCCTAAACCACCCATTACCTCTTCGGCCAGGTTGGCAAAATTTTCGGGAGCGCTATCCATTTGCGCATCGTAAGCAGCCTGATCCCACACTTCTATCTTATTAAACTGGCAACTTAATACCACATCGGCACCAATGCCTGCATATTCCAGCAAAGCCTTAGGCAACAACACCCTATTAGAGGCATCTAACGATAACTCGCTGGCACCACGGGTAAAGTAGCGGATAAATTCGCGCGTACGTTTCTCGTATTGGTTCAGCTTACTCAGGTCGTCAACTATTTTATCCCACTCTTTACGGGTGTAGATTACCAGGTGCTTTTCAAAGCCACGATTGATCACAAGACCCTCCCTTTCAGCTTCAGGAAGCTGTTTTTTGAGGCCTGTAGGGATCATCATCCGCCCTTTAGCATCCAGTTTACAATCAAATTCACCTAAAAAGTGGGACATGCCTACTACTATTCTAATATTTGTTATGTAAAAGTAACACAGAATTTCCACTTTCCTCCACTTTTCCCCACTAAAAAGTTATTAACACCTAACGTTCATAACTTTATCTCCACTTATGGCAAACAAGTAGCTAACCGTCTCAAACTGAATATTTTACTTTAAATTAATTTTAAGATAGAATATTTCCTATAAATAAAATAACGGGTTGATTTTGAGTAGCATGAGCCTCAAATGGCAACATCACTTTTAGCCTGTTTTAGCCAGAAATTATAGTCTGTGATAATTAAATTTCACATAATGAGCTTTTTTGATAAGCGTTTGATTAACGTATTTAATTACACTACTACTGGAAATGCTTGGGCAAACAACTACGTCTATGACTTAAGACTTGCATTTACGTGTTTAGGATTGAATTTATTACTTATCTTTCCCACCTTATGATCGTTATTATACAGTGCCGCGACCAGGTGGGTTTAGTATCGGCCATTTCGGGGGTGCTTACCCAGGCCGGGCTCAACATCATATCGATGGATGAGTATGTAGACAAAGCCGAGAACCGCTTTTTTATCCGCCTGAATATAGAGCAGCCGGCAGGTCAAAACCTGCTCGAAGAGGCTCTGAAACCTCTGCTGCCCCAAGATGCCATTATCACCATTAACCCATCCCCTGAAAAGAAAATAGTGGTGATGGTTACCAAAGAGTACCATTGCCTCGCCGATATATTGGTGCGCAATTACTTTAAAACGTTAGGTGCCAGCGTTCAGGCGGTTATAGGTAATCATGCCGTGCTGCAGGATATTTGCGAGCGTTTTGGCATTCCGTTCCATTATATTAGCCATGAGCAGGAAAGCAAAACTTATTTTGAAGAGGCAGTTGCCCAAACTATACAGCAATATCACCCCGATTTTGTGGTGCTGGCCAAATTTATGCGGATTCTTTCACCGGAGTTTGTTGCCAGGTTTAACATGCAGTTAATCAACATCCATCATTCGTTTCTACCTGCCTTTGTAGGAGCCAACCCGTACCGCCAGGCTTACGAGCGTGGGGTTAAACTGATTGGTGCTACCGCGCATTTTGTCACTAACGATTTGGACGAAGGACCCATTATAGCCCAGCAAACCATACCTGTAAACCATACCTTTACCGCTCCTGATATGGTAAAAGCCGGCCGCGAAATTGAAACTGCCGTGTTGGCTAAAGCCCTGCAATTGGTATTAAACGACCGGGTATTTGTTTATAAGAATAAAACAGTGGTGTTTGAATAAAACCCCTGCCAAACATAAACCCACCCAACCCTCCCCAAATGGGAGGACTTTAAAATCAGTAATCATCTTATTTAAAATAAACATGTCTATAAAAATCAAAAATATATTCAAAGCCCTCCCCTTAGGGCAGGGTTGGGGTGGGGTTCTTTTAGTCTGTGCTCTTGCAGCTTGCACTACTCAAAAGACCAGTAGTAACGCCATACCCTCATTAGCAGGCAAATGGAAACTAACCGAAACCCTGGCCGATATTGGCGACGGCAAAGCCAAATGGGCCGCCGTTAGTAAAGACAGTTTGCTTGTTTCTGAATTTAAAGCTGATGGTAGCATTACCGGCAACGCTATGCCGGGCACTACGCATTATGTTGTTGCCGATAGCATACATTTAAACATGACCATTGAGCACAATGCCGATCCTATAGATTATCGTTATAAAGTTTCTAAAGATTCGCTGTTGCTAAACCCTCCTTGTCGCGAAGCTTGCGGGATGCGCTTTGTTCGTGTTAAGTAATTGATCCTTATTCTCCTTATTGATTTCATTTAGCTATGGATTACTCTAAAAACCTCCCCAAACTATCACCTGAAGAGATCCGCATATTAGGTTCGCTCATGGAGAAAAGCCGCACTACGCCCGACTATTACCCGATGACCATCAACAGCTTAACGGCTGCGTGTAATCAGAAGTCGGCCCGAAAGCCAGTGGTACAATATGATGAAGATACGGTGGTGCGCACGCTGGATACGCTGAAGAAGAAGGGCTTGATCTCTACCGCTACAGGTGGCAGCAGCAGGGCCATTAAGTACAAACATAACTTTGCTATAGTGTTCCCGGTGGTACCTGCCGAGGTAGCGCTGATGTGCCTGCTATTTTTGCGAGGACCGCAAACTCCGGGAGAACTCAACACCAACTCGGGCCGTCTATATGAGTTTGAATCGTTAGATGATTTACAGGAAACGCTGGAGAAACTGAGCACCGGCGATGTGCCATATCTTACTCAACTTCCACGCAGGGCCGGGCAAAAAGAAACCCGTTATATGCACTTGTTAGGCGAAAGCCTGGAAATCCCCGAAGATGATGAACCGGAGGTTAGCACCGGCGGATCAGGATCGACGGTTGCGCTCTTGGAAGCACGCGTTATTAAACTTGAGGATGAGTTGGCTACTATGCGTACAGAGTTTGATAAATTGATGAAGGAGTTGATGGGGTAAATAGTTGACAGTTTTCGGTTGGCAGTTAACTGAGGCGAATGACTGCTTTTAATGACAACATCTTGCGCTCATTTGTAATGAGCGATTAACTTGGATTGGCGATTGAATCGCCGTTATACCGCTACTCGTTTTGCCTTCTTTTTTGATATTACCAATCCTATAATCACCATTAACGCGCCTATTACGGAGTAGAGGGTTATTTTTTCGCCCAATAAAACATATCCATAAATATAGCCCAGCACCGGCACCAGATAGAGCCAGGTGGCTGCCGATACAGTATCTTTCTTAATCAAATACAGCCACAACAGGTTGGCTATAAACGAAAGCATAATGATGAGCCAGGCTAGGGATAGAAACAGGTTACTATCCAGCTGGTTAATATGGTGACTATTCATCAACCAACAAAAAGGCAGCAATAACAAACCACCTATAAACACTTGCCAAATATTAAACACCATGTTGGGCAGCGTTACCTTTGCAGTGGATATATAAATACTGCCCGCCGCGTACGATACCATGTAAATAACAAGCAACACTACTCCGGCCAGTGTAATGGTGGCGGTAGGCAATGCTGCTACTGCCGAAAGTAATAACCCCGAAAAAGCAATCAGCATTCCCCATACCTCAAACCGGCTAAGCTTGCGTTTTAATATTACTGCCGAAAACAACGCCATAAGCAACGGCGCCACTGCCGTAAATAGCATACTAATGCCTGCAGATGCATATTTTTGAGCTGCAAAAAAAGACCCCAGAGTTAAGGTGGTATTCAAGAATCCATAAACCAGGATGGGTTTCCACTCCTTAGGTACCGGTAAAAAGCGGTAATTGCGATGCAATAAGAAGTAAGGTGCAAATAAAAAACCGGTAGCCACAAAACGGATACTCGCCAACATTAATGCATCCGCAGAGCGAATACCAAACTTTGCAGCTATTGCCCCGCTGGCCCACAAAATGGCGAATAGTAAGCCAGGCAAAAGGTTTTTATTCATAAAGCAATAAATATTTCAAAACAATACAACGCATTGTTTCTTCTTAACTTATTAAAAATTAATAAGCCTAACACTTGACCATTATTAATTTAATGGTTAATTTTACATTAACCAATACGAAAACACGTCTAATCGCTTACAAAACAGTTACTTGAATTAATTCAATATTGGCAAATATGGAAAAACCTTTTTTGTACTGTTCTAAATGTAAGCGCCCGTTCCATTATCGCCGGCAAACGCCATATTTAATCAGAACTTTGTTATTCTTTATTCCCATACAAAGCTTTTTTTGCGCTAAGTGCCTTACCTCCAGGTATCATATCATGACAAAAAAAGAAGCGATGAAATATCATATTTAGCGATTGACAAAGCAATATCATCACGCCGAAGCGTTCACGGTTGAAGTACTTGTATTGGCTCGCCAAATTTCAAAAAACTTCATTTTCTTTCATTTAATTAGGTTTTCTTAGCTTACAGTAGAGGATACTTTTGGCTTAATTCGTCCAAAAGTGTTCACGAGTAAACGCTTTTTGAACGATTTTGAACGCATTTGTGAACACTATTTTTTGAGATGATGGCTTTGCGAACAGGGCCTTTTGTAGTTGGAGATAACGAATCCTCCACCTCCTGGCAACAGCTTATGACAAAGCAAGAAGCCATCAATCGTACATAAAACTATTTCTTACTTTTTAAATACGATGTGGAGTAATCTCCTACTTTGCGGTTATGGGGCTTATCGTAAATAACCCAGTCTTCCACATCATTGAGTTTTACTTTTACCTTATCCTCTAACTTAATATTTTTGAGGTAAAAGGGAGAATCTATCAAAATACCTTCCAGCAAATTGTTATTGAAAGCATGCACTTCCGACCACATATGTTCATGCTTATCTCCATCTAAATAGTCAGATTTTACAATGAAGTGGTAATTATCGGCATCGGTAACATGCAGCTTCAAACTATCTGTAAATTCTTTAATATGAGCCTGGGCGGTATCTTTCAATGCTAAAAACACGCTGTCGTCCTTAGTTAAATGCACCACACCGTAGTCCGACTCTTTTTTTGCGGGTTGCTTACAAGCTTGCATTGCCATTAGCGCTAAACCGGCAACTATTAAATTTCGTTTCATAATTATTTATATTACCCTCACCTTCAAATGTTTGAATGCCTTTTCGGCTTATAATATCGTTGATTACTTTCTTATATGTTTACAGGGCTTCTTAATAGAGCACTTAAAAAAACTTAAAGACTGTTTTGGGACACTTGTAAATGAGATGTTGTGTTACGTTTCTATAATTCAATAATCATTTTGGCCACGTCTATACAATTATTGACATTCCCAGCCAAACCCATCTTGGTTTTCTCAATATCTATTAAATTATCAAAAATTGTCAACGCATCGTTATCACCAATTTTAAGATTAAAGATCTGGGAAGTATAACTTTGATATTCATCCCTCGCATCGTCTATATAATTCACCCCAATAGGGTCCCAGAACCTCCAAAGAATTTCATCAATTTGATTATATAATTCTTTTTGATCTCTCTTTAATGCCATTGCATCTACATTACCCTCACCTTCAAAAAGCTGGGATGTACTTTCGATGTGTAAACGCGGTGCGTAGCTTTCTTGAAATCGCCGTCCTTAGCCTTCATAATATCCTGAAACTGCTGTGTATTGCGGTCAATGAGCGGGAACCAGCTGCTTTGCAGTTGCACCATAATGCGGTGACCTTTTTTAAAGGTGTGCAGCACATCCTGTAGTTCAAAGTTTACAGGACTCACCTGATTAGGTACAAACGCGGTTGGCTTATCAAAGCCGGTGCGGTACTTGCCGCGCATGGCCTCGCTGCGTACCATTTGCTGGTAGCCCGCCATTTGTACATCCTTACGGGTGAACTTGTTATTGGTAGCCGTATCGGGGTAAACGTCAATCACTTTCACAATCCAGTCCGCATCGGTACCTGTAGTGCTTACTTTTAAATTAGCCCAAATGTTACCGGCCAGCGTAACGTCACCAGTAAGTTCATCGGTTTGGTAAGTTAACACATCGGGCATTTTGGCGGTGAAACGCTGATCGGCGGTCATGTACTCGCGGTCCATGTCCATGGTTTTGTTATTGACGAAAGGCACCGGCTTGTTAGGGTCAGATACAAATTCGTTATAACTATCCTTAGCGGTGGCAGGTGCTGTAAACGACAACTTACCGCCGGGTAAAAAGTACAGGTTCTTTTCTTTAGCTGGCGCAGGCGGCCAGGTATTGTAAGTTTTCCATTGGTTTACGCCGGTTTGAAAAGTAGATACTTTAGGCAGATCCAGCGGTGTACCTTTGAGGTAGTGGCTAAAAAAGGCGAACTCAATTTTTTCGCGATAGAACGGCGCGGATGGTCCGCCGAAATCAACATCGCCTAAATGATCGCCGGCACCACGTGCCCAGCCACCATGCACCCAAGGGCCCATGGCAAAGTATACGGGTGTGTTCGGATTTTTAGCTGCTAAAACTTTGTAAGTATTAATGGCGCCATACAAATCTTCGGCATCGTACCAGCCTCCTGTTACCAGTGTGGCGGTTTTAATATCGTGCAGGTGGGTTAACACGTTGCGGTCTTTCCAGTGCTGGTCATAGTTGGGATGGTCCATCATTTCGTTCCACAGACGAATGGTGTCTTTAAAATACTTGACGTTGGTGTTGCGCATGCTGCCCATCTTCAAAAAGAAATCGTAGCCATCTTCGCTACCCGGGTCAAAACGCGGACCACGGCGTTGAGTTGGCTTATCATCCTGCCTGTTAGTAAAGCCTGGATAAAAGCCAAAGTTGGCTACCAGCATAAAGGCACCATTATGGAAAGCATCATCGCGATACAGATCGGCAATGGGTGCCTGCGGCGATGCGGCCACCAGCGCAGGGTGACGGCTTAATAAGGCGGTAGTTGTATAAAAACCGGGATATGAAATACCCCACACGCCTACTTTGCCGTTGTTGTTGGCTACGTTTTTCAGTAACCAGTCTATAGTATCGTAAGTATCGGTACCCTCATCAACATCTTTATTGGTTTTATGCACCTCCAGTTCGGGGGTCATTTCTTCGTAAATCCCCTCGCTCATCCAGCGGCCCCGCACGTCCTGGTAAACAAAAATGAAACCATCCTGCATGTATTGCGGCGAAGGGCCTAAGCTGGTTTTGTATGCTTCGACACCATAAGGCGCTACGCTGTAGCAGGTACGGTCCATCATAAACGGGTATTTCCGGCTTTGGTCTTTAGGCACATATACCGAGGTGAACAGCTTTTTACCATCGCGCATGGGGATCTGGTATTCGTACTTGGTATACTTATTTTTAATGGCCGAAGCATCGGGAGCACCGGGCTGCGCAAAGGCCGAAATGGAAGAAAGAAAAAGGACGAAGGACAGGAGGATTTTCATATTATTATTTAAAGAACTAAACATACAAAAAAGGCCGCTTACAGGAAGCAGCCATTATCAAAATAGGTCAAAACGTTAATTAATAGCATGATCGGCCTGTACATCCAGGCCTTTCCAAACTTGTTTGGCGGTCCAGTCGGCATCCGGTCCTTGCCAAAACTCGTCGGACGGCGGCAAGCCCAACACCAAAAATGCTTCGGAACATAAATACAGACTTCCGGTAGAAATATAAGTTTCTCCAATACCGGGCTGATGACCATACAAACCTATTTGCAGCCAGCCTTTGGCATCGAACGTGCCGGGCGCTTCCGTTTGTCGCTTAATAACGGTGTACAAGGCGGCCCTCACCTGCTGGGATTTTACATCGGCAGGCAAAGCCTTGAGTTGCGCTATTTGTGCTAACAGCTGAAAAGCTCCATAGCGGTAAGCCAAAGAGCGGCCTATAGGCGGGTAAGTGCCTTCGGGCGATATCAGCTTTTCCTGCACGGCGGCGTAGCGCTGCGCACGTTTTAATGCTTGTTCGTAATTTCCACGTTGCGTTTTATCAACGCTGGCCAGCGTTTGCAGCACCTCAATTAGCATAGGTTGTATCACAAAGCTATTATAATAGTCCCAGTGAAAATCGGGGCCATCGCCGTAAGCACCATCACCCTTGTACCATAATTGGTGCTGCTTTACGGCATAATCTATCCGCATCCTATCACCATAACCATCAAACTTTAATAAGGCAGCTTCAATTTCGGCACTGAACAACAACCAGTTACTATAATAAGGCGTAATTACACGGGTTGATTTTAAGGCGTTGATGATGTTAGTTTTTGTTTGCTTATCCAACGGTCCCCATAATTGCCTGGGTGCACGCAGCAAAGCCTGGGCTAAAAACGCAGCATCTACCACCGGCTGACCACCCTTGCTAAAATTCATAAAATCGGCCCCTTGCGGGTCAGTAGCATTATGCAGGCACTGCTGAGCCAGGGCAATATACTTTTTGCGTAGCATACCTTCGGCCGTATCATCGGCACCTAACTCCAGCCAGGGAGCCATACCCGCCACCAAACGGCCAAAAGCTTCGAGGTAGCAATACTGGGCACGATCATTAGCCTTGGCCTCTACAGGCATTTGCTTTTTGAGTTCGTTTTTGCTGAGGGAAATTAAAACGGGATCGGCAATGCGGGTGAGTGTTTTTACGAGGTAGGCCCGCTCTTTTAAACCGGGCTGTGCAAAGGCTGTGGCGGAGGAAAGAGCAAGTAAGAACAGGATCAAGGTTTTCATGGAGATGTATTGGTAGCTAAATGTACAAAAAAGGCCGCTTTGTGAAAAGCAGCCATCATGTAGTTTAAATTCTATAGTTATTTCCACTTCCAATCTAAATCTTTATAAATAGAAACGCCATTCGCCGCGGTTATTTTACTCAGCTGTGCAGACAAGACATTAAGATCGAAACATCGTTTAGGCAGGGTAATGGTATCTTGAGAAGATAATCTTACAAAGAAGTACTCCTGTGTTTCAATAATAAGTTCTATTTGCGATGCTTTGATAATGACATCACCTATACTGCTTTGGGTAGAAATACTATCATCGGTAATTTCGTAATTGAACACCACATCCTTAATTCCGATGTATCTTTCTTCGGCATGTTTCCTATAATTTCTTTTATAAATAAGGCCCTGCACCCACGGATATACCAGCAAAAAGAAAAGTGCGGCTATTACAAAGCCCCACATCATATACATATCTTGAGCTATAAAAAAACCTGCAGCCGCAATTAAACAACCCGTTACCATTACTAAGCGAACCTTCCGCCTTTTGCTTACTGCCGCTTTCGATCTTGAAGCAACGAATAAATAGTTGTTCAAAAGATCATCTACCGTAAAGTTTACTACCGCTTTCATTGTTCAATTAATAATAGGTTATAACAAGAAAAGCAAGCTCTCGCTTGCTTTTCTTGTAGTTTTAATACGATTACTCGTTTATGGCTTTCACGCCAGGCAATTCCTTGCCTTCCATATATTCTAACAAAGCACCACCACCGGTCGATACGTAGCTTACCTCATCATTGAAACCAAATTTGGCTACCGCAGCAGCCGAGTCGCCACCGCCTATTAAAGTAAATGCGCCATTTTTGGTAGCTTCTACTACGGCTTCGGCTACAGCCCTGGTACCTTTTTCAAATTTTTCCATTTCAAAAACGCCCATTGGGCCGTTCCATAATACGGTTTTCGATTCGGCCACCACTTTGGTAAATGCGGCTATAGAATCCGGGCCAATATCCAAACCCATCCAGTCTTCTTTAATAGCTCCGTTTGGGGCAGTGTCTGTATTAGCGTTAGCATCAAAAGCATCAGCAATAATAGAATCGGTTGGTAACAACAAGTTCACGCCTTTAGCTTTCGCTTTTTTAATAAGCTCCAAAGCCAGGTCTTGCTTGTCATCTTCCACCAATGATTTACCAATGTTGCCGCCTTGTGCCTTGGCGAAGGTATAAGCCATACCACCACCTATTATCAGGTTATCCACCTTATCGAGCATGCTTTCTATCAGCAATAATTTATCGCTTACCTTAGCACCACCCATAATAGCAGTAAAAGGTTTTGCAGCACCGTTCAGTACCTTTTCAGCATTTTCCAATTCGGCAGCCATCAGGTAACCAAAGTATTTAGCTTCCGGGAAGAACTGCGCAATTACTGCGGTTGAAGCGTGGGCACGGTGAGCGGTACCAAAGGCATCGTTCACATACACATCGCCTAATTTCGATAGCTTTTCGGCAAAGTCCTTGTCGCCTTTTTCCTCTTCTTTGTAGAAACGCAGGTTTTCCAGCAACAACACTTCGCCAGCCTTCAAAGCACCGGCCTTTTCGGTAGCCTGTGCGCCAATGCAATCATCGGCAAACTGCACTTCGGTTCCTAACAGTTTCGACAGGTGCGGAATGATGTGTTTAAGTGAATATTTTTCGGTAGGACCTTCTTTTGGCCTGCCCAGGTGCGACATCAGGATCAGTGAACCACCATCGGCCAGGATCTTTTTCAGGGTTGGCAGGGCAGCAGTGATGCGGTTATCGTCGGTTATGTTATAATCTTTATCTAACGGAACGTTAAAATCAACCCTGATAAGGGCTTTCTTTCCGGAAAAATTTATTAGGTCTATTGTTTTCATGAAGAGTATAAGTCAAATGAGCTGCCAAATTCAGAAATAAAATCCATATACCACAAGGGAATTACAAAAAAGTGTGAGTAATACACTAAGTTATGCTTATGACCACTAAAAGCCTGTTTTTCGATTTCATATTTTCATTAAAATACCATAAATAAACTTTGGGTTAAATCAACACCACATAGTTGTGAAAGAGCACGTTAGCTCCATATTTATACTGCATTTTGAAAAAATTGGCAACGAAATTGCTAAGATAGATTTGACTTTTGGTAGTTTCCATAGTCATACATTTAATCACACTACTTAAAAACAGTTATTATGATACAAGCAATGCGTTTATTAATAGTTACAGGTATATCGGTTGGTATGGTAGCATGCCACTCAAACCCTAACACAACTACAGCCGCCGCTCCTGTGGTGGTTAAAGTGGACAGTCCGGTAGTTGCCAAGGCAGACACCGCAGGACTTGCTGCTTTTAAAGCAGAAAAAAAGGCTCGTTATGAAGACAGCTTAAAAACTGTTGGTGTATTGCGTGAGCGTGAACGTACAAAAGCAACATATGCTGCAACACGTCCAAGAAGATCATCATCTTATGCTTCTTCACCAAGATCATCGTCTGCAGCATCAGGATATGCCAGTGGTGCATACCCAACTGCTAAAAAGAAAAGCCATGCTGCACGTAACGGTGCCTTGATTGGTGCAGGTGCAGGTGCTATAACAGGCGCATTAGTTACCAAGAAAAAGAAAGGCCTTGGTGCAATAATTGGTGGTGTAGCAGGTGGTGCTGCCGGTTATGGTGTTGGTAAAATTGTAGAAAAGAAAAATCAGTAATCAATAATTTTTAAAAATACCGAAAGCAACCTCATTGGGGTTGCTTTTTTTATGTCTGCATATTTAGGGGATGAGTTACAGCACGCAAAAAACCTCTACTATAAACCTTACTGTATTTTACAATACATTACATGGTGCGGACCAATGCCCGGTATATCAAACTCCTTGCTTACCACCTCCAAACCTACGTTCATATAAAAGCTGACAGCCACTTTGCGAGCATTGCACCATACATAGTTTACTTTTTGCCCACGCAGGTATACAATGGCAAAGTTTACCAGTTGCGTACCCAAACCCTTACCTTGTTGACCGCCTAATGTTGCCATGCCGCGCAGCTGGTAACCCTTACCGACAAACTCACCATAGCCCTGTGGGTGGAAAGAAGCCACACATACCAATTTATCATTTACAAAATAACCTAAGTGAAAACTCGCCGGATCATCGTCGCCCGTAAATCGGCATTCGTCGAGCGTAAGTTTGCCCTCCCTTAAAATTTCGTTACGGATAGGAAGGATGTCGTCTGCGGTTATAAACTTTACCATTTGGTTATTGAGATGCTGTGTTATTGATTATTTGTTGCCCTAAAACTTCATTGCGAGCGTAGCGTGGCAACCGCACGCGTTTAAATATGCAAGCGTGCGGTTGCCGCGTCGCTATCGCTACGCTCGCAATAACATTAGGTGTATTATCTATAAGGGACTCTATACTCCTAACTCAAGACTCTCTCCCGCTATCTTCTCCACCAGATCGGCCAGGCGGCTGCTGTAGCCCATTTCATTATCATACCAGCCTACTACTTTCACCATATCGCCTACAATGGAAGTAAGTTGGGCATCAAAGATACAGCTGTGCGGATTATCTAAAATATCGGTAGATACAATAGGATCTTCTGTGTACTCCAAAATATTTTTCATAGAGCCCCCGGCGGCTTGTTTAAAGGCCAGGTTAATGGCTTCTACAGTAGCAGGCTTTTTCAGCAGGCATGTAAAATCGGTTAAGGAACCGTTTAATACCGGCACCCGGATGCCTGCTCCGCCTAACTTGCCATCCAGGTGCGGAAATATAGACGTAATAGCCTTGGCTGCACCTGTAGAAGTAGGTATAATAGATGCCGATGCCGCACGGGCACGGCGCAAATCTTTGTGCGGGGCATCGTGCAGGTTTTGGTCGCCGGTCATGGAGTGTACGGTGGTAATGTACCCTTCAACAATACCCCAATTATCCTCCAACACTTTGACCATAGCGGCTACGTTGTTGGTGGTACAGGAGGCGTTACTTATCACGGGTGATTTCAGATCAATCTCCCCATCGTTAACACCCAACACTACAGTTGGCACTACTTTACCTGCTGCCGGCGCTGAAATTATTACCTGCTTTGCTCCTGCCGCCAAATGCTGCTGAGCACCTGCCAACGACGCAAATTTGCCGGTAGATTCTACTACCAAATCTATATTTAACTCCGCCCAGGGCAGGTTAACAGGAATAGTTTCGGCAAGCACTTTGATGGTTTTGCCATTGATGTACAGGTTTTGTTCATCAAACGTTACCTCCCCTTTAAACCCCCGGTGTACCGAGTCGTATTTAAACAGGTGGGCCAACGTTTGGGTATCGGCAATATCATTTATGGCCACCACTTCAATGCCGGGGCGGGTTAAGATGTTGCGTAAAAATATGCGACCTATACGGCCAAATCCGTTTATTGCAATCCTCATGATCAAACCAGGTAAATCGGTTACAAAGCTATAAAATATATAGGTTTGCACCTTAGCTGCTCTTACATGCAGCTGTCATAAAATAGACTATCCGCGTTATATTACTTAATTTAGCCCCGGCATTTATCACCTACAGCAATGAAGAACAACAAATTAGCACAGCTGATATTAGGCTTAACCTTAATGGTTACCCTCATAACCGGGATATTTAGCTACATAGCGCCACCAGCTATATTCCCCGACCCAAGCTGGGGTTTCCAGGTTATGCGGTCAATGGAAATGGGCGGTGGGTTTAACCAATTAGTAAGCCCGAGTCAAGACAATATTGCAACGAATACAGCCACATTTTTAACCTGGTGGTCGCCGGGACAATACCTGCTTCCTTACTTATTTAAAACATTGCTGCACGTATCTACCGGCCACGCAGCCGTTATAACCAGTGTATTTTGCGAACTGTTAGGCTTGCTGGGCTTTTTCGCTTTTTTTAAGAAAATAGGCTTTACACCATTATTAGCAGCATGCAGCATTGCCTTTATAGCCTGCCAGCAATTTTACTTTAAACCCTACTCTTTTTATAATGGCGGCGAGGTGCTGATGTTTGCCTACTTAGGCTGGTTTTTATATGGCTGTTTTCATTTCAAGAAGATTAGCGCAGGCATGCTGCTCTTTGTGCTGATTGCAGGTTGGCTTGGCTTCTTCAGTAAATCATCTATGATGCTCATTTATGCTTCGGGTTTGCTTTGCATGTGGATCAATATGTCGCCGCCGCGGAAGGATTACGCCGTTTGGATTAAAAACGGGTTGGCCATCGGCATTCCGTTCATCCTATCGGTAGCAGGAATCTATATATTCTTTTTAAGTAAGGGCGCTAACCCGGCATCCGAAAGTGCCGGAAGCTGGCGTGTGATATGGGAAACGTTCACCTTTCCGCTGGCTTCACCCCTGCTGGCCGGTTTCTCTGTTGATGACCTGACTAAAGGATTAGTATACTCGCCCGACGGACAAATGTTCAATCATTTTTGGACAGTGGTTATTTTGCTGTTGCTGGCTGCTGTAAGTGTATGGTTAGTGGTAAGTATTGTAAAGCATGTTCCTTACCGCCCCTACAAGTTATTGGTCATTGTTTTTTATGTGGCATCGGTGCTGTTTTTTAGCTACGCATTTGTGAGGCAATTAGCTATATCTTATGAAGGACGGCACTTCCGGACGGTAGGATTGGTAGTTATTCCGGGTACGCTTTACCTGGTTAGCCGGAGCAAAATGTTTTTTAAAGCACTTTTTGGTTTACTGTGGTTATTTATTGCTTACAGTACCTTTACCCGCGTTTATTCGGATTATAACTACAATAAGGACGAAGCTGCACGCGGCCACACCGATTTAGCGCAACAGTTCATCGACCAGCCTACCTTGGATTACCTGCTTAAACTGGACAAGCAAGAGCGCAATGCCACCTTTGCCTTCGTTAGCGCCGATTTAGGTTTAGAAATACAACACAACCGCATTATTACCATTGAACCGATTGGGTTGAATGTGAAAGTGAAGTATGAAGATTATACCTACAATGGCCACGCTGGTCCGCTGCATATTATGCTTCCTTCAGATTATGAAAATCATGGCCGGGACAAGTTCTTACTGAAATGTTTTCCGGGGTATAAAGACTTTAAGGTTGTAAAGCTCACGGAAGATTATACGGTGTATTCGGCAGATTAAGATATTAAACGTCATTGCGAGGAACGAAGCAATCTCTGCGTAGAAAGGTTGCCGACTTACCCGTCGTCCAGGGATTGCTTCGTTCCTCGCAATGACGGGCTGGGTTATAAATAAGAAAGGCACCGCTTGGTGCCTTTCTTATTTATATTGTTTGATTGATCTCTTTCCACAACAGATCCTTGAGCGGATCTAAACCTTGCTGGGCTACAGCAGAAATAAATATGGCCGGAATCCCTTCGGGTAATTCAGCTTTCATTTCCTGTTGAAGTTCGTCATCAAGCAGATCGCTTTTGGTGATAGCCAGTACCCGTGGTTTGTGTACCAGTTCGGGGTTGTATTCGGCCAGTTCGTTCAATAAGATGTCGTACTCTTCCTTAATGCTGCGGTTGGTATCAGCAGGTATCATGAACAGCAATACCGAGTTACGCTCAATATGGCGTAAAAAACGAAATCCTAAACCCTTGCCCTTGGATGCACCTTCAATAATTCCAGGAATATCGGCCATTACAAATGACTTGCTGCCGCGATAGGCCACAATGCCCAAGTTAGGCACCAACGTGGTAAAAGCATAATCGGCAATTTCGGGCTTGGCAGCCGATACTACCGATAGTAAAGTTGATTTACCTGCGTTAGGAAAACCTACCAAACCTACATCGGCCAATAATTTAAGTTCTAATATATTCCAATGCTCCTGGCCGGGTTCGCCGGGTTGGGCGTAACGGGGGGTTTGCTGGGTTGCTGTTTTAAAGTGCCAGTTACCTAATCCACCACGACCGCCATTGGTTATGATCTTAGTTTCGCCATCATGCGTGATCTCAAATATCACTTCGCCGGTTTCGGCATCTTTGGCAATAGTACCCAAGGGAACTTCCAGTATTTCATCGCGACCGGTTTTGCCGGTGCTTAAACCGCTGCTTCCGCTATCTCCGTCGCCGGCCATTACGTGCTTGCGGAATTTAAGGTGTAGCAAAGTCCATAATTGTGCATTACCTTTTACAATAACGTGCCCGCCACGACCGCCATCGCCACCATCGGGACCTCCTTTTGCTGTATGTTTATCGCGGTGCAAATGAGTGGAACCTGCCCCTCCCTTGCCCGAACGGCAGCATATTTTTACGTAATCAACAAAATTGGATCCCTGGCTCATGTGCTTTGTATATTTCGGCTATCCAATGTTTGATAGCGGATTTCTATTCTTTTTAATATTCTGTCATTTCGAGTATTAACAAGAAATCTTTTCCAAATACCTGTAAGCGGTAATGTTTGAAAAGATCTCTCACTGTCGTTCGAGATAACATGGACTTTTTTATCCTATTTGCTATGCTGTCTTTTCGAGTGTTAACGAGAAATCTTTTCAAGGACACCGGTAAGCGGCGAGGTTGGTTCGAAAAGATCTTTCACTATCATTCAAGATGACAAACACTTTTTATAATACCTATATCAGTCCTATAAAACAACAATTTCGGATTTAAACAAGCCTTTAAAGGTTGCTTAAATCCGAAATGATAATATAATGTTTGTATTGATTAATATTTATCAACTACCGTAACCACGGCGCTAAAAATTTCATCAATACTACCTACACCATTAATGCTTGTAAATTTATCCTGATTTTTGTAGAATTCGGCAACAGGTGTAGTTTTGCTATTGTACTCGTTGATGCGCTTGCGGATAATTTCGGGATTGGCATCATCGGGGCGACCAGATGTTTTACCGCGTTCTAATAAACGTTTTTCCAGTTCCTCATCGTCAACCACCAGGGCTATCATGCCCGAAATTGCTGTGCTCTTTTCATCCAGCAAAGTATCCAGTGCTGCAGCTTGCGCTACCGTACGTGGAAAACCGTCGAAAATAAAACCTTTAGCTTTGGTGTTGGCATCCAGCTTATTGCTGATCATCCCTATCACCACTTCATCCGGAACGAGTTTACCATCATCCATCAGTTGCTTAGCCTCAAGACCTAATTTAGTACCCTGGGTGATTTCACCACGTAAAATATCTCCGGTTGAAAGATGAATTAAGCCGTATTTTTCAATAAGTTTTTGAGATTGTGTACCCTTGCCAGCGCCGGGCGGACCAAACAAAACTAAGTTCAGCATCCTATGATTTTAAGTTGTAAATAAAAAAAGCCTTTCAGCAATAATACGGAAAGGCTTTCGGATAAAAAAGTGCACTCGAAGGGAGTCGAACCCCTAACCTTCTGATCCGTAGTCAGACGCTCTATCCAATTGAGCTACGAGTGCGGCAAGTGCAGTTTCAGAAATTTGGCTTTGTAAACAAATGTCCTCCCTGAAATGGAATGCAAAGATAGTATTTGATTTGAAATAGCTGAAATATTTTTTAAAAATATGCAGATGGTGAGTAGTTATTGCAGTTTGATGGTTAGTAATCAGAGAATTAAAATTGCGCAACTCTAATGAAACGTCATTGCGAGGAACGAAGCAACCGCTGCACGACAGGTAAACCGGCGACTTTTTTACGCAGGGATTGCTTCGTTCCTCGCAATGACGCCAGACTGAATCGTAATTAATTACTACCCGCCGCCATACCCGCTGCTAACTGCAACGCATTATAGGCATTAACAATGCCACCTGTTTTGCATAAATCTTCAAAAGCTATGCTCCTTTCCTTTTTACCATCCTTAACATTCACTTTATGATTGATCTTCACTACCGATCTCAAAATCACATCTTTTACCTGAACGGCCGTTAGCTTTGGGTAATAGGAACGTATAAGGGCTGCCAAACCGGTTACCACAGGCGCGGCCATGCTGGTACCATCGTGGTTGGTATAGGTTGAGTTTGGAGTGGTTGAATAAATAGCCATACCCGGCGCAAATACATCAACCGAATTTTTTCCATAGTTCGAAAAAGAAGCTTTTAGCGTTTTATCATCTTTAAAACCGGAAGCCCCTACTTCTATCCAAGCATCGGCAGTACCACTATTGTTTTCGTAAACCGGGGTTGGAAAGTTGGTGCCCTTATCGTTATCCTGGTTATCATTTCCGGCAGCATGAATTAACAACACGTCTTTACTCATGGCATATTTCACCGCCTCATCTACCGCCTTCTTGTCCCATGAGTATGCTTTGCCAAAACTCATGTTTACCACTTTGGCACCATTATCGGCTGCGTAGCGCAGGGCGTTGGCCACATCCTTATCGCGCTCGTCGCCATTTGGAACGGTACGCACCGACATGATAGCCACATCATTGGCCACACCTTTAATACCCAAGCTGTTGTCCCGCACCGCGGCAATAATTCCCGCCACATGCGAACCATGATCGGCATCGGGACCAGCCACATCGTTGTTGCCATAAAAGTGCTCGTTGCTATTGTTATAGTCGTCGCCCACTATATCTCGCGATTCATAATCCAGGTTGAGATGATAGTTCAATTGCGCATTGTACTGTTCAAAACCTTCATCAATCACTTTCTGCTTAAATTCCTTGAAATCTCTATAATTGGGCATTAGCTTAAATACAATGCTCTTTACCTGTACATCGTTGTTCGATTGCGGCATAAATTCCTGAAAATCTCTTAGCGTAGGATTCTCCTTCCCTAATCTGCCTTGCAAACTTTCTAATGCTTGCTTAAAGCCAGTAATACTCTGCAAACCCATCTGTGCTTCGTTGCGCTTTTTCTGCAACTCATCGGTCAGTTTTCTATGCTGATTATAAACTACCAAAGTCGCCGGTTTCAGGGTATCGGGGTTAACGTAAGCAAACTTGAGCCAGTCACGTTTTAAAATGCGGGTGAGCTCCATGTTATCATATTGCACATTTCCTTTGGCCGATCCTATAAAATCCCAGCCATGCACATCATCGGCATAACCGTTTCTATCATCGTCGGTACTGTTGCCGGCAATTTCTTTAGGATTTACCCAAATGATATTCTTTAGATCCTCGTGATTAATGTCTACCCCGCCATCAATTACAGCTACTATTACTTTGGTCGAGGTTTTCCCTTTCAATAAATCGGTGTAAGCCCGTTCGGTACTTATGCCAAACATACCGTCCGTTTTAAGGTCGAGGTTTTGCCAGTTAAGCTTTGGTTTTTCGGCAGGCTGAGCTTGTGTAGTTACTGTAAATAAGAAAGAGCCAGCCAGGAACAGGCTTTTAAGCAGGGAGACTTTATACATGAACGGGATATAAATTCAAAAATCCATTTAACGGATTTATCTATCAATAATATACAGAAATTTTTAAATAAAAAAGCGCCGCCTGCTTTGATTGCAGGCAGCGCCTTTTAAGTTATGGGATAAATACAGTGCGATAAAGCTAAACAGTATTGTCAGTCTGAGCCTGTGTCATAACAGGCAAAAAAATTATTTGATCAAAGCCTCAATAGCTTCAAAGTTTGGCAGATCACCGGCCGATTCTAATACCTCGGCATAAATGATGTTTTGTTCTTCGTCTATAACAAAAGCTGCACGTTTAGATACACCTTTTAAGCCGAATACAAATTCATTGTAAATAGCATCGTAAGCGGTTGATACGGTTTTGTTGAAATCGGACAGTAAAGGGAACTGGTATTGGTTTTCTTCTTTAAACTTAGCCAGTGTAAAAGGCGAATCGACAGAGATACCGAATACATGGGCGTCTATACCTTCGTAAAAGCCAAAGTTATCGCGCAGGGTGCATAGCTGTGTAGTGCAAACTCCGGTAAAAGCCATTGGAAAAAAGTGCAGGATCACTGTTTTACCTTTAAGGTCTGCTAATGATATTTCTTTTAATTCGGATGATACTAATGTAAATTGGGGTGCCGGCTGGCCTATTTGTAATGACATGGAGTAAATGTTTTTCTTCAAAATAAAGCTTTGCAAACGGCATTTGAGCTATACCATAAAGCCTTTTATTGAATATGAGATTGATTCAACCAAACTTAACCTTCGCGCAAAAGTTATTGAATTACAAATTATACCCATGAAAGCAGTAGTAATAACCCAGCCCGGCGGCCCAGATGTTTTAAAAGTAACCGAAAGGCCTGTACCTGTACCAAAACCGCACGAGGTGCTTATTAAAGTAGCGGCAGCGGGAATAAACCGGCCGGATATTGCCCAGCGAAAAGGAATATACCCTCCCCCACCCGGCGCATCGCCCGATATACCCGGATTGGAAATAGCGGGTACAGTGGAAGCTATTGGCGAAGCCGTAACGCTATGGCAACCCGGCGATAAAATTTGCGCCCTGGTAACAGGAGGCGGTTATGCCGATTACTGTACTGCTCCGGAAAGTCAGTGCCTGCCCGTACCCGAAAACTTAAGCTTTGTTGAAGCGGCATCCTTACCCGAAACCTTTTTTACGGTATGGAGCAATGTTTTTGACCGGGGACAACTTAAACACGGCGAAAGCCTGCTGGTGCATGGTGGCAGCAGCGGTATTGGCGTTACCGCTATACAAATGGCTAAAGCTTTAGGCAGTACCGTTTACGTAACCGCCGGTAGCGATAACAAATGCCGCTTTTGTGAACAATTAGGCGCCACAAAAGCCATCAACTATAAGGAAGACAACTTTGCTGATGCTATTGAACAGCTTACACAAGGTAAAGGCGCAGATGTAATATTGGATATGATTGGCGGTGATTACATGGCGGGCAACTTAAAATCGTTGGCTAATGACGGCAGGCTGGTGTTCATCAACACCATGAACGGCAAAGATGTACAGGTGGACCTTTCGGTAGTAATGAAAAAACGCCTGAATATTACCGGCTCTATGCTGCGCTCGCGAGAGGTGGAGTTTAAAGCTGCCATTGCCCGTAAATTACAGGAGCAAATATGGCCTTTATTGGCGAACGGCCAAATTAAACCGGTGATCCATGAAGTATTTGCAGCACATGATGCAGCCAAAGCACACGAGCTAATGGAAAGCAGCGAGCATATAGGGAAAATAGTATTGGAGTGGTAATAGTTAAGAGAGTCGGCAGAGTCAGTTGGTCCGTAAGTTAAGAAAGATAAAAGCAAAAAGTCCGTTAACCGGTAAGATAGTAAGCGATTCACTTTCTACCACCGACTAACGGACTTACTATATTACTTGACTAACGGTCTCTTCGGACTAATGGACTAACCAACTCTTACTATCAACCGACTTCATTATGGAAATATAACGCTGTTGAACTTGTTTACATCCGCCTGAGGAATGTTAGCGCTATACTTAGCATTGATGGCTTTGATAAACTCGTTAGCTTCAATAGCATAACCTTTGGGTGTTAAATGCACACCATCTAATGAGAATATTCCACCGGTAACAAAGTTTGCGCTCAGGTTAACACCGTTAATTAACAATCCTTTTTGCTTCAAATTATTCAGGAAGGTAAAGGCATCAAACACCGCCAAACCTTTATTAGCGGCTACGGTATTAATGGTTTGATTGTATGATGTTACATAATCTCTAACCAGCGCTACTTCATTAGGATCAAGTATGTATTTGTTTTCGATAGGATTGGCCGGAGTTAATCCATAAAATGTGGCACCACCTATTAAACTGGTTGGAAAAGTTAAAACCACCAGATCGTTAGCTGTGGCAGCACGTGGAGTATAGCTACCATCGGCGTTACGGGCATTAACAAAAAGCGCCTGTACAGTTGGTGCTGATTTCTGTACTGCAGTTAATATAGCAGGTATAGTAACTGTAGTAAAGTATGGAATTGTACTTACATCGGGAATGGTGGCTACAGCACCTTTTTTGCCACCTGTTGTTAAACGTTCAATTACTGTAGTAAAAGCCGATTTAAATAAATCTTTATCAGTTAAGGTAGCGCCCACACCGCCTGCCGTGGCATAACCTAAGGCATCATTGTTGCCTAACCAGCAAGTAAAAAACGTATAAGGTTTGGCTGTAACGTAATCCAGGTATGGGGTGTTAGCTAATGGAAAAGATGCAGAAAGTAAACGCTCGTAATAACCATTCAAATTTCCGTAGGCAGGGAAACCAGGTAAAGTAATTCCGGCAGCATCTGTAATTCTGATCCCTGGTATACCATAATTATTGTTTTCGCCGGTGTATTTAGTGTAAAGTTCACCACCGGTAATAGGGTTGGCACCCCGTATAGCTGATCCGGCTAATTTTGTAATAATTGGCGTACCGTCCGGATTAAAGCCGGTTATTTTGCGGTATCCCGAACCGCTTGCCTGTACATCAGTAAATAACGGTTGGTTAAAAGTACCGCCACCTACGCTCTTTAATTGCTCGGCTATGGTATTCGGAAACGAATTGATCTGTCCGCTGCGGTATAAACCATCATCGGCATAACCGGCCGTTTGCGAATCGCCCACGGCTATGTAGGTTGTAAAATCGGCTGAGCCACTGGTGGCAGGAGCCACATTAACTTCGGGTTTACAGGCGGTTAAAACCAGTAAACCGGCTAAAAATATATTTTTGTAATTATTCAAATTCATCTTCAAATGCTTTTTAATGCTTTATGTTTTTTTAAGTCCTCCCTCCCGGGGAGGATCATTCGTAAGTGTTCCTATCTATTGGGCACTAATAAAAGCCACGCCGTTTAGGAGGGGGCTTACCAGTGATAAACCAGCGCTATGCCCGGAATATATACATTGCTTTTAAACGTTCCTGCTAATTGCGATTCGATGTTGGTTTGCGTGCGGCTGCCCAAATGCTCATACTCGAACGACAGGTCCAGATCGAAATGTTTGCTGGCCATATAGCTTAAACCGGCGGTGTAGAACTGGCGGTTGGCGTCAGGTACTTCGGGGGTTACATAACCATCTCTAACAGGTGTTGTGGCATAACCACCACCCGCACGGAAAGTGAATTTATCGGTAGCTTTATACTGTGCACCTACACGTAAACTCACTGCGTTTTTATAGTTACGCGGCGAATAAGTATCCTGCAAAGTAGCGGTGTTTTGACCATAATCGAACGATAGCGCTTTATATACATCCCATTGTACATAATTAGCATCAAAAGCTAACAGCCATTTTGAGGCCGGGGTATAACCAAAACCAATAGAGGTAGTAGCGGCCAATGGTAATTCTGCATTAAACGTGTTAGGACTTGGAAAGTTAGCTTTTACGCTATTAGGTACGGTAAATATGGCATCTCCGTTATTAAGCTTGGTATTTACTTTCGAGCGGTGCGTAATACCAATGGTCAATCCTTTTTTGGTATCGATAAATACACCGGCGTTGAAGCCTATTCCATTACCGCCGCCTTTCAACTCGGCCATTCCCGATGGGTTATTAGCATCGGCCAACGGAATAGCACGTTTAAGGTTCACACTGCCGTGGTTGTACACAAAGCCTGCTCCTATGCTGATCACATCCGTTAGTTTATAGCTGAAAGTAGGTTGAAAGAAAATAGTTTTCAGATCTAACGAAGTAAGTACATACTTTCCTGCCCAATCGTTACCCCAGTCGGTTAAACCACCGTAGGGTGTGTAAACGCCTATACCTGCTTTCCAGCGGGCACCTTTAGGCCCCCAAACCGCGTACACGTTAAAGGGTGGCGCAACTTTATCGGCGGTGTTATATTGCACGTTAGAACCCGTTTGCACAAAACCCGATTTAAACATTAACGGACTAACCCCTGCCTGAATGTAATTTTGCGAAAGGTTAGCAACGGCACCCGGGTTAAAGAACACCGATGAGCCATCTAACAGCAAGCCGGTACCGGTATGGCCCATACCTATCTGCTTCTGCCCTTCCAGGTTTACCTGAAAACCCTGGGAAAATACGGCAAAAGGCATACAAGCCATTAATAGCAGTAAAATTTTTCTCATAACTCTTAATTGGTTTTAATTGAATGGATAATTTCAAAAAGGTCACAAATATATATATTTTAACAAAGTGAGCATGTGGCAAGTTTTAGTTAAAAATGTTTTAGATATGTAATTAAAAAATGATTATAAAGCTTAACTTTGCGCTCCGAAATAGTGTCATTCGTGTATATAAATCTATTTCATTATCAATTTTTTAAATATTACGTAGGGTATATATGCCAAACATTGGAAAAATCTCACAAATTATTGGTCCGGTAGTTGACGTAAACTTTGGCGACGATGCTCATCTTCCCCGAATTTATAATGCATTGCAGATCACCAAAAGCAATGGTCAAAAAATCGTTTTAGAAGTTCAGCAACACTTAGGCGAAGATCGTGTACGTGCAATTGCCATGGACTCGACCGACGGTTTATTACGCGGCATGCCGGTACTTGACCTGGAATCACCTATCCGTATGCCTATAGGCGACGATATTAAAGGCCGCGTATTTAACGTGGTTGGTGAAGCTATTGACGGTTTACCGTCTTTAGATACCACTCAAGGTCGTGGTATACACGCTAACCCTCCAAGATTTGAAGATCTATCTACCGAAACTGAAGTACTGTTTACCGGTATTAAAGTAATTGACCTTTTAGAGCCTTATGCAAAAGGTGGTAAAATTGGTTTGTTTGGTGGTGCCGGTGTTGGTAAAACTGTATTAATTCAGGAACTGATTAACAACATTGCAAAAGCATACTCTGGTCTATCGGTATTTGCCGGTGTAGGTGAGCGTACCCGTGAAGGTAACGACTTATTGCGCGAGATGCTGGAATCGGGCATTATTAAATACGGTGATGCCTTTATGCACTCTATGGAAGAAGGCGGATGGGACCTATCTAAAGTAGACAAAGAAGAATTAAAAGACTCTAAAGCAACCTTTGTGTTCGGTCAAATGAACGAGCCGCCGGGTGCACGTGCACGTGTAGCTTTATCGGGCTTAACTATTGCCGAGTATTTCCGCGATGGTGACGCTGATGGTAAAGGCCGCGATATCCTTTTCTTTATCGATAACATTTTCCGCTTTACACAAGCAGGTTCTGAGGTATCGGCATTATTAGGTCGTATGCCATCGGCGGTAGGTTACCAGCCAACACTGGCAACGGAAATGGGTGTGATGCAAGAGCGTATTACATCTACCAAACGTGGTTCAATTACATCGGTACAAGCGGTTTACGTACCTGCCGATGATTTAACTGACCCTGCGCCGGCTACAACCTTCGCCCACTTAGATGCTACAACAGTACTTTCACGTAAAATTGCTGAATTAGGTATTTACCCTGCGGTTGACCCTCTGGATTCAACTTCACGTATCCTGAGCGCTCACGTATTAGGTGATGAGCATTACAATACTGCACAACGCGTTAAAGAAACCCTGCAACGTTATAAAGAACTGCAAGATATCATCGCCATTTTAGGTATGGATGAGTTATCGGAAGAAGATAAGCTAACCGTATCGCGCGCCCGTCGTGTGCAACGTTTCTTATCTCAGCCTTTCCACGTGGCCGAGCAGTTCACCGGTTTAAAAGGTGTATTGGTTGATATTAAAGAAACCATTAAAGGCTTTAACATGATTATGGACGGCGAAGTGGATCAATACCCTGAAGCTGCGTTCAACTTGGTAGGTGGCATTGAAGATGCTATTGAAAAAGGCAAAAAACTGTTAGCAGAAGCGAATAACTAAAATTGTTGTCGGTTGTCGGTTATCTGTTGTCTGAATTCAGACTCCGGCAACTGACAACCGGCAACTGACAACTGACTAAGATGACTTTAGAAATTCTTACTCCCGATAAAAAAGTGTTTGAAGGCGAGATTACCTCGGTTACTTTGCCAGGCACAATGGGATCATTCGAGATATTAAATAACCACGCTCCTATTATTTCTACCCTGGAAGACGGCAAGCTTGTAGTTCGTGGTAGCGGTAAGGATGATGTGTTTTTCATTAAAGGTGGCGTGGTAGAAGCTAACAATAACCAGATAATGGTTTTAGCCGAAGGTATTACCCACAGGTAGTATCATCACCATATAATATTAGAAACGCCTGGCTAAATAGCCGGGCGTTTTTTAGTTTGAGAATAATTTATAAAACTTATTTCCCTCCGAATCAGTTTATTCGAGCTAAAAAAAAGAGGCCATCCGGCCTCTTTAAACTAATTAAACTTTCCCTACAAAAATTTATCAGCATCAATTTATTTAAGTAACGTTATTACATTTAAAATGAATAGCGTAAGGTTATACCAAATGTGCGCTGGTCGCCCAGTACGGCGGCGTATTGACCTGCATTGCCACCTGCGGGCAGTAACTGTTCAAAATAGTTTTTGTTAAATAAATTACGGCTCCATATAAACGCAGAAACACCATGAGCAGTGCGAAAGCCGGTACGTGCATTGGTGATGGCATACCCATCAATATTCAGGTAAGCTGACGGCGAAGGGCTTGACGAGAATGATGAACGGAAATATTCATCAACGGCAAAGAAAAATTTGGTGTCGTTATTAATGTATTTAGCGGCAGTACTAAACTCGCCACCGAATGATCCGGCCCACTTGGAAATACCAGGCAACTTACTTCCCGAAATATCTTTAAATGCCACCTGCTGACCATTTACAGTTAATCCGGTTTCTTCGAGCGGCAAGGGAGCATTGGTAAACTTCACATATTTGGCATCGGTATAAGATGCAGCGCTATAAAAAGTGAAGTTTTGATTAGCTCTGAAATTTCCATCAAATTCTAACCCTTTTACATTTACCTTATCGGCATTGGCTATATAACCACGGTTAACCCCTAACTCGGGCGACTGCACGTTAGTTTGGTAATTTTTAATATTGGAGTTATGGAAGTTGAGGTTCAGGATCAGGTTGTCCAGCGGCGTGGTTTTAACCCCTATTTCGTAATGTTTGGTATTTTCGCCCTTAATAACTGCCAAACTTAAATCGGGTGCGGTACCGCCAACAATGCTCGGAAGCCCGGCTACATTAACGCCTACCGGTTTGTAACTGGTGGAATAGGTAGCAAAAGCGTTAATACGTTTGCCGGGCTTGTAAGCTGCGGTTACCGAATAAGTAAAGTTCTTTTCGTCGGCATCGGCCACATACTGCTGGTTGCTGTAAACGCCATTTTTGATTTTTTGCAGTTCTGTTTTTACCGCGGCGCTATTGTTACTGTTGGCAATATCCAACCCACCACGTGCAACCCGGTCATAAAAAACATTTTTATTATCGTAGTTGATACGCACGCCCGGCAAAATGTGGAAGCCTTTAAACACTTCCAGGTCGGCGCTGGCAAAAGCGGCCGCACTTTGCGATTTGATAGAAGCGTTGGTATAAATACCGTAACCCTCTAATAAATTGGGGGTGGCCCATAACTGATCGTTAGTTATGCCGGGCGTGTTGGCATTATTACCGGTAGAGCTTTTGGCGAACCTGGCCTGTGCCGAACCGGACTCTTCGGTACCAGCTATTTTCACTTCCTGGTCAATGTAAAATAAACCAACCACACCACTCAGCTTCTCAAAAAACTGTCCGGCATAACGTACCTCCTGTGACCAGTTTTTATGCTTGGCCGGATTTTGCGACTTAGCCAGTACAGGCAATCCTGTAAAATCCCTGTCGTTAGATGGATCCCAGTTCCAGTAGCGGTAGGCTGTAGTAGAGGTTAATGTACCGGGGCCTATTTTAAAGTCGGCGTTTAACGATACCCCGCCCAATTGGTTACCCGATCTCCATGGCGTGTCATGGTCAATTACCCGGTCAAAAGCGTTCAGGCTGGGCAAGGTGTAATTCAGGTCGGCCGTTATGGCGTTGAACTGGCGATAGGCCGCGCGTTTGGTAGGCACCACACCGGCAACTATTTGTGCATAACCATCAGGTTTTTGGTCGGTTATGTCCCCCGCCAATGTAAACGCTAACCGTTCATTCGGTTTATAAAGAAACTGTGCCCGCCCGCCCAGGTTATTCAAATCGTTAGTGGCTTTTCCGGTCCGGATGTTATCAACTAAACCATTACGCTGCGTACCCGAAAAAGACACGCGGGCAGCCAGTGTTTTACTCAGCGGACCCGATACCGACGCCTTGGCCTGTATGTAACCATAATTTCCAAAGCTGGTTTCAAACGTGGCTTCGGGTGTAAAACTGGCTTTACGGGTGGTAATACTTATAGCGCCCGCACTTGTGTTTTTACCAAACAACGTACCCTGCGGGCCCCGCAAAACCTCAATACGTTCCAGATCCAGAAAGTCGAGCGTGGCAGCAGCCGGACGAGCATAGTATACCCCATCTACATAGAAACCCACGCCCGGATCCAAACCATCGTTAGTAAGCCCGAACGGCGAGCCTATACCGCGTATATTAATCCCAGTATTTCGTGGATTTGAGGTGTACAGTTGTACCGAAGGAATAAGTTCTTTGACACGGTTCACATTAAAAGCTCCCGCCTGGTCAATTTGCGCGCCTCCAATTACTGAAATAGGGATAGGCACATCCTGATTGACTTCCACACGTCTGCGCGAAGTAACAACGATTTGATCGAGCAGTGCGTTTTCGACTAGTACGAGGTCTAAAGGCTGATCCTGAAATTTAAACACCTGGAAATCCTGCGGCTTGAAACCAACCGAACTTACCTGCAAATAAAACGGTGGCTGCTGTTTGGTTTCGATACTGAATTCGCCATTATCGTTGGCACTTGTTGCTATTTTGGTATTGCGTATAAGAATAGTGGCGTGCGATACCGGAGTACCATCGGTGCGCTTAACTACTCCTTTGATGGTATGTTGTGCGAACGCCAAGCGCGTTGTTAATAGAAACAGGGAAATAATAAAGAACTTTTTCATAACAGATTAAAGGTTAACGTTGGACTAAGCATGACAAAGCCACAGCTGTAGCGAGTCCATAGAAATAATATAAAGAGTATAGGAAATTTATGCTTGCGGTAGAAAATCAACAGCAACAACATGCAGCAGAGCACTGCATAGTAAACACAGGTAAAGTAGTAAGGCTTGAGTAAATATTATACATAGTCTACCGATTAAGTAGACAAATATATTCCGATTATTATATATCGACTAAAAAAGTTTAACTTTTTTATTATTCATAATATACAATCAACTTACGCCTCTTTAATTAACATTTTTGTAATAGAACACAGAATTTTTGAAGCATCAAACAAACAACTTTCTATCGGTGTTATCAGTCAAATACATAACATGAATAATTTTAAAAAGATCTTCCTTTGCCTTTTACTATGTACGTTCTTATTTGCCTGTGGCAGTAATCCTCAGGAGGCGCTGATTAAGTCGTGGCAGGTTAATGGCATTAAAACGGCTATAGATGTTCCGCAGTCTGTTAAAAACGATATGATTGCTAACTCAAAAATGACTTTTACCAAGGATGGCAAATATTCTACAACCGGAGGTATAGGTGCCGACCAAGGAACTTACACTCTGGATAAAGACGGAAAGAACCTTGCCACCACCTCTACCGCAGGTAAAAGTAACGAGATCTATGTGATTAAAAAACTGGATAAAGACAACCTGGAATTAACCAACAAAGGCAATACGGTTACCTGCATTGCCATTAATTAAAAACCTATGGGATTATTTGATAATGTTACTACTGCCGTTGCAGACCAGCAACAGCAAAACGACTACAATACTGCGTTAATATCGGCAGGTGTTAGTGTACAAGACTTGAGAGCGCAAAACGACGCTGGCATACTTACTATTTTTGGTAATGTAACCGATCAGGCGACTGCCGAAAAAGCTGTAGCCGCTTTAAAGACACAACCGGGTGTTAAGGATGTAGTTAACCTTTTAGAGATAGAAGACCTTACCGCTAAAAATGTTAAAATGAAGATTGCCACACAGCAATCAAATTTAAATATTAGAAAAGGGCCAGGCACTGAATATGATATTGTTGGAAAGGCCGCTCATGGTACATCGGTACAATTGATTAAAAGAATGTTTAACAACTGGTACTACATTAAAACAGATAGTGGAATTGAAGGCTTTTGCGCCGCTAATTTTTTAGAAGAAATTAAGTAACGCTATTTATAGACGGCCTATAACAAAAATAGCCGATGCAAATGCATCGGCTATTTTTATGTGTATACAATTTTATACTACTATCCTGCAGCTTCGCTGTCGTAAGTAATTTTATTAACGTGTTTGTCAATTTCCCAACGACCGGTACCTTCTTCGCCAATAACTTCGAACAGTTCCAGTGCGCGACGGGCTTTGTATTCCTCTTCGCGTTGTTCTTTCATAAACCAGTTCAGGAACTCGAAGGTAACAAAGTCCTGCTCGCGCATACACGTGGCAGCAATGTTTTTAAAGGATTGGGTAATGCCAATTTCTGCTTCCAAAGCATCTTCAAACACTTCCCGGAAAGAGTTATAATCCTGTTTTATATTAGCTACATCCGGTGATACCGCACGGCCGCCCATATCTAAAACATATTTGAATAATTTTAGCTGGTGCATGCGCTCCTCTTCAGATTGTTTAAAGAAATAATCGGACGAGTAATCGAAACCATTTTGGTTACACCATGAAGCCATGGCCAGGTACATCGATGATGAATGAGCTTCTTTTTTGATCTGTTGGTTTAAAAGCATTTCGATATCCTCAGATAACAAACACTTAATACGCATAATATCTTTCATAATAAATTACAGTTTATTGCTGTACTGATGAGAATACATACAATAATAGTGCTATAAAAATTAAGCACACTATATAAGAACAATATGAATTAAGTCTAAATACGGTAACAGCTCAGAAGCAAGAGCCGAGAGACAAGAAACAAGATGAAATATAAACCAATAAGTGAGTCTCGTATCTTAACTCTTATTTCTTGTTTTTGCAGTTTAAATCACTATTCTGCTCAAACGATCATGAATGATTTGGTTGAGTTCGAACATGGCAAAAGTGCCTTCCAATAATTCTTTGAGAGAAATGATCTGTAACAGGTTGAGGAAATAGCAGTGATTGCAGGCGCAGATGAATACCATCTCAATTTCGGGCTGTTTGCTGCTGTCTAATAAAGCTGCTTCAATATCCACACGATAAATCGACTTCTTCAGCTTCATTAAACCGCGGTAATCAAAGCGGACCAACTTACCGGCAAAATCAATGTACCAGCAGTTTTCACGGTCGTTTTGGTAAACGGTACCCTTTTTGGTGCTGAACACCTCAGTGTAGTTTGTAGCAGTTGCAGTTTTAACCCCAGTCATCACATCACAAATATAACACTATTTAGAAGCAGTCCAAATACTAATTGAAAGATTTTATATGAAATCATCTGCTGTAAGGTTAAATAACATCTACTTCAGTTGTCAGTCTGAGCCTGTCGAAGACTTGAACGCTTTGCTAAGTCTTAGACAGACTCAGACTAACAGTTTCAACATTAAATATGCATATCGTGCAGGGATTGCTTCGCTATCGCTCGCAAGGACGATTCAGGGTAGTAAAACAAAAAAGGGAGCCACGCAAAACGCAGCTCCCTTTACTTATATAATGACTCCCCTACCGGGAACGACGAGCCTTTACTCGTTCAGGAATACGAATTGGTTATCGAACATATCCAGCTTGATCTTGGTATCCCTGTCTACCTTACCGGCCAGTATTTGCTTGCTTAGCTCGTTCAGGATCTTCTTTTGGATAACCCTTTTCAGCGGGCGGGCACCATATTGCGGATCGTAACCTAATTGAGCCAACCAGTCTAATGCTTCATCGGTGGCTTCAATTTTTACGCCCATTTCGTCGAGCGTATGTTGCAGGCCTCTGAATTGTAGCTTCACAATTTCGGCAATCTCGTTACGGCCCAGCGGGGTAAACATAATGATCTCATCTATCCGGTTTAAAAACTCGGGCCGAATGGTGGCTTGCAGCAACTCAAACAACTGGCTCTTGGTTTTAGCCATCACCTCTTCCTTTTTTTGCTCTTCATATTTCTGGAAGTTTTCCTGAATAATATGCGAACCAATGTTAGAGGTCATGATGATAATGGTATTCTTAAAGTTTACCACCCTACCTTTATTATCGGTTAAGCGGCCATCATCCAGCACCTGCAGCAAAATGTTAAATACATCGGGATGAGCCTTTTCAATTTCATCCAACAGAATAACGCTATAAGGTTTACGACGTACGGCTTCGGTTAATTGTCCGCCTTCATCGTAACCCACATAGCCGGGAGGCGCTCCAATTAAGCGGCTCACCGCGTGGCGTTCCTGATATTCGGACATATCTATCCGTACCAATGATTGCTCATCGTTAAACAGGAACTCGGCCAGGGCCTTAGCCAGCTCGGTTTTACCCACACCGGTTGTTCCTAAAAATATGAATGAACCTAAAGGTTTGCGCTTATCCTGCAACCCGGCACGGCTGCGGCGTATGGCATCGGCTATAGCCTCAATAGCTTCTTCCTGACCGGCAACGCGTTTGTGCAGTTCCTCTTCCAGAGTCAATAGTTTTTCGCGCTCGCTCTGGATCATTTTTGTTACCGGGATACCGGTCCAGCGTGAAACTACGCCGGCAATATCATCAGCAGTAACTTCTTCCTTCAGCATCCGGTGATCGGCCTGGTTTTCTAATAAGGCAGCTTTCAGTTTTTCTACTTCTGTTTCGGTATCGCGGATGCGGCCATAACGCAGTTCGGCTACCTTACCGTAATCACCGGCACGTTCGGCCTGTTCGGCTTCCTGTTTGTAGCCTTCAATAGCCTCAATTTTCAGGTTGATTCCATCTACCAAATCTTTCTCACTTTGCCATTTAGCACGTAAGGAGTCTCGGTCGGCAGATAGATTGGCTATTATCTCACTCAGGTCTTTAATCTTGCGGTCATCGCCTTCGCGTTTAATAGCCTCGCGCTCAATTTCCAGTTGCATAATGCGGCGTTCCAATTCGTCAACTGCTTCCGGAACCGAGTTCATTTCCATGCGCAGCTTACTGGCTGCTTCATCCATTAAATCGATAGCCTTATCAGGCAAAAAGCGGTCGGCGATATACCGTTGAGACATTTCTACCGATGCAATAATGGCTTCGTCCATAATGCGCACCTTGTGGTGAGCTTCGTAACGTTCTTTTAAACCACGTAATATGGATATGGCATCGGCAGTATCAGGCTCTTCTACTAATACTCTTTGAAAACGACGCTCTAAGGCTTTATCTTTTTCTATATATTTTTGATACTCGTTTAAAGTGGTTGCACCAATGGCACGCAGTTCGCCACGGGCCAGGGCTGGTTTCAGTATGTTTGCGGCATCCATGGCACCTTCGCCCCCACCGGCACCTACCAGCGTATGTATCTCGTCGATGAAGAGAATGATTTCCCCATCGCTTTTAATCACCTCGCTAATTACGGCTTTCAGGCGTTCTTCAAACTCACCTTTATATTTGGCGCCTGCTACCAGCGCACCCATATCTAATGAGTACACGGTTTTAGTTTTAAGGTTTTCGGGAGCGTCACCTTTAATAATACGGAAAGCGATACCTTCGGCAATAGCGGTTTTACCTACGCCGGGCTCGCCTACCAGTACCGGGTTGTTTTTGGTACGACGGCTTAATATCTGTATCACTCGACGAATTTCCTCATCGCGACCAATCACCGGATCCAGCTTGCCCGATTCGGCGTATTCGTTGAGGTTACGGGCATATTTGTTAAGGGAGTTATAAGTTGCTTCAGCATTTTGACCGGTTACTTTGGCATCGCCCCTTAAACTGGTAATGGCTGCTTTAAGGTCTTTTTCGTTAACGCCGTAATCTTTAAGGGCACTGCTTACTTTATCATTTACTGATAAAATACCCAGCAAAATATGTTCAACCGATACAAACTCGTCTTTAAATTCTTTTAAATAGTTGTGCGCTTTTTGCAACGCACTATTGGTGTTCGATGAAAAGTAAATATCGCTGCCGCTAACTTTAGGATACGACTCAATCTGTTTATCGAGCGTTTCGTTTAAACGACTAATATTTACGTTCAGCTTCTTTAGCAGATAGCTGATCACGTTTTCATCAACCAGTAACAATCCTTTAAGCAAATGGGCAATTTCTATAGCTTGCTGCTGATTGCCGGATGCTATTTCAGAAGCCTTTTGAACAGCCTCCTGGGCTTTGATGGTAAAGTTGTTAAAATTCATGGTATTAAGTACTATTCAAACCACTTGCCATAACGCTTTTAATGTAAAAAAGTCAGTTAGATATATATTAGAACGACATTTTGTCTTTAAGTTTTATCTAATAGAAAACAAAAAGACAGCGTTGAAGTATTAGATATATAAACACAAATAATCAAGAAAAAACTACTCACCCTTGCATTAGCTTTTTTTATGCTGATATTCCTATTTATCAATTACATTTTTACTGCAAAAGATACCATCGTTTAATATCAAGTTAAAAATGCAGTGTGCTACCACTACTGGTATCGCAAGTTTTTAACTGCTTTGTAAAAGCCGACGGTGAAATTACCGGAATTGGTTTAAGCAAATTGCGCCTAAAAGTTGAAGAAGCATTAGCCGTAAATGATTCAAAATCAGAAAAGTATAGGATATACTCTTATCATCGAGCTACCTCCACACTTACACAATTGACTAAACAATGTGTGCAAAATTGCCCATTATACCACACATTGCCCATACTGTGCAATTAACTACACAGTAAGTAATTTTCTTAATTGTTTTTTTAGCAATGTTAGGTTTTCTTTATTAAATAATTTTTAACCATAACGCCATTAATATAGCATTATTTAAAAATTTAATTATTGGTAAACATTTTGCATTAGCATTAGACAAATTTAAGTACTATTATACCACAAGCCATTAAACCTAACTAATTATGAAAAAGGCCTTTACCTCTATTTCTACATTATTATCACTCGTTTTTTTACTTGTAATTATCTTCATTAAGATAAAAGATCCTCACTATTAATATATTGAAATATAATGGAATTTTTCCCAGATCAGCATTTACTTAATTATATTTTAAACTTTTACATAAATATTTGTTCATTATAATAACTGCCTACTCTATGGGATCGCGGTAAAACTTCTGATTAAAATTCACTAAGAACAGTTCGTTAGTGGCGCGGGTGCAAGCGGTATAAAACCAGCGCAAAAAATCGGTGTTCACCATCTCATCCGTCAGGTAACCCTGATCTACAAATACAGCTTCCCATTGTCCCCCTTGTGCCTTATGGCAGGTCACAGCATAAGCAAATTTAATTTGTAAAGCATTATAATAAGGGTTTAGCTTTAATTCCTTTAACTTATCGCGCCGATTTGGTATATGCTCATAGTCCTTCATTACTTCTAAATAAAACCTTTTTTGATCTATTGATTGCAAAGCCGGTGCTTCGGAGTATAAGGCATCCAGTAAAACCTTGCAATCAATCACAGGATCTTCAGCATAATCTATAAATTCCAGTTGCACATCGGCAAAGCGGAAGCCATAGATCTCCTCAAAACGGCGTACTTTTTTAATACGGGCAATGTCGCCGTTAGCTATAAATCCGGTACTATCTTCTTCGCCTTCTTGTAACCAAAAATAATTATTACGCACCACCATAATTTGGTCGCCGCCGGTCAATTCCTCTTCACGCATTAGTATCCTGTTGCGGATTTGCATGTTGTACATGTTGGCGTTTTTATTGGAGCGGCATATTACCAGGGTACCATCATACCCATATTTATTGTAGGCATAATTCAAACCCTCTTCCAGCCGCTCACCTGTCATCCTGAACACGTCTTTATAACCTTTGGTTACAATTTGCGGAAATGATTCTTCCTGCCGGCGTACTATATCACGCACAGCAGTTACATTGTATAAAATGCCCGAGTTCTTTTGCTGGCGCAGAACTTCAGTCAGCTCAAAGCTATGCACATCCAACCCAAACTGGTCTTTAAGTAATTTGGCATTTAAAGCAGGACTGTTGTCGCTGCCTACAGGAGGTAGCTGCGCCGTGTCGCCCACCAGCATTAGTTTGCAATTTTTGGTATTATAAACGTAGTCTACAAGATCCTTTAACAGGGTTTCGTAATTATTACCGCTAATGTCATCCGATATCATGGAAGCCTCATCTACAATAAATAGAGTGTCATCGGCCAGGTTACTTGCCAGCATAAAAGACTCATCCACGTTCATGGCCGATTTTTTACGGTAAATGCGCTTGTGAATGGTATAAGCCTTACGCCCCGAATAAGCTGTAATCACCTTAGCCGCCCTTCCCGTTGGTGCCAGCAACACCGATTTTAAGTTGTAAGACCGTAACGCTTTAACTAATGCACCTACAATAGTGGTTTTACCCGTGCCCGCGTAACCCCGCAGTAAAAAACACTCGTAGCCGTTGTTACTCAATAAAAAGGCATGCAGCTTCCCAAACAGCTCCTGCTGCTGGGCGGCGGGTTCATGAGGGAAAGACTGGCTTATTCGTTCGTGTAACGGCATAGTACAATTTTGGCGTTAAGCCAATAACAAAACAATGAAAAAATAGTTACTTTTGCGCATCACTCATGAACGATACTTTATATCATTACATTGACCCGGGCTTTAGCCACACAGAGGTTAGTAATTATACTTTATTGTTACTGCTAAGCGCCAACGACTTTTCGTTAGCGATTATGCACAAGCAAAAACTGATGGTTTGGCGTAAAACTGCACCTCTATCAGAGTTCACCCAACCCGGCGAAGTGCAGGAAGTATTGGGATTTGGTTATGATGAAGTGATTACCGGTTTACTTTCCCCGCATTTTACATTAGTTCCTAACAGTTTATTTGAAAAGGATAGCATAGCCAGTGTAGCGTATTTTTTAGATGTACATGCAACAGATCGTGTTTTTGCTCAGCGTTTAGATGCAGACAACCAAATTGTATTTAAAACCGGCGATTTAATTACAAATGCTGCAGCAAGGTTCGACCTGGATAAAATTTGGTTTGGTGCCACCGGATGGATCCAGGCTATTACGAATAACCAACCATCGGCTCAACATTTATACTTAAACTTAAATGCCGACCTGTTTGAGGTTGCTTACTTTAAGCATGGCAAGCTGCATTTATACAACACTTTTGAGTTCACTCATGAAGACGAACTAGCTTATTATACCGTGTTTGTTTGCCAGCAGCTCAAGCTGGATATGAGGGAAATGAACATTGTATTGAGCGGTAATATTGCCAATGGTGACAATCGTTACCATTCTATTTTAAGCAATATTTTTAAGGCGGTTGAATTGAACACAATTGCCGTGGCCGAAATACCCGACAGCCTACCCAAACACCAGTTACTGGCTCTTACCGCTCTACCCTTATGCGCATCATTGGCGGACGCTTAAAAGGCCTGCGGCTCAATCCACCCAAAAACCTGCCCGTTAGGCCTACAACCGACCTGGCCAAGGAAGCTCTGTTTAATATTCTGCAAAATCAAATTGATTTGGAGGGTCTTAAAATACTCGATCTGTTTAGCGGAACGGGCAACTTAGCATTAGAGTTCGCATCGCGTTATGCAGAGAGTGTCACGGCAGTCGATCGCAGCATTCATTGTGTTAATTATTTGAAAGATACGGCTCGTCAGCACGGGTTAACGCAAATCAGTACTTTTAAAAGCGATGTTTTTAAGTATTTGGAAATGGAGACCGAGCAATACGATCTCATTTTTGCTGACCCACCGTATGACCTCAATCGCATACCCGAACTTCCTAAAGTTATTTTTGAGAAGAACTTACTACGCCCCGGCGCACTGCTCATTATAGAGCATCAAAGTCTTCAAAACCTCAGCCAGCACCCAAATTTTACCGACCAAAGGCGCTACGGGCATTCCTCGTTTTCGTTCTTTAATATGGAAGAAGGTGAAGGGAAAAAAGGTTAAAGATAGAAGGTCAAAATTTAAAAGAAGGAACACTATTAATTTCCACTCAATAGTCCCCAACTTAGAACACTTATCTCTTGTTCTAATCTCTTGTGTCTTTCTACCAATCTCCCTATCTTCCGTTCATGAACCTGCGTAACAGTTACCTGGCCGATTTTGTGAACCTGCTGTTTCCGCGGTTGTGCCAGGCATGCAATGCCAGTTTGCTGGGTACCGAAGATTTAATTTGTACCGATTGCTTATACAACCTGCCTTACACTAATTTCCATACGCAGCCTGGCAATATTGTAGCACAGCAATTTTGGGGCAAAGTAGAACTGCAACAAGCCTATGCACTACTTTACTTTGAAAAGGGCGGCAAGGTACAGCACCTTATTCACCAGTTTAAGTATAAGGGTATGCCTAAAATCGGCAACAAATTAGGTACCATAGCGGGTGAGCAGCTACTGTCCGTTGTTAGTGTAAAGCCAGTTGACTATATCATCCCTGTTCCTTTACACAAAAGCCGGCTGCGCGAACGCGGTTTTAACCAAAGCACCCATTTTGCACAGGGATTGGCCAGCAAGTTAAAGGCAACGGTATCAGAACACAATTTGATCAGAACCGTTAAAACAGACACTCAAACGCACAAAAACCGCTTTGCTCGTTACCAAAACATGCAACAGGTATTTGCTGTAAAGCATCCCGAACTATTGGAAGGAAAACATATTTTGCTGGTAGACGATATTGTAACCACCGGATCGACCCTGGAAGCCTGTGCTCAGGAACTACTGAAGGTGCCGGGCGTTACGCTGAGCATTGCTACTATTGCTTACGCGCTGTAGGTGGTGCGAGGTGCGAGGTGCGAGGTGCGAGGTGCGAGGTGCGAGGTGCGAGGTGCGAGGTGCGAGGTGCGAGGTGCGAGGTGCGAGGTGCGTAAGGTCAAATCGTCTTCACGAATCGTTGTTTTGATGACGTTCGCTTTTTCATCGAAAAATCTACGCATTTGCACACCATCGATTATTCCTTAACCATTAGCGCATAATTTATTTTATACTTTAATTAGTTTGCCTGAAACTTTCTGAAAAGTGCTCTCGTATAAGTACCCGGAGCGTTTGATCATAATTAGTGGCAGGAGTTCGTTTTTAAAAGCGGCTCCTGTTTTTTTGTGCCTTTATTGCTGTTGGTAGCGGCTTAATTTATCGTAAAGGTTTTTAGGGTCAAATGGCTTCAGAATGTAATCATTCATACCTGCATCTTCAATTTCATTCATTTGATTGGTAAGCATGGATGCAGTTAGCGCTATTATAGGCACTTGTTTACAATAATCATCTGCCTTACCCCTAATAACTTGTGTAGCTTCCAAACCCCCCATTTCGGGCATGTGAATATCCATCAATATCACATCGTAATTGTGGTTAGCTACGGTTTTTTGTACTGCCTCTAAGCCATTTTCGGCAAAATCGGCCTGTATACCCCACTTTTTCAGCACCTTGTTAATCAGCAGGCGATTAATTTGGTTATCGTCGGCAACCAACACATTTATCTTTAAGCCAATTTCGGCGGTACTATTGGTAGTCACAGCTTTATTATCCACTTTTTTAAAGGTTATAGTAAACCAGAAAGTTGATCCCTGGTCGAGCACGCTATCCACATTAATGCGCGAATCATGCAGCTCAATTAAACTCTTACTAATAGCCAGCCCCAGGCCTGTTCCACCATACATTCGGGTGGTATCGCTCGAAGCCTGCTTGAAGGATTCAAATATAGTATTAGTTTTATTAGAGGGTATACCAATTCCTGTATCAATTACCGCAAAGCGTATGCGCACTTCGCCGGCACTTTCTTCAATTACCTTCAAATCGATGGTGATGCCACCCTTTTGGGTAAACTTAACGGCATTGCTTACCAGGTTCAATAAAATTTGAATCAATCGCGTACGGTCGCCAACAATAAACTGCGGCACCTGCGAATCAATATTATCCTGCAGGTAAATATTTTTTTCGGCAACCTTATACTTCAAGGATGTGCAAACACTACGCACCAATTCGCGCAGGTCTACACTAACTTTTTCAAGTTCAATGTTCCCGGTCTCTATCTTGGTAAAATCGAGGACATCGTTTATCAGGGTCATCAGGTTTTCTGCAGAAAATTTAAGTATGCCCAAATTTTCCTTTTGCGATTCGGACGGATTGTCTTCTGACAATAAATGCGACATGCCGATAACAGCATTTAAAGGTGTCCTTATTTCATGACTCATTACCGAAATGAACATATCCTTTGCCTTATTCAGCTGCAAGGCTTGTTCTTTAGCCGAAATCAATTCCAGTTCTGCTTTTTTCTTAGCAGTAATATCAATAATAACTTCTATATAATTTTTAACCTTGCCGGCATCATCTAATATAACGGAGTTGATAACCGAAATCCATAAAGGCTGACCATTTTTACGATAAACCAATAAATCAACCTCAAAGGACTGTTTTGCTTTAGATAACTCCCGCGCTTTTTCAATGATGGTATAATCAGTTGATTCGCCTTTCAGCACATCGCCTAAATGATTACCTTTTACATGTTCCAAATCATAGCCGGTAATGTTTTCAAAGGCGCTGTTCACCCATTCTACATAACCATCGGCGTTGTTAATTACCACACCACTTACCGTACTGCTGGCCACTAATGAAAGCATGGTCAGTTGTTCTTCAGTTTTCTTACGTTCGTCAATATCTACACAAACAGTTATCTGCCGTTCCAACTCGCCCTGCTTGTTAAAGAAGGGACTATTCGCAAAAAATGCCCAGTATGGCGTCCCGTCTTTCTTGTAAATCTGTAATTCTACTTCGTAAGACTTACCCTCGGCATAAGCATCCTTAGCAGCGCTGAAAACCTTTAAATCGGTTTTTTCTCCAATAAGCAGGCCTTCAAAAGTTTTTCCTTTAAGTTCTTCCAAATGGTAGCCCAGTGTTTTTTCCAGAGCTTCGTTCATCCAAATAATTTTACTGTCGCGGTCCCGAATTACTACTCCACTTGGAGATTTTTCAGATGCGAACGATAGTATTTCGAGATCTTTTTCGGCAGCCTTACGGGCAGTAATATCAATCAGTATCTTGATGTATTTTTCAGGTTTTCCCTCGCTGTTCAGTATTGGCGAGTTCATCACAGAAATCCACATGGAGTGCCCGTCCTTATGCTGAATTTTAGCTTCTATTTCAAAGGCCTTACTGGTTTTAAGCAACTGATCTATCCGGCTTTTAATATCCGAATCGGCAAAATCACCCAGCAGTGTAGAACCCATCCGCTTGCCCGACATGTCTGCCAGATTATATCCAGTGATTTTTTCAAAGGCATCATTAATCCAGATGATATTATTATCGGCATTGGCAATGGCCACACCATTACTTACCTTACTGGCCACCAGCGAAAGCTGCTTCAACTCCGCTTGTACCTTTCTTTGCTCGGTTATATCGCGCCCGCTAGCATACCATCTACCATTGCGGCTAATGGCAGTCCAGCTAATGCATTTTTCTTCACCATTTATAGTCAACACGCAGGTTTCCAGTTCAAAAGCCTCATTGCTGCGCAAACCGGTTTCTATTTGCTGGGCAAACTGATTCCGGTTGTGATCAACAACAAACTCCCATAACGAGCGGCCAATCAAGTGTTCGGCCTTATAGCCTAATATAGTTTCAACCGCGTTATTTATTAACTCAATTTTTGAGGTTTCGTCGGCAATGTAATGGATTTCCGAAGAACTGTTAAAGAGCATAAAAAATTCCTTATGCTGTTCTAGACTTCTTTCGAGCTCCTTTTTTTGTTTACGTAAAGAGAGGTGGGAAATAACTTCACCAGCAAGCGTTTTGAGGGCATCGCGCTGTTGGTCGGTTAAATTTTTGGGCTTTTGATCAAACACACACAGTGTGCCTAAACGGTAACCGTCCGGGTCTATTAAAGGAGCACTGGCATATGAGCGCACTACACCATTTTTTACACCATCAAAATCGGCATAATTGGGATCTAAATGTGCGTCAGGCACTTCTACCAGTACATCATCTAAAATGGTGTACTGGCAAAAAGTTTGAGCCCGCGGTGTTTCGGAAATTGGCATGCCAACGGCCGATTTATACCACTGCCTTTTTTCATCAATGAATGATATGAGCGCAAAAGGCGAATTGCAAATATATGAGGCCAAGCGGGTAATGGCATCATACTCCGCTTCGGGAAATGTATCCAGAATATCGTAAGTATGTAACGCCTTTAAACGTTCATCTTCATTATTTGGAACAGTACCCGGGGTTAATATCATTTTAACTTCAATATTACTTAGCTATATAACGGAAACTTTTCTGTTAAAGCATGTACACTTTTACGCACTTTCTTTAAAGAAAGTTCATTTTCCGGGTCTTTTATTACCGCATCTATCAACTCGGCAACTTGCTCCATTTGCTTTTCTTTCATACCGCGTGTAGTTACCGCTGCTGTGCCAATGCGGATGCCAGAGGTAACAAACGGCGACTTATCATCATAAGGAACCATGTTTTTGTTCACGGTAATATCGGCCTGTACCAACGCGTTTTCGGCAGCTTTACCCGAAATGCCTTTGTTGCGCAAATCAATTAAAATCAGGTGATTATCGGTACCGCCCGATACAATTTCGTAACCCATATCAACCAGGGCTTTAGAAATAGCCTGTGCATTTAGTTTTACCTGCAATACATATTTCAAATAACCATCGCTCAATGCTTCATGAAAAGCAACGGCTTTGGCTGCAATGATATGCTCTAACGGACCACCTTGCGTGCCCGGGAAAACGGCCGAATCTAACAAAGCCGACATTTTCCTGATCTCACCTTTAGGGGTTTTCAATCCCCATGGGTTTTCAAAATCTTTACCCATCATAATCATGCCGCCACGTGGGCCGCGCAGCGTTTTGTGGGTAGTGGTAGTAACAATATGGCAAAACGGAAGCGGGTCAATTAATAAACCACGGGCAATTAAGCCGGCCGGGTGCGAAATATCGGCCAGTACCAGTGCGCCAACTTCGTCGGCTACCTGGCGAATAAAAGCATAGTCCCAATCGCGTGAGTAAGCCGAAGCACCGCAAATAATCAGCTTTGGTTTTTCGCGTAGGGCAACCTCACGTAATTGCTCGTAATCAATTAAACCGGTATCTTTTTTCACACCGTAAAAAAACGGCTGATATAATTTACCCGAAAAGTTCACAGCAGAACCATGCGTTAAGTGACCGCCATGCGAAAGGTCGAAGCCTAATATTTTATCACCCGCATTTAACACTGCCAGCATAACGGCAGCATTGGCTTGCGCGCCCGAGTGTGGTTGTACGTTCACCCATTCGGCGTTGAACAACTGCTTGGCACGCTCAATGGCAATAGTTTCAATTTCATCAACAATTTCGCAACCGCCGTAGTAGCGTTTACCGGGCAAGCCTTCGGCATATTTGTTGGTAGCTACCGAACCGGCAGCTTCCATTACCTGCTTGCTTACAAAGTTTTCTGATGCTATAAGCTCCAGGCCTTCTTCCTGGCGTTGCTGCTCATCTTCAAGTAACTGAAATATTATTTTATCTTTTTTCATGATCTTTATAAGGCGCCTAAGTTAATTAAAATCAGTGGGGTGTTTTGGGCGCAATCCAAAAATTATTATAGCTAACCCCTATTTGTATGTCAATTAATTCTTGTTGTAACATCTCTAACATGGCCAAAAAGTTATAGATGAAGTGTACCCGGTTGTCGGAATTCTTTACCAAAGCATCATAATCGAGCCTTCCGTTTATACGCAATAAATCGCCGATAGCTTTTTTTTGTTTTTCGATGGTGTAAGGGTATTGCATTACGGTATGCGTAACCTCTTCGCTGCGGTTCAAATACCGGCGGTTAACCCGCTCGTAAACTTGCATTAAGCGGTATAGGGTAAGGTCGGCCAGTTCTTCGCCGGGTATGGCTACAGCTTCTATACCCTCCAGTTCGGCAGCTATGTTACCGCGGCGCTCCTGTTTAAAACGTTCTTCTTCCAGCGGACGAAGCTGTTCGCACAAATCCTTAAATTTTTTATATTCAATGAGTTTGCGAATAAGGTCTTCTTTACTATCAACCTCAGTTTCGTCATTTTCGGCCTCGTAGCGGGGCAACAGCATTTTAGCCTTAATGCGCATAAGAGTAGCCGCTACAAAAATAAATTCGCTGGCCAGCTCCATGTTCAGGCTGCTCATTTGGTGAATGTAGTTGAGAAAATCGTCGGTAATGCGGGCAATGGCTATTTCATGGATGTCCAATTCATCGCGCTCAATAAAAAAGAGCAGCAAATCAAAAGGGCCCTCAAACTGTGGTAACCGGATGGCAAAACTATCTTCGGTCATATGCTATATCAAATATAGGAAATAACACAGTTAATAGCCTAATGCTTAAAGGCGTTACTATTAACAATTTTACCTTATCTTGATTTAAAGACTAAAGAACGAAGCCACTGCCTTTCCCTTCTTTGTTATTTAACGCGGGCTAAGGTATGGCTATACAAATTTTGGTTACCCTTAGCCTGGTAAATTTGTTGCCTGCCTGTAGAATCATTAACGGTGAACTGAAGTAAAAATTCTTTATTATCATTTACCACACCATCAATCACTAAAAAACTATTTGGATAGGTACTATAAGATGAAATATTGGTTGAATTAATCTTAAGATTATCAGTTAAAGACTTTATGTCACTTACGCGGGCCGCCCATCCCATATTTTTGAAACGCATCTCAAAATTACTGCCGCCTCTGCTAAATTCATTATCCAGCTGAATATTACTTGCAAAAAACTCCTGTATGCTTACTACCGAATAACGCTCAGAACCTATTTTTATACCGCTCACCTCGGTACTATGCATTCCTTTGGCTTTATAGGCTTCCTGCAAATCGTTTTTACTAAACCAAACCTGCTTTAAGTTTCCTTTACCTTGCTTATACAATTTCTCTATCAATAACTGCGGGCTGTTTCCCGCGTTTTCTCCATAAACTACTGAGAACAGTATTTTATGCGCTTCTATTTTTTCTACTTTGAGATAGATTAGTTTTTTTGCTTCAAAATAATCAACATTATTCAATTCCAGAAAATGATTGGTAGTAAGATGCTTCAACTGCGTATCAAACACTTCGAATTGCTTGCTTTTAACCTCGTTTTGAACGTTTTGTTCCAGATGCTGGTTATATGAAGTTTTGATGGTTAGCATTATAGCCCCTAAAATTACCAACGCCAAAGGCACTAAAAAATACCAGCCACCATCAACGCCTCTTGTTCTTTCCCGAGCCACAGTAGTACCCGACCACCTGTCGTGCCAGCCGTTGCCCGATAAAAACGAAACCGAATCAAATGGTGCCGACCGGAAAAGCGATCGTACAAATACTTTATTAAAAGGCGGGGCATCGCCATCAGAGGTAATTAACCGGGTATGGGCCAAATATTTCCCGGGAGTATTGCCCAACACACCTTCTAAGCTTAGATAATACAATGTGCGCAAACCAACAATTAATATAATTAAGCTAAGTTTTTCGCCTAAGGCCAATTGCATCGCCATCAATGCCTGTTTAGATGCTGGCGTTAGCATTAACACTTCAATTTTTGCATATACAATTAAGCCCAAAATGCCACCATCAATAATAAGATGAAAAATGCGCTGCCATAAATTAGCTAAACAAAAAATGGGTTCAATCTCAACTCCGTGTTCCGTAGTTTGCACCTCAAGTTCGGTTACGTTTTCCAGTGATTTAAGTGTAATGTAAGCCAGGTAAAGCCAGCCTAATGGAACCAGTTTATACAAAAAAGATAAGAGTAAATCTGTAATTGTAAACGCGTTGGACCAAAAATAGCTTGTGGCGTAAAAAGTTGACAAAACAAGTGCAACTACGTTACTTATAAAAATTGCAGAAAACACAAAACTGATAAGCCGGGTCTCTTTTTGTTTAGATGCCTTGTAAAGTATTGCACCAATTAACAATGTTGCGTAAAATGCATAATTCACCCACTGGTAACTCAACACCCCGTTCATATAACTTGCCGGAAAAAGATCAATTGAGTTAAGGATATAACGGATGTTCGTTGAAACCTTATTATCAGGTCCGCCGGGTACAAAATCGGCAGCTAACCCCACAATTGCTACGGCAATTGAGATGAGGAAAATGCTTTTGCTGTTAAGTTTCTTTTTAAACATGTTTAGTTACTTATTACGTCCTTAAAATCATAATGATCTACCTTTTTAGTTTTATTTTTTTGCCAGTTAGGTAGATCATTAAAAACCGCATACAGCAAAAACTTCTTTTCCTTATCGATGCCTGGTATAATCTTACCTATCACTCTTTTAACTGCCTCGTGTTCCTGCTTCAGCATAACAGTATCCTTCAATTTGATCTTAGACAAATACATGATCAACGGATAACGCCCTTCATCCGTATCTTTATTCACCACCATAAAGATGACGGGGTGCAACGGCACTTCTTCAATAGTTATTGGAAATTTATATCTACTTCCCATTTCATCAGTCAATTGGGAATAGAATTTATCCATTTCGTTTTGGCGGGCATAGCGCAGCCTTACGTTAGGTGTAGAACAATTGCGGGCTTGTTCTAACGAACTCATGGCATTGCTGAGAAAACCCTCCTGGTATTGCTTCCTGGCTTGCAGGTAATGTTCGGGAGCCGTTTTACCATTTATAGTGTAAGGATTTATTTCCAGCTCACAGAGTTTCCAACCATATTTAAGCTTGTTGTAAACAGCACTAAGCAGCCACTTTTCGGCACCATCTTTTACAACATAAAAAGCCGCATACATTTCGCGGGTTGTAGGCTGGTAATTCAGCACATAGCTATTAATACCATGGTTGCCCGATGGTATTGAATTCTCCCTGTTAAAATCCTGCACCATGTAATACTCATCGAGCAGCGTAGCATTACCCCTGTTTATGCGGATGCTGCACAACTCAATAACCCTAACTATATTATTGTCTTGCAGCAAGCCTTTCGACATGATGTTTTCTATAAGTTTAGGTTTGTTGGCTTTTAAACCATCAAAAAGAGTATGATTTAACTCACTAAAATTACCCCTTACGCTTGCATCAATGCTATCGTTTCGCCAGGCACCAGGTTCGTGCTTTGAACAACCAGCTAAAGCTAACAGCATCAAAATTACCGAAACATAAAAGGCACAAGAAGAAAATTTCATAATTGGAGTTAGCATATAAGGTATAAAAGAATTGAATATGCAGTTCGCTTTACATAATTATGATAGAAAGTGAATTAATCTATATAATAAAGCCGTACCTATGCTAATAGGTACGGCAAATATAATCCTGATTTACTTTTAATATACTTGCTTCACTCTGCTCTCGCCCGCTCCGTAATAAAAGTTTACAACTCTTTTATCTGCTTTGTTAGAAATTAAAAATGTATTACCAACCGCAATATTGCTGGTTGTGTTTAAAGCATTATTGAAATTAAGTGCAAATAAGTTTGAATATGAATCATAACTAACAGCTTTCGTAATTTTCCCTTTTGCATCAGCTACTAAAGCACCTGCATCATTCCTCTTTAAATGAACGTATCCATTACCGCCTTCAGGCGAATACGTATAAAGTAATCTGCCATTTATACCGGTTGTAGCTGCTAATTTGGGAGCCACTTCTATTATGTTACCAACCACATCCACTAACTCAACATCTATTTTTGCGTTAGGATCATATACAAAGGCATTAAAATCAATGTAAGTACCATTACTATTGTAAGTACTGGTCACATTCAACCTCTCAACCTGGTACTTACTATCAATTGCAGACAATAGAACCTGATTATTTGAATAGTATGCATAGTACCCTGGCAAATACAATGTTTTACCAGTTTTATCCGGCGAGAATTTAAAATAGTAAGAATTGGTCAAATTTGGAACAGTGGCTGCAAATTTATTAACACCAAAATACGTCTTCACGGTAGTTATCCGTGGCAAACTTGAAGGAAAAGTTGTTATTGCATCATCTTCTGTTGCATTTACAGCAAGTTTTTGATCGGCTGTAACCTGCTCAAAAGTAAGCGTATAACCATTTGGTGCAACTGGAAGTTTAAGTGAATATGTACCTGTTGCAGTGGTATAGGTTGGAAAATATACCGAATAAGAGCCCGATGGACTACCAGGAATTATGGCAGCTGCAGTAACTAATACATTAGCACCCACCTTTTCAGGCATTAAGTTAGTTAAGTCGGTCTCAATGTATAAACTCCCTGTAATTTCGTTAGTCAGTTCTGCAGTGTTCCATAGTTTAGCTGTACCCAAAAGCAGGTTTTGTTGCAATATTTGGGTTGCTGCATAGCCGGTTTTTGATATTAGAAAAGGTGTGGTTGGAAATAAATATAACGAAGAAAATGTTGCTACACCTTGGTCATTGGTTTTAGCAGAATAAACTTTTCCTTCCGACGACACAGTAACATCGGCTGCCGAAACAGGAGCATTCGTAACAACATCAACTACAGTTACACTATAATCTTTTTTTCTTTCTGCAGCTATGTTTTTTTGCGTTAAGCTATCTGTAACTTTAAGTTGCTGAAGCGCGGCAGTGTTAACTAACTGCTGCAAGGCTGTTGCGCCTTTTTGTTTAAGTGCCTCTAATTCAATTTCGTGCTGATATTTCAAATTCAATAGCTCAATTTGAGCAGCCACGGCATCCTTTTCACTGAAAGAGTCTTTAGAGCAGCCAGAAATTATTATGGCAAATACCATAATTAGTAAAAATGTAAATTTTAAATTCATATTTATGTTTATTTAATCGTGATAAAAAGTGTGATTATTTATTGAATGACATTACTACACCAACCTTTGAAATAAAGGAATTAGTTCTTACATCGGTACCAAACCCAACTTTTTCCATATAAGAATAATTGTCTCTCACAGCTGTCAAGCCTGCTAAATACCTAAAATCTAACAACAACATTAATTTTGAAACCAGAGGTAATTTGAAGTTAGCACCTGCTATAAGATTATATCGGGTACTTTTAAACAGCTCGGTGGAATTTTGATTACCACTTACAGTTGAAATAATAGCTTCACCCGGAAGAAGATCACCAGTTTTTTGATAGTTTTCGGTAACATTAAAAGCATAAGCATAACTCCCACCCATGTATAAGGATGGCCACCATGATTTCCTTAATTTAAAGGCATAATTGATTAAAAGGGGAATTTCGATACTATTAAGCTTATAGGAGCTATTTTTAACATTTTTAGACTCAAAACTTTCAGGCAAGCCCAAGCCTGTATCATCTTTAAAGCTAATTAAAGTACCGCCTTGTTGTAAATAATTGGCTTCAAGTTGCAATCCTAAGCCTTTATAAATATGATAATTTATGGAAGCTCCGCCAACATAGCCAGTATTTAACCCGGTTTGTGGTTGCCCAGTATTGAAATAGTTAAGACTTAGCCCGCCAGCCACACCCAATTCAATTTTGGGCTGGTATACAGTGCTAATAATAATTTCAGTAGCTTTCTGTGCAAATGCTGATGCTGTAATAAACCAAAATACAATGAATACAGATAAAATTGTGCAACGACTTTTGATAACTTCAGTAATGAAGCGAGTCACCCCGGAAATAGGATACATTATTTGTGATAAGGATTAGTATGCCGTAAATATAAATATTATTAGGAAGTGTAAATAAAAAATTTCAATTAACTGGCTTATTATGATTTTTGAGCAAAAAAACAATTTAGACTTGTTACAAACAAATCACATTAGTATATTGTCGTATTAAATTACCAACTAAAATAGCTTACTTTGTAAGTTAATTATCCGCACTAATATCCATGCAAGTACCGGCCGGCGATTTACTTCAAAAAATTGATTCACCTTCTGATTTAAAGAAGTTTAGTGAAGATGAATTAGAAACTATATCGCAGCAATTGCGCCAGTACATCATTGATGTGGTATCGGTGAACGGCGGGCATTTTGGCGCCAGTTTAGGCGTTGTGGAACTCACTGTTGCCCTGCATTATGTTTTAAATACACCTTACGATCAGTTAGTTTGGGACGTAGGCCACCAGGCTTACGGACATAAAATACTGACCGGCCGCCGCGATAACTTTCATACTAACCGCATGTACAAGGGTCTCAGCGGTTTCCCTAAGCGCTCGGAAAGTGAGTATGATACCTTTGGCGTAGGCCACTCTTCTACTTCTATTTCGGCAGCATTAGGTATGGCTGTTGCATCTCACTACAAAGGTGAAAAAGACCGTCAGCACGTTGCCGTAATTGGCGATGGCGCCATCGGCGGCGGTATGGCTTTTGAAGCGTTGAACCATGCCGGGATAGAAAACAGTAATTTACTGGTGATCCTTAACGACAATAACATGTCGATTGACCCTAATGTAGGTGCCTTGAAAGAATACTTCGCCGATATTACTACTTCAAAACCATACAACAGCTTTCGGGCTGATATTGGCTATATGCTCTCTAAGCTATCGGCCATTGGTCCTGATGCTTTGAAATATGCCAAGAAGATAGAAAAAAGCATTAAAGGTACTTTACTTAAACAAAGCAACTTTTTCGAGTCGTTAAAATTCAGATATTTCGGCCCTATTGATGGCCACGATGTAAAGCATTTGGCAAAGGTATTGCGCGATCTGCGTGATATACCCGGCCCTAAGGTTTTACATTGCGTTACTGTAAAAGGCAAAGGTTATGCTTTGGCCGAAAAGGATCAAACCAAATGGCATGCTCCTGGCTTGTTCGATAAAATAACCGGCGAAATTAAAAAGACTTATTACGATAAACCCCAACCGCCTAAATATCAGGATGTGTTTGGACATACCATCATTGAACTGGCCGAGCAAAATCCTAAAATTATGGGGATTACCCCGGCTATGCCATCGGGCTGTTCGTTAAACTTAATGATGAAGGCCATGCCCGAGCGTGCGTTTGACGTGGGTATTGCCGAGCAGCATGCGGTAACCTTTTCTGCCGGATTAGCCTCGCAGGGCTTGGTTCCATTTTGTAACATATATTCCAGCTTTATGCAACGGGCTTATGACCAGGTGATCCATGATGTAGCCCTGCAAAAGCTTAATGTTATATTTTGCCTGGACCGTGCAGGTTTTGCCGGCGTTGACGGACCTACGCACCATGGTGCTTATGATTTGGCGTACATGCGGTGCATCCCTAACCTGGTGGTATCGGCTCCTATGAATGAGGAAGAATTGCGTAACTTGATGTATACCGCACAGCTGGAGAATGCAGGTCCGTTTGTAATACGTTACCCACGAGGTAACGGTGTAATGGTAGACTGGCAACGCCCTATGAAAGCCATTACCGTTGGCAAAGGCCGTAAGATATGCGATGGTGAAGAACTGGCTATCCTCTCTATAGGTGCTATTGGCAACGAAGTGGTAAAAGCTACATCCGCATTAAATAACGAAGGTTTTTACCCTGCCCATTACGACCTGCGCTTTGTAAAACCATTGGACGAAGCTATGCTGCATGAAGTATTTACCAAGTACAGCAAAGTAATAACGGTAGAAGATGGCTGTGTTGACGGCGGTGCCGGAAGTGCGGTATTAGAATTTATGGCCGATAATAAATACAGTGCTGAAGTTATCCGTTTAGGTATACCCGATGCCGTAATTGAGCATGGTGAACAACCCGAACTATGGGCCGAATGTGGCTTTGATGCTGCCAGCATTGTACGCACCGTGAAGAACATGGGCGTAAAGCAGAATCAGCATATTATAGCTTCGTAAAGAGAATCAAGAATATAGACTAATAATGCCTGGCAATAGCCGGGCATTTTTGATTTTAAGATATGGCCTCTACCCTTACCACCGTTTGCCCAAACCTTAATAAATCGGGGTCTAAGCCTAACTCCTGCATGCGGTCGGTATCCATATCTATTACCACACCTTTTTCATAAGCGCCTTTGCCGCTAAATTCTATCTCTATCCCTTGGTCAAAAAAGGCCTGACGGAGATGGTCGCGCTGTGTGGTACCGGTTTGATCGATGTTGGCATCCAGGTCAGGTACAGGTACATATTTTTGCAGGCCTTGTACTACGCTGCTTACGGCAAGTGTGGAAATAGTGTTCACGCTGTTTTGCTCCATATTCAACTAAAAAACTTCATTAAATTTCAAAAAACTTCATTCTTATTCATTTAAAGGCCATTTCAAGGCTTAATTTAAAAGAAAACAATGCAAAATAGTGTGGATAAAGTGTTCACGGGTGAACGCTTTTTGAACGGTTTGTGAACACTTTCGTGAACGGTTTTTCTGGTGTCCCGTCCTGAAAAAAGTTTACACTATTTGCAAGTTAATACTAATTTGACTTTACACATTACTTTAGTACTGAAATAGCTTTACATTTCTTGAAAGCTATTCATCTTAAACAACAAATCAGC
>Ga0265780_10000221_pt1 | contig 91278 bp, 83 predicted proteins | sample P1T30metagenome_FD_192432 | JGI IMG/M metagenome (GOLD analysis project Ga0265780, IMG submission 192432) | Plant litter microbial communities from East Loma Ridge, Irvine, California - P1 T30 | ecosystem: Environmental > Terrestrial > Plant litter > Unclassified | place: USA: California...
AATAGCAATATTATCCAAAATAATGATTTGCTTAACGACCGAAACAATCAGTTATCAGAGTCAAATCGAATCAAAGAAGAATATATTGCACACTTTTTTGATATGTGTTCGACGTACATCAACAAGCTTGAAAATTATAGAAAATCGCTTAATAAAAAAGCTTCTGAAAAACAGTTGGAAGAATTGTTTAAAATGTTGAAATCAACGACTGTTGTCGATACAGAATTGGAAGAACTTTATAAAAATTTCGACTCTATTTTCCTTAATTTATATCCAACTTTCGTCAGAGATTTTAATTCTTTATTGATAAAAGATGAACAGGTAATTTTAAAGCAAGGCGAATTATTAAATACGGAACTTCGCATTTTTGCTTTGATAAGATTAGGAATTACTGACAGCGTAAAAATTGCAGCATTTCTTCGATATTCATTAAGTACAATTTACAATTACAGAACAAAAACCCGAAATAAGGCCGTTGTTTCAAGAGATGAATTTGAAGAAATGGTTTCAAAAATCGGAATAATTCCGGGAAAAACGCTTTAGTTTTATTTTAAAGCACTACTTTTTTTGTACTAAATATTTAGCTAACATATTGTAAATAAGTAGTTTGTTCTTTTCAGTCGCTACTTTTTTTGTGTTACAAGTTTTAAAACCACTATATCGTTATAGTTTTACAATTCGAATAACTACAAAATATCCAAAATTAAAATCCAAAAAATATGTTCAAAAATAGCATTCCAATTGCTGTCGCCGTACTTTCTTTTTCGTTTTCAGTGAACGCACAAAAGAAGGTTGCCGTTTATTTAGACAATACAAAACCTGTTAAAGAACGTGTGGAAGATGCGCTTTCTAAGATGACGCTTGAAGAAAAAATCGCGATGATTCACGCGCAGTCAAAATTTAGTTCGCCGGGCGTCCCAAGATTGGGAATTCCAGAAAACTGGATGACTGACGGACCACACGGAATTCGTCCAGAAACATTGTGGGATGAATGGGATCAAGCCAATTGGACAAACGATTCTTGCATTGCGTTTCCAGCATTGACGGCACTTTCTGCAACTTGGAACAAAGATATGAGCTTACTTTATGGGCAATCTATCGGTGAAGAAGCAAGATATAGAAATAAAAACGTGCTTTTGGGACCAGGAGTTAATATTTATCGTTCGCCATTAAACGGAAGAAATTTTGAATACATGGGCGAAGATCCGTTTTTGAGTTCAAAAATGGTGGTTCCTTACATTCAAGGTGTTCAATCAAACGGAGTTGCCGCGTGCGTGAAGCACTTTGCCTTGAATAACCAAGAAACAAACCGTCATACCGTGAATGTGGTTGTTGACGACCGCGCACTTTATGAAATTTATCTCCCGGCATTCAAAGCCGCAGTTCAAGAAGGAAAAACTTGGACAATCATGGGGGCTTATAATCGATATAAAGGCCAACAGGCTTGCCATAACGAATATTTGTTGAACAATATCTTAAAAGGCGAATGGGCTTTTGAAGGAACTGTAATTGCTGATTGGGGAGGCGTAAACAATACAAAAGAAGCGATTTTCAACGGAATGGATTTGGAGTTTGGAACTTGGACTGACGGACTTTCAAAAGGTTCTAAAAATGCTTACGACAGCTATTTCTTGGCACAGCCTTATTTGAATTTAATCAAATCTGGAGAAGTAGGAACAAAAGAATTAGACGATAAAGTGCGTCGTGTTTTGCGACTTTCTTTCTTGACAACGATGGCAAAAGACAGGCCGGCTGGTTCATTTGGAACAGAAGAGCACGCTTTGGCCGGAAGAAAAATTGCTGAAGAAGGAATTGTTTTATTGCAAAACAACAATAATATTCTTCCGATTAATCTGAGCAAAACGAAGAAAATTGCTGTTATCGGAGAAAACGCAATTAAAATGATGACTGTTGGTGGCGGAAGTTCTTCGCTTAAAGCAAAATATGAAATTTCTCCGCTTGACGGATTAAAAAATAGAATTGGAAAAGATGCAGAAGTGGTTTATGCGAGAGGTTATGTTGGAGACGCTTCAACGGATTACAACGGCGTAAATTCTGGACAAAATTTAGCAGAAAAACGTTCGGCTGAAGAATTAAGAGCAGAAGCTTTAAAAGTAGCAAAAGACGCTGATATCGTAATTTTTGTGGGAGGTTTGAACAAAAGCGATTACCAAGATAGCGAAGGTCACGACAGAAAATCATTGGGACTTCCTTATAACCAAGACCAATTAATTACAGATTTAGTTAAGGTGAATAAGAATTTGGTTTTCGTAAATATTTCAGGAAATGCGGTGGCGATGCCGTGGGTAAAACAAGTTCCGGGAATTATTCAAGGTTGGTTTTTAGGTACCGAAGGTGGAAATGCGTTAGCCTCTGTTTTGGTTGGAGACGTGAATCCTTCAGGGAAGTTGACATTTACATTTCCTGCGAAATTGGAAGATAATGGAGCGCATGCCATCGGAGAGTTTCCGGGAAGCAAAGATGTAAATTATTCAGAAGGTATTTTTGTGGGTTACAGATGGGCTGAAATGAAAAAAATCACGCCATTGTTTCCTTTTGGCCACGGATTGAGCTACACAACTTTTGAATACGGAAAAGTGATTTCTGATAAAAAAGAAATGGCTTCGTCAGATAAAATTACTTTCTCGGTAAAAGTGAAAAACTCTGGAAAACGTGATGGTTCAGAAGTGGTACAATTATATATTTCTGATTTAAAATCTTCGTTGCCAAGGCCAATTAAAGAGCTAAAAGGTTTTGAAAAAGTAGCTTTAAAAGCAGGAGAAGAGAAAACAGTAACGTTCACAATCGACAAAAAAGATTTAAGCTTTTTTGACGATAAAAAACACGACTGGGTTGCTGAACCGGGAGATTTTGAGGCAATCGTTGGCGCTTCTTCAGCAAATATCAAAAGCAAAGTAAAGTTTGCACTAAAATAATTGTTCTGGTTATAATTGAAAAGATCCCAACTCAAAAGGTTGGGATTTTTTTATGCTTTAAAACTTTTAAAATCTGAATTATTTGCAAATAAAAAAACCGCAAACTATTGAAAAACAATATTTTGCGGTTTAAGTTGTGACCTCGACTGGATTCAAACCAGTAACCTCTTGAGCCGTAATCAAGTGCGCTATTCAGTTGCGCCACGAGGCCGTGCATTTGGTTATGTATTCGTAAATATCATAACGTGATTGCGGGTGCAAATATAAGGATAAATGTGTAATTTGCAAGCCTAAATTAGATAAAATTTGAAAAATAATGGGAATAGAGAACTACATCCGTGATATTCAGGATTTTCCAAAGCCGGGAATCGGTTTTAAAGATATAACGCCACTTTTGGCAGACCCAAAAGCGACGGAAGAATGCCTCGAATTATTGCTAAAAGGTTTAGAAGGTAAGAAAATCGACAAAGTCGTGGGAGTGGAAAGCAGAGGTTTCTTTTTCGGAACATTGCTTGCGCAGAAATTAAATGCAGGTTTTGTGCCGGTAAGGAAACCAAAAAAACTTCCGTTTACTACTTTATCTGCAACTTATGATTTAGAATATGGTGCAGATACTTTAGAAATCCACACAGACGCGATTCAAAAAGGAGATCAGGTTTTGATCCACGATGATGTGTTAGCAACTGGAGGAACCGCAAAAGCAGTTTGTGAATTGGTAGAAAAATTAGGTGGAGAAATCGTGCAGTGCAATTTTATAATGGAACTCACTTTCTTGCATGGGAAAGAAAAGATCGGCGAATATCAACTGTATTCTCCGCTAAAATATTAGTCTAAAGCTCTTGTGGTCACAAAATATTTCCAGGCAATAATTGCTTTTTGAAACTTTGTGGCTTTGGCTAAATCAAGCTGTTCTTTGGTGTAATTTGGCAAAAGCCATTTATTTAGTTTTGCTAATAATTTGAACATAATCGCTGGTTTTATTTTAAAGATACAAAAAAAGGCTGTCATTTTAGACAGCCTTTTTAATTTTATAAAGATATTAATTGAGTCCTTGCGCTTGCATTTTTTCTTGATAAGCTTCCATTTCAGCTTCAAATTTTTCCATTTTTTTCTCAAATTCTGCCATTTGCTTTTCAAATTCTGGAGAAAACGCTTTTTCCATTCGCTCTCCATATTTTTCCATTTCTTTCTCAAATTTGGCAAATTCACCTTCTTTAGATTTCATTTGAATTTCAAATTGTTTCATTTGTTCCTCAAATTTTTTCCAATCTTTATTGTTTTCGTCATAAGCTACGCTTGGCGCGATTGGAGGCGGAGGCATAACTGGCGCAGCAGGAACCGGGATGTTTCCAATATTTGGCATCGCCGGCATTTGTGGCATAGTTGGTGGCACCGGAGGAATTGGCATTTCTGCTTGAGACAGTTGCGTTTTAAAAGTTACTGTACTCGCATTTCGTGGATTTTCATAGACCGATGAACCCACGCTTGAAATCGAAATTGAATTTGAGCTTGCGCTAATTTTAAAAGGCGTGATGGGACTGCCACTTTTTTGATAATTTTCAGAAGAGTTTCCTTTTTTATCTTCATAAACGGTTTTAATCGCGACAATTTCGTTTTTTGAATTTCTCTTTACTTTCGAAAATTTCAACGTAACTCCTTCTTTTTTAAGTTCTTCTGCTTTTTGTTTTAAATCTGCATCGGTTGAATTTTTGTCGATAACAATTTCGGTATCAAAATTGTTTTTTTGATCGGTGCGTGGTTTTTCTTGCGCCACAGTTTCCACTTGAAATTGCAACATAAAAATGGTTAGCAACGGCAAAATTGCCAAATACTTCAATGAATTTCTCTTTTTTGATTGATTTTTGTTTAACATAACGATTCGTTTTTTGATTAATGATTGAAAAAAATGATTAGTGATTGGAATGCATTGATGAGGCGCACTTACTTTTAATAATGTTTTTTGATAAATTATTCGGTCTGGAACTGCTTTTAGCGCCTGAGAATCTGCAATAAATTCTAAATTTTGGGCGATTGCTTTTTTATGAAACCAAGCAAAAGGATTAAACCAAAATACGATGCAAAACAATTGGCTTAAAATCATATCAGCCGAATGATACTGTGAGCTGTGAACTTTTTCATGTTCCAAAATGTTTTCTAATTCCACTTGTTTAAATTGACTCGAATTAAAAACAATGTAATTAAAAAAAGAAAAAGGCAATTGTATTTTAGTGGTATCCAAAAGTTTAAATCGTTCAAATTCCTGAATTTTTTGATTCTTTAAAATTTTTGATAATGCAATTAAGTCTTTCAAAAACTTCGACAAAAAGAAGAACATTCCGATTGTATAAATTCCGACGAGCACATAAAACCAATTGATTTCAAACGCAGGTTCAGCAGACGAAATAATCGGTTGGTACACCATATTATTTTGCTTTGGAACAAATTGGCTAACAACCGGTTCTACCAAAATCACTTTTTTAAATAAAATAAAAGGCAAAACAATTGAAGTCAAAATTCCAGATAAAAGATACCATCTGTTGGCGTTGAAAAACGTTTCTTTTCGCAATAAAAAGAAGTATGCCAAAAAGAAAATGGTCAGCAAAACGGATACTTTTCCTAAATATAGTGCAAAATTTTCCATATTATTTCTTGTTTTCGATCATGTCTAAAATCTCACGTAATTCATCGGCAGAAATTTTTTCTTCTTCAGCAAAAAAGGATACTAAATTTTTATAAGAACTGTCAAAATAATTATTGATGGCCGTGGTCATAAAACGTTTTCTATAATCTTCGATCGCCACAATTGGGTAATATTGATGCGAATTTCCAAACGCATTGTGCGCCACAAAACCTTTCTCTTCAAGTATGCGAACGATGGTGGAAAGTGTGTTATAATGCGGTTGATATTCCTTAATTTCGGCCATAATTTCTTTTACGAACGCTTTTTCAAGCTTCCATAAAATCTGCATAATCTCTTCTTCCTTATTAGTTAACTTTTGCATTTTTGTATTTTGATTTTAATAGAAAAACTTCAGAATAAATAAATGACATCCAAAGTTTTTCTATAGAACTAACTTTAACAATACAAACGTACAACTATATTTTTAGTTTACAAACTATTTTTATAGTTTTTAAACTAAATTTTTAGTTATATAATCTATTAGGCTGATTTCTAGTTAGATGTGTAGTTATATCTAATTAGCATTCGATTCAAATAAATAAAACTAAAGCAAGCGACCAATCCCATAATTCCCATAACTAGCCAATTGGTTTGATAGCCAAAACGTTCAATAATTTCCATTCCAAGTTTGGCGCTGGTGATATGAGCAAGACTAAAACTCATCGTGTAAAGCGCCATATATCGACCTTCGTGACCTTTTGGAGCACGGCTCATCGCAAAAGTATTTGAAAACGGAAAGTTCAGCATTTCCCCAAAGGTGATCAGAAGCATTCCTATAATTAAAATTCCGGACCAAACATTTATCAGCAAACTAAAATAGCTTAAGCTTAAAAGAAATGTTCCCCAAAGTATGATTTTCAATTTGTTCACGCTTTTTCGTTCAAAATAATTTACCATCGGCATTTCCAGAAAGAAAATAATCAGTCCGTTCATCGACATCAATAATCCGGTTTGAAATTCTGTCAGATGATACCATTCAGATTGATACAAAGGCAAAGTCGTAAATAATTGGAAGAAAACCATCGCTGTCAAATAACTTCCCAAAAGAAAAACCCAAAACGGAGTGTCTTTAAAAACCGATTTTACAACAGCTTCTTCAAAATTTTGATGATCTTCATAAGGTGATTTTTTCTTTTCCTTGACCAATAATCCGAAGATTAAAATAGCTGTGACACACGATAAACCGTCAATCCAGAACAATCCTTTGTATCCAATTCCCATAATAATCAAGCCTCCCAAAGCCGGTCCCGCTGCAAAACCAAGATTCACCGCCAAACGAACCAATGTAAAAGCACGTGTTCTGTTTTCGGGTTTTGCGTACGCGCCAAGCGAAACATACATCGCCGGCCGAAACATATCTGCGATGATCATCACGACAAACATCCCCAAACATAATCCGATAAATGATGTGATAAACTGAATGCAAAAAATTAAAACGCCACTGGTAAACAAGCTGAAAATCATTATCTTATAAAATCCGATTTTATCAGAAAGTTTTCCGCCAAGCCAAGATCCGATCATGGAACCAAATCCGAAACAAACCATCACCCAACCAACTTCGCCATAAGAAAAATGCAAATCTTCTTTCAAATATTTAGAAAGAAATGGCAAAACCATCGTTCCGGCGCGGTTAATAAAGGTGATCAGCGTCAAAATCCAGATTTCTTTTGTGAAACCTCTGAACGAATCGATATAACGTTTGAAAGCTTTTTGAAGCATTGATTTGTGAATTTTGAAACAAAGTTACAAAGATTGTAAGGCTTTTTTGATAAAGGAAAACGGATAATTTTGCTTATTTTTGCATAAATTAAAAACGATGAAGACGCTTCTAAATATCTTGTTTTTGCTCACATTTTCAATTTCTTTTGGACAAAATAGTTTCGTAAAAGATTCTGTAATCGCGTTTCAAAAGCAAATCAATTCAGAATATGCTAACGCGAAAGAAAGTCCGCTTTTAGAAAAAGACCTAAAGAAATTCAAGTCGCTAGATTTTTATCCAGCAAATGAAAAGTTTTTTGTTTTGGCAAAATTCGTGAGAACGCCTGACGAAAAACCTTTTGAAATGCCCACAACGACAACTCGAAAACCAGTTTACGTTAAATATGGAGAAGCACATTTTTCAATCGACGGAAAATCTTTCAAATTAAATATTTACCAAAGCCAGGATTTGAAGAAAATCGAAAAATATAAAAACAGCTTGTTTTTACCGTTTACCGATTTGACTTCGGGCGTTGAAAGTTATGGTGGTGGCAGATATGTCGATTTAGAAATTCCTGAAGGCGAGTTGATTCCGATTGATTTTAATACCGCTTATAATCCTTATTGTGCTTACAATCATAAATATTCGTGCCCAATTCCGCCACAAGAAAATGATTTGGCAATTGAAATAAAAGCGGGCGTAAAGAAATTCAAAAAATAAATTTTGTATTACAATCTTCACACACATAAAGCCACGAATGAACCCGATATTTTTGAATTGGTCAATCAATATCCGCAAGAATTTGATGCTTCGATTCCAAATTATTCTATCGGAATTCATCCTTGGTATATCGTGGAAAATCGTGTGGAAGAAGATTTTAAAATAATTGAAGAAAAGCTTTCTGACGAAAATTGTTTGGCTATCGGAGAGTGTGGCTTGGACAAAAGAATTGAAATTCCGTTTGATTTACAGGAAGCAGTTTTCAAAAAACATTTGGCTTTGGCCGAGAAATTTAAAAAGCCAGTAGTAATTCACTGCGTTGCTTCGTTCCAAGAATTAATCAAGATAAAAACCGATTTAAAAATTTCAGTTCCAATGATTATCCACGGATTTTCAAAGAAACAAGAACTGGCAAAACAGCTTTTAGACAACGGATTTTATCTTTCTTTCGGAAAATATTTGCTTAGAAATCCCGAATTAAAGTCAGTTTTTCAAAGTATTCCAAACGACAGATTTTTGTTGGAAACAGATACCGTTGAGGAAAAAATCCAAGAAGTTTATGAAGTCGCTTCGAGGTATAAAAACTTAGAAATAAAAGATTTAAAAGATATTGTTGAAACTAATTTCAGAAGCATTTTTTCTGAAAAATAAATTGTAAGATTATGGCAGAATGGACTGAAAGAGCCGAATTGTTGTTTAAAAATGAAGGCTTGGAAAAATTAAAAAACGCAAATATTTTGATTGTTGGAGTAGGTGGTGTTGGTTCGTTTGCAGCGGAGTTTATCGCAAGAGCCGGAGTTGGAAAAATGACAATTGTTGATGGCGATGTTGTTGATATTACGAACATTAACCGACAATTACCAGCATTGCATTCAACTGTTGGAGAGCCAAAAATTGACGTTGTCGGAAATCGTTTGATGGACATAAATCCAGAGTTGCAATTGACAAAAATCAAAGAATTTCTTTCGCCAGAAAGAGCATTTGAAATTGTTTCTGACGAATTTGATTTTGTGATGGATTGCATCGATAGTGTAACTCCAAAATTGAATTTGATTATCGCCGCAAAGCGTAAAAAAGTAAAAATTATCAGCAGTATGGGCGCTGGCGGAAAAATGGAAGCTTCAAAAGTAAAAGTGGCCGATATCAGCAAAACCCAAAATTGTTTCTTAGCGAAAGCCATCAAAAAACGCTTGAAAGAAGTGAAAATTGACAAAGGCGTGAAAGTTGTTTTTTCTTCAGAAATTCAAGACGAATCGAGTTTAAAAACAACCGACGGAAAGAATTACAAGAAATCATTTTATGGAACAAACAGCTATATGCCGGGACTTTTTGGACTTTATGCTGCGGAAACGGTGATTAGACATATACTTAAAAAAGAAGAAGAAAATGATTAAAACAGTAATTTTTGATATGGACGGCGTGATCGTTGACACAGAACCAGTTCACAGATACGCTTATTTTCACCATTTTGATGAATTGAATATTCCGGTAACAGACGAAATGTTTGCTACTTTCACAGGAAACTCGACTCGAAATGTGTTTCAAAAACTAAAAGATATTTTCAATTTAGAACACGAAGTAGAGAATTTAATTCAAAGGAAAAGAAATATTTTCAACGATGCATTTGATACCAAAGAAGATTTGCATTTGCTTGACGGAGTTGAAAATTTGATTAAAGACTTATACCAAAACGGAATCCAATTGATTGTGGCTTCGTCTGCTTCAAAAGTCACGATTGATCGTGTTTTCAAGCGTTTTCACTTGCACCAATATTTTTCGGATATCGTCAGCGGAGAAGATTTTCCAAAATCAAAACCACATCCTGCGATTTTTGAACATGCGGCTTCGTTGTCGATGGCTCCAAAGAATGAGTGTATAGTGATTGAAGATTCTTCCAACGGAATTCAAGCTGCAGTTTCGGCGGATATTTTCTGCGTAGGTTACAACAGCGAGCATTCAAAATTGCAAGATTTGTCAAAAGCCGATTTGATTATCAATCATTTCAACGAATTATCAGCCGAAAAAATTAAGAATTTAAAGTAAAATTTCCCCATGGTTAAGACCGTAATTTTTGATATGGATGGAGTGCTGGTCAACAGTGAGCCATTGCATCACGAAGTCAGTTTGGTACATTATAAAGATTTAAATATTGAAGTAACAGACGATATATTTGCCACATTTACAGGTAATTCCAATAAAATGATTTACCAAAAATTGAAGGACAGATTTGAATTACAACAAGAAATTGAAGATTTGATTTTAGCAAAAAATAATCTTTTTATAGATGCTTTCGACAAAAAAGAAGACCTTGAATTGATGCCGGGAGTAAGAGATTTGATCATTGATTTGCACAAAAACGGAGTACAATTGATAGTGGCTTCATCTTCAGAAATGGAAATTATCGACAAGGTTTTCGAACGTTTTGATTTGAACCAATATTTTACGCATAAAGTAAGCGGTAATGATTTTCCAGAATCAAAACCAAATCCAGCAATTTTTATCAAAGCCGCTTCGTATTCAATAGCTCCAATCGAAGAATGTGTCATCATTGAGGACAGCACCAACGGAATCAAAGCTGCAAAAGCGGCTGGAATTTTTTGTATTGCTTATAAAAGTGAAGGCGTTGATTCTCAAGATCAATCGTTGGCGGATGTAATTATTTATGATTATAAGGATTTGAATTTTGAGAAGATAAAAAATATAAATTTATAAAGTTTTTTAGCCACGAATTCACGAATTGTTTTTTAAAATTCTTGGATTCGTGGCTAATTTCACGCCACCGCTTCCTTATAAACTTTCAAACATCTTTCCCTGGCTTCTTTGTGATCTACGATTGGTTTGTAATCAATTTCTTGAAATTCAGGAACCCATTTTTTGATGTATTTAAAATCTTTGTCGAACTTTTTCACTTGCTCACTCGGATTAAAAATTCTGAAATACGGCGCCGCGTCAACACCACTTCCTGCTGCCCATTGCCAGTTTCCAATGTTGCTGGATTGTTCATAATCCAAGAGTTTTTCTGCAAAATAAGCTTCGCCCCAGCGCCAATCTATTAACAAATGTTTGCACAAAAAGCTCGCAACCACCATTCTCACGCGATTGTGCATATTTCCGGTTTCGTTTAATTGACGCATTCCGGCATCAACGATTGGATATCCGGTTCTTCCTTCGCACCAACTTTTAAATTCCTTTTCATTGTTGCGCCATTTAATATTGTCATATTTTGGACGGAAACTTTCGGTCACCGTTTTTGGAAAATGCCATAATATCTGCATAAAAAATTCTCTCCAAATTAATTCATTTAAGAAAGTTTCCTGCTTAAATTCTGAAGCTTTTTTAGCAATTTGACGAATACTCACAGAGCCAAAACGCAAATGCGGACTTATATGTGAAGTTCCGTCAACGCTCGGAAAATCTCTAGTTTCCTTATAGTTTTCAATGATTTTTTTGGAAACATCAAAATCGTCTACCTTGATTTTTGATTTTTTAAAGCCAATATCTTCTAAACTTAAAAAAGGATAATTGTGGTTCGTTATTTGGTCTAATTTATTTTCAGAATGTTGTTGTCTTACGCTTTCTTCTGAAAATTTCTCTTTCCATTTTTTTGAAAAAGGAGTGTAAACCACATACGGTTTTCCATCATCTTTTACGATTTCATCTCTTTCAAAAATCACTTGGTCTTTAAAAGTTTGGAATGAAATATCATTTGATTTCAGGAGTTTCTCAATTTCTAAATCACGTTTTTTGGCATACGGTTCATAATCGTGATTGGTGAAAACGGCTTTGATTTTTTGTTCTTTAATAAGTTTTTTAAAGACTTTTTCGGGTTCATCGTGGAAAACGGCGAGTGATTTTTTCTCTAATTTTAATCGTTTTTGAATTTTTTCTAATAGTTCAAAAATAAAACTCAAACGCGCGTCATCCTTCGGAAGTTCGGCCAAAATATTTGGATCAAGAATAAATATAGGAAGTGTTTCGCCATCAGAAAGCGCTTCAAAAAGTCCGCGATTGTCTTCCAATCTCAAATCTCTTCTAAACCAAAATATATTCATTCTTAATTTGTATTTAATGTAGAAATTCCACCATCAACGTTCAAAACTTGCCCAGTGATCCACGACGATTCATCATTCAAAAGAAAATTAACCATTGAAGAAATATCTTCGGGTTGCCCAATTCTTTTTAGCGGATGTCTTTCTGCAGATTTTTCTTTTTTCAAATCAGAATTTATAAGTTTTTCAGAAAGTGGCGTTTCTGTCAGGGAAGGAGCAATGACATTCACTCTAATTTTTGGAGCGTATTCTGCAGCAAAAGTTTTTGCGAAACCTTCAATCGCACCTTTTGAAGCGGCAATACTTGTGTGAAATGGCATACCGTTCTTCGCTGCGACAGAACTAAATAAAACGATGCTGGCTTGGTTTGATGCTAGTAACTTTGGGAGAATTTGTTGTACTATTTTTATCATTCCTAAAAAATTTATCTCGAAATCATCTTGGAAATTTTCAACTTTCAAAGACCGAAATGGTTTCAAATTTATAGTTCCCGGACAATATACAAAACCGTCAATCACATCGGGAAGTACCGAAATGTCTAACGTTTCTCCTTTTATATCAAATGGAATATGGGTGACTTCTAAATCTGATAAATTTTGTTTTGTTCGAGAAGCTACAAAGACGTTATTATCAAGTTGTAATTTTTTTATTGACGCAAAGCCAATTCCCGTCGAACCTCCGATGAATAGTATATTTTTCATTTGATTTTATTTAAATTCTCCGAATAGTTCAACCAATTTCTTTTGTCTGAAAGCAAATATTTCGTCTAACTTTGGCTTGACCAAAAAAGGATGCGCGATTTGTCCTAAAATTCCCATCGGCACTTTATAATGTACAATATCTTCCATCTCCACACCACCCGGGATTTCCTTTAAAAAATGCTTGTGATGCCAAAAAGCATAAGGACCAAAACGCTGTTCGTCCACAAAGAATTCTTGGTCCTGAACATGCGTAATTTCAGTTACCCATTGCAATTTTATTCCGAATAGTGGCGTGATGTAATAATGAATAATCTGCCCGGCAAACATTTCTTTCTCATCGCCAGAAATGGTTTTGAAACCCATGGATTTTGGAGTGATTACTTCTAGATTTTTTGGATTTGCTATAAACTTCCAAGCTTCTTCTAACGAAATTGGAAGGTTTTGTTTTGTGTGTATTGAATATAATTTCATAGAAGTAAAAATACAAAATTGTTTAATGTAATTGGTATTAAGTTAAACAAATATTATTTTATAGTAAGTTTTATTTAACTAAAAACTCGTTTGAAATTATTAAATTCGCAGTCAATTAAACAAATAATATTCAATTTATGAAAAAGATAATTATTGCAACAGGTTTGCTTTTGTTGACTTTAAGCGCTCAATCTCAGGTAAAAACGCCACAAGCGAGTCCGAAAGCTGATGTGCATCAAGTAGTTGGCTTAACAGATGTTCACGTTGATTATTCTCGTCCAAGTGCAAAAGGAAGAGCAGTTTTTGGCGATTTGGTTCCTTTTGGGAAACTATGGAGAACCGGTGCTAACGGAAATACTGTGGTAACTTTTAGCGAAGATGTGAAAATCGGGGGAAAAGATTTGCCTAAAGGAAGCTATGGTTTATACTCAATTCCAAGAGCGGATTCTTGGGATGTGATTTTCTACAAAGACACGAATGCATGGGGATTGCCAGAAGATTGGAGCGAAAGTAAAATCGTTTTGAAGACATCTGCAAAGCCTGAAAACTTGAACAGAAATGTGGAAACGTTGTCAATTGCGGTAAATAATATCACGAATGATTCTGGTAATTTGGAGATTTCTTGGGAGAAAACTTTGGTTGCTGTGAAGTTTGAAGTTCCTACGCAAAAGACAGCTTCTGAAAGCATTGAAGCGACTTTGGCCGGGCCATCTTTGAATGATTATTTTGCTTCGGCTCAATATTATTACCAATCAAATGGCGATTTAAACAAAGCATTGGTTTGGATTAATAAAGCAATCGAAAAGTCAAAAGGTGAGGCTCCGTTTTATATTTTGAGACAAAAATCTTTGATTCAATATAAATTAGGAGATAAAAAAGGTGCAATCGAAACTGCAAAATTATCATTGGCCGGTTCAGAAAAAGCGAACAATGCTGATTATGTGAAAATGAACAAAGACAGCATCAACGAGTGGAGCAAAAAATAAGCTTCGAATAAATTTTTTAAAAGCTGATTGCAGATTTGTAATCAGCTTTTTTTATGCCTTATTTTCTCTATAATTATTGAAATATTGAATCGTTACACCAACGATAATCGTGATAACAACGCCAATGAAATTCAGCCATAAGTAACTCAACTGCTCTTTTCCGGAAGGATAAATGTAAATGGCGAAATAATAAATCAAGAAAATTGCTAATTGACTGAAAACCGCTGCCCAGAAAATTGCTTGCGCTTTTACATATTTTACATAAAAAGCAACCAAGAATATTCCCAGAATTGTTCCGTAAAATATGGAACCAATGATGTTTACAAACTGAATTAAGTTTTCAAATAAGGTTCCGAAACAAGCAAACAAAATCGCGATAAGTCCCCAAAGCAATGTGAATCTTTTTGACGCTTTTACATAATGTGCGTCTGATTTTTCTTCCTTTATATTTCGTTTATAAATGTCAATAACTGTCGTAGAAGCCAGCGAATTAATTCCTGCAGCTGTCGATGACATTGCTGCACAGATAATTACGGCTAGCAATAATCCGATGAAACCTTTTGGTAAATAATTGATAATGAAGTGAATAAAAACATAATCACTATCTGTTGTTTTATTTTTTTGATTTGCTTTACTGATTAAAACTTTAGCATTTTCACGAAGCGTTTTTTCTTTTTCTCCTAAAGATATTATTCTGTTTTTCAGAACTTTATTGTCGGTTTCAATGTTTAATTGGTTGACATAAGCCAGCGTAACTTGTTTTTTTTCTGAAGCAACTTCCACCAATTGTCCTTCCAAATTTTTATAATCTTTGGCATAAATTGATTTCTCGATACTCGCTTTTGAATTCGGATTAAAGTTGATTGGAACGGCTTGAAATTGGAAGAAAACATACACCATAATTCCGACCAAAAGTATAAAAAACTGCATCGGAACTTTTAGCAACGCATTGAAAACCAATCCCATTTGGCTTTCTCTTACCGATTTTCCAGATAAATAGCGTTGTGCTTGTGATTGGTCAGTTCCAAAATAGGAGAGGGCCAAAAACAAACCTCCGGTCAAACCTGTCCAAACTGTATATCTTTTTTCTTTGTCAAAAGAGAAATCCAGAATATTCATTTTATCGTTTACGCCCGCAATTTGCAACGCATTATTAAATGTAACTTCTTCAGGAAGAAGGCTTAGGATAATGAAAAATGCAATAAACATTCCCGACATAATGATGAACATTTGCTGTTTTTGCGTCACGTTTACAGCGCGAGTTCCGCCAGTCATTGTGTAAATAATAATCAAAATTCCGATGACAATATTCATCAAATTTAAATTCCAACCTAAGATTGATGACAAGACAATTGCCGGCGCATAAATCGTGATTCCGGTTGAAAAACCTCTTTGAATCAAGAATAAAATGGCGGCAAGCGAACGTGTTTTTAAGTCAAAACGTTGCTCTAAAAATTCATAAACTGTATAAACTTTCAGTCGGTGATAAATGGGAATAAACGTGATGCAAATAATAATCATCGCTAACGGAAGTCCGAAATAAAACTGCACAAAACCCATTCCGTCGTTGAAAGCCTGACCTGGAGTTGATAGAAAAGTAATCGCGCTGGCTTGGGTTGCCATAACAGAAATTCCCACGGTGTACCACGGAGTTTCGTTATTTCCCAAGATGTAGTCTTGCACGTTTTTACTGCCTTTGGTTCGCCAAGCGCCATAAAAAACGATGAATAAAAGCGTGATGATTAAAACAACCCAGTCAATTGTCTGCATTTATGAAAAATATTGCATTATAAAATAAAAAATGAGAATATACAGGGCATTCATTACAATCACCAAGGTGTAATTTCTTTTCCAGTTTCTGATTTTATCGTCTTTCATTGTTTATCGTTTTTCCTTTTTTCCGATGGAAATCAGGTTGGTAAAAAGCTTAAAAGCTCCGGGAACGCCCGCTGGCAATTCTCTGAAAAAACTTAATCCCGTGTAAATATAATATCCTTTTCCGTAATTTGCCACTAAAAGGCTACCTTGTTTTTCAGATTCGCCCAAATCTTTCATTCCTAAAATTGGCGTGAATTCCTTCGCCCATTTATCAGGAAAGTACAAACCGCGCTCTTGAACCCAACCTTGAAAATCGGCATCTGTAATTTTATTAGGATGATTTAAAACCGAATGTGTTGCGTCTAAAAACGAAACTTTAGCATTTTCATCGGTAACTCTGTCGTCAGAAAAACGCAATTCATAAGGCGAAACATCAGGGAAATTAAAACCACGACGACCAACGGTGTTATATTGAACAATCAAATTTCCGCCGTTTTTTACATATTCCAATAAATATCTTTGCTTAAATTGAAGTTCTGGAATTACGTTGTAAGCTCTGATTCCCATAACGATAGCGTCATATTCTTGCAACGAATTTTCTGTGATTTCAGAAGGTTTTATAATTCGAACATCATAACCAATTTGCTTCAAACTCTTCGGGATTTCATCGCCAGCACCTTCAATATAGCCAATAACTTCTCCAGCTTTTTTGATATTTAATCGAACAACAGAAGCTTCCGACGGCATTAAAACCGATTGCTTTGGAATGTGGTCGTATTGAATTGTTGTTAATTCTGAATTGTATTTTTTTCCTTCGGAAGTAATAATTGGCGAAATCATCCCTTTGCTTTCAAAAGAAGGTGGCGTGACTGTAAACGAAACGATTTTTTCATCGTTTTTCATAGCGATTTCAAAGTCGATTTCTGACGGAGAAACGGTCCAATCTTTTGGAACATTCAAGCTGATTTTTCCCAGAAGAGTTGATTTTCCAGCTTTAATTTTTACCGAAATCTGTTTTGGATTGGCATCTGAAAAAATAGTAACGTCGTCCAAAACCGTTGCCGTTGCTTCCGGAAGCACTTCAAAAGGCAGATAAATTTCGCCTTTTTCGGGGTCGGAATATTTGTAAACAATATCTTTTTTGATTGTAAATGGCTGACCGCAAATTTTCAAATTCCATTGTAATTTTAATTTTTCGCTGTCGGGTTTGCCAATCATTTCGCGGTCTTTCACAGAATACATTCCCAAAGTTCCTTTCTCGTTCAACCAATAAGGCGAAGTATAAGGCGCATTTTTTGCCACTTTTAAAATTTTGTCAATTCGGAGTGGATTATTTTTTTCTAATTTTCTTCCAGAGATAGAATTGTTTTCAGGATTGTTTAAAAAATCAATCGAAAGTAATTCAACATCTTGATTGCTACGGTTTAAAGCTTCTAACTTTAAAGTAAATTCTCCATCCGGATTTGTGCTTTGTTCCGAAGAAATTCCTTCTAAAAATAATCCAGCAGATGCCAAAATAATAGATTCTAATTCCTGCTTTTTAATCGAAGCCCAATGTTTATCTTCTAAATTATTGATTAAATTATACGCTTCCACCAACTTTGGAAGATGTACCGACGGGTCTTTGAAGTTAAAATTAGCCTCAATTTCGTTCAAGATTTTTCCAATCGCTTCACCGTCTTTTACACGAGTCCAAGTCGTGTTGATTCCGTCAAAAAGATTGGTTTTATCCTTTGGAAAATCGCCTTTCAAAAATTCAAGATATTCCATTTCATCGCCACGAGTTCCTGAAGTTCCAAAACCTTGACATTTGTGCTGGCTTCTGGAAAGTGCTGCAATTTCGCCGTTGCTTTTTCCTTTTAGACCAAAATAAACGCCGGCATTTATAGAAATCATTTTGCTTTTATCGGCTTTTTCAAATTTATCTTCGGTTCCATAAAACCACCACGATGTGTTGAAAAAGATGCGTTTTGGTTGCCAAGTTTCATACGAAGAAAGCTGGTCTGGATAACTTTTTTTATTGTTTGCTAAATCAAAAGCTTCCAAGCTCAACATTGCTGAAGCCGTGTGATGACCGTGCGTACTTCCTGGGGTTCTGTGGTCAAAACGATTGATAATTACATCTGGTTTGAATTTTCTAATGGCTAAAACAACGTCACTTAACACCTGATTTTTGTCCCAAATTGAAAATGTTTCGGTTGGCTCTTTCGAAAACCCGAAGTCATTTGCCCGAGAAAATATTTGCTCTCCGCCATCGATTCTTCTTGCGGCCAAAAGTTCTTGCGTTCTTAAAACGCCTAACATTTCGCGAAGTTCAGCTCCAATTAAATTTTGTCCACCATCGCCTCTGGTTAAAGAAAGATAAGCAGTTCTGGCTTTCACTTCGTTTGAAAAATAAGAAATCAATTTGGTGTTTTCATCATCAGGATGTGCGGCAACATACAAGACAGAACCCAAGAAATTTAGTTTTTGGATTTGTTCGTAAATCTCGCCAGAATTTGGTTTTTGTGGCTGTTGCGCATTCAGAATTTGGAACGAAAATAGAAGAAAGAGTAAGGTTTGAAAAGCAGTTTTCTGCATCATTTTAATATTATAGAACATAGCTTCAAATATAATAATTAATTATTCTGAAAGTCTTGTGGCGAATTACTTTAACAAAAAAGAGAGCCGATTTGGCTCTCTAAAATTTAGTGGCGATCGTGACCGCGTCCTCTATGATGTTTTTTTCCTTTGTGTTTGTAATGTTTTTTATCATAATGGTGATGATGCGTTTCTCTCACAACAACGGTTTGTGGGCGATAGCCATGATAATATTTTACTCGGTGCGTTTTAAAATGAGTGTAAGGTCGATTCCCTCGATAATCGGATAAGACAACTTTTGGGCCAGTATATAAATTGTAGTTTCTGTAACGATGAGGCAGCGTTCGGGCAGAAATCCAAGTTCCGTTATTTGCATAAATGAAATTGGCTTGTCTGACGTCATAATAGGCTTCCACATCTGGAAGATAATAATAGTTTGCTTCGGTGTATCCAACAGGTCCCCAATCTGGACGACCGCCGATGTTGACATTTACTGAAACTTGTGCTACTAGCGAACTTGCCATTAACAGCGCAAATCCTGCTATAAAAAATTTTAGAGTTTTCATGGTTGTGGTAATTTATTATTGTTATTTACGCAAAGCCAATAACTGTGCCACGAGATTTTGTTTTAAGAAATTTTAACTATTGGTAAGGGACAATTTCTGGTTTTCCAAATTCAAAATTTGGCATTTTATAATCGGTAGTTCTGAACGAATTTGTTTGCAATGGATTGTTGCCATCGCCCGGTATAGAAGGAAAAAATGAAAATGAAAACTGAAAATTATTGAACACTAAAAAGTCATTTGTAATCATTACTCCGAGACTTACTTGCGAGTAGGCTTTACCATTAAAAAGATTATTATTTTGGTCACTTAAGGCACCGATGGAGTAACTAAAAAATGGATTTAGACGAAAACCGGCAAAATTCCATGGTGAGTAGGACTGAGTTTGGAAAGTTACAACGGCTTTTTTAGTACCTCGTAATTCAAAACTATTTAGTCCTGGAATTCCGTTTTCCTCATTAAGAGTGACGCGATCTGAGATATTTTGAAATCGATTTGTACCTAAAACTACTCTTGGCTTTATAAATTGACGCAGTCGCCAACTGCCCAAATCAATCAGGTTAGTGAAATAATTTATCTCAAATGACATTGTACTTTGTTGTGTAATCGGACCTCTGATAAACGTTCCGTATTCGACATTTGTACTGAAATATCCCCAATCGAAATATTGTCCAAAGGCAAATCTTCCGCCCACATACAAGCGGTTGATGTGATTACGATTTTGATAACCAACAGTTAGAGCGTACACCTTTCCAATGGCAACGTCTTCTGTAATTCCATAATTGAATAAAAATTTATCTTGAATAAATTTTCTTGACGTAACGCCAAAACCTGCTAAAATAAAGCGCTCGTCAGAAAAAAATCGCAGGCTATCATATTCTGCCGTAGGCATTTCGGTAAAGTTTCTACGCAAAAACCGCAATGATGTTATGAAATTTGTGGTTCGGTCTTCCTCAGAATCACCATCGAAAATTTTTAAAGATTTTCCAACCCAAACGTCTTGCGTTCCCACTTTAAAATTTTGTAAACCATATCGCCCAGTTCTGTCGGGTAATGAGTCTGCCCGGAAATCTTGCGCAATGTAAATTCCAGCACCCCATTTTGCAAAAGCTGAGAAAAATGGCCGTTCGACAGTTACGCTTTTTGTGTAATTTCCAAATTCGTCATTTCGGTATTCTAAAGCCGTTTTTATGTAAGTATTTAAAATATTTGGAACTGTATATTTCGTGCTAATTGCATTTCTTCCGTCGCCAAAATGTTGACGGTAACTATTATCCCACTCGTGACCTGTTCCTAAAAAAATTACGCTCTTTAAGTTCAAATGTAGTGCGTGATGTTGAGCCAGAAGCATTTGGAATCAAGCTCCAAGAATCTAATGCGCGAATGAAAATATCCACAGAATCAGAGCTTGTTTCAGAAAATTTTGTAGTGATATCAACTGCTCTTATATAGCGCTGGCTTCTGATTAAACGTTCTGATTCTTTGACCAATAATGAATCTAATGGTCTATTTTTCTTTATTAACAAAAGATTTTTTATTGTGAGCCTTGAAGACTTAATGTGAATTCTATTGCCAAACCGTTCAAAACCATTTCTTGGTTTTCGGGTAGAATCTTTTTCAGATTGACCAAAAGGGTCGAGTGTTACAATATTAATATTCCGGATGATTTTCCCTTCGTATTTATCATATTCTTTCAACACAACTTTATCTTTCTTTCGGTTATCTGGCTTTTTAGAATCTACAGGTTTGAAGATTAGTTTGTGCAGAAATTTAGTAATTCCCCTTTTTTTAGAATAACGCTCAATGTTTCTATAACCTCGAAGGGAATCCCGTGGCTCAGTTTTTTTTTGCGCAGATACGATTTGGCCAAAGCAAAGCATCAGCAGTAAAAAAACAATTTTCAATTTTTGAGACATTGGCAACTTTAGAGAAGGGAAAAACTTCTTTAGTGAAATTACAAAATAGTTTTTACTGAAATTTGCCAACGCATTGTTAAATTAATCGGTAAATTCTTGTTCTTGTCGAGTAATATTTACGATAGACACCCCTTTTTGTAACAAAAGATTATTTGGATATGTGACAAGTTCGCCGTCTTTCGTTCGCAAATATGTATGAAAAGCTTTAATATCATCAATTTCCGCCTCAAATGGAAAATCCTTATCGTGGATTCTTATGGTGTCACCAATCTTAAAAGGAAACGAGAAAAATAGAATAATTCCAGCAGTAATATTGCTTAAAATCGACCATTGCGCAAAAAAAGCTACACCGATCAAGGTGATAATTGCAGTTAGCACTTTATAAATATCAGCTGTTTTGACGCCCCAGATTATAAAAATTCCAGCAAACATTAAAATGGTAATAACAATATTTATGTATTTGCAAATCAATACCGCTCGATGTTCGTTCATCTCGGCGTGTTTCGCAAATCGCTTGACAATCGCAGTAATTGAAAAGCGAATGACCATCACCGAAACTAACAGGACAATCGTGGTGATTATTTCGGGTGTATATTCTTTGAAGAAAGACATTTTTTATTGGTTTTTCCCAAAGTTACTAAAATATTCGTAAACCTTTTGAACCGGAAGCCCAACAACATTTGAGTAAGATCCCTCAATTTTACTGATCCCGATGATGCCAATCCATTCTTGAATTCCATAAGCGCCGGCTTTATCATAAGGCTTGAAATTTTCCAAATAATACGCGATTGCTTCATCTGAAAGTTCAGAGAAAGTTACTTTAGTTACGTCGTTTAAAATTTCAGTTTTAGTGTTGGTTTTGATGCAAACTGAGGTAAAAACTTCGTGCGTAGAATTGGACAAAGCATTTAAAATTTCAAACGCATCATCATAATCTCTGGGTTTCCCCAAAGCCTTTTCATCGTGCCAAACAATCGTGTCGCTGGTAACCAAAATGTCGTTTTCTTTCAAGGTATCTTCAAAAGCATTTGCTTTCAAAACCGCAAGGAAATCTGTTATTTCAGAAGCTTTTAGATGGTTAGGATAAATTTCTTCGACCTCTTTCAACCGAACTTCGAAATCAAGATGCATATCCTTGAAAAACTGCTGTCTTCTTGGCGAACCCGAAGCGAGGATTATATTGTAATTTTTTAGATTATTTAGCATATAAAATGTTCCAGTTAATGACTGCGATGGATAGAATTCCGAAGAAAATAACGATTTTCAAAACGTTGCTTAAATGATGAAAATGCTTTTGGTTTTTTGCAGAAAATATTTTTACAGTGAAATACAAAAGCGGTGCTAAAATCAGAAGCAGTCCATAAGCCGACGCATAATATAAATCGTTTGAAAACAGATTTTCATTGATATAATAAATGATGAAACCAATCGGGATAAAGCTTAATCCAAAAGTAATTTTCACTGTTCTGGCAACGCCCAAAGCAATTGGTAACGTGTTCATTCCGTGATTGTAATCGCCATTTACATCTTCTAAATCTTTCACGATTTCTCTGATAAAATTAATTATAAAAGCAAACACAGCATAATCAATTAGAATCTTAAAAATAATGCCCATCGCGACTTGGTTTTCAGGAAGAATTACCGGCAAGAGATCAAAGATTGGAATAATTAAAATACTCAAAGACAGCAAAATGGCTATTATAAAATTACCAATTAAAAGGCTTTGTTTCAATCCGTTGGCATAAACATAAAGCGTTGCCGCAATGATAATAAAAACAGCGGCAAAGTTTGGTTTTCCAACAATATTCGCGATATAAAATCCTAAACCAACGCCAATAATATTTAACGCGATATAAATATTATAGCCCATATTTTCAGAAATTCCGTTTCCAATAACCACGTTTTCTGGCTTGTTTATTTCGTCGGTTCCCTTGTCTAAAATATTGTTTATCAAATAACCTCCGGCTGCAATACAAATCGTAGAAAATACCAACAAGGGATATTGCCAATGGTTCAGCGCCTGAGGAATTCCTTGAAAATCAATGAATCCATATTTGAATACAAATTGCATCAAAGCAAGCATTAATAAATTTTGATAACGAATGAGTTTTAAAAAAGACATTTTTAAAGTATGAATTATAAATTATGAATAATGAGTTTCCGAAATCTAAAATCTGAAATCTGAAATTTCTCTAATCGTGTTGCCCGTCAAAGTATTCCATCCATTTTCCTTGCACTTTCATCACTTGTTCAATGACATCTCGAACAGCGCCACGACCGCCATTTTTGTGCGAAATATACTTTGAAACTCCCTTGATTTCCGGACTCGCATCTTGCGGACACGTAGGCAATCCTACCAATTTCATAACGTGATAATCCGGAATATCGTCTCCCATGTATAAAACTTGTTCTGGTTTTATATCGTATTTTTCGGTGTATTCTTTAAAATTTTGCACTTTATCAGGACAAGCCAAATGGATGTCTGTAATTCCGAGGTTTTTCAAGCGAATTCGCACGCCTTCGTTGCTTCCGCCAGAAATAATGCAAACGTGATAACCACTTTCAACGGCGGCTTTCATCGCAAAACCATCACGAATGTTCATTATGCGTAGCATTTCGCCAGTTGGTGTAATGTGAACAGAACTATCGGTCAAAACGCCGTCCACATCAAAAATGAATGTGGTGATGTCGTTCATGATTTCTTTATAACTTTTTGACATGAGAATGTTGGATGGATTGTGTTAGTATTTCGTAAATTTCTTTTTGTGTTTGATTCGTTAGCAAAGCCAAATGGCGGTCAATCGTGGTTTGATCGTGCCTTTTTGCCGGACCAGTTTGCGCTTCGAGAGGCGAGAGGTTTTGTACTTTATTAGCAGTTTCTGCAATCAAAGGTTTTAAAATCTCAAACGGAAGCTGGTGTTCTTCACAAATATCTTTCCCAATTTGATACAAATGATTTGTGAAATTATTTACAAAAACGGCAGCAACGTGAAGCGATTTTCGTTGAGCGGAACTGATTAAATAATGTCTACTTTTTATGGCTTCGGCCAAGTTCTCTAAAATCGTGTAATCATCGTCAAATTCACTTTCAAGACACGTTGGGATTATTGAAAAATCTACTTCTTTGTTTTTTGTAAACGTTTGCAACGGATAAAAAACGCCTCGTTTATTCTTTGAATCTAAATCTTCTAAAGGAACGCTTCCGGAAGTATGCACCACAAAACGATTTTGAAAAGGCAATTTTGAAGAAACTTCAGCAATGGCGCTGTCAGAAACTGCGATTACATAAATGTCTGATTCTGAAAGTGAACGATAATCGTTTGTGATTTTGTCAGCATCGATAAGATGCGCTACATTTTCTTTCTCTCTCGAAAAAACTTGCGAAAGCTCAATTTCACTGCTTTTCAAGAAAGCGGTGATAAGATGCTGTGCGACATTTCCAGAGCCGATAACTGTTACTTTAATCATGGCGCTAATTTAGTTATAAGTTATGAAATATGATATTTTTAAATTTCAGGTTTAACAAACCGTTAAAAGCATTTTAGTTTTAGAATTCTTAAATTTATAGAAACCAGAAATTTGTATGTTATGAAAAATTTTAAAATAGCAGTTGAAGCCTGTTTGGCCTGCATGGTTTCGTGTGAAATGTGTGCCACGCATTGTATTGAGATGAATGATAAGAATCATTTGAGATGTATTTCGCTATGCAGAGATTGTGTTGATATCTGTAATTTGTGCGCCAAATTTGGAGCCAGAAATTCTTCGTTTGCAGGAAGTATTATGAAACTATGTGCTGAAATTTGCAAGGCTTGTGCTGAAGAATGTGAAAAATTTGCGCATCATTCACATTGCAAAGAATGTGCGGAAGCTTGCCGAAAATGTGTTGCGGCGTGTAGTTTTTAAGATGTAGAAATTTGGCTAAAGCCAATTTATTGCCGGATAGTAAGAATGGGCTAAAGCCCAATCCTAATCATTTTTCGATATGGTTAGGATTGTGAAAATATCAGTTTGAAGGATTTGTTTGATTGTTGAAGCAATTTTATGTTTTATATAGATGAATAAGAATGGGCTTTAGTCAAATTATATATGGATTCCTCGTTCCTCGGAATGATAAATGTTGCGTGTAAAATCCTGTTTGCTGAATTATGAAATGAATAGGAATGGGCTTTAGCCCATTTAAATTATTGTGGATTTTAATTGGCTTTAGCCAAATTATAGGAATTCCTCGTTCCTTGAAATGACAATGCTGGCGACAACGATTATCGACAATATTGGTCCAGAAGTTAACAAGGAAGCGGAAATGTTTCTCAAATAGCCCCGATTGGCGGCAGTAGCCTTTTCTTCCGTTTTCGGAGAAAAGCTACTGCAGAAAGCGGGAATTGCATCTCCTGATTAATCACTGACCTTTCGCTTCTGATGAAAACAGATGATTTTTAGAAAAGATTAACAAGGATTTACGAAAACGTGACTACATCATTTATGATTGTTTACAACATTTTTGATTACTTTTGCCGTACTTTTTAAACTACGTAATTCATACCTATGGATAAGATTCTTACTTCCATTTCCTCCATTCTGTTTTCAACTCGTTTAATGGCTCTTCTTTTTCTTGTTTTTGCCGTGGCGATGGGAATCGGAACCTTTGTTGAAGATGCTTACAATACTGATGTTGCCCGACTTTGGATTTACAACACTTGGTGGTTTGAGGCGATTATGCTTCTTTTTTTGATTAACTTTCTTGGAAATATCAAGCGTTACCAGCTTCACAAAAAAGAAAAATGGACGACTTTATTGCTTCACTTGGCTTTTATTTTTATTTTAATTGGTGCTTTTTGGACACGTTACATCAGTTTTGAAGGAATGATGTCGATTGCGGAAGGACAGTCTGAAAACCAAATTTATTCTGATAAAACGTTCTTAAACGTGTTTGTTGACGGCGAATATAAAGGCGAAATGAAACGTAAGGCTGAAGAAAAAGAATTATTGCTTTCGCCAAAAGTGAACAACAATTTTTCTATCGACGGAAAGTTTGCTGAAACTCCGTATGAGATTGTTTACAAGGACTTTGTGATGAATGCAAAGGAAACTATAAAGGAAGATGCAAAAGGAGATACTTACATAAAATTAGTGGAATCTGGCGATGGAACGCGTCACGAGCATTTTTTGAAAGAAGGTGAAGTTCAGAATATTCACAACTTGCTTTTTGCTTTTAATAAACCGACTGAAGGTGCGGTAAATATTTCAAAAGTAGGCGATAAATATACTTTTCAAGCTCCGTTTGGCGGAACCTTTATGCGAATGGCAGATAAATTGCAAGGCGCTGTGGCAAAAGACACGGTGCAAGATTTGATGTTTCGTTCGTTATATAATGTTGGCGGTGCGCAATTTGTGTTTCCAGATCCTGCGATTAAAGGAAAAGTGGCGTATGAATCGAACAATGATTACAAAGATAAAAAGAGCGATGATGCTTTAATTGTAACGATTAAATCAGGCGGAAAATCGCAAGATGTTACTTTAATTGGTTCAAAAGGAAGAATGGGCGAGCCTCAATCTTTTAAATTGGGCGACCTTGAATTCACCTTATTTTTTGGAAGCAAAATTTATACTTTACCGTTTAAAATCAAGCTAAACGACTTCATTGCTGATAAATATCCGGGAACTTTAAAGAGTTTTTCGGCGTTTAAAAGCAAGATCACTGTGGAGGACGAAAAGCCTTTTGACTATGAAATTTTTATGAATAATGTCTTGGATTATGGCGGTTACCGTTTTTTCCAGGCGTCTTATGAATATACTGATAATAGCTTGAGAGAAACGTATGAACCGAACGTTACGGTACTTTCTGTGAACCACGATTTTACTGGAACTTGGATAACGTACATCGGATATTTCCTTTTGTATGCTGGTTTGATGGCGATTATGTTTGATAAAAACTCAAGATTTGGCGAAGTGAAGAAAAAATTAGATAAAATTAAAGCGAAGAAAGCGAAATTAATAACAGTTTTATTGTTGTTTTTAAGCGTTGGAACTTTCGCACAACACAATCACGATCATTCGGCACCAGGTCATCAGCATACGACTTCTGCTAAGAAAGCGGCACCAATTAAAATGCCGACCGAGGCTGAAATCGATACTTTTTTGACTAAAATTAAAGTAAAACCAGAACACGCGGCGAAATTTGGTCGTTTGGTGATTCAAGATGATGGTGGAAGAATGAAGCCGATCAATACTTTTTCTTCTGAATTACTTCGAAAAGTAAGCAAAAGTGATACTTACCGAGGATTAAATTCTGACCAGGTTTTCTTGTCAATGTCGCAGTATCCAGAGTTTTGGGTAAATATTCCTTTTATTTATGTAGATAAAAATAACGACAGCATACATAAAATTTTGGGAGTGGAAAGCAAGGCAAAATATGTTTCGTTCATCAACTTTTTTGACGAACAAGGGAATTATAAATTGTCTCCTTATTTAGACGAGGCACAAAAAGCGGCGGTTCCAAATAAGTTTCAGACTGATTTTATTGAGGTTGATAAAAAAGTAGTGCTTTTGAGCGCTGCTTTGAGCAGAAGAAATTTGAGAATTTTTCCAGTTCCTTTTGATAAAGGAAATAAATGGATTTCTCCTTTGGAACTAAATGAATCTGGAATTACGGGCGTGGATTCAACTTACACAAAAAATGTGCTTCCGGCGTACATCGGATTTTTAGATGAAGCGAGAACTACTGGCGGTTATAAACAAGCTGACGAAATTTTAAGTGGCATTGAGCTTTTCCAGAAGAAATATGGGAAAAATGTGCGTCCGAGTGATGATAAAATCGACTCAGAAATTATGTATAACAAATATGATATCTTTAAGAGATTGTACTATTTATATATGATGGCCGGAATTTTTATGTTGCTTTTTACAATCATAAAGATTTTCAAAGACAACAAATTCATTAATTACACGGTAAAATTCTTCCACATTTTAATTGCATTTTTCTTCGTTTTGCACACCGCGGGATTGATTGTACGTTGGTATATTTCTGGTCACGCGCCTTGGAGTGATGCTTATGAATCAATTATTTATGTGGGTTGGGCAACAATGTTCTTCGGATTGGCTTTTGGGCGACAATCACAGTTGACAGTAGCTTCTACAGCCTTTGTGGCATCGATGATTTTGATGATTGCACATTGGAACTGGATGGATCCGGCAATCGCCAACTTGCAACCGGTTTTAAATTCTTATTGGTTGATGATTCACGTGGCAGTTATCGTGGGAAGTTATGGACCATTGACATTAGGAATGATTTTAGGCTTAGTTTCATTATTATTAATGATTTTCGCTAACAAAAATAACAGCAAAAAATTAGAATTAAGCATAAAAGAAATCACTTACATCACAGAATTAACCTTGACCGTTGGCTTGGTAATGTTGACCATCGGAAACTTTTTGGGTGGCCAATGGGCCAACGAAAGTTGGGGACGTTACTGGGGTTGGGATCCAAAAGAAACTTGGGCTTTGATCAGTATCATGGTTTACGCATTTGTAATTCACGCAAGATTAGTTCCGGGATTAAGAGGAACTTGGATTTTCAATGTCTTTAGTGTTTACGCTTATTATTCGATTATGATGACTTATTTTGGAGTAAACTTTTACTTGACAGGTTTGCATTCTTACGCAAGCGGAGAAAAAATGGTAACGCCAGATTTCGTTTTTATTTCGTTGGGAATTATAACGGTCATTGCAACGTTGGCTTATTTTAAGCAGAAAAAATACTTGAGAAGTTAATCAAACAACGCTATTTCTAAAACCCATAATTAAACGTTATGGGTTTTTTATTTAACAAAAGTTTTGAACAACCAATTCCACTTAATAATTACTTTTATAAAAAATAAAAACGATGAAAAAAATCCTCTTAGCTTTTGCATTTATTAGCTGTTTCGCGTGTCAGCAAAATCAAGCTCAAAACAAAATTTCAAAAACTCCAACACAAAAAAATAAAACAATGGCCAAAGAAACTATTTACCAGTTCAAGGTAAAAAATTTAGCAGGAGATGATTTCGATTTTGCAACTTTAAAGGGTAAAAAAGTCTTAATTGTAAACACCGCTTCAAAGTGTGGCTTGACGCCTCAGTATAAAGATTTGCAAGCAATTTATGACCAATATAAAGACAAAGGTCTTGTGGTTGTAGGTTTTCCTGCAAATAACTTTGCGTCGCAAGAACCTGGAACAAGCGAAGAAATTGGTGCGTTCTGCCAGCAAAACTATGGTGTGACTTTCCCAATGATGGAGAAAATTTCGGTAAAAGGTGATGACATGAACGAAGTTTATAAGTTCCTAACGCAAAAATCTAAAAACGGATTGCAAGATTCAGAAGTAGAGTGGAACTTCCAAAAATATTTAATCAATGAAAAAGGAGAATTAGAAAAAGTAATTGCTCCCAGAACATTGGTAACAGATACAGAAGTCGTAAACTGGATTAAAGCCTAATTTTAGTTTAAAGTATCAATTGCACAAATTGCAAGTCAAGCCATTTGTCAAATTTATAGCCGGATTCTTTTAAGATTCCGGCTTTTTTGAATCCAAATTTCTCGTGGAATTCAATGCTTCCGGTGTTTTCTGCATCGATGCAACCCACCATTACGTGGAGTTTTTGGGCTTTGGCCAAATTAATTAATTCCAATAATAGCGCTTTTCCAATTCCTTTTCCGGCAAAACCTTCCTTAACATAAACTGAATGCTCTACGGTAAATTTAAAACCAATTTTCATCCGGAAAGTGCCGTAGGTCCCGAAACCAATTACTTTATCATTTTCATCAGTCGCCACAATCACCGGAAAATTTTGTTCCTGCTTTTCCTGAAACCAAGAAATTTGCTCGCTTAAAGTCCGCACATCATAATCATAAATGGCAGTTGTGTTTAAAATCGCATCATTCACGATTTCCAGAATTACTTCTAAATCTTCAATTCTAGCCGAACGAATTATTGTTTTCATTGTTATTTTATTCCAAATCGTTTGTACAAAGCATTTGTCTCTTCTGGATTTGCGCCTAATTCATCGCCTAATTTTCTCGCTTTTTTCGCATAAGAAATAGCTTGATTTTTATCGGCTATTTTCCAATATAGTTTTGAAATTAATATCAATCCGTCATAAGATTCTGTGATTTCTAACGAACGATTCATCCAAGTTATCGCTCCCTTTAATTTGTTTTTATCAGCAATATTTTTTTCATAATTCATCACAATTTCTTTCAAAAGACTTGGGTTTTCCCAGGCAAATTTCCTCACAGATTCACTCGCAAATTCGCTGTATTTGTTCCAGTTTTCAGAAGCTTCCGTTAACATCAAATCATAGTTAAAAATTAAAGAATCGGTTACGCGAATTCCAACGGTTTTTGCAATTTTTCTCTGTTTGTAATAATTGGTCGTATCTAAACTTTCCATCAAAGGTTTCAACGATTCAGTAACGATATTGGCTAATTTCCGAGTCACTCTTTTTTCTCCAACAAGCGCTTCAAAATCTTTTTTGTGGTTCAAAACATATTGAAATTCCTTTGATTCGATATCGGTAACTCCGTTAGAAATTATCATCCAATTTTTCTCTGAAACCAACTCTTTTTCCTTTTGCGTAGCCAAATATTTGTGCGCAGGAACAGACAATGTTTTTCTATCGGTTCCTTTGCGAAGCGTTGAAATGTAAGCCAAACATTTATCTGCATTTGAAACATCGTCGTTAAATTGTTTCTCCAAATAAGGCAATTGCAATTTGGGATTCAATGCATTTTTTGCTTCCCATAAAAATTGTTCTGCAGAATATTCTCCGCTTAATCGATACAAAACAATCCCGTTTTCATCTAAAAAAGCAAAAGTAGGCAATGATTTTACGCCTAATTTTTCCTTGACCATTTTTCCGTCAGCTTCGTCCACATCTTGTTGCGCGTTTACGAAAGTACCATTGAAAAAAGCAATTACGTTTTTATCGCTCAAAACTTCCTTTTTCATCTTGTTGCAATGGGGACACCACGTTGCGTATGCCATGTAAAATATCGGTTTTTTTGCTTTTTTTGCTTTCAGAATAATTTTATCAAAAGAACTATTGTCAAATGAAATCGAATTTTGAGCCGAAGCATTTTGCAAAATGAAAATACTGGAAAATAGAAAAAAATAAGTTTTGATAGATTGCATATAAATTTGGTGAGAGATAGCTACAAATATATTGTCTTTTTCCTATAATTTAAGACTAAAATAGCAGTTTTATGAGAAGAATAACAAGGCAACTTCGTACCTTTGATACTTTGAAACACTACAAATGATTTACCCAAAAATACCCTTGGCACAAAGCATTCTTGAAATTTGCAAAGCCAAAGGACTTACCGAAATTGTTATTTCTCCAGGCTCTAGAAATGCACCGTTAACCATTGGTTTTGCTAGTAATTCTGCTTTTAAATGTTATAGTATTGCTGACGAAAGAAGCGCCGGTTTTTTTGCGTTGGGAATGGCGCAACAAACAGGAAAACCGGTTGCAATTGTTTGCACATCTGGTTCGGCGTTATTGAATTACTATCCAGCCGTTGCGGAAGCTTTTTACAGCCAAATTCCATTGGTGATTATTTCTGCCGATAGACCTTCGGAGAAAATTGATATTGGCGATGGACAAACAATTCGTCAACAAAATGTGTATGCCAATCACATTTTATACAGTGCCAATCTTGAAGCGGAGGCGTCGCAAGAGAATGACCTGAAAATTTCTGACGCAATCACTTTGGCAGAAGTTAAAAAAGGTCCGGTTCACATCAATGCGCCTTTTGAAGAGCCTCTGTATGAAACGGTTCCGAGCGTCTCTGTGAATCCATTGATTTCAGAAATGACGTTCGAAAATGCAAGTTTTGACGAAGATTTGACCGAATTTGCTTCAAAATGGAACAATTCTACGAAAAAACTGATTTTGGTTGGCGTAAATCAGCCAAATGAAATTGAAGAAAAATTTATCAATCAATTAGCAAATGATTCATCTGTTGTGGTGATGACCGAAACCACTTCCAACTTACATCATCCCAATTTTGTAAATAATATCGACACTATAATTACGCCTTTTTCGGAAGAAGATTTTAAAGATTTTCAACCAGAAATTCTTTTGACTTTTGGCGGGATGGTGGTTTCCAAACGAATTAAAGCATTCTTGAGAAAATACCGTCCAAAGTCGCATTGGCACATCGATACGTTGCGTGCGTACGACACTTTCAATGCTTTGACCAAACATTTTGAAGTAAACCCGAATGAATTTTTTGAGAAGTTTTTGCCAAAAACAAAGGAAACGGAATCTGATTACAACCAAAAAATACAGGAATTAAAAGCTTTTAGAAAAGAAAAGCACGATTTATATTTATCAAAAATTCCGTTTTCTGATTTTACCGTTTTTGAAAAAGTGATGCCAAGTTTGCCAAAGAACAGCCAATTGCAAATCAGCAACAGTTCTGCGATTCGGTATGCGCAGTTGGTGGACATCGACCCAACGATTTCTGTTTTTTGCAATCGCGGAACGAGTGGAATCGACGGAAGTACTTCAACCGCAGTTGGAGCTTGTTTGGCGAGCAAGCAAGAAACGATTTTGATTACTGGCGACATCAGTTTTTTATATGACAGCAACGGACTTTGGAACAATTATATCCCGAATAATTTCAAAATAATTCTGCTGAATAATGGAGGTGGAGGCATTTTCAGGATTCTTCCGGGGCATCAAGAAACGCCTGTTTTTAATACGTTTTTTGAAACTTCTCATTGTTTAACCGGAGAACATTTGGCCAAAATGTACCAATTTGATTATTTTAAAGCAAGTGATGAAAAAAGTTTAGAAGAAAACTTAACGACTTTTTATGCCAGCAAAAATCGTTCGATTTTAGAAGTTTTTACCCCGACTTTAGAAAATGATAAAATTTTATTGGACTATTTCAAGGAATTAGTTTAAGTCCAGATTAATATATTGGTACTTCTTTTAAAGTAGAATGAATTTCCGCTTAACATTTGTACCTTTGCAACTTGCAAGAATAGTGCAAATTATAAAGAAATGATTGAAATAGGAAAATATAATACGTTAACAATCGACCGCGACACTCAAGTTGGGCTTTTTTTGACAGATGGAAAAGAGGATGTTTTATTGCCAAATAAATATGTCCCAAAGGTTTTTGAAATAGGAGGGGAGATTTCAGTTTTTGTATATCTTGACCACGAGCAAAGACCAGTGGCAACAACGCTTGAACCGTATATTTTGTTGAACGAATTTGCTCTTTTGCGTGTGAGTTATGTCAACCAAATTGGTGCTTTTATGGACTGGGGAATGGAAAAAGACATTTTGGTTCCGTTTAAAGAACAGGCGCGCCCGATGGAACAAGGAAAACGTTATTTGGTTTATCTTTTTATGGATGAAAAAACCAAGCGATTGGTGGCTTCAAGCAAGACAAATCAATTTTTGAGCAACGAAGAAATTACGGTAGAAGTTGGTGAAGAAGTGGATTTAATCGTTTCTCATATCACCGATTTAGGAATCAATGTCATCATTAATGAGCAACACAAAGGTTTGCTTTACAAAGACGAAGTGTATGATGAAACGATACGAACTGGCGACAGAAAGCGCGGTTTTATCAAAAATATTCGTCCTGATGGAAAAATTGATGTGGCTTTGCAAAAGCAAGGTTTTGAGGCAGTTGAACCCAATGCAGAGAAAATTTTAGACGAACTTCGTGCGAACAGAGGTTTTCTTCGTTTGAATGATAACAGCCATCCCGAAGACATCAAAACGGTTTTGAAAATGAGCAAGAAAACCTTTAAAAAAGCGGTTGGTGTTTTGTACAAACAAAAATTGATTGAAATAAAAGAGGACGGAATTTATTTAGTTAAATAATTAATTTGGTGTGTTTAGCGTACGTTTTTAATTACTTTTGCCGACCAATTAATATGTTTCTAAATGAAAAAAATTACGCTTTTACTTTTTGTTATTTGTTTCCAAATTAGTTCTGCTCAAGAATATTCCGTGGAAAAATCGACTTTCAACGCACAGGTTGGTACTTTCGGAGTGTGGATTAATAACGAATCCCGACTTGGAAATCAATTTACTTTAAAATCTGAAATTGGTTTGGATTTTTTTGGACGTGCTAATGAAGACGGTGCTCATTTCGATGCTTTGGCTCCGGGAATAACCTTTGAACCAAGATGGTACTATAATCTTGAAAAAAGAGGGAATAATGGCCGAAATGTCCAGAACAATGGTGGAAACTTTTTAGGTCTAACATTGCGTTACCACCCTGATTTGTTTGTTATTTCAAATATCGATATTTATGTACCGAACCAAATTTCGATTATTCCAAAGTGGGGAATCAAGAGAAATTTTGGAAAAAGCAATTTTAACTATGAAGCTTCGGCCGGTTTAGGTTATAATTTCGTGGTGGATAAAAGTTATTATGATACTGAAGGCGATGTCCTTTTAGACTTAAATTTCAGAATAGGGTACACTTTTAAATCATCAAGAGTAAAACAATAATAGAAACGCTTCCAAATTGGAGGCATTTTTTTTTATATCCAAACTCCAAATAATTTTCATACATTTGTATATACAAATATTAGAATTTGGAACGCAAGGATTTCATAAAAACGATAACAGGAGGAATAGCTATGGCATCATTACATCCCTTTTATAATTGGACCAAAGAATTAAGCGAAGAGGATATAAAACATCCGGTTTTGTTCATTGGACACGGTTCGCCTATGAACGGAATTGAAGACAACGAGTTTTCTCAAACTTGGGCAAAAATGGGGGAGACAATCCAAAAACCAAAAGCAGTTTTGGTCATTTCTGCGCATTGGTTGACAAAAGGAACGCACATCACGGCAATGGAAAATCCAAAAACAATTCACGATTTTGGAGGTTTTCCACAAGCTTTATTTGACGTTCAATATCCGGCAAAAGGAAATCCAGAATTGGCTCAAGCTACTAAAAACTTGATTCACACAACGGATGTCGGTTTAGACCACGATTGGGGTTTGGACCACGGAACCTGGACGGTCGTGCGTCACATGTATCCAGATGCGGACATTCCGGTGTTGCAATTGAGCATTGATTACAATAAACCGCCTCAATATCATTATGATTTGGCCAAGCAATTGGCTTCGCTTCGCAAGAAAGGTGTGTTAATAATTGGGAGTGGAAATATGGTGCATAACTTGAGAATGGTTGCTTGGAATAAAATCAACGAACCCAATTATGGTTTTGATTGGGCTATTGAAATGGATGCTATTTTTAAAGAAAAAATCGGCAACAAAGACCACAAAGCATTAATCGATTATGAAACATTAAATAAAGCTTCAAAATTAGCGATTCCCACGCCAGACCATTATTTTCCGCTGTTGTACACTTTAGGTTTGCAAGATGAAAAAGACGAAACTTCTTTTTTTAATGACAAATTGGTGGGTGGTTCGCTGAATATGACTTCGGTGAAAATTGGTTAATTTTTCACTTCGATGTGGGAATTGATTTCCAATAAAGCATTTATAAACTCTTGCTTTTTCTTCGGAGAAATATAAATATCGTCAAATTTATTGTATTTGATAATCAGTCCTTTTGTACCCAAAGCGGGTTTCAACGTATTTCCAACAAACCAGTTTTTCTGGTGCTCAATCGTATGGATTCTAAAAATGTCAATCTTTCCTTTTATCGGTCCTGACTTGTATTTTAAGTAAGAACCTTCAATTTTATAATTCGTTCCCACTAAAATCCAAAGCAATAATCCGGCACTGACTACACATATAATAATAGGAATAAAAACAGCAATTTTGTCAAGATTATTTGGAGTTAAAAATGGCGTTGCCAAAAGAAAAATTACGGCCAGCCACAAAAGAGAAACAGTTGGAATGTGTTTATCAGAATAAAATTTTTTCATATTTAAATTTAGGAAATAAATTAGGAACAAAAAAAATTCGGGACTTAAAAAATCCCGAATTTATATAAACCGCAGATTCACTGATTTGTTCTGAAATCTATTAATCTGCGGTAACTTTTTAAAGACCTAATTGCTTTTTAGTTTTCTTCACCAAAGCATCTTTGTGAACCAAAACTGAAATCGCTTTCAATCTCAAATAAGGAACGCTCATATAAACAAAACCATCGTTTCCAACGTTTTTTGTTCCCCAAGAATTTTTTACTTTGTAATAAACGCTTCCGGCTTGGTCACGCACTTTTCCAACAATGTGCATCAAATGGTCGTCAGTCGTATTGAAATTTTCAAATTCTTGCTGGCGGTATTCTGGCGTAATTTTTTTCTCAGGTTTGATTTCTGTCAAAATCGCTTTTTCGTCTGCTTCATTTTCCGGAATTACGGCAATTCCGTTTCTTCCCGAAAAAGTTTTTTCGCTTACGTCAGCATCTAAAGCCACCGTAAATCCTTTGTCTAAAGCATTGTCGATATTCGCGACAAATTCGTCCAACGGCATATTGTAAAAACTTCCGTTAGAAAAATTATCCGGAATATCTAAAATAAATTTTGAATAATTAGGCTCATTTGTAAACGAAGTAATCGTCACATAATCATCTAAATTCAATTTTGTCATCTCTAAAAACGACTTTGGAGTGTATTTTTTAGTTTCATAAGTAAATTCTGTAACGTCTTGACCCAAATATTTATCAAGGATTACAGTCACTTCGTCTTTCCATTTTGGCTCTAATTTTTTTTCTGGATTTGAGTACCATTTTACCACTTTTTCAATTTCGGCCACCATTTTTGTGTGGTCGTGTTTGTCAGCATTTCCGACCAAACCAGAATAGGCAACATCTGGAACAAGTCCAAATTCTCTCGCGCTATTGATGACATCGTGGTTCAAACCGCCTTCGCCAAATTGTGCGTGACCTTGACGCATTACAAAATTCCAAGCTTTTTTTGGATACGTATGACGCACGTTGTACATTTCAGAAAGGTCGATTTTTTTGCCGGTGATTCTGATGATTTCTGCCTCTAAAAAAGAAGTGGAAGAAAAGCTCCAGCACGTTCCGGTTTGTCCTTGAGAAATTACCGGCGTGCACGCGATGTCTTTAATTGATTGGAATTCATACTTTTGGGCATAGCCCGAAAATGCCAAGCTCAAAAATGCGATACTTAAAAAAGTCTGCTTCATTATTATTTAGTTTTGTTTATTCGTAGTTGTAAAAAATGAATTATTTTTACGCTAAAATAATAATAAAATGAGTGCAATAAACTGGGAAACTGTTAAAGATTTCGAAGATATAACTTATAAAAAATCAAATGGCGTGGCGAGAATCGCTTTTAACCGCCCAGATGTGCGCAATGCGTTTCGTCCAAAAACCACCGCAGAATTATACCAAGCGTTTTATGATGCGCAAGAAGACACGTCAATTGGCGTGGTTTTATTGTCTGCAGAAGGTCCGTCGTCAAAAGATGGCGTGTACTCTTTTTGCAGTGGCGGAGACCAAAAAGCGCGCGGAAATCAAGGCTACGTAGGCGATGACGGAATGCACCGTTTGAATATTTTGGAAGTCCAAAGATTGATTCGTTTTATGCCAAAGGTTGTAATTGCAGTTGTTCCAGGTTGGGCAGTTGGCGGAGGTCACAGTCTTCACGTGGTTTGCGATTTGACCTTGGCGAGTAAGGAACACGCGATTTTCAAGCAAACTGACGCTGACGTAACAAGTTTCGACGGAGGTTATGGTTCTGCGTATTTGGCCAAAATGGTCGGGCAGAAAAAAGCCAGAGAAATTTTCTTTTTAGGAAGAAATTATTCGGCACAAGATGCTTTTGATATGGGAATGGTGAATGCCGTAATTCCCCATGACGAGTTGGAAGACACCGCTTATCAATGGGCACAAGAAATTCTTGAAAAGTCGCCAATGTCAATCAAAATGCTGAAATTCGCCATGAACTTAACTGACGACGGAATGGTCGGACAGCAAGTGTTTGCAGGCGAAGCGACCCGTTTGGCTTACATGACCGAAGAAGCAAAAGAAGGAAGAAATGCCTTTTTAGAAAAGAGAAAACCGAACTTTGAGAAGAAATATTTGCCATAGTTTTATAATACTGATAAAATTCTAACCCTATTAAAAATATTAAATGAAACACTTGGCAACTTTAATAATTTTATTTTGCTCTACTCAGAGTTTTACAAATGTATTTAATCTAACCGATGTGAATTTCGATGAATTTGTAATGCTTCACAATAAAAGTGATGAAGAAATACATGATTATCTAATAATACATGATTGGAAGTATGTTAAATCAAATTCTGAAGGCAGTAGAAAAGCTATTGTTGGGATGGAAACCCAGGAAAAAGTATATATAAACGATAGCAATGATATCCAGCTTAAACTTGAAAATAAATTCCATTACTTACCAAAAAGTCAAAATTACAAGTTAAATCGTCAAGAACGAAAATTAACTTTGTATACAAAAAGCCCTGTGCGTTATAAAGATTTATTAAAAAATGTTTATAGCGCCGGATTTAAAGTATCCGGCAAAGAGAATCATTTTGGCAATATAGAAATTGCTAGTTCAGAACCAGAAGAATTGGCAAAAAGGATAAGAACTGAATTTGTTAACACACAAACATCTTCAAAGAGCTACATAAAAAATAATTTTGAAATACAGTTGATTACTAAAGTTTATGAAAAAGAAATAGATGGAAATATGACCTCATTCAATACTTTTGTTTTTGAAGTTAATTTGTAAATTATAAGTTATCAATAATCTTTAGGTAAACTTTCGAATTACTTTCTTTGCGAAAAACCTTTGCGGAAATTTGCGTTAAAAAAAAACTTCCAAATGGAAAACTTCACCAACGAAACACTAAACCTAAATTCACTTCCGAAATTCGAGGAAGTGAATTTTTCTCCTTTACATAAAAATTACCTCAAAGTAGTTTACATCAATATCGCTATCACGTTGCTTTTAATTGCAATTGCAGTCGGCGTTTTGATTTTCACAATTGAAGAATTGCAGAACACATCGTCTTATTTAATTTTCGGGATTTCGTATTTCGTTTTTGCGATAATTGTGTTTTTCGCGAGCATTGCCAGCGTAAAAAAGCGCGGATTTGCCATCAGAGAAAAAGATATTTTGTACAAAAGAGGATTGATTTCTACAACCACCACAATGATTCCGTTTAATCGCGTGCAACATGTTGCGATGCACGAAGGCGTTTTTTCAAGGATTTTTAATTTGGCCCAAATCCAAATTTTTACCGCAGGCGGAAGTACAAGCGATGTAAAAATCTCCGGAATTGAAAAGGAAAAAGCAGAAAACATCAAAGAATTATTGATGCAGAAAATACAAAACCACGTTTAATGCAAATCGATTTTAAAACCCCACAACGACAATCCATTTTGGGAATTGTCATCATGTTTGCCGATACTTTTCAAAGTGTTGTTCGAGCAATGTGGGCGCCTTTGCTGATTGTTTTGTTCAAATTAGAACCTGAAAAATACATTATTGTAGGTTTGAGTTTTATCGGAATTGTGATTTTAGTGGCTGTAATTGCCTTTTTGCAATACCGAAATTTCACCTTTTTTCTAGACGAAGACAACCAAGAATTCATTTTGAGCAAAGGAATTTTAAACAAAAGCCGAATAAATATCCAGCTTTCAAAAATTCAGCAAGTTAACATCAATCAATCCATAATTCAGAAAATTGTAGGCGTTTATAGCCTAAATATCGACACCGCCGGAACCGATAAAAAAGAAATCAGTATTCGCGCGATTGACCAAGATTTGGCTTTAATTCTAAAAGAAAGATTACTCGATTATGATAACAAAGAAGAAGTTATTTTAGACGAAAATCAAGAAGTAATTCCAAATGAAAATAGTATTACAAAACCCTTTATTAAAATAAGTTACGCAACGTTATTTAAAGTAGGAATTACATCAAAATACGGCAGAACAATTGCCATTTTAATTACATTCATCGTCACTTTGTTCCAAACATTTAAGGATGCTGTCGATACTTTTGAATTAGACGAATCACAAGTCGATTCGGTCTTTGAACAAGGTCTTGGATTAATGTCGGCATTGATTTTAATTTTGGGACTTCTGATGTTAGTTTTGCTGATAAACATCGTCAGAACGTTCATCAAACATTTCGATTTTGAGATTGTAAAACAGAAAAATTCGCTTGTGGTGACTTCCGGATTATTAGCTAAGAAAAACACGCTGTTAAATCCTTTAAAAGTTCAAATCACTTCTTTCAGTCAGAATTTCTTCCAAAGAAAATTCAAGATTTTAGATATGAATATGAAACAAGCTTCGAATAGCGAAGTGGAAGACAAGCAGAAAAAAAGCAATGTCATTGAAGTTCCCGGCTGTGATTCTAGCGAAAGAAATGAAATATTGAAAATCATTTTAGGCAAAATTCCAGAAAAAGGACAGGAGTTTGTTCCAAATTTCCGCTACTTGATTTTCAGAGTTCTTTTCGGAGTGATACTTCCAATTGGCATTTTTGCGGTGCTTTCCTTTACAGTTATTGACGATTTACAGTTTTATTTACCGCTGATTTTTGTATATTTAGGTCTTGTTGGAACCATGATTTACTTTGGATATAAAAATTACAGAATGTATTCAAATTCCGAGTTTATCATCTTAAAACACGGCGCTTGGGATGTGGAGAATGAAATTATTCAGCCTCATAAAATTCAAGGAATTACGACCAAACAATATTTTTGGCATAAAAGTTCAGACGTCGGACATCTGACGTTGCATACATCCGCGGGAGATGTTCACTTCCAATTCGGGAATTTTACCGAGATAAAGCAATTAGTCAATTATTGGCTCTATCAAGTGGAGACATCTACCGAAAATTGGATGTAACTTTGCAAAAGAAATTATTTACGAATAAACACTAAAAATGAAACATTGGGTTGAAGCAGCGCGTCTGCGCACGTTACCGCTTTCGGTATCAGGAATAATTGTAGGAAGTATGTTTGCGTTGGCTTATCCAACCACAAATGTTTTAACGCCAACGGAAGTTTTTAATTGGCAATTATTTGGTTTTGCGATACTTACGACACTTGGCTTGCAGGTTTTGTCGAACTTCGCAAATGATTACGGTGACGGTATAAAAGGCACGGATAACGAGGACAGAATTGGGCCAAAACGCGCTATTCAAAGTGGTGTGATTTCTCCCGAAGCCATGAAACGTGCCATCATTATCACCTCCGTTTTGACGTTTATTTCAGCACTTTTACTGATTTATTTTGCCTTTGGCAAAGAATATATTTTGTACTCAGTATTGTTTATAATATTAGGATTACTTGCTATCGCGTCAGCCATTCGTTACACTGTCGGAAATACAGCTTACGGTTATCGTGGTTTTGGGGACTTTTTCGTTTTCGTTTTCTTCGGACTGGTAAGTACTTTGGGCGTCAACTTTTTATATTCAAAAGAAGTGGATTACCGATTAATCCTTCCGGCAATTGCCATCGGATTTTTGAGTGTCGGCGTGCTGAACTTGAACAATATGCGCGACGAGGCCTCTGATAGAAAATCGGGAAAAAATACAATTGTGGTAAAAATCGGCGGTGCAAAAGCTAAAATCTATCATTATTTTCTGGTGATTTCTGCAATGGTTTTGGTCTTGATTTTTGCCTTTTTAAAAGATTTTAACATTGACCAGTACATTTTTGTCGTGGCATATTTCCCGCTGACAAGCCATTTAATCACCGTTTACCGAAATAGAGAGCCACGAGCGCTCGACCCAGAATTAAAAAAATTGGCCATCAGCACGTTTTTATTATCCATCATACTTTCGCTCTGTATGATATTTTTCTTTTCAGATATTATTGTAAATAGTTAAAAATCAAGCTTATGAAAATTACATTTTACGGACAATCAAGTCTTGGAATTGAAGTTGCAGGAAAAAATATTATCGTTGACCCGTTTATTTCAGGCAACGACCTGGCAAAAAATATCAATATTGACGAGCTGAAAGCCGATTATATCTTGGTTACGCACGCGCATCAAGACCACGTTTTAGACGTTGAGACCATCGCAAAACGCACTGGCGCGACGATAGTTTCCAATGCAGAAATCGCAACATATTACGAGAAAAAAGGATTTAAAAGCCATCCGATGAATCACGGCGGAAGCTGGAAATTCGACTTCGGAACCGTGAAATATGTCAGCGCAATTCACTCAAGCGCCTTTCCAGACGGGACTTATGGCGGAAATCCTGGTGGTTTTGTAATTGAAAGCGAGCACAAAAATATTTACATTGCCGGCGACACCGCTTTGACGTTTGATATGAAATTGATTCCGTTACGCACCAAGTTGGATTTGGCGATTTTGCCTATCGGAAATAACTTCACAATGGATATCGACGATGCGATAATCGCTTCAGATTTCGTTGAATGCGACAAGGTTTTGGGCTGTCATTACGATACTTTTGGTTACATCAAAATCGATCACGAAGAAGCTAAAAAGAAATTTTTCGACAAAGGAAAAGACTTGATGTTGCTGGAAATCGGAGCTTCGTTAGAACTTTAATTTTTTAGAAGCGAATGGTTCGGGCTTTTTCAGTAAAGGCAATTCCCGCTTTCTGCAGTAGCTTTTCTCCGGAAAAAAAATCCGGAAGAAAAGGCTACTGCCGCCAATCGGGGCTAGTGGAGAAATTATTTGAATTTTTGTAAACTCCATCCTGATATTGCTAATCCGTTTTCCTGCAAGGTTTTTAAAACCTTGTAGGTTTAAATCTGCATTAATCCGCATTAATCCGCATGCTAATTTTTAATATCCACGCCATAAAAAATAACGATAAAAATACCTACAAGGTTTTGAAAACCTTGCAGGAGCAAACTAAGCTTACAAAATGGCTACAAAAAAACTATTGCTTTTCATCGTACTTTTTATCTCAAAGACCATTTTTGCACAGCAAGATGGTTACTGGGACAAAGATCGCGCAACTACCAAAGAAATAATCGTTACCGCTGGCGACAGAGTTTCGGTAAAGACAGAGGATTTACCCGCCGGAACCACAGAAATTGTGTACAGAATCACGCTGTTAGACGACAATCAGCAGATGGCAAACAGTCTGGTTTCGCTGTTAAAGGCCATTCCAGACCCCTACGGAATCGGGCAGGGTTCTGCGGGAGCGGTGTTTTTAATGTCCAAAGTTTCTGGCGATGACAAATGCAAGTACGCGATTTTTTCCAATGAAAAATTTGCCACAGAATATCAAAAATACGGAAAGGCAACAAAAGCTTGCCTGACACAAAATACACCTGTCAGTAAAGACGCAAAACGCCTGACTGTCGATAAATCCTCGTGTTTATTAGCGGAAAGCGAAAACATTTGGTTTGGTTTTGAAAGCCAAAACTGGATTATGAAGCAAAAAATCGTCTTGGAAGTCGTGCCGTGGGTCGATACAAAATTAAACAGAGGCTGGAGTCTTGAAAACCGCCAAACGATTTTAAAACAGATCAAAACTTCTGAATTAGCCAAGAAAATGATTAACGCCGACGATTTTTCGCTCTGCATTTTAGAAAAGTTACAAGCAAAATATAAATTCAAGGAATTCCAAAACCTATTGGCAATCGAGAGATCAAAGAATTTCAAAGATTTTGGGAATGCTTGTCTTTCTGAAAAACCAGCAAATAAGTCAATTCTAAGTGCAATCAGGTTAGATGCACAGCAATTATTCAAAAATAAAAAATACGACGAAGCTATTGATTTATTACAACTTGGAATAATCGATAATGGAAACGCGACAGTTTTAGATTACAACGCTTTAGGTCAATATTATTTGTATTCGAAACAGTTTGACAAAGCTTCAAAAGCCTTGAAAGAAGCGGAAAAAATGGACGGTTCAGAGCTTTTAGTTCAGTTGAACTTGGCGCATTTATATTTGTTGACCGATGATTACAAAAAAGCGAAAGAACTTCACAAACGATATAAAAATCAGAATTTTACGTCCAAATTAAGCTGGATTGCAAAAACAAAATCTGATTTTGAAGACTTGCAAAAAGCTGGTTTTAAGAACGATGATTTTGAAAAGATTATAAAATTGCTTGAAGATTAAAATGAAAGCTTCCTATAAAAAATATATTCTAGATTTTAAGCGACCTTCGGGAACGTCTCGAGGCGTGATGACCGAAAAGGAAACCTGGTTTCTTATTCTGGAAGAAAACGACAGAAAAGGAATAGGTGAGTGCGGAATCTTAAGAACACTGAGCGCCGACGACCGTCCGGATTATGAAGAAAAATTACAATGGGTTTGCGAAAATATTCATTTAGGAAAAGAAAAACTTTGGGAATCGTTGCTTGAATTTCCTTCCATTCAGTTTGGCGTGGAAATGGCTTTTCAGTCTTTTGAAAGTGAAAATCCGTTTGTTTTATTTCCTTCTGAGTTTACAAAAGGGGAGAAAAATATTCCCATAAATGGATTGGTTTGGATGGGCGAACCAGAGTTTATGAAAGCTCAAATTGAAGAAAAGTTAGCGCAAGGTTGTAACTGCATAAAATTGAAAATTGGAGCGATCGATTTTGATAAAGAATTGGAATTATTGCGCTTTATTCGACAAAATTATGACGCTAAAACTATTGAAATAAGAGTTGATGCAAACGGCGGATTTACCTCAAATGAAGCTTTAATTAAATTGAATCAATTATCTGAATTTAAATTACATAGTATTGAGCAACCAATACAAAAAAATCAGACTGACAGTATGTCAGAGTTGTGCAAATTGACTCCTTTTCCGATTGCTTTGGACGAAGAACTTATTGGTATTTTTAATTACTCAGAAAAAGAAGAATTGCTTCAAAAGATCAAGCCACAATATATCATTTTAAAGCCAAGTTTGGTTGGCGGATTTCGTGGGTCAAGCGAATGGATTGCGCTTGCTGAAAAGTACAATATTGGGTGGTGGATTACTTCAGCTTTAGAAAGCAATATTGGCTTAAATGCGATTGCGCAATGGACTTTTTTACAAAATAATCTGATGCCTCAAGGTTTGGGAACCGGCGGACTTTATACCAATAATTTTGATTGTCCGCTGGAGGTAAAAAACGGCCAATTGACTTATAATCCAGTTTTGGATTGGAAGGTTTCTTTTTAAATCTTTTTTGAACGCTGATTTTGGCGGATTAAACGGTTTACCGCATATTTTTTTAGATGTAGTTTATCGCCAAAGATTGGTCCAGGAGATTACAAAAGTGCCTAGAGTTTCTCAAATAACCCTGATGGTGTGATTGTCTGAGCTCTTGCTTTTGCGCTAGAAAAAGCAAAGCGAGTCACACCAGCAGGAAAATGGATGGCTAATTTTTTACCGACCAATCGTTTCAAATAAAATTATTTTTTCGTGATAATCGGTGCGCTCAAACAGCTTTCGGGAATATTAAATGCATTTACCAACGGCACCGCATTTTGGCGAATTCCCCAACATAATTGGTTGACAGCCTTTCTGATAGCTTTTGTTTTCACTCCTTCCATGTAACCTTGTTCGAGGTACCAACTTGCATTTTTTTCGATTGTGGAAAGTGCATAAAGTTGGCACAATTTCGTTAAAATTGTCTTTGAACCTTCGTCTTTTATGCTTGTGATTTGATTTTGGAATTGCTCTAAAACAACTCTTTCCAAATAAGCCTGACCTACATTTATCAAATGATGTTGCGCGATATTGAAAGCGTCAAATGAATCTAAACCACTGTCTAGCAATTTCTTAATTCGTTTTGCAGCGGAAGCCAAAATTTCTTTTTCACGAAATTGAAAAGCGTGCATATGAAATTCGTTGTCAACGATATGATTTTCGTCAGTGTTTCGTGTGGCAAACGGATTTTTATAAGTTATGGAGGTTTTTGCTTGATCGACAACGTAATTAAAAAGGCTCAACGCATTCATTTCTCCAAATTGATTTCTGAATTCTGAAAGGCGATTTTTGGCGACCAAATTCATCAAAACGGTATTGTCACCTTCAAAAGTCGTGTAAACTTCTGTATCATTTTTGAGCGCGCCAAAGCGGTTTTCAGATAAATAACCCTTGCCACCACAGGCTTCACGGCATTCTTGAATCGTGTCGCGCGTGTTCCAAGTGGAGTAGGCTTTTATACCAGCGGCAAGCGCCTCAATTTCTTGCATTTCGGCTTCTTTTCGGTTCATAAAACGTTTTGTGACATATTGCAATGCAAAATGAATCGCGTAAGATTTCGCCAAATAGGGCATCAATCTTCGCTGGTGCATTCTGTAATTCAAAATTGGGACTTCAGAACCGCCTTGCGGACCGAATTGTCGGCGTTGATCGCCATAACGAACGGCAATCGTCAACGCAGATTTTGCTGCAGCCAAAGCCGAACGAGGAATCCCGATTCTGCCTCCGACTAAAGTTCCCAGCATGGTAAAAAAGCGTCTGTTGTCGCTCGCAATCGGACTTTCAAATTCTCCTTTTGAATTTACCGAAGCAAATCTATCAAGCATATTTTCCTTTGGAATAACTACGTTGTTGAAATAGATCACTCCATTATCCACGCCGTTTAAGCCCATTTTTTGACCGCAATCTTCAATGGTAATTCCTTCTAAAACGTTATTTTTCGAATCACGAATTGGAACTATGAAAGCGTTCACGCCGTGGTCTTTTCCGTCAATAATTAATTTTGCGAAAACGGTTGCCATTTGTCCGTCACGCGCGGCGTTTCCGATGTATTCTTTTCGGGCTAATTTGTGTGGCGTATTTACCGTAAAAGTTTTGGTTTTATGATCGTAAGTTGCTGTGGTTTCTAGCGATTTTACGTTTGAACCGTGGTTGGTTTCGGTCATTGCAAAACATCCCGGAAGCTTTAAAGTGCCTACGTTTTTCAAATATTTTTTATAATGTTTTTCAGTTCCAAGCGATTGAATGCTCATTCCCCAAAGTCCGAATTGGACGCCGAATTTGATGACCAAACTAAGATCGTGGTAGCTCAAGGTTTCCATAATTGAAAAATAAGCTTCTACATCATCGTCACCGCCGTGTTCTTTTGGATAAGCCGTGGAACCTAGTCCTTCTTTGGCCAAAATTTTGCACCATTTCAAAACTTTTTCACGATAAATTTCAATGTCTGTTGATTCTTCGTATTTGAAAGTCGGTCGACTGATGATTTTTTTGACTTTGTTGATGGTTTCAGCTTGACTTCCGTCTAAGATTTCGGTGAGTTTTTCTACGTCAAAAGTGGCTTCTGTGGCATATTTTGAAGTAATTGTGTCGTGTCTTTCTTTGAAAGCAAAAACCGCTTCGTTGCTGATAATTCCTAATGATTTTTCTAATTCTTGCAGGAAAAAATAAAGCTTTTTTAATTTTTCAGTATCGATTTCTGGATTCTCTAGCAAAGCTAATTTGACGGCGACATCAGTTAATAATTCGTCATCGTTGTCTTCGTTTACGCCTTTTGAAATTATTTCTTTCCAGTCGCTAATCTCAGTTCTAGAAGGTGGATTTTCGACATTTATTTTGGTAAAAAGTGTTTCTTTTTCAGATTTTGTAAGCCATTCTTGAGAATTGATTGCCTCTTTCATCGTGTTCATTTCTATTTCTGTCAGCACGTCGTCAAACCACGAAATGTAAAATAAAGGCAGAAAAGAATGTAGTAGTGGATTTGCCATAATTGAAAATTCTAAGAATTGTGTGTCCTTAAAATTAAGCAATTACAGCTCGTTTGGATTTAAATGTATGTTAATTTACGAATTTTTTTGTTGGTATTTTCTTAAAGATTCCAAAGCTTGTTTCTGAACTTTTTTACGAAGAAATAATGTCCAGCCTAATAATAATCCGGTTGTTCCCAAAGCTTGTTTTGACCAACCATAAAAATCAAAATTGTCTGTATGCTTAAAAATCAGCCCATCTTTGAACTTAAAATAAGCGTTTATTTTATTCACAACATTTCGGTTGGTCTTTGAAAAATGATATTTTGCGATCCATTTCGCTGAACCGCTCTTTTCATTAGCTTGAATATCTGAAAATGAAATTTCCAAATTCCCTTTAGCGCGTTCGATCAACATATGCCACATATCAGAAGCGTCTTTTCCTTCTAACTTTCCAAACGCAGGATCTTCAAAAACGACGTCAGGATGATAACAACTGGCCATTGTTTCGGCATTTCCTTCCGCGAAAGCGGCGTAAAATTCTTCTATAATTTGTTCGTTGGAATTCATTCTCAGATAAATTAGAAACTAAAATAGTCAAAAAAACAATGCAAATTACGGTACGTAAATGTCAGTCCAATCTGTTGACTTGATTGAAGATACCTTATTGTCTTCATCCATTGTTACTTGCAGTTCCTTTTGTGTAAATTTCCTTTGATATTCAGCTTTGTATCTAAAAACGTGCGTGTTATCGTCATTATTTTTAATGACTTCAACCAATTTTATATCCTTAAATTGCCCATATTTTATCAAGTATTTTTGACAAGTGCTTGATAATCTTTCCAATGTAGTATTTTGGATGACTTTCTCAGTAGCTTCTTCGGTCGTAAACGGTTTGAATTTAGAGGTATTGCAAGTATTCAAGATTCGTTTGCCCAATTCGTATGCTTTTGATTGTAAGGCAGGATTTATAGTCGCTGGCGCAAGTACTTCAATCGTGGGTTTTGAAGAAAATATTGATGACCCAGAAGTAGATTTCGATTTACAAGCGCTTAAAGTTGCGACTGCAATAATTAGTAAAAATAGCTTTTTCATTTTATTTTATTTTTAAAAGTAGGTTGGGATCAGGGCAGTTTTCTAAGTAGTAATCCAATTTATTTTTACTGCAAACGCCCGGATAATCACCAGAGTTTTGATCTAATTTTTTTATGATTTGAAAGTGCAAATGTGGCGAATAACCTCCGTTGACTTCAGCATTTCCGAGTGTTCCGAGTTTTTCTCCTTTTTTAAATTCGTCACCAATTTGCAAATTCGAGATGCTTTCCAGCGAAAGATGTCCGTATAAAGTATAAAATTTTTCTTCCTCAAAAATATGTTCCAAAATAATTGTCGGGCCATAATCTCCGATTGAATTATTGAAATTGAAACTGTGGATCTTTCCTTCTAGAGCAGCGGTAACTTGAGTTCCTTCTCTGATCCAAAGGTCTAAACCTATGTGAATATTTCTTTCATCAAAATCTTCACCATTGAAACTCGTGCTTCTTTTATATAAATTGCGAACTTCGTTATAACCTCCAAAAGCGACAAGTGCATTGTTCTTGTGGAGATAATCTTCGATATAAATTTCAAATTTTTCGGCATCGGCCAACAGTTCTTTATTCAAATCTGGATTTTTATCAGAAAGATCAATCGCCACATAGTTGTCATAAGAAATCGTCGGTTCAATGACTTTTACGTTTTCAAACTGATTTAAAAATTTTTCGAAAGGAGACATTTGTTCGTTATAAGTTATAAATAATTCAGCTAAAAGTTATTGATTTTTTGGATCAGAAGTTTCCACAGGTGAACCTGGAGCCACGGTTTTTGGTTCCGGTTTTGGTGTTGGATTGTCAACTGGTGGCGTTTTTGGAACCGGACTTGGCGTTTCTCTGCAGGAAATAAATACAACTGCTATTATTCCAAATAAGATTAATGACTTTTTCATCTGAAACGATTTTGAGGTAATTTCAATTTTGAATTTACGCTTTTTAAAAATTGCTACCTAAAAAAGTCACTATTTTGACATTTTATTAAGATTCTTAAAACAAAATCATTGTCTAAAGAATCCAGAATTTAATTTCCAATGTTAAGAATTGCCTCGAAAGTAAAACTTAACATTGGCGAATACTTATTTATTGTAGTTTTGCTAACGTTAAAATAACATTAAGATAACAGTTAATATGCTTATTGACTTTTCCGTTATTTAATAAAAAACCAAAACCTATTTTAATAAATTAAGAATTTATATGAAACAGCCTGCCAAAAAAGAGTCTGACACAACTCCAGAAGTTTCTCAAGACGCCAACCCAAATGAATCTGTTGATGTTGTTCAAAATGCTGAAAACACTGAAAACACAACAGAAACTAAATCAAAACAAGTTCGTAAACCAAGAGCAACTACAACAAAAACGACAACTGCAAGAAATGTAAAGCCCGTTGCAAATAAAGCTAGCGAAGAAGTCGTGAAGGAAGAAGAAACTACAGTTCCCGCTGAAATTAGCACAGAAGAAACGCAAGAAGTTAATTCGGAAAGTACTGAAGAAGTTAAACCGAAAAAAGATAAATCTGGTAAAAAGAAAAACAAAAAGATGAAAGAAAAGGAAAAAGAAAAGAAAGCGAAGTTGAAAGCTAAAGCAAAAAAGAAAGAAAAAAAGGCTAAAGAAAAAGAAAAAGCGAAGTCAAAAGCGAAAGCGAAAGCTAAAAAAGACAAAGCGAAAAAACAAAAAGCAAAAGATAAGGCTAAGGCAAAAAAGAAAGAGAAGAAAAGAGCTAAAGCTAAAAAGAAATCAAAAGCTAAAGGAAAAAAGAAATAGTTTTAATAAACCGATGCAGATTTTGTATCGGTTTTATTTTTTGTTGCAACACAGAATAATTGAAAAAATAATGCTGAGACAAACAGATAATAACCATATTTTATTTGTTTAAAATCCTTAATGATATCAGTAAAAATGAGAAAGACTAAAAAGCCAACACTTATGATGATATTTATAATTGTCAAGCCGATAAGAGTTTTGTAATAATTTATAAAAGAAAAATAGACACTTAAAAAAGTGATTCCAAGAACTATTGTGAAAGGCGTGATCGCAAAAATGCCTAATTCATATCCGCTTAATGTGTTTTCTGATTTTCGGTTTGAGAAGCTCTCAGTAGGATGGCCTGATTCATCAATTATTTCAATATTTTTAAAAGGAAATTTAGTCAAAGATTCATCTGAACAAGTTTGTAAAAAAGGCAAGAAAAAGAGTAGACAACAAATAATTGATAATTTTTTGTGCATAGTCAATCGATTAAATCTAAGTTGTGAAAATAATTTAACATCCATTTTTGTGTTCTTTTTGCTTGCGGATTTTCTGCAATATCCCAAGGTGGATAAACTCTGATTGCGCGTTTTCCTTCCTTTTTAGCTGTAAAAATTCCTTTTTCGATTAGTACTTTTTTTGGAAAAATAAAGTGGCCAAAATTAGCTTCTTTTTGAACGGCGACGATTACAAATTCAATATCATCTGATACATCAAAAGGTTGAATTGGACCGTTATTTTCTCTTTTCCAAAGTGTTACAAACTGGCCAATTTTCTTCGGAGTTATTTTAGCTACTCTAAATTTTGCGATTGTTCCATTGAAACTAACGTCGCAAGCGAAATAGTCAGAACTTTCTTTTTCAATTATAAAATTTGTAATTTTAATCGAATTTGCTTCGTAAATTTTCTTCCAATCGTTTAGCATAATCTCAGTAAATATGCTGTCAAAGCTACTAATTTATTTGATTCAAACTTTTTTTATATCTTCAGACAAATAAATATTAGTCCCATGTTTTCTCATTAAAACTACAGCCATTAATGATCTTCCAATTATTTTTGCGTGAATAGGTTTGTAATTTTTAAAGGTTCCGAAGAAAAACGGACTTATAGTTTTCATTACTGCTAGACCCATTTTTTCGGCCATTCGAGTTTCCTTTCGCGCTCCTTTTATAATAGACGGTCTAAAGATAGACAGACTTTCAAAACCTATCATTTGCATCGCATTTTCCATTTTTCCTTTTACTTGGTTATAGAAAAAAGCGGAATTTTCATCAGCTCCCATAGCAGAAATTACTGCACTAATTTTACAACCGTTTTTATGTAAGTTCGTCGCTAAGTAAACAGGAAGTTTGAGATCAATCTCTTTAAAAGCTTCTTTCGAACCTGCTTTTTTGATCGTAGTTCCTAAACAACATATAAAAGCGTCTGCTACAACTTTAGAAGTCAATTGGTTGTCTTTTAGAATTACTTCTTCTAACTTTGGATTTTTAATTCCGGTAGACTTTCGCCCGATGACGATAACTTTTGTGATTTTGATTTGAAGTAAAAGGAAATCAAGACAATAACTTCCGGTGAGACCTGTCGCGCCTGCGATTGCTACAATCATAACTTGGGGATTTTATTTAAAGTTAGTCAATAGCGCTAAAAAAAGCCGGAATCACATCTGACTTTAAGAATATTTTAGGCTATGTTCAATCAATAAATAACTTCTCAAAAGTTGATCTGAGTTTCTATAAAAATTACCATTCTTAAACCAATCGCCATCACTCCAGCTGCAACTTTCATAAAATCGTCGACAGAGCAGTTACAAGTTTTAATGGCCAGACTATTATTGTTGTATGGTTCATAAACTTCAGGTTTTGAGATCGAGAACAAGCCAACCGTTGGAGTGTGGACGGAGCTGGCCAAATGCATTATGCCACTGTCAGCGCCAATAAATAACTCAGTGTTTGCAATTAATGCACCAATTTCGCGAACGTTTTTGCTGTAATAAGTTGGCGCTTTAAAGTTAATTCTAGAAATATTTTCGATTGGCAATACTTCGATTATGTTGTAATCCGGATATTTTGCCGTTAGTGCGTTGTAAAAATTTTCCCACCAATCTTCAGAGTAACATTTGTCGCCAGTGGCGTAAGTAAAAATACAGATGGTTTTTTTATTGTTTTTAATAATCTCTTTTAAGGAATTTTTGCCAGCAACTATCTCGGAATCAGTTAACTTTAAGTCTAGCGACGGAATAGGTTTTTCATTTATGGCATATCCTAAACTTGTCAAAAACTTTCTGTAATTGTAAACCGGATATTTTGCAATGTGTTTTTCATTGTTACACGTTTCCTCACTGAAAGATTCGCCAAAAAATTTGAGTTTTGAATTCGTGACTTGCGTTGATAATCGTCCTGACGAGGAATTTTGGGTCACATTTATAACCAAATCATATTTTTTTAGTCGTAACGAAATCCAGCTTGCGATATATTTTCCTAAACTCTTGAAGGGTTTTTTTGGTAGCTGAATTATCTTGTCAACATTTTTATAATTTTCAAAAAGTATTGGAGCAAGTCCGCCTTTAACTAAAAGGTCAATTTTACAGTCAGGAAATGTTTCTGAAACATCCTGTAACAATGGAGTTATAAGTAATAAATTTCCCAAACGTCCATTGGGTCTACTAATTAGAATTCGTTTAATTTGAGGTAATTTTCCTTGATCAAATTTGGCTCTTGTAGAATTTTTTCCAATGTTTTTTGTAAGACGATGCATCAGTTGGCGTCTGAATTTGTTAACCTTATGAGGAATTTTCATTGCGTAACGTTTAGTTTTATTATTTGGTATAGCTTTCTTAAATGTCAAAAAATAATAGGACCAACTTATATAAGTCTGATACTATGGCTCAAATTATTTCAAAGGATTTACTGAAAGAGGGGATGGTGGTAGTTAAACGTAAAGATGCTAATAAAATTATGAAACGTAATTGAAATAACAAAAAAATCCCAATTGAAACTGGGATCTTTTTAGAATTTCGATATTTATTAAAATAGACTAGGATATTTTGAAGGATTCGCTTCACTCATAATAGCATAAACTTTTTCAAAAATATCTTCGACAGACGGTTTTGAAAAATAATCGCCGTCAGTGCCGTATGCCGGACGATGCGGTTTTGCTGCTAAAGTTTCTGGTTTGCTGTCTAAATGTTTATATCCGTTTTGAACGTCTAAAATTTCCTGTAAAATGTATGCAGAAGCGCCACCAGGAACGTCTTCATCAACAACCAAAAGCCTATTGGTTTTGGCTAACGATTTAACAATATCGTGATTTATGTCAAAAGGAAGCAACGATTGTGCGTCGACAATTTCAACGTCAATACCAACTTCCAGTAGTTCTTTTGCAGCTTGCTCGACTAAACGCAACGTCGACCCGTAAGAAACTAACGTTATATCTTTTCCTTCTTTTAAAGTTTCCACAACACCGATAGGAGTTTTAAATTCGCCGATGTTTGTTGGCATTTTTTCTTTTAAACGGTATCCGTTCAAACATTCTACAACCAAAGCCGGTTCGTCAGTCTCCAATAATGTATTGTAAAAACCTGCCGCCTTTGTCATATTTCTTGGGACTAAAACGTGAATTCCACGAATGGCGTTGATGATCATTCCCATTGGCGAGCCTGAGTGCCAAACACCCTCCAGCCTGTGGCCACGCGTTCTGATGATAAGTGGCGCCTTTTGTTTTCCGCGCGTTCTGTATTGCAACGTCGCCAAATCATCGCTCATAATCTGGATGGCATATAAAAGGTAATCTAAATATTGAATTTCTGCAATTGGGCGGAGGCCTCGCAACGCCATCCCGATCCCTTGACCTAAGATTGTTGCTTCACGAATTCCAACGTCGGCAACTCTTTGTTCACCGTATTTTTCTTGCATTCCTTCTAAACCTTGATTTACGTCCCCAATATTTCCTGCGTCTTCGCCAAAAATTAAGGTTTCCGGATATTTATTAAAAATAGCGTCAAAATTATCGCGGATAATTAGTCTTGCATCAACTTGTTCTGCAGATTCATCATAAGTTGGCAGTACTTCTTTCACAGAAAATACATTTTTATCAGACTCAGAAAATAAGTTTGAACTGAATTTTTTCTGGATCGTTTCAGTATAATTTTCAATCCATTTTGCCAATTGATTTCTGCTATCTTCCTTTACGATGATTCGCAAAACTTTTCTAGCTGTGGACAAAATATCTTTACGAATGGGCTCTTTAATAGCCTTCAATTCGTTATTGAATTTTTCAATAAAGACTTTGTTGTCACTAGAATTTGCTATAGTTTCCAATAAAGCAACCAATTCTTTTTGTTCTTTTTGAATTGGTTCTACGAAAGCATTCCAAGCCGCTTTTTTTCCTTCCAAAACCTGCTTTTTGATAGTCGCTTCCATTTCATCCAATTCTTCTTGCGAAGCCATATTGGTAGCAATCATCCACAATTTCATCTGACGAAGACAATCAAAATCTGCTTCCCAAGCCAGTCTTGCTTCGTTTTTATAACGTTCGTGCGAACCAGAAGTGGAGTGACCTTGCGGTTGCGTCAGTTCTTGAACGTGAATTAAAACAGGAACGTGTTCGTCTCTTGCAATCTGTGAAGCTTGCTCATAAGCTGTGATCAACGCCGGATAATCCCAACCTTTAACGCGAATGATTTCGTATCCTTTATTATCTGAATCTCTTTGAAAACCTTTTAAGATTTCAGAGATATTTTCTTTTGTAGTTTGATGTTTTGCATGAACAGAAATTCCGTACTCATCGTCCCAAACGCTCATTACCATCGGCACTTGTAAAACTCCAGCAGCGTTTATGGTTTCAAAAAATAGACCTTCTGAAGTACTTGCATTTCCGATGGTTCCCCAAGCAATTTCGTTTCCGTTAATAGAAAAATTGGTTTTATTATTAATTCCGGTAACGTTTCTGTAGATTTTTGAAGCTTGCGCCAAACCTAATAATCTCGGCATTTGCCCAGCAGTAGGTGAGATGTCAGCACTCGAGTTTTTTTGCATTACAAGACTTTTCCAAGAGCCATCTTCATTTAAACTATGCGTAGCGAAGTGTCCACCCATTTGACGTCCTGCAGACATTGGGTCGTGCTCAATATCAGTGTGCCCATACAAACCAGCAAAAAATTGCTGGATCGACATTTGCCCAATTGCCATCATAAATGTCTGGTCGCGATAATATCCAGAACGAAAATCGCCGTTTTTAAAAGCCTTTGCCATTGCCAGCTGAGGCACTTCTTTTCCGTCGCCGAAAATTCCAAATTTTGCCTTACCTGTCAAGACTTCGCGTCTTCCTAAAAGGCTACATTCTCTACTTGTTACTGCAATTTTATAGTCATTAAGTATTTCTGTTTTGAAATCTTCAAACGAAAGTTCTTTTTTGGAAGCTATTTGTGTCATAAATGAAATTTCTTGTATGGAAAACAAATTTAGTCAAATATCCTTATAAAACAAAATCGAGAGAATTTAATTATGTGCAAACAAAATACAATATGAAGTAGATTTTATGAAAAATATTCAGTGGATTGTAACTAATTTTAAATATAGTGTATTTTTATGAACGAAAATGCTAATGCAAAAAAATTAAAGTCTACCAAATTTAGCATTTGTAAATTTTTACAACCATTTTCTCGTCACAAGATTAGTCAATGTTTTTGGGCTAAGGGTGATGATAAATCTAATTTTTTCTCCATAATTTGATTGCGAAATTTCCCATCCGTTGTTTGAATATACCGGGAAATATAGTTCAAAATAATCGGTAACTAGGTTCAATCGGATGCCACTGTCATACACAAAATTAGGATTGTTTGAATAATCTTTAGTAAATCCTGCATCGCCATAAGCTTCAATCCAATTCCAGATGCTGATACTTCCGTTTAATGTTGCCATCCATTGATTTGCATAGGGATTTGGCAGTTTTGATTTAAAACCGCCCTCTGCAATTATATATTGTTGACTATATAATCCTGTGCTTTCTGACCGTCCTAAATAATTATAATCAAATAAATAATCAGTAGGTCGGTCTAGTGCAAAACTGAAAAAATCAGAATTAGTTTTATTGTAAATAAACGTTCCAGCAAACAACCTTAAATTTACCTGCCGATTATTGTCATACAATTTTCTGTAGCCAATTTCAGTTGCAAACTTTCCAAATTTACCAGAGAGTTGAAGATCTGTACTAAATGCAAAATGATTGGTGACTTCGGTTTTAGAATTAAAATATTTTGCATTGAACACTGTATAGTTTTCAGTTTTTTCAACATCATACATAGATTGTTCGCGATCTACTATAACTTGTCGGAACTGAATTCCCTGTTTTCGATTGTCTCTAAAGTCAGAATCTCTAAAACGCAATGTCACTGATGGCGTGAATTTTAAATATGTGGCGTCTGGCGCGTAATGAAAATAAGATCCGCCAATGCCATATCTGATATTAAATAATTTTGAGTCTCTATTATTTTGATTCACGCTCAGTCCAAATGACCCGGAAAGTGATTTGGTTTTGGTAGAATAAATTGGATTTATATCAAAGATAAATGGTTTTTCTAAAATCGTCTTGTTGTGAAAGCGCATTCCAGGGGAAATTCCGTCATAAAAATTATAAGTAATAGACGGAACATACAAGATTTGGTTATAATAAGGATCTTCCAAATCTTTCATAAAATTAAATTTCACGGGACGATTTTGTGAAAAGAAACCGCCTAATGATCTCCAGTTATTTCGAAGGTTGTACTCAGGAACCTCATTTTTATAGTTTAATACAATTTTATCAGCGTCCATTCTTGGAAGCGTCATTGTGGAATCTGTCGCCACATTTTCCAACCATTTTTTAAAAACAACTTCATTGTTCTTGACACCATAAATTGGAATTGGAACTACTGCATTGGTCTTGTTTCTAACCGTAAAAGTCACACTGTCAATGGTTTTTGAAACGTCAGAAAATTTATAATCTACAATTTCTCTCGAATCAATAATGGTTTTAAAAAACCAATCGATATCCTTTTCAGTATTCGATTTTAACCAGCTTTCAAAATCATTTCGTGTAGTTAGTTTTTGCTGGTTTATTTTATAAAATTGCTGAATGCTTTCGTCTACTACATTTTTTTCTAGATAGTTATCAAGATATTTCAAACTTAGTCCAGAACGATATTTACTTGCAATCTGTTCGTTAAATTTAATTAAGGCGTTTTTTGGATCACCAATTGACTGATCTAAGTTTTTTCTAGCCATCAGCATATAAAAATAGCTGTACTGCTCGTTGAAATCGATGGTCGTCAAATTAAAACTTTTTAACAAACGCCAATTTGCTATGCGTCCCATCATCTTGCTATTAGGATGATATTCCTCGATGTACTTCATCATTGTATAAACTTGAATTCCATCGTAAACCCAGTTGTCATAGCGCGGATTTAAACGCAATGAAGTTTTCAAATAATTATTTATATAGGTTTTCAAAAATTTAAGCTCAAACAAAAATTCATCTGAAAATGGGCTTATAAAAGCTGGAAGCTGGTTCAATCCATAAAACGGACTACGTTCATAATCTGTTTGTGAAACGGTGATTTTTTCATGAGGATATTTTCCGATATTTTTGTCGACATAATTTACAATTTTATCAATTAAAATCGCTTTTTGAACGTCATTTAGGTGGTTTTCCTTCAAATTTGTTTCCAGGTTTACTACGTTATTTTTATAACTGTAAAATGTAATCCTTGGTTCTAAAAACAAATTAAAATCACTTCTATTTTTTCCTGACAGTTGATAAGTGGTAATAGTGCCTCTATCGACGCTTATTTCATTCAAATCAGAAGTTGCCTTAAGATCTTGTGGAACTTTTAAAAAAACATCAAAGTTTGCGATTCCATTTGAAATATCGTCAAGATTATTGTTGCTGTATTTCACAAATTCATGATTTTCAAATCGGGCAGGAGTCAAAAACCAGTTTTTAAGATTAAAGTTTCCGTTATCGTCCCAACCATATTTGGTAAATCGGTCTTTTGGAAATTTTACCATATAAGTAAGTTGCAGAATTACCTTTTGATAAGGAGCTAGTTTTTGGCTTAAATTTACTTCGATCACATCAGGAAGACGGTCAAATCGATGCCATTGCAACAACGACTGATTCTCATCAGCAATTATAATATTATTTGTGCTACCGCGTTCATTTTCGTTCGCAAGGTGAAAGTTTCTGACAAACTCATCTGAAAAACGCTTTGCCAATGGTGTATTTTTATCGGAATAGGCGTGGTTCCAGTCATTTAATATTATGGAGCTCAACGTATCATCAGATTGATTGAAGAAAGAAATTTCTTGCTTAACATAAGCCGATTTTTCTTCATTATTTATCTCAGCATCCATCTTTATATTATGCTGTGCATTTCCTTTGCTATAAAACAAGAATGCTATGATGAAGAGCGAAAATTTTAGGGTTGTATTCAAGCAGTTTTTTTAATTATATACGGTATAATGTTCAAACAAGTTTAATAATTATTAGATACAATTCCTAATAAAGGTTGCTTTAAAATAAATAGCATTCAAAAAAAAAATCCCGACAGCGTTGCGCAATCGGGATTTTCTTATGGATAAAAAGTTTTATTTCTGATCAAGGTAAGTTTTATTGCCGTTTTTGTTAATGTAATACTTTCCACCCTTTGGTCCTGTGTACACTTTTTTACCATTGTACATTTCTCCAGAGGCTTTATCAGCGCCAGTTAATTTTGACTCCGTTTTTGAAGTTGCCGCTTTGTCTTTTGCTTTTGTAACATCTTTTTTTGCAGAAGAAGCTGCAGCATCTGCTTTGGTTTCGGCTTTTTTAGCAGCTTGCTTTGTTTCTGTTTTGGCTTTTGCTGTTTTTTGCTCTACCGTAGTTTTTGTTTTTTTAACCGTGGTTTCCTGTGCGTTCGTAAACCCAAAAGATAAAATTGCTATTCCTAAAGCGATAATTTTTTTCATAATTGACGTTTTTAAATTGAAATAAAATTAGTAAATTAATTGATACAAATACATAGATTTGCATTTATAAATTATAACATCTGATGATCATGAAATATTCATTGCTAATACTGTGCCTAACTTTTTTAATGTCTTGTAAAAATCCAAAGGAAGCTGTTTATAGTGACGCATTATTGTCAAATACAAATTACATCGAGGAAAATGCTACATTACTTGATGCAGCAAAAATGAATTTAAATGACACGACGTTTGTAAATTTAAAGGAGTATGGCAAGGATTTTTTCTATGATATGAAATACGCCACGAGCGATAATTTTTTGAAAACTCAGGTGTATGACTGCGCAGAATGTTATCTGAGATTAAAAACGGTTAAGGCATTAATGAAAGCCAACCAAGAGTTTGTGAAACTTGGCTATAAAATAAAAGTATATGATTGTTACCGACCTTTAGATGTTCAAAAAAAGATGTGGAAAATAGTAAATAATCCTACGTATGTGGCCGATCCGGCAAAGGGTTCGATCCACAACAGAGGTGGAGCTGTTGATATTACGCTAACTGACTATAGCGGAAATGAGCTGGATATGGGAACTTCTTTTGATCATTTTGGACCAGAAGCGGCGCACGATTACAAGAATCTTTCTGCAGAAGTTATTGCCAACAGAAAATTGCTTAAAACAATTATGCAAAAAAGTGGCTTTAAAACATTTGCATCTGAGTGGTGGCACTATAACTTGACAAATGCAGCAGCAATGTCTGTTTCAAATTTTACATGGGATTGCAAAAAATGATTATTCTTCTATACACTTTAAGTAATCAATAAAGAAATTTTGAGGAAAGGAAGTTTCTCCGTTTAATTCAGAAATCAATTCTCTTTTCATGATATAGTCGGTCATTTCAGACGCATATTTGATACGGATAAACGATACCGGTGACTTTTTTAGTTCATCAATTGAATTTTTCATGAATAGAAAAGTGGCTGATGTAACTCGAACCGAAGCACCTGTTTTTTCATCACGAACCGTGGCGCCACAATTTCCTTCTTCAGAAATAATCATTGTAAGAATTTTTCCATTCTCAAGCTGAAGGTAAATTTTCGATGCGCTATCAAAACAGGTCGCCTTCATAAAATCTTTACTTCTCTGAATATTTTGGAAATTTAAGGCAGGAGTTCCGCCAGCATTTACGAGCGAAAAGAAGATGTCATTAGAACTTCCGGCAAAAATTTTTTCATATATAATTTTTTGTTTCGTCTCTTTATAACTACCAATCGAGTCTGTAAAGCTTGTTCCGAATTCACAATCTTTCTGGGCAAATAATCCGGCTTGAACCATTAAAAAGGCAACTAAAAGCAATCGTTTCATTATTCTGTCTTTATTTTGGTGCAAAGTAATACAATTTTGTCATTATTCAAATCTGTGGTAAAGAAACAATATTGATTTCCTCCGTCTGAAATTTTCCACTTTTTTCTAATGTTTTCAACTGTTTCTGGAAAATTTCTCACCGTGATATTTGCTTTCTTATTTTGGAGAAAAGCTTTCATTTCTGGTTTTGCGTAGGGAATTAGTTGATCAATTTTAAATGTTCTTCCAGGAAAATCAATAATTTCTTCTGAAGTATAAAGATGCGAATTTCCGTGTAATTTGTCGATTTCAAACAATGAGCTGACAGCATCAAAAGCGCCAGATTTCATTATAGCACTGTTTGGTTCATAAATATATTTTTTTGGAAGTCCCAAATTCGCGTAGTATTCTTGGCTTAAATCAAAATTTAATTTTTCAGTTTTTTCCTTTAAAATATTGACTGTTTTTATTTTAATTGAATCAGAATGCCCTTTTTTTATTTCCCAAAGCAGTTCTTTTACTTCGTTTTCCAAAGAAACAATATGAATCGTCTTTACGTTAGAAAGTTCGATCAAACCTGCAGAAATATCTAAAATTGGTGCGGTTTTGATTAGGATATTTTCCGAATATTTGAAATAGCTTTCGAGCAATTCAGGCACATTTGGCAAGCAATCTTTTAGCATAAAGACTTTGCCTTTTGCATCGCTTCTGCGTGAAGGGTCGATGTAAATCCAATCAAATTTTCGGTTTAAATTTTTTAGGATTTCAAAACTGTCACCGGCAAAACACTTAATATTTTGCGATTTTAATTGCTGGAAATTATGATTGACAATATCAGACAATTCATAATTCATTTCGCAGTGAACCACCGATTTGAATTGCTTAGAAAAATAATAATCGTCCACGCCAAAACCTCCGGTCAAGTCGATTAAGCTTTCGCCAGAAATAATTTTAGATTTATACAAAGCCGTTTTCTCGGAAGAAGTTTGCTCAACAGAAATCTTTGAAGGATAAATGATATTTTCGGTTTGGAACCAAGTGGGAAGTTTGCTTTCCGATTTTGATTTTGCAGTAATTTGGTTTAAAATTACCGCAAAATCAATTTCTGGAAAAGGATTTTTTTTGAACGCTAATTTTGCAACATCGCTGTGAATATTCGCGTTTATAAATTCTTGTATTTCTGGTCTTAAAATTTCTGAAGTCAACTTAAATTCCTCTGGTTAATACTTTTACGACTGGATTTTGTGGAAAAAACTCTTTGGCCACTACCTTAATAATCGTGTAAAGCGGAACCGCTACGATCATTCCAAGTACACCAAAAAGAAAACCACTCGCCAAAATTACGATAAAAATTTCCAACGGATGCGAATTGACGCTATTTGAAAAAATCAAAGGTGTAGTTACGTTATTATCAATGATTTGCGCGACAGAGTAACCAATCAAAACATATAAAGTTGTTGAAAGCATATCACCTTGCGACTGCGGATCCATGTGGCCAAGCATAGTCAGAACGGCAACTAAAACTGTAGCAATCAGTGGCCCAATGTATGGAATAATGTTCAATAAAGCCGTAATAAACGCAATGATAAACGCGTTTTCTACGCCAAAAATCAGCAGCACAATTAAATATAAAACAAATAAAATCGTTACTTGACCAATCAATCCGATGAAATAACGGCTCAGTAAATGGTTGATTTTTCTAAAAGAATTGATGATTTTACTTTCGTGACCTTCTGGCAATATTTTTTTTGCGTTAACCGTAAAAAGCTTCTTGTCTTTCAAGAAAAAGAACGTGATAAAAATGATGGAACCAATCGCCATCCCAATGTTTCCGAGTGTTCCTAAAATAGCATTTAAGAAATTTGGGATAAAGTTCAAATTGATTTTTGAAGCCAAGTTCGATTCTTTCAGCATGTTTTCTGCATCAATATTATGATCAGAAAAATACGTTTTAAGTCGGTCAACAAGTGCTGTCAAATCGTTTTGCAATTTTCCAGTATCTAAAAGCGAAAGATTTTCACTTTGGGAAATTATCAGCGGCACAAACATCATGATAAATCCAGCTAGAAGCAAAATGAAGAACACCATCGTGACTAAAACGGCAACGATATGATTGAATTTTAATTTTTTTTCTAAAAAATTTACAATCGGACTTCCGATCATACTTACAATTAAAGCTATGAAAAGAAAGTAAATAACGGGCTGAATAAGAAATAAAATGTACAGTAGAAGCAAGGCTCCGGCCGTAATAATCAAGGCACGAAGAATTCCGTTGCCGATTGTTTTTGAGGTTACCATAAGTTTAGTTTTGTTACTCTAATTTAGTCAAAAAATTCTGTATAGCTAAAATTTTAAGAAATTAGATTTTCTCTTGGAAGCTAAACTGCTCGAACTCAAAAAATATCAGATTAATTATTGAAAATATAATTAACAATATTGGCGCCCATTTTAAGTGCTTTTTCACGAACTTCCTTTGGGTCATTATGAACTTCTGGGTCTTCCCAGCCGTCGCCTAAATCGGTTTCATACGTGTAAAGCAAAGCCAATCGATTTTCGATAAAAATCCCAAAAGCTTGCGGGCGTTTGTTATCGTGCTCATGAATTTTTGGAATTCCAGCCGGAAAAGAATAAGGTTTCTGAAAAATCGCGTGATTCGCCGGAATTTCTACCAAAGCATTATTGGGGAATACTTTTTTCAATTCTTTTCTAATATATTCATCCATTCCATAATTATCATCGATGTGAAGAAAACCTCCAGAAGTCAGGTAATTTCTGAGATTAATCATTTCTGAATCGCTGAAAACCACATTTCCGTGACCCGTCATGTGAATAAAAGGATACGAAAGTAAATCTGGACTTCCGGGTTCAACGGTTGCTGGTTTCGAAGTAATTTTTGTACTGATATTTTGATTGCAGAATTTAATCAAATTGGGCAAAGCTGTTGGATTTCCATACCAATCGCCACCGCCGTTGTATTTCAAAAGAGCGATTTCTTGGGCATTTATTCCTAAAGAAAATAATAAAATCAGAGCAAAATAGATTTTTTTCATCAATTTATTCATTTATAAAAGCAACGCTATGGCAAGCAACAACGGCTGCAGTTTCTGTGCGAAGTCTTGTGTTTCCGAGCATTACTGCAAGATAATTATTTTCTAGGGCCAATTTGATTTCTTTTTCAGAAAAATCACCTTCGGGACCAATTAAAATTGTTGCATCTTGATTTGGCTGAACCACTTCTTTCAACGATTTTTTATCGGTTTCTTCGCAATGGGCAATTAAATTCAAGCCTTTATTTTCTTGTTTTATAAAGTCTTTAAAAGCAATCGGTTCGTTTAATTTCGGAAGGTAATAATGCAACGATTGTTTCATCGCTGATTGAATTATTTTGTCAAAACGATCGGTTTTAATTATTTTTCTTTCAGAATGATCGCAGATAATTGGTGTGATTTCAGAAACTCCAATTTCCGTAGCTTTTTCTAAAAACCACTCAAAACGGTCGTTCATTTTTGTTGGCGCAACTGCCAGATGCAACTTGTATTTTAGAGCTTCTCCTTTTTCTGAAGAAACAATTTTTACTTGGCATTTTGAATCAGAAGCTAAAATGATTTCTGTCTTAAATAAAAAACCTAAACCATTAGTTACAAATAAATTATCGCCTTCTTTTTTACGTAATACTTTAATAATATGTTTGCTTTCTTCTCTGTCAAAAAAAAAGGTTTCGGCGTCTTCAGAAATTTCTGGATTGTAAAATAATTGCATAATTAAAATTCGATTCTAGCTTTTGAAACGACTGAATTGTCTTCAAAATTGGAGTGTAAATATTTTTGGTAACCCACGATTCCAATCATCGCGGCATTATCCGTTGTGTATTCAAATTTTGGAATAAAAGTTTTCCAGCCATATTTTGCTTCTCCTTCTTTCAGCGTTTTTCTGATTCCGGAATTTGCCGAAACGCCACCACCAATTGCAATCTGTTTGATTCCGGTTTCTTTTACGGCCAATTTCAGTTTGTCCATCAAAATCTGGATAATTGTGTATTGAATTGAAGCGCAAATATCGTTCAGGTTTTCTTCAATAAAATTCGGGTTTTCTTTGACTTGTTTTTGGATAAAATATAAAATTGCCGTTTTTAAGCCGCTGAAACTAAAGTCTAATCTAGGAACTTTTGGTTTTGTAAAAGCAAATGCTTTTGGGTTTCCTAATTGCGCATATTTGTCAACCAAAGGTCCGCCGGGATAGGGAAGTCCCAAGATTTTTGCACTCTTGTCAAAAGCTTCGCCAACAGCATCATCAGTAGTTTCTCCGATAATTTCCATATCAAAAAAACCATTGACTTTCACAATTTGTGTATGTCCGCCACTAATGGTCAACGCTAAAAAAGGAAACTCAGGTTTTTCAAATCCTTCTTCATCAATAAAATGAGCCAAAATATGCGCATGCATGTGATTTACAGCAATTAACGGAATTTTCAACGCCAAAGCAAGCGATTTAGCAAAAGAACTTCCCACTAAAAGTGAGCCCATAAGTCCGGGTCCTTGCGTAAAAGCTATTGCATTTAACTGATTTTTGTCGATATTTGCTTTACGGATGGCCATTTCGATAACCGGAACGATATTTTGCTGGTGCGCGCGTGAAGCCAATTCAGGAACAACGCCACCATATTCGCCGTGAATGCTCTGATTTGCAACAACATTTGACAAGACTTTATCGCCTTGCATCACAGCTGCCGCAGTATCATCGCAGGAACTTTCAATGGCCAATATTAAAAGAGAATTATTTCCCATAGAAGGGCACGGATTTTGAATTATATTTGACAAAAATAAAACAATTAAGAGTATCAAAAAATTTAAAAAAATAGTATTTCGAACCTTTTTAGGTTTAATCCTACTTTTGCTGGTACTCGGCATTACACTTTCCCTACCTTTTGTTCAGACAAAAATCGCGCATTACGTTACCGAAAAACTTAACGAAGATTACGGAACCGACATTTATGTTGACAAAGTTGCCATTTCTGTTTTTGGAACTGTAAAACTCCGCGATGTACTGATAAAGGACCATCACAAAGATACGCTGATTTCTGCAATGTCCATAAAAACAAATATTTTGAGTTTTAAGAAGCTGAAAACGGGCGATTTGGCTTTTGGAGATTTATACGCGGACAAACTTTTTTTCAACTTAAAAACCTACAAAAACGAAACCAATTCCAATATCAATGTTTTTGTAAAATTATTTGACACCGGCAAGAAATCGACCAAACCTTTTCAGTTGAACGCCGATAATATCTACTTGAATGCCAGTCGTTTCAAGGTAACCAATGAAAATTTAGTAAACCAGACCGCCATTGATTTTACCAAAATGAATTCGCGCGTTAGACGTTTTAAAATTTACGGAAGCGACATTACCACAGAGATTAAGGAACTTTCGATGATGGACCACAGAGGTTTGTTTATCAAGGATTTAAACGGAAAGTTTAGCTATTCGAAAGAAAGTCTTTTGCTTAAAGAATTAAATCTTTTGACCAAAGAATCATCATTGAAAGGAAGCGTAGTTTTGACTTACAAAGAAGGCGGTTTGGCTGATTTTGTAAACAAAGTTCGCCTGGATGTTGATGTGGATTCTGCCTCGATTTCCACAAATGACCTCAATATTTTCTACAATGAATTTGGAAAAAACAAGAAATTTAATTTTTCTACAATTTTAAGTGGAACGATGAATGACTTTTTTACCAGAAATTTAAAATTGGTTGTGGACAAAAAATCGCAGATTGTTGGCGATATTAATTTCAAAAATCTTTTTAATCCAGATAAAAATGCCTTTATGATTAAGGGCGATTTCAAGAAATTATCTTCAGATTATGCCAATTTAAAAACGATTTTGCCTAGAATTTTAGGCGAGAAATTGCCTTCGTCTTTAGAATATTTAGGAAATTTTGATTTGGTGGGAAATGCGCAAGTCACGAAAACCACGGTCAAAGCCGATTTATATTTGACCACAGATATTGGTGAACTGGCAACAGTTTTAGAATTGTATGACATCGATAATATTGACAACGCTTCCTATTCCGGAAATATTAATTTCAATAAATTCAACATCGGAAAATTCTTGAAACAAAAGGATTTGGGCGTTGCAACCTTAGATTTGGAGGTAAAAGGAAAAGGTTTTACCAGAAAATATTTGAATACAAAAGTTTCGGGGACGGTTTTCAGCCTGAACTTTATGAATTACAACTACAAAAATATTGATATTGACGGAACTTTTAAAAATCCGATATTTCAAGGAAAAGTTTTGGTTAATGACGAAAATTTGAAACTAGATTTTCAAGGTTTGGTTGATTTGAGCAAACGTGAAAACCGTTATGATTTCCACGCGTTGATTGATTATGCCGATTTAAACAAGCTGAAATTGATTAAAAGAGATTCGATTTCATTGTTTAAGGGTGACATTACGATGCAAGTTACCGGAAATAGTTTGGATAATATGTACGGCGATATCGCAATTACGCAGACTTCTTACCAAAACGAAAAAGACACTTATTTCTTTGATGATTTTACCGTTCAATCGAGATTTGATGCCGATAGAATCAGAACGATTTCAATCGCTTCGCCAGATATTATTCAAGGAAAAATTGTTGGAAAATACCAATTTAAAGAAGTTCCGAAGATTGTTGAAAACGCCATTGGAAGTTTGTACACCAATTACCGCCCGAACAAAGTCAAGCCCTGACAGTTTTTAGATTTTAATCTTTCTATTTATAATAAGTTGATTGAAATCTTCTTGCCAGAAGTTTCTGTGGGTTCAAATACCATCGTTTCCGGAAGGATTACATCTGATTCTAAGGAATTTAAGATGAATTTTAATTCGCCAGAAATTAAGGCTTATGAAAATTATTTGGATAATGTTTCACTTGAAATTGACAACCAAAACCCATTATATAATGCTTACGTTGAAATGGATAGCATTCGAACAAAGAAATATAAAATCACTAATTTCAGTACGATTTCGGTAAAATTAGAAGATACTTTGTTTTTTAGAACTGAGATGAAAGGTGGCGTTGACAATAAGGATTTTTATAATTTGAATATTTACCATACGATTGACGAAAAAAACAATAACGTTGTCGGAATCAAAAAGTCGCAGGTAAATATCAAAGATTATATGTGGTTTTTGAACGAGCAAGACGCCAATGATAATCGCGTTGTGTTTGATAAGAAATTGAAGAATTTTTCAATCGAAAATATCTTGATGACGCACGATAATCAGCGTGTGGAACTTCAGGGAATTATTCGGGACAGTACTTATAAAGATGTCAATTTGAGTTTTGAAGACGTGAGTTTAGGCAAATTGCTTCCGTCGATGGACAGCCTTCGAATTGCAGGAAACCTGAATGGGCGAATCGATTTTAAGCAGAATAGAAACATTTATCAGCCCTCCGCAGGCATCACAATTGACAGTCTTCACGTCAATGAAATTTCGCTTGGAAATCTATCTTTGGATATTGAAGGAAATGAAAATCTGAACCGTTTCAGCGTAAATTCTATATTGGAGAATGAAAACGTAGAGAATTTCATCGCATCTGGAAACATCGGAATTTTAAACAAAGAAACGCTTTTCGACTTAGATTTTAGGTTTAATAAATTCAATCTTGGCGCGCTGAGTCCGCTTGGGGGCAACGTGATTTCAAAGATTCGTGGATTTGCTTCGGGAACTGCAGGATTTGCCGGAACCTTAAAAAATCCAAGAATTGACGGTCGATTATTTTTAGATAATGTTGGTTTAAAAGTGCCTTATTTGAATGTTGATTATGAATTTGATCAGCGCTCGATTGTCGATTTGACTGAAAATCAATTCCGTTTTAACGACGCCCGAATGACCGATACAAAAAACGGAACCAAAGGCTTCTTGACAGGAAGTATCAAACATCAAAATTTCAAAAACTGGGTTTTAGATTTGAATATAAAGTCAGATAATTTGTTGGTTTTAGACACCAAAGATTCAGACGACGCCATTTATTATGGAACTGCATTTATCGCAGGTTCTGCCTCGTTAAAAGGTCCTACAAATGCTTTGTTGATTACGGTGGATGCCGAATCTAAAAAAGGTACAAATATTAAAATTCCGATTAGCAGTGCTTCCGGAGTTGGAAATAATTCATTTATCACTTTTTTAAGTCCGAAGGAAAAATACAATCAAGACAAAGGAATTATCGCGCCGGTTGTGAATAATGCCGGACTTGAATTGCAGTTTAATTTAAAAGTTACGCCAGAAGCGGAAGTGGAGATTATCATCGACAAAAATACGGGCCACGCTTTAAAAGGTAAAGGTAACGGAGATATTCGTTTGGAAATTAGTACGCTCGGAAAATTTAATATGTTTGGAACGTATGATGTAACCGAAGGAGAATATAATTTTAAATATGGAGGAATTATTGATAAAAAATTCTCGGTTAAAAAAGGAAGTAATATTTCTTGGGATGGAGACCCAATTCGTGCCCGATTGAACATCGATGCCGTTTACAAAACACAGGCAAATCCCGCGGTTTTGCAAGACAATGCTTCGTTTAACCGAAAAGTTCCGGTGGAAGTAGTCATTAATTTGACAGGAAGCTTGACGAACCCGGAGCCTGATTTCACGATTAATTTCCCTACGGTAAGTTCGGTTTTAAAATCAGAGTTGCAAGTGCGTTTGGATGACAGGGACACGCGTGTGAACCAAGCTTTGTCATTGTTAGGAACAGGAAACTTCTTGAGCGCGGACAATGCAGGAACAGCAGTTTATGGAAGTTTATTTGAACGAGCTTCCGGATTATTCAATGATTTGTTCCAAGACGAAGACGGTAAATTTACCGTGGCTTTGGATTACCAAATGGCCGACAGAACGCCAACGGCAGAAACCAACAGCCAATTCGGAATTGCGATTACCACACAACTTTCTGATAGAATTTCCATTGATGGAAAAGTCGGAGTTCCTGTTGGAGGCGTAAACCAGTCGGTGATTGTGGGTAACGTGGAAGTTAAATATCGAGTGAATGACGATGGAACTTTAAATCTTCGGGTCTTTAATCGTGAAAACGACATTAATTATATAGGAGAAGGAATTGGTTATACCCAAGGTCTAGGAGTTTCGTATGAGGTCGATTTTGATACGCTTCGCGAACTTTGGTTTAAAATCTTCAATATAAAAACCGAAGCAGAAAAAAATAATGCTTCTGATGAAGTTCCAGATTCTGACCTTTCTCCAGATTTCATTCAATGGACGCAAGAACGCAGAAAACGCCCAGAAAATACTAAAACCGAACAGCAACGCGTTCCAGAATCAGAATAACATATTTTTAAGTCTGTTTTTTTCTGAAATCCCTTTAATTTAATGAACATTTCGATACGATTCAAGAAAACTTATTAACGAAATCGTTTGAAACCTTCCGCAATTCTTAAAATAATAAAAACCAGTGCTGTTAAGTGATATATGTTTGCTAATTTTACAATATTAATAGCAAATAAATGTCAAAAACAATAAAAAAAATAGGCGTACTAACTTCCGGAGGAGATTCTCCTGGGATGAACGCGGCTATCCGTTCTGTTGTAAGAACGTGTGCTTTTCATGGAATTGAATGCGTGGGAATCTACCGTGGTTATCAAGGTATGATTGAAGGCGATTTTAAGGAAATGGGACCTCGTTCGGTAAATAATATCATTAATAAAGGAGGAACAATCTTAAAATCGGCACGTTCAAAAGAGTTTATGACTCCAGAAGGACGCAAAAAAGCTTTTGATAACTTAAGTAAAGTTGGCGTGGAAGCTTTAGTTGTAATCGGTGGCGACGGAAGTTTCACCGGTGCTGAAATCTTCAATAGCGAATATGGCTTTCCAGTAATGGGAATTCCGGGAACTATCGACAATGATATCTTTGGCACAAGCCACACTTTAGGGTATGATACTGCATTAAATACTGTAATCGAATGTATCGATAAAATTCGTGATACGGCAAGTTCGCACAACCGTCTTTTCTTTGTGGAAGTGATGGGACGTGACGCTGGTCATATTGCATTGAACGCAGGAATCGGTGCAGGAGCAGAAGAAATTTTGATTCCAGAAGAAGATTTAGGTTTAGACAGACTTTTAGAATCACTTCAAAAAAGTAAAGCTTCGGGTAAATCTTCAAGCATCGTTGTGGTGGCTGAAGGTGATAAAATGGGCAAAAACGTTTTTGAATTGAAAGATTACATCGAGTCACATTTACCAGAGTATGATATTCGTGTTTCTGTTTTAGGACACATGCAAAGAGGTGGCGCGCCATCTTGCTTCGATAGGGTTTTGGCAAGCCGATTAGGAGTAAAAGCTGTGGAATCTATCTTAGAAGGAAAATCAAACTTTATGGTTGGAATCTATCAAGATGTGGTGACGTTAACACCTTTAGAACAAGCAATTAAAGGTCATTATCCAATCGACAAAGAATTATTGAGAGTATCTGATATAATGTCGACTTAGCATTATGCAATACGCTTTAAGCGATAAGCTTCTAGCAAAATTTTAAACAAACAAATTAGTATTAATACCGGCTTAAAGCGTAAAGCTTATAGCCCAAAGCAAACAAAAAATGTCAAAAGTAAAATTAGGAATTAACGGTTTTGGAAGAATTGGAAGAATTGTTTTCAGAGAAACTTTCAACAGAGATAACGTAGAAGTAGTAGCAATCAACGATTTATTAGACGTAGATCACTTGGCTTACTTATTAAAATATGATTCAGTTCACGGTCGTTTCAATGGAACTGTAGAAGTAAAAGAAGGAAAATTATATGTAAACGGAAAAAACATCCGCATTACAGCAGAAAAAGACCCAGCGACATTAAAGTGGGACGAAGTTGGAGTAGACGTAGTAGCAGAATGTACAGGTATCTTCACAACTATCGAAACAGCAAACGCACACATCAAAGGTGGTGCAAAAAAAGTAATCATCTCAGCTCCATCAGCAGACGCTCCAATGTTTGTAATGGGAGTAAACCACACCGAAGCTAAAGCTACAGATTTAGTAGTTTCAAACGCATCTTGTACCACAAACTGCTTGGCGCCATTGGCAAAAGTAATCCACGATAACTTTGAAATTGTTGAAGGTTTGATGACAACAGTTCACGCAACAACTTCAACTCAAATGACTGCTGACGGACCTTCAAGAAAAGACTGGAGAGGCGGACGTGCAGCAGCAATCAACATCATTCCATCTTCAACAGGTGCTGCAAAAGCAGTTGGAAAAGTAATTCCAGCCTTGAACGGAAAATTAACAGGAATGTCTTTCCGTGTACCAACGGCTGACGTTTCAGTTGTAGATTTGACCGTAAAAGTGGCTAAAGAAACAACTTACGAAGAAATCATGGCGGTCCTTAAAAAATCTTCTGAAAATGAAATGAAAGGAATCATCGGTTATACTGAAGATTTAGTAGTTTCTCAAGATTTTATCTCAGACAAAAGAACTTCAATCATCGATGCAAACGCAGGAATTGGATTAAATTCAACATTCTTCAAAATTGTATCTTGGTACGATAACGAATACGGATACTCAAGCAAATTGATTGATTTATCTGTACATATTGCCCAATTGTAATTTAATAAATGTCCCGTCATTAACCTGTGGCGGGACTTTTTTATTTGAAGCCAAACAAAAGGCATTTTTTAAACCATTTTCCCGCTTGAGCCACTCGCTTTGCGCCAGCTTTTTAGGCTGGCACAAGAGCTCAGACAAAGGCACCATCGGGGCTAGAAAACAATCTATCGGCATTTTTTAAACCATTTTCGCCAATAGAAACCTGACAAACTAACTAGAAAAACTAATATAGTTTCTTAGATTTAAAGCAAAAATCTAAATCCTAAATCAAAAAGCCAAATGAAATTATTAGTAGACAGTGGTTCCACAAAAGCAGATTGGATTGCATTAGACGATAATGGCAATAAACTGTTTACCACACAATCTTTAGGATTAAATCCTGAAGTTTTAGATAAAAAAGAAGTCCTTGAGCGTCTTGAGGACCGTTTTGACATCTACCAAAATAGAAAGGCAGTAACACATCTTTTCTTCTACGGAGCAGGCTGTGGCACAGACCGAATGAAAAATTTTTTAGCAGACATCTTCAAAGAATTTTTCTCAAACGCAGAAATCGTCGTAAAAGAAGATACATATGCGGCAGCTTATGCAACAAATCCAGATAACGAACGCGCAATCATTTCAATTCTTGGAACAGGCTCAAACTGCAGTTATTTTGACGGAGAAGAGTTGCACCAAAAAATTCAATCCCTTGGATACATGGCCATGGATGATTGTTCAGGAAACCGTTTTGGACGTTCATTAATTCGTGCGTATCACTTTGGAAAAATGCCAGCACATCTTGCAGAAGAATTTGAAAAAGAATACGACTTAGACCCTGACGTTATTAAACATCATCTATATAAAGAGCCAAACCCAAATGCGTATTTAGCAACGTTCGCAAAGTTTTTAATTAAGCACAAAGATGATGTGTTTATCAATGTTTTTGTGAAGAAAGCAATGCAAAAGTTCGTGGATAATTACATCACGCAATTCGAAGGTTGCAGAGAAATCCCGGTTCATTTTGTAGGATCAATAGCGTTTTATCTAAAAGATGAATTAAAAACAGTTTTAGAACAAAACGGTTTAATTTTAGGGAATGTCTTGCGTCGTCCAATTGATGGTTTGATTGAATATCATAGGGTTAACTAATATTTCAGAAAAGAAAAAACCTGCTTCACGGAAGGTTTTTTATTATAAAAAAAGGGCTTTATCAATAGACAAAGCCCTTTTTATGTTTCAAAAAAATAATTATTTCATTGCAATCATAGAAATCTCAACATTTACACCTTTTGGCAATCCTGCTACTTGAACGGTTTCTCTTGCTGGTGCGGTTTTTTCGTCAAAATAGCTTCCGTAAACGCTGTTAATTTTCGCAAAGTTGTTCATGTCCATAATAAAGATTGAAGTCTTTATTACATTTTCAAACGTCATTCCGGCTTCTTCAAGAACGGCTTTCATATTTTCCATCACTTGCTTGGTTTCGGTTTCGATATCGTCTAAAACCAATTCTCCAGTTTCAGGGTGCAATGCGATTTGACCAGAGGTAAAAAGTGTATTTCCAAAAGCTACAGCTTGGTTGTATGGACCTATTGGTGCTGGCGCCTTGTCTGTAAAGATTATTTTTTTCATAACTAATATATTAACGTAAAGTTCGGTCTGGTTGATTTCTTTTGTCCCATTTGATGTCGCTTAATACAGAAGATTTGATTCCAATAAAAAATCCCCAAGATGTATAATCCCCAATTGGAACCCAGTTAAAGTCCATCCTCCAGCTTAATAAGTCGCGCTCAAAACGAAGCTGTGTGAAGGTCACGCCATCTTGCACAAAATCATATCCTGTTGAAACACCCACTTTCCAGCGAGGCGTTAAGTCGATGTTTCCAGAAACCATCAACGAATTGCTGGTAATTGCACTTTGGCGTTGGTCATTTCCGTATGTCAGCGAGTACGCTAGTCGCACATCCCATGGAATTACTGAATTATAAAACGTCGATTTATTTTGAGCTTCTTCAATATCTTCGTCATTAAATTGGCTGGTTCTAATGTCGCCAAGATCCCTAGCGGTTCCAAACAAATCGTCATCGCGTCCGCCATTTCGTAAACTTTGGTTTTTTAAAGGATCAGATTGGTCTTTTTTATTGGCTCCATCGGTACTTGAAAACGAATAATTTATTGTAATGTTTGCGCTAGTCATACGAAAAAGACTTCCTCCATTGTCAATATTCCATTTCTCGATGGTGCGATTTGCGTTGTCGAGTGCATACGGATTTAAGGTCGCACCAAAGTTGATATTCATTTTATCTTTAAACAAAACTGTCCCAGCAGAAACTCGAATAGGTGCTAATTTTAGTGAATCGGCATTCAAATTGTATGATGTAGAAAAGTTTAAACTATTTAAAAGCATCACTTTTTTTGGCTCTGTTTTCGTGCTATCCCGATCGGTGACTTTTGCTTCAAATGTATTATTTAATGAGAAACCTAATGTATTTGACATATTTTTTCCAGGAGCGCCATAAATTCCGCCATCAAATCTTGAATATTCTTTGAGCATTGTTCCCGTGCCATCCGGATCATATGTGTCATAATATTTTTCAAAACTAGGACGGTAAGCATAAGATACCGAAGGTTTTATCAAATGTCTGATCGCTTGAATTTTTTTGTCCTCACCAAAATTAAACGTTCCGTATATTGTAGTACCAACAGAGCTTGAAAAACTATACGTTCGATATGCATCAAAGCCATTATTGACAATGGTGTCAAGTTTTTGAGAAGTAAAATTGTATCGTTTTTCCTGAGTTTTTAATGCCCATACTTCTTCATAGTTCATACCAGTGCTAACGCTGAAATATTTAAAAACCTTAAAGTTCGTGCTTAACGGTATGCTGTGTTGGAAACCAATTCTTGAGTCCCTAAACATTTGAGGCTTAAAAAACAGCGAGTCATTCGTTGTAATTTGGTTTTGGGCGTTAATATTATATTGTAAGTTTAAATTCTTGATGAAACCTCTTTTTGGCTCATCTTCAGAGGCAAAAAGGTAAATTCTATCCATGCTCGCCTGAAAAGTTGGCAATGTCATATTAATTGTTTCGGTGCCAGTGTTTTGAGAATGTGTCGCTGTAATAGACATATTCACTTGAGGCACTGAATTGAAAGTTTTTGAATATGAAATTGAAGAGCTTAGCGTATTATTCAACGCTGAACCTATGTTTGACTGATTCATTGTTTGTTGATAATACTTGCTGCTTCCTAAATTAACAGAGGCCGAAAATCGAGAATTTGGATTTGCCTTTGCATCTTGCGAATGCGACCACTGAATGTTGTATTGCGAAGATTTTGAATAATCAGGAAAGCCTCTTTCGCTCTGGATTTGATTTTCAAAACGCACATTTACATTACCTCTATATTTGTATCTAGCCGCGTAGCTGGACTCAAAACGCATGGCGTAACTTCCGTTTGTGTAATAATCGCCCAAGATTGCAAGATCATAATTATCAGACAAAGCCAAGTAAAGTCCGCCGTTTTGCAATGAAAATCCTTGTCTATTTGAATCGTTGGGTGAAGGCAGAATTAACCCAGAAGTCGACTTGTTTGACATCGGAAAAAACGCAAATGGAACTCCAAGAGGTGTTGGCACATCGGCTATTACCAAATTTGTCAGGCCCACAACTACTTTTTTTCCAGGAACAAATTTGAGCTTTCTAACGTAAAAATAATATTCGGGATTGTCAATATCTTTAGACGTAGTCAGCTTGGCTTTCGCCATATAATAAACCGAATCGTTTATTTTTTTAGTGGTTTCTGCAATAATATTCATCTCGCCCTGCTTGGTTCTTGAATTCCAAACTAAAGCCTTTTTTGTCTTAGTATTAAATCGGATAGAATCGGGTTCAATAATATTTGTACCTTGTTTGAAAACAGGACGTTGCGTATAGTTACCTAAAGAATCTTTCAAGCGTCCCGCATAAACTTCATTCTTAGAATAATCCATTACAATTACTCCGGCTTTTAGTTCAAAATCTTGATAATAAAGTTCGGCTTGGTTGTACAGCGTGAGCAGTTTCTTCTTTTGATCCATCTTTTCATAATCGACCGCTTTTCGTTTAACGATTCCTTCTAAAAGATTTTTCTTTGGTTTTAATGAATCAATTTTTGTAGAATCCTTTGGTATTAAAATATCTTCAACATTTACCGTCTGCAAAACAGTATCAGGAGGTGTAGATGGCTGTCTTTCAGTAGGTACGGTAATGGTTCTGTTTCTTCCTTCCTGAGAATAAAGTGTCGCAGTTCCTAATGTTAGGAAAATTGCTGATAAAACGATATGAAATAAGTTTGTACGCAAAGGTTTAAATACTATTTTTGTAAAAATATGGCTCACTTTTTGACGTGCCAAACTTACATATATTTTTCATCAAAAATAAGGAAATAACAAAATTATAACCATAGGAATTTTATTAAAATAAACTTTAACAAAATATGGACATTCACAAGAAATTTAAACAATCATTCGCTTTATTCGCCTGTATCATCTCAGTTTCTGCTTTTAGCCAATCGGGCGATAATTTTAAAGTTGCTCTTGATGCGGGTCACGGCGCAAAAGATTATGGCGCTATTAAAAATAATTTTGTTGAGAAGAACATTTCTCTTGCAGTGGCTTTAAAAGTGGGGAAATTACTTGACAAACAGCCAAAAGTTGATGTGGTTTACACTAGAAATACTGACGTTTTCATAGAACTGGTAGAACGTGCGAACATTGCAAACCACGCGAAAGCAGATTTGTTCGTTTCAATTCACTGTAATTCAAACGATAATTCAGAAGCTTCTGGAACAGAAACTTATGTGATGGGTTTAACCAAATTGAAATCAAATCTTCAAGTTGCAAAAAGCGAGAATGAGGTAATCACACTAGAGTCTGACTATAAACTTAAATATGCGGGTTACGACCCAAAATCTCCTGAATCGTTAATTGGGATTACTTTGATTCAAGAAGAGAATTTGAACCAGAGCATGGCGGTTGCAAGTGTGGTTCAAGATAAATTTAAAACGCAATTAGAAAGAAAAAGCCGTGGTGTTAAACAAGCACCTTTCATGGTTTTGCACAAAACAGCGATGCCAGCAGTTTTGATTGAAATGGGATTTATTTCTAATAAAAATGAAGGCGCTTACTTGAATTCAGACGAAGGTCAAAACGAAATTGCAAAAGCGATTGCCGATGCGATTATGAATTATAAGAAAGAATACTTTGGAGGAACTTCAATCGAAAATAGAATCGATAAAGAAGAACTAAAAGTTGAAAAACCGAAAGAAGTGATCATTCCTGTGAAACCTGATACGTCAAAAACGGTAGCAACAAAAACTCCAGAAACTAAAAAACCTGAAGTTAAAAAGCCAGAAGTTAAAACCGAAACAAAACCTGAAGCCGACTCAAAAGGAGTAACTTTTAAAGTTCAGATTTCTGCAAGTGGTACAAAATTAGATTTGACACCAAACAACTTTAAAGGCCTTAATGGAGTTACCGTTGTCTCTGAAGGAAATCTATACAAGTACATGTATGGATCATCAGATAATTATGACACAGCGAAACAGCAATTGGCAGAAGCAAAAGCAAAAGGTTTCACAACAGCCTACTTAATTGCATTTAAAAACGGTAAAAAAATCACTTTGGCAGAAGCATTAAAATAATTTTATGAATTCCTTTTGATTTTATTACTTAAATTTGTTTAAAAACACCAAGCTTTGAAAATATCTAGAGAAATTAAAACCGCAATTCTTGTCATCTCATCAATATTATTATTTATATGGGGATACAGCTTCTTGAAAGGCAGAGACCTTTTTAACGATTACAAAACATTTTATGCTATCTACGACGAAGTCGAAGGACTAGCGCCGTCAGCACCCGTAACCATCAACGGTCTAGCTGTTGGTAAGGTTACTAGTATAACGCTTCATGATGATGGAAAACTATTGGTGGAAATCCAAGTGAAAACAGATTTTCCAATTTCAAAAACAACCGTTGCTACCATTTATGAGCCAGGATTGTTGGCGGGCAAAAGTATCGCGCTAATTCCAGATTTCAAAAATCCGGTGGAAGCAACTGATAAACAATATCTTTCAACAAATGTAAAGCCTGGAATGCTTTCAAACATTGGAGACAGATTATCTCCTTTACAGACAAAAGTGGAGAAAACTGTTGTAACTGCAGACAGTCTTTTGATGGGACTGAACAACGTTTTAGACAGAGCAACTCAAGAAAATCTTAGAAAATCAATCGCAGAATTATCTGTCACGATGAAAGAATTTAGCGAGGCCGCAAGAGGTGTAAACGGATTAATTGCGGATAACAGGACAAAATTAGACGGAACGTTTTCTAATTTAAACAATGCAACAGCAAATTTTTCAAAGCTATCTGATTCATTGAACAACGCTAATATTGGCGCTGCCATGAAAAAGTTAGACAAGGCTTTAACAAACGTAGATAAAGTTGTAAATGATGTGCAATCTGGCAAAGGAACTTTAGGAAAATTACTTAAAGACGACGGAATGTATAACAACCTAGAAGATGCTTCTTTAGAAATGAAACAGCTTGTCAGAGATTTGAAAGAAAATCCAAAACGCTACGTGCATTTTTCTGTTTTCGGTAAAAAACCAAAACCTTATGTAGCGCCAAAAGAGGACGAAAAGGTTAAAGATACTATTAAATAAAAAAGGCCTGATGAGCTATATAGACAATATTTTATTTGCCATATTAGTTGGTTTAGGTTTTGGATATTTTGCAATTAATGTAAAGAAATTAATCCGAAATATTAAATTGGGTCAACACGTTAATCGTTCTGACAATCCAAAAGAGCGTTGGGCCAATATGGCTATGATCGCTTTAGGACAGTCAAAAATGGTAAAACGACCTGTGGCGGGAATATTGCACATTATTGTTTATGTAGGTTTTGTTATCATCAATATTGAACTGCTCGAAATTATTATCGATGGACTATTTGGAACGCACAGAGTTTTCGCCTTCATGGGCGGTTTTTATGACGTCTTAATAGGTTCGTTTGAAATATTGGCAATATTAGTTTTAGTCGCAGTATTGATTTTTTTGACCAGAAGAAATATTATCAAATTAAAACGATTCATTCACAGTGATTTAAAAGGATGGCCAAAAAGCGATGCCAATTATATCCTTTATTTTGAAGTTGTCTTGATGCTTTTGTTCTTGTTTTTAAATGGTTCTGATTTGGCTTTACAGCTAAAAGGTGCTGAACATTATACAAAAGCGGGTGCGTTTCCAGTCAGTCAATTTATCGCTCCAATGTTTGAATCTATGTCTGTTGGAACGCTTATAATTTTTGAAAGAGCCTTTTGGTGGTTGCACATCGCAGGTATTTTGGTTTTCATGAATTACCTCTATTTCTCTAAACATTTGCACATTCTTTTGGCTTTCCCAAATACTTATTTTGCAGATTTGAATCCAAAAGGAAAATTCGACAACCTCGAGTCAGTTACGAATGAGGTGAAGCTCATGATGGATCCAAATGCTGACCCGTTTGCGGCACCGGCTCCTGATGCAAATGCAACTCCAACTAAGTTTGGAGCAAGCGATGTCCAAGATTTGAATTGGGTGCAATTGATGAATGCTTACACATGTACAGAATGTGGCCGTTGTACATCTGCCTGCCCAGCAAACATTACAGGAAAAAAACTTTCTCCAAGAAAAATTATGATGGACACTCGTGATCGAGCGGAAGAAGTTGGGAAAAACATTGACGCAAACAATGGCGTTTTTGTTCCAGATAACAAAATGCTTTTAAATGATTATATAACACCAGAAGAACTTTGGGCCTGCACAAGTTGCAATGCCTGTGTTGAAGAATGTCCAGTGAATATAAGTCCGCTATCTATCATTATGGATATGCGCCGTTTCTTAGTTATGGAACAAAGCGCGGCGCCGATGCCGTTGAATGCAATGATGACCAACGTGGAAAATAACGGAGCGCCTTGGCAGTACAGCCAGCAAGATCGTTTGAATTGGAAAAACGAAAATTAATTTTTCCTGATCAAATTGTAGTCACCCCAACACGCTAAACTTTTAAACACAATGAATACAGAAGACATCGACAAAAACTTATTGGCCGTTTCAGAAAACGGAGAAGCCATCAGTCCGATACTTCCAGAAGGAATAAAAAATTATCTAATTGACATTGACGGAACCATTTGTGATGATATTCCAAACGAAGAGCCTGAAAGAATGCTCACCGCAGAATTATATCCAGATGCATTGGCAACACTAAACCGATGGTATGACGAAGGCCATATTATATTTTTTTTCACATCGAGAACAGAAGCCCACCGCGATGTGACTGAGCAGTGGCTAAAATTACACGGCTTCAAATACCACGGAATGGTTATGGGAAAACCACGCGGAGGAAATTATCACTGGATTGACAATCATTTGGTTAAAGCAACACGTTATAGAGGAAAATTCACTGATTTGGTTGACAAAGAAGTGACCATCCAAGTTTTTGACGACGGAAAACACGAGTAGTATTCAACGTTTAATCGGTTAAGTGTTTAACCGATTAAACATTTTTACGATTAACCGATTATACTAAAAAAAATGTCAGAAGTTTTATCTGTGCCAACAATGGCCGAAATGTTAGCCGAAGGAAAACAACCAGAAGTTTTGTTCTGGGTAGGTTGCGCCGGAAGCTTTGACGATAGGGCAAAGAAAATTACCAAAGCGTTTGTCAAGATTTTGAACAGAGCCGAGGTTTCTTTTGCAGTTCTTGGAACCGAAGAAAGCTGTACAGGCGATCCTGCAAAACGCGCTGGAAATGAATTTCTTTTTCAAATGCAAGCGATGATGAACATTGAAGTTCTAAATGCTTATGAAGCAAAAAAAATCGTGACTGCTTGTCCACATTGTTTTAATACGCTTAAAAACGAATATCCAGAATTAGGAGGAAATTATGAAGTGGTTCATCACACGCAGTTTCTAAAGTCACTTTTAGACGAAGGAAGATTGACTATCGAAGGCGGTCAATTTAAAGGGAAACGCATCACTTTTCATGATCCATGTTATTTAGGCAGAGCCAATAAAATTTATGAAGCGCCAAGAGATTTGATTGAAAAATTAGATGTCGAATTGGTTGAAATGAAACGTTCAAAAGCCAACGGATTGTGTTGTGGAGCTGGTGGCGCGCAAATGTTTAAAGATGCTGAGCCTGGAAATAAAGAAGTCAACGTTGAAAGAACTGAAGACGCTTTAGAAACAACGCCAGATATTATCGCTGCAGGTTGTCCTTTTTGCAACACGATGCTCACCGACGGTGTCAAAAATAAAGAAAAAGAAGCACAGGTTAAAGTGATGGATATCGCCGAGCTAATCGCAAATGCTAAAGATCTATAAGCATCAATCATTTTATTATATGAAAAATATACTACTTGCTTTTTTATTTTCTCTTTATTTTGGAAGTGCAAATAGCCAAGATATTCTTGAGATTGTTGCAAAAGAAGTCTGTTCTTGCACAAGTAGCAAAACTGAAAAACTAAGTTCTGGTACTCAAAAAAATATCCAAATGGAATTAGGAATTTGCATTATGAGCAGTGTTGCCGCACATGAAAATGAAATTACAGAAAAATATGGAAATGTTTTGGAAGCTGATGGCGCAATGGAAAAACTAGGAAGAGATGTTGGTTTGAAAATGGCCACTTCTTGCCCAGATGTTCTTATGACAATTGCCAATAGCGGAATTGGTGAAGATGAAGTCGTTGAAGAAAAAGCATTGACAGTTGAAGGGAAAGTTGTTGAAATTAAATCAGAGCAGTTTTTGACAGTTGTAATAAAAGACAATTCTGGAAGATCGCACTCAATGTTGATTCTGACCTTCTTTGAAGATTCAAATCTTCTTACAGAAAATAAATTAAAGAAAAATGACAAGGTTTCAGTTGAATACTGGGAACAAGAATTTTATGATGCAAAAGCCATGGATTTTAGATATTACAAAGTAATTCAAGGCATAAAAAAAATATAATTATGTACATTCCTTTTGAAAATTTGCCAGATGAATCAAAAATCTGGATTTACCAATCAAATAGAAAATTTTCAGATGAAGAAATGGCTGAAATCGAAACTGATTTGAAAGCCTTCGTAGAAAATTGGGCTGCGCACGGTACCAGTCTTGAGGCGTCGTACCAATTGAAATACAACCGTTTTATTATTTTGGCTGTAAACCAAGAAGTTCAAAACGCAACCGGCTGTTCGATAGATAGTTCTGTGCAATTTATCCAAGATTTGGAGAAAAAATACGCGGTAGATTTATTAGATAAAATGAATGTGACTTTCAAACTTGGAGAACACATTGCTCACAAGCCGTTAATTGAATTTAAGAAAATGGCAAAAGAAAAAGCCGTTTCTGGAAATACTATTGTTTTTAACAATCTCGTTAATACTGTTGGCGAATGGCATGAATATTGGGAAGTTCCTGCAAATGAAAGCTGGCATAGCCGTTTTTTCTAAAAACAAATTTTACTTTTTGATGAGATATTTTATTATTAGCCTGCTGCTTATTGGTCAGTTAGCATTTTCACAATCGAGCGTTCCAAAATCAAAACACATTGAAATTGATAGAGCTAAGGAAACTGCGTGGGTAGACAGTATCTATAATAAAATGACGATGGAAGAGAAAATCGGTCAACTTTTTATGGTTGCCGCTTATTCTAACAAAGATTCAGCGCATGTAAACTCTATCGATAAGCTTATTGAAAAAAATCATATTGGAGGGGTGATCTTCTTTCAAGGAGGTCCAATGCGTCAGGCAAAATTGACAAATCGTTACCAAAAAAAATCGAAAGTCCCGCTTTTCGTCGGAATTGATGCCGAATGGGGATTGGGTATGCGCCTTGATTCTGTAATAAAATATCCTTGGAATATGACTCTTGGAGCCGTCCAAGATATGAAGTTGATTGAAAAAGTTGGAGAACAATATGGAAAACAAAGTCGTAGAGTGGGAGTTCATTTTAATTTCGCTCCGGTTTTAGATATCAATACCAATCCAAAAAATCCAATTATCGGAAACCGTTCTTTTGGGGAAGACAAATTTAATGTCACCGAGCGAGCTTCAGCCTTAATGAAAGGTATCCAAAATCAAGGAGTTTTTGCGACTGGAAAACATTTTCCAGGTCACGGAGACACTTCTACAGACTCGCATCACACGCTTCCGACAGTAAATTTTTCTAAGGAAAGACTGGATCAGGTCGAATTTTACCCATACAAGAGATTATTTAAAGAAGGTTTGGCGAGCGTTATGGTCGCTCATTTGAACGTGCCAAGCTTAGAACCACGTGAAAATTACCCGTCTTCACTTTCTTACAACGTTGTCACAAATATTCTTCAAAAAGATCTTCATTTCAACGGATTGATTTTCACTGACGCTCTAAACATGAAAGGCGCAAGTAACTTTAAATCTCCCGGAGACATTGATTTAGAAGCTTTTTTGGCTGGAAATGACATTCTTCTTTTTGCCGAAAACGTACCTTTAGCTTTAGAAAAAATTTGCGTTGCCATTCAAGATACGGTTATCTCACAATCACGTTTGGAAAAATCGGTAAAAAAGATTTTGAAATATAAATTCATGGCGGGTTTAAACCAATATCGTCCTATTGATTTACCGTTTTTATATGACGATGTGAACAGCACAGAAGCCGAAGCGTTGCAATATGATTTGTATGAGAATGCACTTACAGTTTTAAAGAATGACCAAGAAATTCTTCCTATAAAAGACATCGAGCATGAAAAGATTGCTTATGTTAAATTAGGTGATGATTCAAATACGTCGTTTTTGGGGACGTTGAAACAATACACAGAAATTACAGAAGTTTCTAACGACAGTTTGCCAAAACTTCTCGAAGAATTAAAACAATATTCAACGGTAATTATTGGCTATCATAAAGCAGACGGTGCCTGGAAAAAACACGATCTTACGGTCGATGAAATAGTAAAAATCCAAGAAATCTCTAAAAACAATAAAGTGATTTTAGATGTTTTTACAAAACCTTATTCGCTGATCCCAATAAGCAATTTCAGTGATGTCGAAGGTTTGGTGGTTTCTTACCAAAATAGTGATGTGGCGCAAAGTGTTTCGGCACAATTAATTTTTGGCGCCATCGAATCAAAAGGAAAACTTCCAGTTTCCATTGGAACAGCCTTTAAAACTAATGACGGACTGCGTACCAAAAAACTCAACCGTCTTGGATTTACCGCATCTGAAAACGTGGGAATGAATTCTAAAGTTTTAAACAGAATCGACTTAATTGCAAAAAATGCAATTGACAGAAATATGGCGCCAGGAATGCAGGTTTTAGTGGCAAGAAAAGGCAAAGTTGTTTTTCAAAAATCATACGGTTTTCACGATTACACAAATACAGTAAAAGTGAAAAACACTGATATTTATGATGTCGCTTCTTTGACTAAAATGGTTTCCACTTTGCCAGATGTTATGCAATTGTATGATCAAAAAAAGGTTACTCTAGAAACAAAACTAGGAACAATGCTTCCGATATTTGAAAATTCTGATAAAAAAAACATAACATTTAAAGAACTTTTATCGCATTACGCAAGGCTTCAGGCATGGATTCCGTTTTATCAATACACACTTGACGAACAGAAAGTACCGAGTGAAAAATACTATAAAAAAACAATGACCCCTGATTTCACATCACAGGTCGCAGAAAATCTTTTCTTGAGAAATGACTACGAAGACACAATTTTTAAGAAAATCATCGATAGCAAATTACTTCCAAAGAAGGAATACAAATACAGCGATTTCACATTCATTATACTAAAAGAATATGTGGAACGAATGACCGCTAAAAAATTGGACGTCGTGTCAGAAGAAAGTTTTTATAAAAAATTAGGCGCAACTAGCACAACTTACAATCCATTGCGAAAGTTTGACATGAGCATAATTCCACCAACTGAAGAAGATAAATATTGGAGATATTCCACCGTGCAAGGTTACGTACATGATATGGCAGCCGCTATGCAAGACGGAGTCGGAGGTCACGCCGGAATATTTTCTAACTCAATCGACCTTGCAAAAATCATGGAAATGTTCTTAAACAAAGGAAATTATGGTGGTGTAACTTACTTCTCACCGGCAACTTTTGACGCATTTAATACCGCTTACTTTTATAAAGAAGGCAACCGTCGCGGGCTCGGCTTTGATAAACCGCAGCTTCCAGGAACCACAGGTCCCGTATATGCCGGCGTATCAAAATCAAGTTTTGGGCACACCGGTTTCACAGGCACAATGGCATGGGCCGACCCAGAAAAAGACTTGATTTACATCTTCCTGTCGAACAGAACGTATCCAGATTCAAACGCGCCGAACACGCTTTCAAAAGAAAATGTTCGCGAAAATATTCAAAAAGTCATTTATGACGCCATCGAAAAGTAAATTTTTTTGAAACGAGAGTTCAGGCATTTTTGCCATCCATTTTCCCGCTTTCTGCAGTAGTTTTTTTAACCGTAAACGGATTAAAAAAAGCTACTGCCGCCAATCGGGGTTAGATTAGGATTTTACCTTTTAATCGGTGAACATCATCACAACATCGACTAAACCAAAAAGATTACGAATAGCTTAAAAAACGATAACGGTGTGATTTCTAAAAATTACATTTCAATTCAAAAAAACTTCAGAAACAAAAAAAGCCAATGCAATTGCATTGGCTTTAAAATTAGCTGTTTTTAAAATTACATGGAAGTAAAAACACCTTCATAAGAACCAGTAAATGTTTTATTTGGCAATGTTTCTGCTTCATCAACAGCGATTACGTTGTTAAACTGCAACTTATATTTGTTATTCCCTAAGTCAGTCACCGTTACTGATCCTTCTTCAAAAAAGTATCCATCTTCACCTCTCATGTAACCGCCATCAGCGCTAGCATCATCAAAAGAATCAACAGGATATGTTCCGTTAACGCTGGCTTGTGAAGCTGGATAAGTAATGAATAAAGTAATTTGTTCAGCCGGCGAAGTTCCATTTCCGAAACTTGCAAGTTGAAACGATCTCATTTTAGAGTCATCATCAGAGTCAAACATTGTGTTTGCACTAAAAAACGGAGCAACAGCACCAGATTGATTAAATGGAACATTATCAATCATAATATTTGTTGCCTCGACATTTGAATCATTGTCATCACTTGAGCAACTAGTAAACATGGAAGCCACTACGGCAATCGCAAAAATAATTTTTTTCATAATAAACGGTTTGGTTAGATTGCAAATATGAAAAAAAATCATCATATTTCACTAAAAGCATAATTTTTTTCTTATTAATACTTTATTAAATTCCTGTTTAGTATCTGGTTAATATAAACACAGATAATTGGTTGCCGACGTTAATTTTATCCAAAAATAAGATTAGCCTTTCTTTTTTAAGTACTTTCGTACCACATTTTACTCATCAATATGAAAATTGCAATTGTTTGTTATCCCACCTTTGGTGGAAGCGGTGTAGTTGCCACAGAATTAGGCCTTGAACTCGCAAAAAAAGGACACGAGATACACTTTATTACTTATAGCCAGCCCGTTCGCTTGGCACTTTTAAACCCAAATATTCACTATCACGAAGTTAACGTTCCCGAATATCCATTATTTCATTTTCAGCCATATGAACTCGCTCTTTCTAGCAAATTGGTGGATATGGTGAAGCTTCACAAAATTGAATTGCTTCACGTGCATTACGCGATTCCGCACGCTTATGCCGGTTACATGGCAAAAAAAATGCTGAAAGACGAAGGAATTAAAATTCCAATGGTGACTACATTACACGGTACTGATATTACTTTAGTGGGAAGCCATCCCTTTTACAAACCTGCAGTAACATTTAGCATCAATAAATCTGACATAGTGACTTCGGTTTCACAAAGTTTGAAAGACGAAACCTACAAGCTTTTTAATATCAAAAAAGATATTGAAGTCATTCCAAATTTTATCGAAGTTAATAAAAATAGAATCGACGAAAATGCCCCATGTCAACGTGCTTTAATGGCGTCAAAAGGAGAGCGAATTTTGACGCACATTAGTAATCTTAGAGAAGTCAAAAGAATTCCAGATGTCGTGAAAATTTTTAATAAAGTCCAAAAAGAAATTCCTGCTAAATTGATGATGGTAGGTGAGGGCCCAGAAAAAGAGAAAGCTGAACAGCTATGTGAAGAGCTTGGAATCAGCGACAAGGTAATTTTCTTTGGGAATAGTAACGACATCGATAAAATTCTTTGTTATACAGATTTATTCTTACTTCCGTCGCAAACAGAAAGTTTTGGTTTGGCAGCCTTGGAAGCAATGGCATGCGGGGTTCCAGTAATTTCGAGTAATTCTGGCGGACTTCCTGAGGTTAATTTAGAAGGTGTTTCAGGTTATTTGAGTGATGTTGGAGATATTGATTCCATGGCAAAAAACGCCGTATCTATTTTAAGTAGCGACGAAGAATTGAATAAATTTAAGCAAAATGCCTTGGGAATTGCAAAACAATTTGATATATTGAGTATTCTGCCACTTTATGAAGCAGTCTACGAAAAAGCGTTAAACAAAAAGATATTGTTATGAAAAAGATTATTTTAGTCCCTTTTGCCCTACTTTTATTTTCTTGCAATGGTTCGAAAAGCACAAAAGATGCCACATCGCGACCAGTAACAGAAGCAAGACAGTCAGCAAAATTGTATACTGTTTTAAGCGAATCTGTCTATCAAGGAAAAGATTCAAAGTCATACGAAATTATTAAAGACAATGAATCGCTGATAACGTTGTATCAATCGGTAAACGACGAGCAGATTCCAAGAATCGATTTCACGAAAGAAAGAATTATCGCGTTATTTTCAGGACAAAAAAATTCTGGCGGATACGCTATAAAAGTAGTAGATGTAATAGAAAAAGGTGGGAAGATTTATGTGACAGTTCAAGAAACTGCGCCAAAGTCTGGAGAAAACGCAACAATGGCCATGACAAATCCTTACACAATCGTCAAGATAAATTCTACGAAAGAAATTGTATTTAAATAATTTTATATAGAAATAATAAAATCCCGCTAACGAAAGAAAGCGGGATTTTTGTTTTTACAGAAATTTACTTTTTGAAATAAGAAAAAGTATCTTCATTTTCAATTTTCAAAAGTGATTCATAGATTAATTTGATCACATTTTCCACATCTTCTCGATGTACCATTTCCACCGTCGTATGCATGTATCTAAGCGGAAGCGAAATTAAAGCCGAAGCCACACCGCCATTGCTGTACGCAAAAGCATCAGTATCAGTTCCGGTAACTCTTGAAGAAGCCAATCTTTGAAACGGAATTTTCTTTTCTTCTGCAGCGTCAATAATCAACTCACGCAGATTATTTTGAACCGCAGGCGCGTAAGTAATAACCGGACCTTTCCCAATTTGAGTGTCGCCCTCAATTTTCTTATCAATCATCGGAGTTGTTGAATCGTGGCAAACGTCAGTTACAATCGCCACATTTGGCTTGATCGTTTTGGTGATCATTTCGGCACCACGCAAGCCAACTTCCTCCTGAACTGAATTAGTAATGTACAACCCAAATGGCAACTTCTTTTTATTTTCGTGCAGTAATCTTGCCACTTCAGCAATCATAAAACCGCCCATTCTGTTGTCAATCGCTCTGCAAACAAATTTATTTTCGTTCAAAATCATGAATTCATCAGGATACGTAATCACACAACCCACATGAACGCCAAGGTTTTCAACCTGTTCCTTAGTTTCGCAACCACAGTCGATAAAAATGTTGTCAATTCTCGCAGGTTCTTCCTTTGCGCGATTTCTCGTATGAATTGCTGGCCAGCCAAAAACGCCTTGCACGATTCCTTTTTTGGTATGAATATTGACACGCTTTGAAGGAGCAATCATATGATCAGAACCGCCGTTTCTAATAACATAAATTAAACCATTATCAGTAATGTAATTCACATACCAAGAAATTTCATCAGCGTGACCTTCAATCACAACCTTATATTTGGCATCAGGATTGATTACGCCAACCGCGGTTCCATAAGTATCAGTAATAAAAGTGTCAACATATGGTTTTAAATAATCCATCCAAATTTCTTGCCCACTTGATTCATATCCTGTCGGCGAAGCATTATTTAAGTAATTCTCTAAAAAAGTCAATGACGACTTATTCAATATTGATTTTGACATAAAAGTTATTTTTTGCTAAAATATAAATTTGAAACCACAGTTATCTATTTATTGTATAATTTTACCCAACAATTGCAAACTTATGAAACCCTTAAAATATATACTTTTTCTCTTATTAGTCACAACTGCAATGAACGCGCAAGTGGACAAGAACGATGAGTACTTAAACGAGCAAGACACAATTAAGTTGGTCCAGCTTCCAGAAGTATTAATATATAAAGGAGACGTCGATGAAGAAAGTCAAAAAAACTTTACTATTCTCCAGCGTCGCGTTGCCAGAGTATATCCTTTTGCAAAAGCAACATCCGAGAGATTGGTTGCATTAGAAAAAGGTATGGCAAAGCTTAAAACCGATAAAGAAAAAAAGAAGTATTTTAAAATCGTTGAAAAATATCTCGAAGATGAATTCGAAGGTCAACTAAAAAAACTCTCCAGAAAAGACGGACAGATTTTGGTAAAACTGATCCATCGTCAAACCGGAACCACAACTTATGATCTTATTAAAGAACAAAAAAGCGGATGGAAAGCATTCTGGGCAGCCAAAACCGCCAGAGTTTTTAGTATCGATTTAAAAAGAACGTATAATCCATACGGAGTTGGTGAAGATTTTTTAATCGAAACAATCCTTGTTCGCGCCTTCGAAGAAAACCGATTGCCAAAACAACCAGCCAAACTAAACATAAACTATCAAGAACTAGCAAAATCCTGGAACGACAGAATCGCTTCAAAAGCCAAAACATAACACCTACTATATATAAGAACAGTTTTTCGTAGAGACAGCCCACTGGGCTGTCTTTTTATTTGCGCAGCAAACCCAGCCCAATTCCCAAAACCCAAAACCCAAAACCCCAAACCCAAAACCCCTTCCTTATATATAGTATTATTTCCATGCAGCGAAAGGCCATTCTTTTATCAGTACACGCAGTTCCCGCTTTCTGCCGCAGTCTTCCCGCCGAACCCCGGCGGCAAGAGCTCGCGGCCGCCAATCGGGGCTGAGGGAGAAGCCTTCCCGCATTCCTGGAAGCTCCGGGACCAATATTGCGCAGACAGCCTGCAAAAAAAACCGCCCCGGCACAGATGCCCTTCAATGCCTTGCAAGGCAAAAAACGCGCCGCGGCATTCCCCAGATATCCCAAAATCCCGGATACTTCTGGAAAAGACAAAAAAAACTTCCGCCTCCAAGTCGAAGCGTTCCAGCGAGTTACGGGAAAGATGAATAAAACATCAAAAAAAGATGAAGAAAAAGCTTGCGCAGGCGAAAAAGATGTGTACTTTTGCACCCGCAATAACGGCGAAGTTCTTACGATTTAATGAAGGCAGGAAATAAGGGAGAAAAGAAAATTTTTTTCACGAAAAGCTTGCCGGAAAGAAAAAAGCGAATTACCTTTGCGCCCCGCGAGAGCGGAAGTTCATTGGGAATCTGCGCAGGCTGTGAAAGAAAAGAGGAAATAAAAATTTCTGAAAAAAAACTTTCAAGAAAGCTTGCAGGAATCAAAAAGGATTTCTACTTTTGCACCCGCTTCCTAAGACACGGATGGCGGAATAAAACAGAATGACACGTTCATAGACATATTGGATTGACAGCAAATAAAAGAGAGAGCATTGCCTGATCCGAGAGGACAGGAAAAAATAGCCAAGCGAAGCGTCTATAAA
>Ga0265780_10000223_pt1 | contig 91194 bp, 72 predicted proteins | sample P1T30metagenome_FD_192432 | JGI IMG/M metagenome (GOLD analysis project Ga0265780, IMG submission 192432) | Plant litter microbial communities from East Loma Ridge, Irvine, California - P1 T30 | ecosystem: Environmental > Terrestrial > Plant litter > Unclassified | place: USA: California...
CGTACAAGGTCGTCGCATAAGGCCAGTAGCTGCCGACGGTGAGAACCGGCGCCCTGGTCGCCAGCGTGCCTTGCCCGCCAGCCAGGCGCGGCGCAACGCCCTTTTCCCCATTCGCACCATGGCATGCCAGGCAGCGTGCCTGGTAGATCGCCTGGCCCTGGGCCACCGAGCCCGAGCCTGCCGGCAAGCCGGCGCCGTCGGCGCGCACGTCGATATCCCAGCCGCGGATCTGCTCCGCACTGGCCGTCTGGCCCAATCCCAAACGCTTGGCGGGCGCCGCCGGGGCACAGCCGGCCAGCGTGGCCGCGGCCGCCAAGGCCAGTAAGGGAAACCATTTAAACGTGGACATTGGAGACCTCGCCGTTGCGTGCAACCTGCCAGCTCTGGATGGCGTTGTAGTGGTAAATCGAATGCTGGCCGTCGCTGGCGAGGAGCGCGGCGCGCGTCGGCTGCACGTTGCCGGCCTCATCAAACGCGCGGCTTTGCAGGATCGCTTCCTGGCCCGCCCACACCCACGGACACCGGAAGCGCGTCAGGGCACGGCTTTGCACCGGCCCGTCCAGCGCCGCCGCCTCCCAGTGGCGCCCGCCGTCGAGCGATACCTCGACCCGGGCGATGCGTCCCTGCCCGCTCCAGGCCAGCCCGCTGATTTCGCGGAAGCCGTGGCCGTCGAGCACCTGGCGCGCCGAGGGCGCGGTGATCACCGATTTCACGCCCATCTGGAACGTGAACTGGCGTGCGGTACCGTCCGGCATCAGGTCGGTGTACTTGGATGTTTCCTCGCGGGTTTGAAATGGCGCGTCGCCCACTTTCAGGCGGCGCAGCCACTTGATGTTCATATTGCCTTCGAAGCCGGGCAGCAGCAGGCGCAAGGGATAGCCCTGCTCCGGGCGCAGCATTTCGCCGTTCTGGCCATAGACCAGCAGCGCATCGTCGAGCGCCTTGGCCAGCGGGATGCTGCGCGACATGGCTGCCGCGTCCGCGCCTTCGGCCAGGATCCAGCTGGCCGAAGGCAGCAAGCCTGCTTCGGCCAGCACGTCGGACAGGCGCACGCCGGTCCATTCGGCGCCGCTGAGAAGACCGTGGATGTCCTGCACCGTGCCTTGCCCCGGCGCCTTGAACTCGGCGATGCTGTTGCCCGAACATTCGATGAAATGACTGCGCGAGACAGCGGGGAAGCGCAGCAGGTCCTTCATGCTCAGCAGCAGCGGCCGCTCGACCAGCCCGTGCAGCATCAGGCGGTGCTGGGCCGGGTCGATGGCCGGCACACCGGCGTGGTGGCGCTCAAAAAACAGGCCATTGGGCGTAAGGCTGCCAAACAGGCTTTGCAGCGGCGTGCGGGTGGCGGTCGGAAACGCGGCGACCTGGTCGGGCAGTTTGCGCACCACGTTCTTTTCGAAGGGCGACGGCAAGCCATACGGCGGACTGAGGAAACCGGCGCCGGGCGCGCGCATCCACTCGGGGACCTGCGGTGGCACGTTCGGAGGCACGTTCGGAGGCAGGTTCGGAGGCAGGTTCGTCGGCACGTCGTCGCCGGTGGCCGCCTGCGCGGCGCCGGGCACGGCGGCTGCGCCAGCGGCCGCGGCGAGCGCGATGAAGCGGCGCCTGCGTGGCGACGCGGGTACGCCGGTATCTGGTTGATCGGGGTCCATCGGCTTCCCATCAGTGATTGCAGAGCTGAAAACTGTACGCCGTCGCGAAAGGCTGCGTCAACCGCGCCACCAGAATGATTTCAGATATGCTCATGCGGGCAGCATTTCATGCCTCGCTGAGCGGCACCGGGAATTCGAAGCTGACCGACGTCACGGGAATGCTGGCGTGCTGCGCGGTATTCCAGCCCCGGCTGTAGTCGGATTTGTCGGCAAGTTGCTCGACCAGGATGGTGATTTCGGACGGATGCGCACTTTTGAACATGTCGAGCAGTGCGGCGAAGCGCTCCGGCGACTGGTTGATCTCGATCACGCAGCGGGGCTTGTCCTTGCCCGGCGTGTATTGAATCGACCCGAGCGTGAACGGTGCGTCGTCCGCCGGACTACGGCGCCGGATGGCCATGCTCCAGACCGATTTGTTGATGATGGCGCCGTCCGACGCATACAGGATCGGTCCGCTCGTCAGCGCCAGCTGCAGCGCGATGAACGGCGCCTCTTCCACCGCGCCCTGCTGGCGCAGCACGTGGTTGCTTTGCCTGCTTTCAAACAATAGCTCGGCGCCCATGACCATCCCCCAACATATCGTTGATGGATAGTAACCCTGCGCTGCTTCTCAATGTGCATAAAGTTGCGTTTGAACCACGCTATTTGTTGGAAAGGTATGTTCGATGAGGGAACGTCTATCCTGACGGGTCACTAAAAGCCCGTCGATCAGCGCCTCAGCGCGTTCCGCAGCAACTCGCTATACTGGCCGATCGCTCAACTGTTGCTCAACCAGAACGCCTCGCGTCCCCCTCTCACCATGCGATTCTTCTCTCCCCTGCTGGCCCTCGCCATCGGCGCCTTTGGTATCGGTGTCACGGAATTTGCCCCGATGGGCATGCTGCCCGCCATCGCCACCGACCTGGGCGTCTCGATCCCTGCCGCCGGCCTCCTGATCAGCGCCTATGCGATGGGCGTGCTGATCGGTGCGCCGCTGATGACGCTGAGCACGGCCCGGGTTCCGCGGCGCACGCTGCTGGTGGCGCTGATGGGCATTTTTACCGTCGGCAACCTGCTCTGCGCGCTGGCCGACAGCTATGCGACCCTGCTGGTAGCGCGTGTCGTGACCTCATTGAACCACGGCGCCTTTTTTGGCGTCGGCTCGGTCGTGGCGGCCAGCGTGGTGGCGCCGGAAAAGCGCGCCGGTGCGGTGGCCGGCATGTTCATGGGGCTGACGATCGCCACCATCGGCGGCGTGCCGCTGGCGACGTGGGTGGGCGACACCATCGGCTGGCGTGCGTCGTTCGGCGGCATTGCCGCGCTCGGTGCGGTGGCCATGGCTGCGCTGTGGCTGGCGCTGCCGAAACTGCCCGGGGCAGAAGGCGGCAACATGCTGGGCGAAGTGCGCGTGCTGGGGCGCGGCGCCGTGCTCAAGGCGCTGGGGCTCACCGTGCTCGGCTCGAGCGCCATGTTCACCGTGTTTACCTACATTGCGCCGATCCTGCGCGATCAGACGCATGCCTCGACCGCTTTTGTCACCGGCATGCTGGTCCTGTTCGGCATCGGCATGACACTCGGGAACCTGTGGGGCGGCCGCGCCGCCGACCGCTCGGCGGACCGCACCCTGATCGTGGCCCTGAGCCTGCTGACCGGCATCCTGATCGTGTTTGCCGGGATCATGCGCTGGCCGCTGCCGGTTGCCATCGCCATCTTCATCTGGGGGTTCGCCACCTTCGCCATCGTCCCGCCGCTGCAGATGCGCGTCATGGAAGCGGCCAGCGACGCACCCAACCTGGCGTCGTCGATGAACATCGGCGCCTTCAACCTCGGCAACGCGGTGGGCGCGGCGCTGGGCGGCGCGGTCATCAGCCACGGGCTCGGCTACCCTGCCGTCGCGCTGGCCGGCGCCGCCATGGCCGGCAGCGCCCTGCTGATCGTGCTGTTCATCGCCTGGCGCGGACGCCGCGTGGCGGTGGCCGCCGCCTGATTCGCCACCGCGTTGGCCATGCTGCCGGACTTCGACGCGCCGTTCCACGCGGGCGTGCGCCTGATGCGCGCGGGCGACGGCGCCGGCGCCCAGGCCGCCTTTCGCACGGCGCTGGCGCTCGCGCCGGGCCTGGTCGCCGCCCATGTCAACCTTGGCCTGCTGCTGAGCCAGGACGGCGCGCTGGACGAAGCCGAGCAGCATTATCGGCGCGCGCTTTCCCTCGATCCGGCGCAGCTGCAGGCTCACCTGCACCTCGGCGTCCTGCTGGCGGCGCAAAAGCGGTTCGCGGAAGCGGAAAACGCGTACCGGGCCGCACTGGCGTTCGAGCCCGATGCGCCTGCGCTCCTGTCGAACCTGGGCGTGCTGCTCGCCTGCCTGCAACGCGAAGCCGCGGCGGAGGCCTGCTACCGGCGCGCCATGGCCATCGATCCAGCCTACCGCAATGCGCCCTTCAACCTGAGCTACCTGCTGCTGCGCCAGGGCCGCTTCGACGAAGGCTGGGCGGCATTCGAGTCGCGCGACTGGTACGCCCGCCTGGAACAGCATTTCCAGTTCCCGCGCTGGCATGGCGAAGCGCTGGCCGGCAAAAGCCTGATAGTGGGCTTCGAGGGCGGCCATGGCGACATGATCCAGTTCTGCCGCTATGCCGGCGTCGCGAAAGCGCAGGGCGCCGCGCGCGTCACCATCGTCTGCCATCCGGGGCTCAAGGGCCTGTTGACGCGCATGGATGGCGTCGACCAGGTCTTCGGCTTCGACGAGGACGTGCCGCGCACCGGCTGGGATTACTGGACGCCGCCGCTGAGCTTTCCGCGCATGTGCGGCACGCGGCTGGACAACATGCCGGCCGCCCTGCCCTACCTTTATGCCGACCCTGCACGGATGGCGCAGCTGGCCCCGCTCACTGCGCCGGCCGGCGCACCGCTGCGCGTGGGCCTGGCCTGGCAAGGCAATCCCCGATTTGAAAACGACCGTGACCGTTCGCTTGCGTCGCCAGAAGTCCTGGCGCCGCTGTTCGCGGTGCCAGGCGTGCGCTTTTTCAGCCTGCAGAAAGGCGCGGCGCCAATCGATCCAGCGCTGGCCATCACCGACCTGGCGCCCCACATTGCCGACTTCGACGACACCGCCGCCCTGATCGCGCAGCTCGACCTGGTCATTTCCGTGGACACCGCGGTCGCCCATCTGGCCGGTGCACTCGGCAAACCCGTCTGGGTCCTGCTGCCCGACTACAAGACCGACTGGCGCTGGCTGACAGGGCGCGACGATTCGCCGTGGTATCCCGGCGTGATGCGGCTGTTCCGCCAGCCCGCCGCTGGCGACTGGAGCGGCGTCGCCGACACGCTCGCGGCGGCACTGCGGCAGCGCGTATGACGCCTCATGGCGCCAGGGCCCGGCTTTCCGACGGCGCCGCCGCCTCGCATTTGCGCCACACGCGGCGCAGGTGGCGCGCCGGCGCGTCGACGCGCGAGCTGACACTTACCAGCACGACTATGGCGCCGCCGGGCAGCGGCGCGATGCCGGCCAGCGGCAGGCCGATCGACGTCGACACCTCCCGCCAGTGGTCCGACATAACGCAGTGCAAGGCGCGGCGCGCGGCGCGCACGATCTCGATTTTTTCGATCTGGTCGGGCGGCAGGTTGTCGAGCGAAAAACCCGGCGGCGGGCGCTCGCCGTTGACCAGGATCTGCGTATAGCCGGCGTCCAGGCCGCGCATGCGGATGGTGTTGCCGGTCACCGTCACGCCGACGCCCGCTTGAGCACATCGTAGACGTTGGTGTCGCCGTATTTGCCCAGTTCTTCCTGGCTGATGGCGGTGTCGTCGCGGCGCGGATCGTCATCGCCGGCGGACGCTTTCACTTCCAAGGTGGAAATGGCCTTGTCGTCAGCCCTGGCCTTCGGCTCCGGCTCCCAGATATGCATTGCGCATGCGGCAGGCGAAAAAAAACCCCGGAATCCCGGGGTTCGCTGCGCCATCGGCATGCCAGACGGCTCAATGATCTTCGTGCAGGTAGCTGGGCTTTTTCGGCAGGCGCAGGGCGACCAGGAAGGCGATGATCATCATGACGGTCACGTACCAGTAGAAGGCCGTCTCGTGCCCCGCCGACTTCAGGCCCAGTGCGACATATTCCGCCGAGCCACCGAAGATGGCGTTCGAAATCGCGTAGGCAAGGCCCACGCCCAGCGCCCGCACTTCGGTCGGGAACATCTCGGCCTTCACGATGCCGCTGATGGAGGTGTAAAAACTGACGATCGCCAGCGCCACCACGATGAGGAAAAATGCCATGTACGGATTCGTCACCGTATGCAGGGCCATCATGATCGGCACCACTCCCACCGTGCCAAGTGCACCGAACAGCAGCATGTTGTTGCGCCGGCCGATGCGGTCCGACAGCGCGCCGAACAGCGGCTGCATGCACATATAGGCCAGCAGCGCGAAGGTCATGATGTTGCTGGCGGTGCGGATCGACATGCCGGCCGAGTTGACCAGATACTTCTGCATGTAGGTGGTGAAGGTGTAGAAGATCAGCGAGCCGCCGGCGGTGTAGCCAAGTACGGTGAAGAATGCCGCCTTATGGTGCCTGAACAGGCCGGCCATGGTGCCCGCCTCTTTCTTGGTGCGCGCGTCCTCGCTGGTCGATTCGGCCAGGCTGCGGCGCAGGTACAGCGCCACGACCGCGGTGGCCGCACCGATCACGAACGGAATGCGCCAGCCCCAGGCCACCAGTTCCTCGTGGCTGAGTGCCGCCTGCAACGCTACCACGACCAGCACGGCCAGCAGCTGGCCGCCGATCAGCGTCACGTACTGGAACGACGAAAAGAAGCCGCGCTGGCCGCGCAGCGCGATCTCGCTCATGTACGTGGCGGTGGTGCCGTACTCGCCGCCCACCGACAGGCCCTGGAACAGGCGCGCCACCAGCAGCAGGAACGGCGCCCAGGCGCCGATGGTCGCATAGGTCGGCAGGCAGGCGATCAGCAGCGAGCCGCCGCACATCATCGAGACCGACAGCACCATCGAGACCTTGCGTCCCTTGCGGTCGGCAATCCGGCCGAACAGCCAGCCACCGATGGGGCGCATCAGGAAGCCGGCGGCAAACACGCCGGCCGTGTTGAGCAGCTGCGCGGTGGGATCGGATTTGGGGAAGAACGACGCCGCAAAATACAGCGACGTGAACGCGTAGACATAAAAGTCGAACCATTCGACCAGGTTCCCCGACGACGCCGCGACAATGGAAAAAATCCGGTGGCGTGTTTCGTGGGGCGTGTAGTGGGGATTCGATGACGCCGCGGGCGACCCGGCGGACTCAGGCAAGTTGCTCATGAAACTCCTAGAAGATGTAAATATGGCAATGAGCATTTTACGCCGATTCGGCCCGGGTATCCGGTCCGGGTGCGTGCCTGGCTGGTGCGCCGCCCCTCCCGGATCAGCCAGGTATCACGTTCGGCATCAAGGCAAGCCGTCCGCCTCGTACACCACCTTGCCCCCAACCACGGTCTGCAGCACCTTGATATTGGCAATGTCCTCGGCGGGAATCGTGAAGAAATTGCGGTCGAGGACAATGAAGTCGGCCAACTTGCCCACCTCCAGCGAACCGGTGACGGTTTCCTGGCGCAAGGTGTAGGCGGCATTGAGCGTGATGGCACGCAGCACGGCCGCGCGCGGCATGCCGGGTTGCCGGGTCAGCGTGCCGGCGTATTCCTTGCCGGCGTCGGGCGCCGCGGTCCGGGTCACGCCCACTTTCAGCGCGAACCATGCGTCGAGCGGATCCACCGGCCAGTCGCTGCCGTACGCCACGCGCGCGCCCGCGTCCAGCAGCAGCGCCTGTGGCTCGACCGTGGCATAGCGCGCCGGACCCATGTAGTCCTGCAGCGCGCCCACGGTATCCGGCGCCGGCTTGGCCCACTGGAAGGAGAGCACCGGGGTCACGTCGAGCCGGGCGAAGCGGGGGTAGTCGGCTGGCGCGACGATCTCGTCGTGGGCCAGCACGGGCCGCACGCGCTTGCCGGCGGGCGTGGCGCGCAGTGCTTCGATGGCGTCGAGCGATTCGCGCACGGCGCGGTCGCCATCGACGTGGATGTGCGGGTCGATGCGCGCGCGGGCCAGCGCCGCCAGCGTCGTGTTCAGCGCGGCCTTGCTGAAATAGCTGGCCGGCCCACGATTGGTGCCCGGTTGCCAGTCGGGCTGCGCCGGCGTGCCGTGGTTTTCCAGGTAGGGTTCCAGCATGGCGCCGGTAAAGGCCGGGGCCGAGATCACGCCGTCCATGAACAGCTTGGCGTGGCGCACCTGCATCGACGGCGCCACCCTTGTCGCCCCCTGGTCGAACTGTTTTTGCTGTTGCAGCAGCGCGGCGACGGCGCTGCGAGGCGTCGCACCCTTGTCGAGGTCGATCAGCACGGCAAAATGCGCGCGGGCCGTCAGCTTGCCCTGCTTCTGCAAGGTCGTGAACGCCGTCATCGTTTCGGGATCGGTCCAGGCGTCGAGGAAGCTCGTGATGCCCTGCCGGCGCATGGCCTCGAGCGCCTTGGCGGACGCCGCGAGGTTTTCCGCGACCGTCAACGGCGGCAACAGGTTCATGGCCAGGTCCTGGGCTGCGTCTTCGAGCAGGCCGGTCGCGTTGCCGCTGGCGTCCCGCGTGATCTTGCCGCCCGCGGGGTCCGGCGTCGCGCGCGCGATCTTCGCGGTGGCGATGCCTTTCGTGTTCAGCAGCGCCGAGTGCCCGAACGACGAGCGCACGATGATCGGACGGTCCGTCCTGAGCGCGTCGAGCGTCGCGGCGCTCATGGCTACCCCATCCGGCCGCATGCCTTGCTGGAACCAGTTGACCACCACGAGCCAGCGCTGCGGGTCACGCACGCCATCCTTGTCGATGCACGCCTGGATGCGCGCCTGGAACTGCGGCACGGTCAGCGGCTCGTAATCGAGGCTGCAGTTGAGGAGGCGGCTGCCACCCGATTGCGGATGCATGTGGCCGTCGATCAGCCCGGGCATCAGCATGCGCCCGTGCAGGTCGATGACGCGCGTGCCCTTGCCGGCCAGCTTCAATGCGCCGGCGTTCCCGCCCACGTAGACGATGTGCCCGGCCCGCACGGCCAGCGCCTGCTGCACGCTGTCCTGTTTGTCGACCGTATAGACATAGCCGTTCTGGTACACAGTGTCGGCCGCGGCCGGGGCTGACCATGCCTGCCCGCACACGGCGCTGCAGAACAAGGAGAAAATGGCGAAACAAGCCTTGCGAGTCATCGGGCGTCCTGGTTAAATGCCGGCAGGCGATCATACCGTACAACATGGGGCGCTTCGCAACGCGGGCGATCATCTAGAATGGCGGCATTCTCCTCCGCCAGATCGACCATGACCGAGCATCTCATCTACCCCGCATTCCACGCCGCGCGCACATCCGCAACCGCCCTCGCCGCCTACCCCGCCGCCGTCCCCGCGACGCTGGACGAGGCGTACGCCATCCAGCAGGCGTCGATCGCCGCGTGGCCCGACCGGGTGGTGGGCTGGAAAGTGGCGGCCATCCAGCCGCAATGGCGCGGCGCCTATCCCGCAGAGCGCCTGTCCGGGCCGGTGTTCGCGCGCGCGCTGTACGTGGCCGACACGCCCGCGGAACCGGTCGATGTCGTGATCATCCGCGGCGGCTATGCCGCAGCCGAAGCCGAATTTGCCGTGCGCATCGGCGAGAACTTCCCCCTGAAGACCGCGTTTGCCACGGTGGCGGAGTTGCTGCCTTTCGTGGGCGCCGTGCATGCCGCGATCGAACTGGCCGGCAGCCCGCTGCCGACGTTGAGCTCCCTCGGACCCGGCGCCGTGATCAGCGATTTCGGCAACAACACGGGCCTGGTGATCGGGCCGGCATTGCCCGGCTTTTTTGCGAGGGACGCCGCCGCATGGACAGCCGAAACCGACGTCAACGGCAGCCTGGCCGGCAGCGGCGGCGCCGGCCGCATTCCCGGCGGACCGCTGGCAGCGGTGCACTTCCTGGCCAACAGCCTGGTGGCGCGCGGGCTGACCTTGCAACCCGGGGACTGGGTGTCCACCGGCGCCAGCACCGGCATTCACCCGCTGGCGATCGGCGACACGGTCGCTGTCCGCTTCGACGGCAAGCCGGCCATCGCGCTGCGCGTGGGCGCGGCGCAGCGGGCCTGAGGCCTTACCGGTCCGCGGTCGCGGCTGCGTCCTGCGCTTCGCCAATCGCATAAAAACGCCCGCCGGCGACGTAATGCAGCGTACGCAGCGCCGGATCGGCGGTTTCAAAATGCCAGTGCCCGTCGCGGAACACGCGCGCATCGGCCCATGCCCCTTCGACTTCGGCGATGAACAGGTCGTATGCCTGCTCGTTATGCGGCTCCGGGACGATGCGGCAGGCCAGCCAGGCCGCGCATCCCGCCACGCACGGCACACCGGCGCCGTCGATCTCGAACAGTGCGACGCCGCTTTCCTGCAGCTTGCCGGGATCGTCAGCCAGGCTGCGGTGTCCGACCTGGTAGGTCACGTCGAGCAGCGCCACCGTCGGCACCTGGATTACCACGCGCCCGCTTTGTTCGACCAGCGCGCGCGTGGCCGTATTCTTGTCGAGCACGACAGTGAGCCTGGGCGGGGCAAAATCGAGGGCGCAGGCCCAGGCGGCAGCCATCACATTGTCGACGCCGTCATGGCGTGCGGACACGAGAACCGTCGGTCCGTGGTTGAGCAGGCGGTAAGCTTTGTCGAGCGGGACGGGAAGGATGTGCTCGCTCATGCGGCTCAGGCGCTCGGAGGCTGCGCCAGCGCGGCGTCGATGGCGGCGACCAGCTGCGCGTCGTCCGGTGCGACATCGGGATTGAAACGCGCCAGCACGTTGCCGTCGCGGCCGACCAGGAATTTTTCGAAATTCCACAGGATGTCGGCGTCCTTCTCCCGCTGGATCCCGTAACCGGCGAGCTTGGCCGCCATCGCGCCCTCGTGGGTATCGGTCGCCACCGGCTGCGCGGCGGTCAGCGCCTGGTACAAGGGATGCTGTCCCGGGCCCTTGACGACGATTTTTTTCGCCAGCGGGAAGGAGACGCCGTAATTGAGCGAGCAGAACGACGCGATTTCCTCGTTCGTGCCCGGCTCCTGCGCGCCGAATTCATTGGCCGGAAAGCCGATCACGACCAGGCCGTCCGCCTGCTTGTCGGTAAACAGCTTTTCCAGTCCTTCATATTGCGGCGTGAGGCCGCATTGCGACGCCACGTTGACCAGCAGGCGCACCTTGCCGTGGGACGCGCCGAGGGTGGTGTCGCTGCCGTCCATGCCTTGAAATGGAATGTTCTCGATTGCCGTGTTCATGCCGACCTCCTTTGATTGTTCAAACCGCCAGCTTACCTAAAATGCACGGGATTCGTGCAGTGCGGCGAAAATCTCGACCACCCAGTCGACGAATACGCGCAAGCGCGGCGCCAGGTGGCGCTGCTGCGGATACATGACCCACAGCGGCGTCGGCGGCGGCGCGAGGCTGGGCAGCACTTCCACCAGCTTCCCTTCCTGCAGATGCGGCGCGAGGCGTGCGCGTGCGGTCTGGATGAAGCCGAGGCCCTGCAGGCAGCAGGCATTGTAGGCTTCGGCGGTCGTGACGCTGATGGCGCCACCCAGTGCCACGTCAATCACCTTGCCGTCCACCGTGAACTGGAACGGCATGGGCCGGCCGGTGGCGTTCGACAGGTAATGGACGCCGGCATGGCGCCGGAACTGGTCGAGCGTGCGCGGCTTGCCGTGCTGCTCCAGGTAGGCGGCGCTGGCGCAGGTCACGTTGGGCAACCGTGCCAGGCGACGCGCCACCAGCCCGGGCACGCGCGCCTCGCCGCCGCGCACGACGCAATCGACGCCTTCGCGCACCAGGTCGACCAGGCGGTCGCCGGTGCCCAGCACCAGTTCGATATCCGGATAGCGGCGGCAGAATTCGCCCAGGCGCGGGAAGATGAACATCGTCGCCAGGCTGGGCTGCAGATCGACCCGCAGTCTCCCGCCGGGCCTGGCGTCGGCGCCGCCCGCCTGCGCATCGGCGTCGTCGATGTCGGCCAGGATGCGGCGGCAGCGCGCGTAGTAGTCCCGGCCCTCGGGCGTGGCGCTGACGTGGCGCGTGGTGCGTGCGAGCAGGCGCGTCCCCAGGCGCTGTTCCAGGCCCTTCATGGCGTAGGTGGCGTTCGCGCGCGCGATGCCGGCGTCGTCGGCGGCCGCGGTGAAGCTGCCCAGTTCGACGATCCGCGTGAACAGGCGCATCGTGTCGATTCGGTCCATGGCCAGTCCTTTATATGAATGGTTCGAATAATCTTATCCGATTGTATGGATTTATCTGAAAGCGCGTCCGGCGCATCATGGGTCCGTCGCTTCAACCCACACAAAAGGATCTGCCATGCGCACCCAAACGCGAAAGATTACCCTCGTCACCGGCGCAAGCCGCGGCCTGGGCCGCAATACCGTCCAACACCTGGCCGCCGCCGGCCACGACATCGTCATCACCTACCGCGAGCGCGCAGATGAAGCGCAAGCGGCCCTGCGCGAAGTCGAAGCGCTGGGCCGCAAGGCTGCCGTGCTGCAGCTCGACGTCGGCGATGTCGCCACGTTTCCAGACTTCGCGGCGCGCCTGCGCACCGTGCTGGACACCACCTGGCAGCGCGGCAGCATCGACTTTCTGGTCAATAACGCCGGCATCAGCGGCCACATGGCGCTCGGCCAGACGCCGGTCGAGCGCTTCGACAGGCTGGTCGACGTGCACTTCAAGGGTGTCTATTTCCTGACCCAGGAACTGCTGCCCCTGCTGGCCGACGGCGGCGGCATCGTCTGCCTGTCCACCGGCATGACGCGCATCGTCATGCCCGGCGGCGGTCCGTACGGCGCCGTCAAGTCGGCGGTGGAACTGCTGGTGAAGGTGTGGGCCAAGGAGCTGGGACCGCGCCGCATCCGCGTTAACGCGGTCGCACCGGGCGCCATCGCCACCGACTTCAGCCGCGCAACCTACGAGGCGCGGCCGGAACTACAAGGGCAGATTGCCGCCGCCACCGCGCTCGGACGCATGGGCGAAGCCGAGGACATCGGGCCGGTGATCGCATTCCTGTGCTCGGAAGCGGCACGCTGGGTCAACGGCCAGCGCGTGGAAGCTAGCGGGGGGTTGATGTTGTAACTGCTGTTGTCACTGAGTCTGTCGCTGAGTTTGTCACTGAGTTTGTCACTGCGCGCGAATTGGCGTTCGAGCGGAACACGATCGGCTGCGCGATCACCGCGACGCTGCCAAGCTGGCCGGCAGGCTGGCTGGCAAAGCGGATCACCTTGTCGACCTCCCCGCGCCTCGGCGACTTCGCGCACACCGGGTCGGTGGCGGCGGCGTCGCCGGCCAGCATGAAGGCCTGGCAGCGGCAGCCGCCCAGGTCGCGCGCCTTTTCGTCGCAACTGCGGCAGGGTTCCTGCATCCAGTCGTTGCCGCGATAGGCATTGAAACCCGGGCTGTCGCGCCAGATGTCCGCCAGCGCCATGTCGCGCACGTTGGGCAGGTTCAGCCCGGGCAGGTCGCGCGCGTTATGGCAAGGCAGCGCCACGCCGTCGGGCGCCACGCCAAGAAATACCGCGCCCCAGCCGTTCATGCAGGCCTTGGGGCGATCCTCGAAATAGTCGGGCACCACAAACAGCAGCTTGCAGCGGTCGCCGATGCGTTCACGGTACTCTGCCACCACGCGCTCGGCCTCGCGCACCTGCTCCAGCGTCGGCATCAGCTGGGCGCGGTTCTTCATGGCCCAGCCGTAGTATTGGGTGTTGGCCAGTTCCAGGTATTCGGCGCCCAGTTCGAGCGCCATCTCGATGATCTTCCCAACGTGCGGAAGGTTGTAGCGATGCAGCACGCAGTTCATCACCATCGGGTAATCGTACTGCTTGATCAGCCGGGCGACTTTCATCTTCAGGTCGAAGGTTTTCGTGCTGCTGAGGAAATCGTTGAGCTCCTTGGTCGAATCCTGGAACGACAGCTGGATATGGTCGAGCCCGGCATTCTTGAGTGCGGCGATGCGCGCCTCGTTCAGGCCCACGCCGGACGTGATCAGGTTGCTGTAAAAGCCCAGGCGCCGTGCCTCGGCGACCAGTTCTTCCAGGTCGTCGCGCGCCAGCGGCTCGCCGCCGGAAAATCCCAGCTGCACCGCGCCCATCGCGCGCGCCTCGCGCATGACGCGCACCCATTCGCCCGTGGTCAGTTCATTGCGCACGGCGTCGTAGTTGAGCGGGTTGTAGCAGAACGCGCAGTGCAGCGGGCACTGGTACGTCAGTTCGGCCAGCAGCCAGTACGGGGGCGCAATCCGGGCCATCAGACGATCCATTTCTGCTGGTACGCGTGGCCCAGCAAACCTTCGATGTCGTCACGCAGGCCGGTGGTGGCGAACTTCGCTTCCAGCGTACTGACGATGGCATCGATGCCGGTCGCGCCATCGCAGCAGGCCAGGATTTCGCCGGCGCTGCCATTCAGCTTGACCATGCCTTCCGGATACAACAGCACGTAACACCCCTGCGCCTCTTCCCACTGCAGGCGGAAATGGCGGCTGATGGCGGGCGTGGCGGGAAAAGGAATGGCGTTCATTGCGGATAGGCTTTCTCGATGGCGTCCAGCATGGCCCACAAAATGTCCAGTTTGAATTTCAGGATGTCCAGTGCGCGGTGCTGCTGCGCCCGGGTCTTGAAATAGTCGAGCGTGACGGCCAGGCCGTGCTCGACGTCCCGCTGCGCGAGCGGGATGCGGGTGCGGAAGTACGTCAGCCCGCCCTCTTCCACCCACGGATACTGGGTGGGCCAGCCGGCCAGGCGGTCCTTGTGGATTTGCGGCGCGAACATTTCCGTCAGCGACGAGCAGACGGCTTCCTGCCACGGCGCGCGGCGCGCAAAGTCGACGTAGGCGTCGCAGGCGAAGCGCACGGCGGGCACCACGTGCTTGAGCGACCAGAGTTCGTCGCGCGAAATGCCGGCCGCTTCGCCGAGCCGGGTCCAGGCTTCCATGCCGCCTTGCGCGTCGCCCTGGTAATCGCCGTAGCCGTCATGGTCGAGGATGCGCGCGATCCACAGGCGCCGCGTGGCGCGGTCGTCGCAGTTCGACAGGATCGCCGCATCCTTTTTCGGGATGATGAACTGGTAATAGAACCGGTTCGCGATCCAGCCACGAATCTGCCCGGGCGAACAGGCACCGGCATTCATGCGCAGGTTGAACGGATGGTGGATGTGGTAACTCTTGCCCATCGCGCGCAACTGCTGCTCGAATTGCTCACGCGACCACGGCGCCAGCGCGTCGATGTTATCTGCGTTCATACAATGATTTCCATGCCATCGCTGGCCACTTCGATGCCGTGCGCGGCCAGCGTGGCGCGCTCCGGCGCATCCTCGCGCAGGATGGGATTGCTGTTGTTGATATGGATGAGGATCTTGCGCTTCGCCGGCATGCGGCCGAGCACCTCGATCATGCCGCCAGGGCCCGACTGCGCCAGGTGGCCCATCATGCGCGCGGTTTTTTTCGACAGGCCGAGGGTGATCATCTCGTCGTCGCTCCAGCAGGTGCCGTCGACCAGCAGTATGTCGGCCTGGCGCATGGCTGTCTCGACCTCGTCCGTGATTTCGCCCAGGCCCGGCGCATAGAACACGCGCGCGCCGCTGGCGTTATCTTGCAGCATCAAACCGATGTTGTCGCCGGGATGCGGATCGTCGCGGTGCGGCGAGTATGGCGGCGCCTTGCTCAGCAACGGCACCGGCAGGAACTGCATGCCCGTCAACGGGGCAATGTGCAAGGGGCCGCCGTCGATGGCCAGCGGATGCGCGTCGACGCCGCAATAGTGGCCCAGCACGCGCGTGATCGGCAGCGCTTGCGCCAGGTCGGCCAGCACCTGGGGCGTGGCGTACAGCGGCAGGGGCGTGCCGCGCTCGCGCAGCATCAGCAGGCCGGTGACGTGGTCGATCTGCGCGTCCATCAGCAGCACGGCGGCAATGCCGCTGTCGCGCACGGCGCGGGCGGGCTGCAAGGCGGGCGTGGCGCGAATCTGCTGCAGGACGTCCGGGGAGGCATTGACGAGGACCCAGTCGACGCCGTCGTCGCTGACCGCGATCGAAGATTGGGTACGGCTGACAGCGTCAATGGTGCCGTTGCGCACGCCGTCGCAATTGAAGCAGTTGCAGTTCCACTGGGGGAATCCGCCGCCTGCCGCCGAACCGAGGATACGAATTTTCAACTGCCCATCCCGCCTTTCATGCGTTCGAAGGAAAGCAGGCGCGGGCCCACGATGGCGCCAGCGCCTGCCGGTATGCCAGGATCAACGGTTCTTGATGTACATGGTGATTTCAAAACCCAGGCGGATATCGATTGCTTGCGGTGTTTGCCAGATCATGGTGCGCTCCTGTCGGTCAGTTGAAAAATAAGATAACAGTCAATGAATGCTACGCCTTATTTTGACTGAATATTAATAATTTCGTCGGCACCGTTTCCCAAGCGTGCGCGCGTGCATACGCGGTGCGTCCGGTCAAGCGTTGTCATCAGGTCGTCACAAGTGCCCTCTACCATCTGGCAACTTTTCCGTGACCACCTCAACAAGGCTCTCTTTCATGCACCCGATTCTCCTCACCCGCCGCCTCCCGCTCGCCCTGGCCATCAGCACCGCCCTCGCCCTGGTGGCCTGCGGCGGCGGCCACGACAACGACAACAGCACGCCTGTCGCGACCAGCCCGGCGCCCACGCCTGCGCCCGCCGCGTTGGTCGTGCCGGCGGCACCGGCCGACCAGGGCGCCCCGGACACCGCACCGGTACCTTCCGTCACGGCGTTCGTCGACACCGCCGCCACCAACCAGCGCGGCGACGCGCGCTACGCCACGGTGGAAACCAATGCCGGCGTGCGCGTTCTGGCCGGCTTCCTCGACATCTGGAAGCCTTTGACCGCGCTGGTCGATGCCGGCAGCCCCGCGCCCGCATCGGGCAGTTTCCCGGCGGTCGCCGCATCGACGTGGACCGGGGTCCCGAACGACGGCACCCCGGACGGCACCATCGTCAACCAGGCTGTCCATGCGGCAAACATCCAGTACGTGATCGACGCGACCACCAAGCGTACGCCCGAGCAGGCCGTATCCGCCTACCTCGACGACCGCCGCGCCAAGGGCTACAGCGTCAGCGACGCCCTGGGCCCGCTGACCGATGCCTGGCGCACGGCTGCCCAGCAGACCACCACCATCACCGCGGTCGCTGCCGACGCGACCACCGTGCTGTACAACGACACCGGCACCAATACCGGCGTGGCCGGCAGCGCCAACGCCAGCTTCGGCAATGTCGTCGCACTCGTCAATGCGATGGGCAATAACGGCTCCACCGAACCGGCCAAGCGCTTCTACAAATACGCCCGGCCGTACCGCTGGAGCAGCAATGTGATCCTGGTGCCGGCGCTGGTGCCGGCAAAAAGCACCACGCCCGCCACGGACGGCGGTTTCACCAGCGGCCACTCGGCTGAAGCCGTGCGCGACGTGCTCGGCATGGCCTACGCCCTGCCCGAGCGCTACCAGGAAATCGTCAGCCGCGGCCTGGAGCTGGGCGAAAACCGCATCCTCGCCGGCATGCACTCGCCGCTCGACGTGATGAGCGGCCGCCAGCAAGCCACCGCCGTTGCCGCCGCCAACCTGGCCGATCCGGCCAACGCCACCGTCAAGGCCGCCGCCGTGACCCAGGCGCACGCAACGCTGATGGCCGCCACCGGCACCACGGCCGCCAACTTCAATGCGTACGCCCATTCCGGCACGACCGCCACCGACCGTTTCGCCGACTACGCCACCAACAAGGCGAACTACCTGCGCCGCATGACGTACGGCTTCGCCCGGACCGGCAAGACCGATGTGGCCGCCGTGGTGCCGAAGGGCGCCGAAGTGCTGCTCGAGACGCGCCTGCCCTACCTGACGGCCGACCAGCGCCGGGTCGTCCTGAAAACGACCGCGATCGCGTCCGGCTACCCGGTGCTGGACGATCCCGAAGGCTGGGGTCGCCTCAACCTGTTCGCAGCGGCCGACGGCTACGGCACATTCACCGGCAATGTCACCGTCACCATGGACGCGTCGCTGGGCGGCTTCAACGCCAGCGACCGCTGGCGCAACGACATCGCCGGCAAGGGCAAGCTGATCAAACTTGGCACGGGTACCCTGCAACTGGGCGGCACCAACACCTGGACCGGCGGCACGCAGGTCGACGCCGGCACGCTGGAAGGCATCTCGGCCAAGGCCTTCGGTGCGGGCGACGTGTATGTCGGCGCCGGCAAGCTGCGCAGCAATGCCGCCACCGCCCTGGCGCTGGCGAATTACACGCAGTTGAAAACCGGAACGCTGGAACTGAACCTGGGCAACGGCCAGCAAGGGCGCGTCAGCGTCGCCGGCACGATGACCATCGCCGGCGGCACGCTGCACATCACGTTCCAGAACGGCTACGCGCCGGCAGTCGGCGACACGCTCAATATCGTCAGCGCGGCCAAGCTGCAAGGCACGTTCGACAACATCGTCGTCGACGGTTTCACCAGTACGCCGACGTACACCGCCACCGGCCTGCAGCTGCGCCTGGGCAGCTGAAGCGTGCCGGCGCCAGACACGGGGCGGAACGTGCGCTAAAGCATTTCTGGATACACTGGACGGGTTGGCAGCCGCCTGCCCTCTCCACTGGAGTCCTGATGTGAACCTGCACGTTTTCGAGACGGAATATGGTCCCGCCCTCGCGGCGGTGACGCACGGCGTCTTTGTCCTGGTCGGCCTGCTGCTGTATGTCCTCACGACCCGCGCCGGACGCCAGCGCCGCCATCCTTCGTCGGCGCTGGCATGGGTCATGACGATCGCCCTGCTGCCGTACATCGCGCTCCCGCTGTTCCTGCTGTTCGGCACGCGCAAAGTGGCCAAGCCGGCGTCGCCGCGGCCGCTGCCCTTGCCATCGGCGGCCGACGGCGCCCCGGCGCCGCACTGGGCCGGCGCCCTGCTGGCCGGGCTGGGCCTGGCGCCGGCGGCAGCCAACCAGTCGGTGCGCTTCCACGCCGACGGCCATTCCGCGCAACACGCGCTGCTGGAAATCATCGCCGCGGCGCAGCAGCGCATCCTGCTTGCCACCTTCATTTTCGCGGACGACCATACCGGCAATGCCGTCGCGGCGGCCCTCGTGCAGCGCGCTGCCGCCGGCGTGGCTGTCTGCGTGCTGCTCGAGCCGCTGTCCCGGCTACGCTGCAGCGCGGCGCAGCTGCACCGGCTGCGCGCTGCCGGCATTGCCGTGCGCTGGGCCAATGCAGGCCGGCGCCACTGGCTGGAAACGCGCCTGAACCTGCGCTATCACCGCAAGCTGCTGGTCTGCGACGACGCGGTGGCGTGGTGGGGCGGACGCAATATCGCCGACGAATATTTTACGCACGATGGTGCGGCCGCACCGTGGGACGACCTGAGTGCCGACGTGCGCGGCCCGCTGGCCGGCCAGCTCGGCCTGCTGTTCGACCGCGACTGGCGCCAGTCCGGCGGGGCCGCGCTGGAGCACACGGTACGGCCGGGCGCGCCGGGGACCATTCCCGCGCAGCTGGTGGCCAGCGGCCCCGATTATTCCGACGAAAATTATTATGGCGTCCTGCTTGCCGGGGCTTTCCAGGCCCGCGAGCGGATCGTCGCGGTCACGCCGTATTTCGTTCCCGACGACGCGCTGCTGGTGGCCTGGCGCATGGCGTGCCGGCGCGGCGTGCGGCTCACGCTGGTGGTGCCGGCGCGGTCGAACCATCGCCTGGCCGACTGGGCGCGCGGACGCGCGCTGCGCGACCTCGCCGCCGCCGGCGCCGAGATCCACCTGTTACCGCGGATGATCCATGCCAAGGCGGTCGTCATCGACGACGCCATCGCGCTGTGCGGCTCCGCCAACCTGGACAGCCGCAGCCTGTTTTTGAACTTCGAGCTGATGGTGGCGTTCTATGGCCGCCAGGAGATCGCCTGGCTGGCGCGGTGGATCGCGGCGCGCGCGGCCGAGGCGAAGCCGTACCGCTTGCGCCAGCCTTCGGTGCTGGTCGACGTGGCCGAAGGCCTGGTGCGGGTGGTGGGGTTTCAGCTGTGATTCAGCTGTGGTTCCAGCTGTGATTCAGCTGTGGTTCCAGCTGTGATTCCAGCTGTGACGCGACGCGCGGGAGCGCGCCGCATACGGACTGCCTTGCTTCAGCGGCTGGCGGTGGGTGCGGCTGCAGTGGCCCCGGCTGCCGGCGCATCCTTCACATATTTGTCGAACCAGCGCAGCATCTCGTAGACCAGCTGTTCGTTCGACTCCCGCGCGGCGTACCAGTGCGGCTCGTACGGCAGCATCACCAGCCGGGTCGTGCCGCCGTTGCCACGGATGGCTTCGTACAGTTTGGTCGATTGCAGCGGCGTCGTGCCCGGGTTGGCGTCGTCGCCGCCGTGCACGAGCAGCAATGGCGTCTTGAGCTTGTCGGCATAGAAGAAGGTCGACGCCTTCGTGTAGACATCCGGCGCCTCCCACACCGAGCGGCGCTCGTTCTGGAAGCCGAACGGCGTCAGCGACTTGTTGTACGAGCCGCTGGTGGCGGCGCCGGCGCGGAACAGGTCGGAGTGCGCCAGCAGGTTGGCCGTCATCAGTGCGCCGTGGCTGTGGCCGGTCACGCCGACACGCTTCGGATCGGTCACGCCCAGGCGCACCGCCTCGTCGACCGCCGCCTTGGCATTGGCCACCAGCTGCTCGGTGTAGGTGTCGTAGGCCTTGCGCGGGTCGCCGACGATCGGGAACGCGGCGCTGTCGATGATCGCATAGCCCGACAGGAGGAGCAGGCGGTACTGGCGCAGGCGGGTGAATGTCGCCTGCGAGCCGGTGGTCTGGCCGGCTTTCGAAGGATCCGCATAGTCGGCCGGATAGGCGTTCAGGATGGTCGGGATGCGCGTGCCTTCCTGGTAGCCCGGCGGCGTGTACAGCGTGAACGACAGGTCGACGCCATCGGCACGCTTGTATTTCACCAGGCGCTTCCTGATCTGGCGTACCTGCGGCACCGGGTCGGTCAGATGGGTCAACGCCACGCTGGTCGACGCGTGCGCCGGCTCGCCCGCGGCGGCGGCGGTGGCCGCGCCGACGGTGCGCACAAAGGCGTTCGGCGTTTCGGCGGCCGACTGGTACCAGGTCAAAAAGCGGCCCGTATCGTTGCCGGCGAAGCCCAGGAACTGTTCATACGCATCCTTGCTGCTGCGGTACAGGCGCTCGGCCTGCTGCGTCGTCAGATCGAACCTGTCGAGGAAGGGACGATCGCCGTCGGCGGAAGACCCCACGCCTGCCAGGTACATCGTGGCACCCTCCATGCGGATCACCGGAAAGCCGTTGGCCAGCTGGCGCCGCACCGGCATGCCCGGATCCGCGTACTTTTCGTCGCTCGACATGTCCCACAGCAGGCGGCGCGCGCCGGCGTCACCCTTGGCCGCAGCGTCGACATCGAGCTGCCACGTGCGGCGCCATTTGCGGTTCACATCGTAGTCGCTCAGCAGCGCCACGCCAGGCTGCTCGCTCCACATCAGGCCGGCGTAGCGCTGCGTGGTGCGGGTAATTTCGGCCGGCGCCTTGTCGAACGGCGCGCTCCACAGCATCAGCTTGTCGCGCTCCGCTGCCTTGACGTTCGGGTCGCCGCCATCGAGCGCCTCGGCCCAGAGCAGCGTGGCCGCTTCGGTCGGCCGCCAGGTGAAATTGCGCGGGCCGATCGGCACGCCGCGGTTCGGCACGCGATCGGCCAGCGCCAGCGCCGCGATTGCGCGCACCACCGGCTTGCCGGCTTGCGCCAGGTCCCACAGGTCGATTTGTTTCGAGAAGCGGTCGAAGGTGGTGACGTAGGAGTACGGCGGGCGGATTTCGCTGACGACCGCGTGGCGGCCATCGGGCGCCACGTCCAGTTCTTCGTACAGGCCCGGCTTGCCCACCGGCGTGATCTTGCCGCTCGCGGCATCGACCAGCGCCAGTTGCGACGTCCCGTAATAGTTGAAAAGTTCTTCGTCGGCACGGTTGCGCAGCGTGTCGCGGTTTTCATACGTACTGCTTTGCCCGGTCGCACCCAGCGACTCCTGGATGCCCGGTCCGTCCGAACCCGGCGCCGCGGCAAGCGGCGCCTTGCGTGCCGGCACCAGCTTGACCAGCAGCGTTTTCTGGTCCGGCATCCACTGAACCTGGTCGCCGAACATCTGGTTCAGGCGTACGCCGGGGATGCGATGCACGGCGCCGGTCCGCGCATCGCCGATCCACAGTTCGACCGCACTGGCGGTGATGTTCTCGAAGGCGAAACGCTGGCCGTCGGCGCTCCAGCTTGGACGCCGCGGGCACGCGCCGGCAGGCAGTTTCACCGCCATCTGCTTGCCATCGGCGACCTGCACCAGGTCGATGGCGCTGACGCATGGCGGAATGCCGTAGCCGCCTGGCGTATCGTGCTGGCTATGGTTGCCCGGCTCGATGCGCACCCCGGCCAGGCGCAGGTAGGGCGTGGCCACCTTGGCGATCGACGGATAATCTTCCATCGTCACGAGCATCAGCCTGTCGCGGGTGGGGCTGAGCGAAGGCACCGGCGGCGATGGCGCGCGCATGACATCGAGGATTTCCTTGGGCGGATGGTTGTAGGCGCTGGAGGCGACAGGCGCCGCGATCGAGGCGGACGCGACCCCAAGCGCAAGCGTGGCGCGCACAAGGGTGGGTAACAGGACTTTGCGGCGCATGAATGGTTCTCCGGTTTGGCAATGACAAGGATGCATACAGAGGATCGAGCCCCGCACACGTGCTTCGACTTTGCCAGAAAAACATTTTCAGGACAACATTAATGTCTCACCGGAATTTAAGGGGCGTGCGCGCATACCTCAGTGCGCTGGAGAACCCGTGCAATGATGGCTGTGGCGCGCTCATCAAGTTCGCCATCGGCGAATAAAGTGCGCCACAACCAGTCAAGCCTGCCGCAACTGCCCTGCGCCTTGTCCTGTCGTCAACGAGCTCGTACACTGGGCCATACAGGCCGTCCGGTACCGGGTCAAAAGCGGCCTCTGTCGAAGGCCTAAAGCGCCCAAAAGCGGCCTTTGCACATCTCGATATCGCCCAGCGGAGAATTGATGAGTTACGACATTGAACTATACAACCGAGATTTTCTTGGACGTTCTGTTGCTGAGCAATCCGGAGACTGGACCAATGCGGACCCGATTGCTATTGCAGTGGTAAAAGCGGTCACGGATGCCTGCATTGCCGCGGGATTCAAGGCGGAACTGCATCCGCCCGGATTCGTTGAATTCTTACGTCAGCAAGGCATCGAACCAAGCCAGGATTTCAAGTTGCTTACCTCGACAATCTCCGCCCAGATGAGCATTTTTGCAGGATCGATATCTTTCGCTGTCGAGGAGTCGCCTGTCGCGCTTGCCTCCATAGAATACTGCTCAAATCTGGCTCGTAAGCTTGCGAGCGACTTTAGCCTGGGCTACTACGATGGCCAGTCAGGCGAAGTCCTTACTTAGATGAAGCCGATACTGATTAGCTGCGGTTGCGCTTAAATGAACCGCTTAGGGTCGGTCCCTGCCTGTCGCGGCCACTCTTGGGTTTTTCACCTGGCAACCTGCTGCGGGAGACGTTCAACCGAGGCGATCATCGGCAAGACAGCCGGGCTCATACCGCCTCGACCGTCACCAGCCTGGCCTCGCGCGCCCGCCGCGTCAACAGGAAATAGCCGTATCCCAGCGCCATGAAGCCGGCGAAGACGGCAAAGATCAAGGCGTTGTAACAGATCATCGTCACCAGGCAGACCAGCGCGCTTGCCAGGGCAAACGCGGGAAAGTACGGATACAGCGGCGCCTTGAATGGCCGCGCCATCGACGGCGCGGTGTGGCGCAGTTTGAACAGGCTGAGCATGCTGACGATATACATCGTGATGGCGCCGAACACCGACATGGTGACGATATTCGCCGTCAGCGTCTGCCCGCCCAGCGTGACCAGCCCGTCGCTGTAAATGGCGCCGATGCCGGTCGCGCCTCCCAGCAGGATCGCGCGGTGCGGGGTGTGGAAGCGCGGGTGGATCTTGCTGAAAAACGGCGGCAGGTACGCGTCGCGCGCCAGCGCAAAAATCTGCCGCGAGTAGCCGAGGATGATGCCGTGGAAAGAAGCGACCAGGCCGAACAGCCCGAGCCATACCAGCATGTGCAGCCAGTTGCTGTTGGCCCCGACGATGCGTTTCATCGCCTGCGGCAGCGGGTCGTTGATATTGGCAAGCACGGTCCAGTCGCCGGCGCCGCCGGCAAATACCATCACGCCGACCGCCAGCACGACCAGCGTCAGGATGCCGGCGATGTACGCCACGGGGATCGCGCGGCGCGGGTCCCTCGCCTCTTCGGCCGCCATGGCCACGCCTTCGATGGCCAGGAAAAACCAGATGGCGAACGGAATCGCGGCGAACATGCCGGGGATGGCCGCGAGGCTGAAGGTGTCCTGCCCGGACCAGCCGCCGCGGGTGAAGTGCGCCAGCGAAAAGCCGGGCGCCACCACGCCCATGAAGACCAGCAGCTCGAAGATCGCCAGCAGCGTCACCAGCAGTTCGAACGTGGCCGCCACCTGCACGCCGATGATGTTCAGGGTCATGAAGACGGCATACGCGCCGACCGCCGCCAGCTTCGGGTCAAGTCCCGGAAACTGCACGTTCAGATAGGCCCCGATGGCCAGCGCGATCGCCGGCGGGGCGAAGACGAACTCGATCAGCGTGGCAGCGCCGGCCACGTACCCGCCCGCCGGGCCGAACGCTGCCTTGCTGTAGGCGAACGGCCCGCCGGCGTGGGGAATCGACGTGGTCAGCTCGGTGAAGCTGAAAATGAATGTGGTGTACATGGCCGCGATGAACAGCGCCGTCACGGTAAAGCCCAGCGTGCCGGCCGACGCCCAGCCGTAGCTCCAGCCGAAATACTCGCCGGAGATCACCAGGCCGACGGCGATGCCCCACAGCTGCACGGTATTCAGGGTCTGTTTCAGCGCCGGAGACTGGGTGGATGCGGGTGCGGGAGACGTGGACATGGCAGATCCAGTGCAGTGGAAGTGTCGGCGGCGCGGGCGGGGCGAACGCACCCGCGGTCATGGACGAGCTTGCAGTACCGAGAGTACTGCATTCCCGCCATGCGCGGTGCAAATCCGCTGCGCGCGCTACATCAAGACTGCATCGAGACTGCATCAAGACAGCATCAAGGCCGCATCAAGACCGCATCAAGGCCGCATCAAGGCCGCATCAAGGCCACATGCGCTGGTACCAGTCCGCGCTCGTCTTCAGGCGCACCGGGTCGGCGCCGTGGTTGCCCGCCGAGATGATGCTCCAGTTGATGTACTGCTCCGTGGTCCAGTCGACCCAGCCGCCCACCAGGTGCGGCTGCCCGACGCTGTTGAGCGGCAGCGGCGTACGGGACGCGTCCAGGCAGAAACGGAAACCGGACCTGATCTCGGGTTCGCCCGCAAAGCTGGCGTTCGGGTCGCAGCGGCGCCATTGGGCGTAGGTCGTGTCCGCATACAGCGTGTTGTACAGCGCGATCGCGCTATTGATGAATTTGACGTGCAGGCCGGGCTGCACGTCGTCGAGCTGGCGGAACGGCGTGCGTTCGCCGGCCGACGGGCCGCGGTCGACCACTTCGCCGAAGCCGAGCTTATGGTTGGCCAGGTCGGCCCTGCTCTGGATGCCCTTGTTGAGGAACAGGTTGGCCGGGTCGGCAGGATCGGGCGCATTGAACGGCAAATTCGTGTTGGCCAGCTGCGCCAGCTTGGTGCGCACCTGGAAGAACCGCGCAAGGTGGCTGGCCGTGACCGATGCCGGCGCCTTGATGTTGTTCAGCTCATCCACGAGTGCCTGCGTGAAGCCCATGTGGTACGGCCAGTCCATCGGTCCCATCGACGCGCCCGGCCAGCCCGGATTCATCGTCATTTGCAGCTGGTACCACTGGTTGGTGCGGTAGAACGAGGTCAGCTTCGGTTCCCACGAAAAATAATTTTCACGCGTGCCCTCCGGCGCATGCAGCATGTGCGGCGCCAGGTAGAACACGCTTGGCCAGCTGAACGGCCAGCCGCGCTTCTCGCCGACACCGGCCCAGGCGCCACTGGCGTCGCGCGCGCCGCTGAACCAGTCCTGGCGGCCTTCCAGGCCGTTCGTGTGGGCCAGTTCCCACTGCTTGACGCCCATCCAGTGCACCATGCCGAACAGCGAGCGTTCGATGAAGGCGCTTTTGGTAAAGGCGGCCGGGAACCTGGCCGCGGCAACGGTTGCTGGCGACATGCGCGCCATCAGTTTTTGGGCGCCGATTTCACCGCCGTAAGGTTTGGCGGGATCGGGCGAGACACGTGCGCCGCGCCCACCGCCGATGAATGCGAGCGTCGATCCGCCCAGGTCGTTCAGCCAGGACTGCGCCTGCTCGCGCTGCGCCGTCGTCAGGTGGCTCCAGTCGCCGTAGACGCCATTGGGATTCTTGTTGGCCTGCAGCCAGTCCATATCGCGCTGAAACACCTTGGCAGGGTTGCCATTCGCGTCGCCCTGCGTTTCGAACAAACCGGCGCTGGCGCCGGCGTCGGGTGTCCAGATATCGAGCGGGTGCGTGACCGGCAGCCACGCGTTCCAGTCCGGCAGCTGCAGCGCTACGCGCATTTCGCGCGTGTTAAGGACCTTGCCGGGACGCGGGTCCATTGCAGCGTCCAGCTCAACTTGCGTGACGGCCACCGTGCTGTCGGGCGATTTGCCGGCAAACACCTGCACGAAGGCCCTGGCATCTGCGAGCACGGCATCGAGGCCCGCGCCGGCGGCCCATTCGGCGACCGGCTTCGCATCGAGGCCCGGCCCCGGCTGGTACGGCGGATTCCACGGCGTGGCCGCGGGTACATGGGGCACCTTGCCCGCCAAGGATGCGCGCAGGTAGGCCACGATCTGCCGGCCCTGCGCATCGCTCAGCCCGTGGAACCGGCTGCGCTGGATGATGGCATTGTTCGAATAATTGAAGTACTGCAGGTCGCGGCCGTCGCTGGCGTGGCAGGACGCGCACGCTGCACGCATCTTGCTGGTCACGATGCTCGATTTCTGCAGCACGCCGTGGGCATTCCACAGGGCCTGCCCGAGGTCGGCATCCGCGGTGCGGACGCTGCCGGCGGTTTTCTCAAGGGAGATGTCGGCCCACGTCCGGGCCATGGTCAGCACATTCTTGCCGGTCGCGTCCAGCACTTGCAGGTCGAGGATGCGAAAGCCGTTGGCGTTGCCATCGGTGCCGTTGAAGCGGAATTCGATCCGGTTCGTCGCCGGCGCGGCCACCAGGCGCGCACGGGTGGCGGCATCGATCGGGATGCGGAAACGCATCGTCAGCAAGCCGCCATTGACACCGCCCTGCGCGCGTTCGGCATCGTCCAGGGAGACCGTGCTGTCACTGATGTCGATCCAGGGGACGACCTTGCCCGCGTCGCCGCCGACCATGCGCATGCTGGCCGCCACAGTGGTGACAGGCTTGGCAAGCGCCTCGAATTCGGGCGCATTGTAAAAGCCGCAGCGATGGCACTGGACCAGCAGTTGCGTGGCGGCGGCCACCGCGGCGGCGTCGAGCGACAGCGTGGCGCCTGCCACGGTCGGCGCATCGGGCGCACCCGTGCCCAGGACCTCGATCGGCAGGGCCAGCACAGGGGCTGCGGGCGTGGCCGGTGAGGTGGCGCCGTCCGGTGCCGTGGATCCGCCACCGGGGGTAGCGGTTGCGCCGGTGGGTGCTGTCGTGCCGCCCGCCGGCATACTGCCGGCCGGCGTCGCCCCGTTGCTGCCCAACCCGCCCGACCCGCCACCGCAGGCTGCCAGCAACGCGCACAGCGTTGCCAGTGCGGCCCAGCGCCAGCGGGAACTGGAATCGCCCGCATCCAATTTCAGGTTCGCAGGCAACATGGTTTCCTCGAGGCGTAGACAGGCACTGGCGCGGGGGGCCGATTGATCAGGACTTTTGCTGGAATGCCGAGCCCAGGTAGCCGTCGAAGCCGGGAGCGTCGCTGCCGTTGACCGCATACCGGTACAGGACAGTCGAATAAATGCCGCTCAGCGTGGCGTGGGCCAGCACGCAGGCAAGGAACACTAGGAAAGCGACCGCCAGCAGCACCAGCAACAGGGCCGGGCTGGTCCCCGCGTGCGGGAAAACCAGCATGCCCAGCAAGGCCACGCTGCCGAACAGGGCCACGTAGATGATCCCGAACGCAGCGCCGAGCCCGGTCTGTCCGGCCAGGTTTTCGCCCCAGGTACGCTTGAGCAGATCGGCGCTTTCCGAAATGGAACTGATGGCGCCGCGGTCACGTGCGACGATCACGGGCACGACCAGGAACGTGGCGATGGCCCAGCTCGCGCCGATCAGGCCCACGATCAGGCGGCCGATGAAACCGACCCGTTCCTGGATGGCACGCAGGATCACGCCGATGGTGGCCGATATGACGGCGTAGCCCAGGATGGCGCCCAGCCGGCCGTTGGCGACGCGCAGGCCATCGCCCAGCGTCGGGGCGCCGCCATCGAGCCGGATCATGACGGCGCCAACCAGCGCGACGTTAAAGTAAAAGATCACGAAATACTGGACGACGTAAAACAGGAACGCGATCGAATACAAGCCGCCGCGCCCGAGGCCGTCGATTGATGCGAGGCCGAATACCGGCAGCGCGAAACCGGCCAGCACGGCCACCATCGCGACCGCCGAAAGCACGGGGAACAGCATCAAATGGGTGTCCTGGCGCAGCACCTGGACGCTGGCGCGGACGAGATCGAAACTGCGTTTGATACGGTCGAACATGCGTGACTCCTTCTGTTGAGGTCGCGGAACGATCGGCGCCCGGCACGGCGCCCCGATCGATGTACTTGGCAACATTACCACGAAGCAACAGTCCGGCGCGTGGAGTTTGTAAGCAGACGTTTCCTCTTTTCAACCTTTCAACCGGGCTCTGCAGCATTCCTGCCCGTGCTACGCTGGACCGATGTCAAAGCGCATCGTCACCCTCCTGCTGCCGGCCTGCATCGTCGTTGCGCCGGCGTGCAGTGGCGCCACGCCACGCGCGCCTGCGCCGGCACCCGTGCTGGCATTGACGGTAGAAAAGATTAACGGCGCCGACGGCGGCGCGGCCTACCAGATCGCCTCGAGCGGCAATGTGGCCGCCGCGCCCGCGACGGTCTGGCGCATTCTCACCGACTACGACCACATGGCCGAATTCGTGCCGGACCTGCACAGCGCGCGGGTGGTGTCGCGTACAGGCAACACTGTCATCGTCGAACAGCTGGGCGCCGCGCGCCTCCTGTTCCTGCGCCGCGCCATCCGCCTGGTGGTGCAGGTGCATGAACAGGCACCGGACAAAATCGATGTCAGCCTCGTCGATGGCGACATGAAGGTGTACCGCTGCAGCTGGGAGCTGGTCCCGGTGCCGGGCGCTAACGGCACGCGGGTGCTGTACAGCGCCACCATCGCACCGAAGTTCTATGTGCCCGGGATAGTGGGCGCGAGCCTGGTACGCAAGGATATTGCGCGGATGATGGCCGCCGTGCTGGCGCGGCTGGATCGCGACGAACACTGACATCAATGCATCTCGCGCTGGAAACCGGCCGGGGTATGAAAAAGATCATGCGCGTATTCAGAAGCATAATCATTCTCAATAAACAAAATTACTCATTGGGTAATTGAACGCGATCTGTTCGATCGGCGAACGGGTAACGAGCAAGTTTCCGCCTTTAGTTTAGATCGACAATTACCATGCACACAGTTAATGTGTGGAAATGTATTTATCGAGCAAAACTGAGCGCCGGTCCAATCTGACAGAGTGGTTGTTTCTGTCGATCGTGCTGCTCGCGCTCGGCGCCGGTTTCGTCATCTGGTATTCAGTCGAGCGGGCGCGCGTCAACACCGCGGAAAACGAACGCCTGAACGACCTGTCGAAGATCCTGGTCAAGGAAATCTCGGTCAACCTGGTCGCCGTGAACAATGCACTGACCGGCATTCTGCGCGATCGCCTCAACGATAGCGTTCCTGCCGATCCTGTGGCCGTCACCAAGCGTTTGCGTGCACTGGTTGAAGCAATGCCGGGTGTACGCAGTATTTTCGTGCTCGATGAAAACGCCACGGTGATCGCCGCTTTACCCTCCGACCTGGTCGGACGCAATTTTCGCGGCCGCACGTATTTTTCGGTGCCAAAACAACGAGGCGACGCAGGAATGCTGTACCTGTCGCCACCATTTCGCTCGATCCGGGGCGATACCGTCATGACTGCCACGCGCATCGTTTCAGGCGCAGGGCAATTCCGCGGTGTCGTAACCGCCACCCTGGATCCCAGCTACTTTTCCGACATTCTCAAAACCGCATTGTATGCGGCGGACTTGCGCGCCACGATCGAACACAGCGCGGGCGGGGTCTTTGTCGGCACGGGCGCGCGCACGTCGACGAACAACATGGCGCCAGACATCACGGCGCGCACGACGATCATCCCGGCCGGTCTGCGCGCCGACAGCGCCGCCGGCCTGACATTGAAGCGCCCGGTGAAGGTGGTTCAGGCACCGCTCACCCGCGATGCGCAGGTTTTCTCGGTCATCTTCGCGGCGCTGGCATTGATCAGCTGTGCCACACTGGGGTGGTTCCAGCGGCGGCGCCGGGAAGAGCGCCGCCACGCGCGGGACCGGGAGGAAGAGCGCACCCATGCCCAGGCCGTCATCGAAAGCGAGGCCCGGTTCCGCACGCTGATCGAGGAAGCGCCGGTGGCGGTCGCCATGGCACGCCAGGGGCGTTTCATCTATACCAACCGGCGCTACAACCTGCTGCATGGCTACAACGCCGACGAAGACATGACGGGCGTGCCCTGGCGCGCGATGATTGCACCCGATTCCCTGGCCCGGCTGCAGGAGCAGCAAGCGCAGATCGATGCGGACATGGCGGTGGAACAACGCTTTGAAGCCATTGGCATCGGCAACAGCGCCACCCTGATTCCCGTGCTCAAGGCCACCGCGCGGGTGACGCTCAGCGATGGCCCGGCCACGCTCATTTTCGTGCAGGACATCACCGCGCAAAAAACCGCGGAGATCAGCTTGCTGGAAGCGCGCGACGCAGCGCAGGCCGCCAACCGCAGCAAGGCTGAATTCCTGGCCAATATGAGCCATGAGATTCGCACGCCGCTCAATGCCATCCTGGGCATGGCCTACCTGCTCGAGCGCGCCAACCGCGATGCGCATGCCTCCCCGATGCTGCAAAAAATACGCGTTGCGGGGCGCTCGCTGCTGGGCATCGTCAATGACGTCCTCGACGTCTCCAAGATCGAGGCCGGCGCCATGGTCATCGAACAAAGCTGGTTCCAGCTGCAGGACGTGATCGACACCGTGGCCGCGACGATGGGTGTGGCGATCGGCGACAAGCCGGTTGCGCTGCTGATCCATCCGGTTCCACCAGCGGCCGCCAGCGTCTTCGGCGACGCCCTGCGCCTCGAGCAGTTGCTGGTAAATTTGACCAGCAATGCCATCAAGTTCACCGAAAGCGGCAGCATCGCACTGGAGATCGGCTTGCACACCCAAGCCGATGGCCTGGCGGAACTGCTGTTCAAGGTCAGCGATACCGGCATCGGCATCGCCCCCGGCCACCAGGACACCATCTTTTCGCCGTTCACGCAGGCCGACACCTCGACCACGCGGCGCTACGGCGGTTCCGGACTGGGCCTGACGATCTGCAAGCAGATCGTCGAACTGATGGGCGGACGCATTGGCGTGCGCAGTGAAGTGGGCAGCGGCAGCACGTTCTGGTTTTCCCTGACGCTGCCGGTGCGGCCGGAACCCGGCCGCGTTTCGTCGCCCGAGATGGTCGACCTGGATGTGCTGGTCGCCGCCAGCGGCGAGCAGGCCGGCATGGCGCTGACCGATACGGCGCGCGCCCTGGGCTGGCGCGCCCGCCATGTCGATTCAGGCGCCGCGGTCCTTGCCGACCTGCGCCGGCCGTACCGTGGAACCCTGCCAGGCGTGATCATCCTCGACTGGCAGCTGGGCGGGGCCGGCTGCCTGGCCACCGCCCGCGCCATCCGCGAGGACAGCGCCACCGCACCCTGCCCGATCGTCATCCTGGTCACCACCAACCAGGCGGCGGCGTTCGAGAACGATGCGGCGCGCACGCTCGCCGACGCCCTGCTCACCTGGCCGGTGACCGTCTCGACCCTGTACAACGCCGTGATCGAAGCGCGGCGCAGGCACGCCGTTAAGGACAGCGACAGCGACAGCGACAGCGACAGCGGCACTGACACCGACAGCGACAACGGCGCCGGCCCGCATCCGGCGGCCGGCAAGGCGCTGCCCGGCGTGCGCATCCTCGTCGTCGACGACAGCAGCATCAACCGCGACGTCGCCAGGGGGATCCTCGTCGACGAGGGCGCCGATGTCGTCCTCGCCGAAAACGGCCGCGCCGCGGTCGACTGGCTGGTGCGGCATCCGGATGCAGTCGACCTGGTGCTCATGGATGTGCAGATGCCGGTGATGGACGGCATCGAGGCCACACGCATCCTGCGCGGCATGCCGCGTTTCGCGGACCTGCCCATCGTGGCGCTCACCGCGGGCGCATTCAGTTCGCACCAGGACGCCGCGCGCAACGCCGGCATGACCCATTTCATCGCCAAGCCGTTCGATATTCCGGCGACGATCTGCCTGATCCGGCGCATCACCGATCGCGGCGGCGCTTCCGCCATCCTCCCGTTCTCCGCGGGCGTGCCGGTGCAGGCCAGCGAAACGCCCGGCACGCTGGACGTGCGCCGGGGGCTCAAGACCTGGCGCACACGGGAAAATTACCAGCGCTACTTGCGCAAGTTCGCCATTGCCTATGCCGATGCCGTCGCCACGATGCAGCGCGACCTGGCCAGCGGCAATGTGCGCGCGGTCGCGGCGACCGCCCACAAGCTCGCGGGCGCCGCTGCCAACGTCGCCTTGCCGTCCGTGAGCACGCTGGCGCGACGCATCGAGCTGGCGCCCGATCACGCCAGCGAGGGTGCGGCCCTGCTCGAAGAACTGCATATCGCGATGGGCGCGGCGCTCGATGCCATCGGCAATTATGCTCCCCTCGCGGCTGAGCCGATGGCCCCGCTGATTGCGCCCGCAACTGGCGCCGCGACGCAGCTGGCGCCGCTTTCCACCCTCTTTCCCCTGCTCGAGAAAATGGTCGCCGCCCTGGAGGAAGGCATGCCCGAGCCCGCCATTGCCGCCCTGGCCGAACTGGCGCCGCACGTCCCTGCAGAACTCCTCGCTCCGATCGCATCATGCATCGAAGACTTCGACTGGCTCGCGGCCTCCCGGCTTACGCGCGCGCTGGGTACCGATCACCACACCATGCACTCTTCCTGACCATGCCTTTGACTATCCTCATCGTCGACGACGAACCCAGCAACCTCGCGATCATGCGCGACATCCTGCGCGAGCAATACCGCCTCGTGTTTGCACGTACCGGCGCGGAGGCCGAGACCGCCGTCCTGCGCCAGCGTCCCGCCATGGTGCTGCTCGACATCGGCTTGCCCGACACCGACGGCATCTCGCTGTGCCGCCGCCTCAAGGCCATAGACCGGGGCAACGCCATGCGCGTCATCTTCGTCACCAATTTCCGCGATATCGCATCCGAGCAGGCAGGCTTCGATGCCGGCTGCGTCGATTACATCTTCAAGCCGGTGTCGCCCGAACTGGTGCGCGCCCGCGTGGCCGCGCACCTGGCGATGGTGCGGACCACCGCGCTCGAAAGCAGCCACCGCGACGCCATTCTGATGCTGGCGCACGCCGGACACTACAACGACAACGATACCGGCGCGCATATCTGGCGCATGGCCGCCTATGCGCGCGAACTCGCGCTCGGACATGGATGGGGGCGCGAAGCGGCGGACGAGCTCGAACTGGCCGCCCCGATGCACGACACTGGCAAGCTCGGCATACCGCACGCCATCCTGCAAAAGCCCGCCGCACTCGATGCGGCCGAATGGAACGTGATGCGCACCCATCCGGCCATCGGCGCCGCCATTCTCAGCCAGAGCCGGGCGCCGGTGTTCAAACTGGCGGCGGAAGTGGCGCTGCGCCACCATGAAAAATGGGATGGCTCGGGCTATCCGGATGGGCTCGCGGGAACCGACATCCCCGAATCCGCCCGCATCGTCGCGCTTGCCGACGTGTTCGACGCGCTCAGCATGGCGCGTCCCTACAAGGAACCGTGGCCCATCGAGCGGATCTCGGCCTACATTACCGAAAACAGCGGCAAGCACTTCGACCCGGCGCTCGTGGCATGCTATTTCAAGGTGCTCCCCAAGCTGCTCGAGATCATGGAGCACTGGCGCAAAGCCGACGCGGCCGCAGCGGGTGATGTGCAAGCGTCCCGCTTCAGCACCGCGCAAGCCTGAACGCGCCGTGCGGGCGCAGCGGCACTGAACCAGGGGTGCAGCGGGCCTCAGGCCGACCAGACGCCCGCGACCCGTAACGTACCACCCTCCCCAACGGTCGCGACAAGCATCTCGCCCTGGCGCAAATAGCGTCCCGCCAGCGCCTGGATGTTGATGTCGTGCGTCACCAGGACAATATTGCCATCGCCACGCAGTGTCGCCAGCCAGGCGCGGGTGGCGCGCAGCTTGTCCGCCCGGCTGCCGGCATCGTCGGCGAACATCGAATCGAGCAGCGGCGCGGGCGTGGCGCGTCCGAACGCGAGCCGCGCAGTATCGAGGCAGCGGCACCAGCGGCTCGACAGCACATCGGCCACCGGAATGGCCAGGCTGGAAAACGCCTCGCCGATGCGCACCGCATCGCGGCGACCTTCCGCCGACAGGTTGCGCTGGGTCCCGCACCGGGCCAGGACGAAGCCGTCGGGGTCGCCGATGCCCGGCACCGTGGCCGCATGGCGCATCAAGATGAGATTGCCGCCACGGCGCAGCTGCGCCAGCAGCACCGGGTCGGCGGCACGGGCTGGCACGGTTGTAAGCACTGCGGCCAGGCCGAGCCAGCGGAGGAAGGGACGGCGCGTCATCATCGTCATCATCGTCATCATCGTCATCCGGTCAGCGCGGCACCGGCTTCGTGCTCACATCCATGATCATCCGCGCCAGCAGGTACAGCCGCGGCACGATGCTGTTCAGCTCCGCATACTCTTCTTCGGTGTGGATCGCGCCACCGACGATGCCGAAGCCGTCGAGCGTCGCGGCCCCGGCCCCGGCGGCGAAATTGGCGTCGCCGGCGCCGCCCGTTCCTTCCAGCGTCAGCGTGCGCCCCAGTTCCCCGTAGATCGCCTGCGCGCGCGCCGCCAGGGCCTCGGTGCGGGGCGTCAGGGGCATTGGCGCCATGCCGCGCGTGAGCGTGGTCCTGACCTCGGTGCCCGCAATGGATGGCGTCTGCGCCATGCGCGCCATTGCCTTGCCGACGCGGTCGAATTCGGCCGCATCAGTGGCGCGCATGTCGCCGCGCACGGTGGCGGCGTCGGGGATCACATTGGTCCGGTCGCCCGACTTGATGACCGTGAAGTTGACGGTGGTTTTCCGGGCGCTGTCGCCCAGCGTGGACATGCGCAGCATCTGGTGCGCGGCTTCCATCGCCGCGTTGCGGCCGGCCTCGGGCGCCACGCCGGCATGCGCCGACTTGCCCTTCACGTCGATCAGCAGGTCGGCCGTGCCCTTGCGCCACACCACCAGGCCATCGGCCACGCGTCCCGGCTCCATGGAGAGCGTCACGTCATGCGCTTGCGCCAATGAGGCGATCAGCGGAAAGCTGCCTTTCGACGACGTTTCCTCATTCGTGTTGACGAACAGGGTGATCTGTTTGAAGCCGGTGAAGCGCAGCTGCTGCAGCAGCCTGATGGCAAACAGCGCCGTGACAATGCCGCCCTTGTCGTCCATCACACCGGGCCCGTAGGCACGGTCGCCCTGGATGCGAAATGGCCGCGCGGCCGCCGTGCCGTCGGCGAACACCGTGTCCATGTGCGCCATCAGCAGGATCCTGGCGGTGCCGCTCCCCTGCAGCGTGGCGACCAGGTTCTTCCCTGCGGCGGGCGCGGCCGGACTGAAGGCGACCTGCATGCCCAGTTTTTTTGCTTCGTCCGCCACCAAGGCGCCGACCTGGTCCAGGCCCTTTTCGCTGCCGGTGCCGGAATCGACATTTACCAGCCGCGCGAGCAGCGTGATCACTTCCGGCCGGGCCTGCGTGGCGCGATCGAGTAACTCCTGGTGGACCGGCGCGGCAGCCAGCGCCGCGCCGTGCAAGGCCAGCGCGGCCGCCAGTGCCAGGCGTATGTTACTGATGGTCCGGCGTGCGGGAAGTGGCATGGCGCATCCTTGTTGTGCTTGCATCCTTATTGTGCTTGCGTGACGACCCGATCGACTGGAAAGTCGCTTGGTGGAAGATTAGCATGATCCTGCGCCGGGAAGTCAGCAGACGGCCGGGCGAATGCCATGATGGAGACGCCCGGACACTGGGCATCCTGGATGGTTCGCACTGCCTCGACGAAGAACGCCACCCGCCTGCGTCAACTCGTGCTGGTGGTGCTGACGTTCACGGCGAGCTTCGGCCTGTTCGAAGCGGTGCGCCGGGTGCCGCTTTTACGCGCGTGTCTCGGGGTGCAGGACTTGTGGCGCCATGCGCTTTACGGTCCCTCTCTGCCAGCGCTGCCACCAGGGTCTCCCGGCAAGCCCCATTCGGCCGCTGCGCCAGTGCCTTGACGATGAAGCCCGCCGCGGCGGGGCCCATTTCCACGAGGCTGCTCCGGATGGTGTCGCGCTGGCCGTTGGCCACCGGCTTGCCGCCGATCGCCACGGTGTGGACGCTGGCCGTCTCGAGCCGCCCGCCCGCGCACATCCAGGCGATCATCCGCTCTGCTGCGATGCCGGAGCGGCTGTTGCCCGCCACGATGGCCGCACTCACTTGCGCGTCCCGGGCCCATCCGTGATTTGCCGCCTCCGTGGGTCCCCAGCCGTCCAGCATCACGAGCACGTCCGAATAGGTCTGCGGGATGCGCTTGCCACGCCCTGGCAGGGGAAACCACGTCGTCACCGCCGCTTCCGCGAGCTCGTCCGGATAGCGCTGCGTTGCGCGGGGGCGCCAGATGGCAAGCAGGTTGACCGCCATGGCCCGCGCTTCCGGGTCGCGCGCCGACATGGCCGGTCCCAGCGCTGCGGCCAGCCGGCCGGTGTCGTCGAGCGCATCCTCCCAGCCGATGGCCACGAGCGTGGCATACAGCCGGTCGCGGCTTGCCGTGCTGGTGGTTGCCGCGACGTGCGCCAGCAGCGGCAACGTCACCACGCTGCCGATGGTGCGCAGCGCGCCATGCGCTGTGCCGGCCAGGTCGCGCGGGGGCGCGGTCGATTCGGTGTAAGGGTCGAACGACACGCCGCGCGGCGGCGCCGGTGGACGTTCGAGCAAGGCAACCAGGGTGGACACGACCTCGGGCGAAGGATGGTGCGACAACGCCAGGATGGCGTTCTCGGCATCGCGTTCGCCCCGGTTTGCCATCGCCTGCAGGGGTGCCACGGCGGCGGCAGGCAGGTCAGGCAACGCGGGTAACTGCGCCAGCGCGCCAGCCGCCCTGATCCTGACGAGCATGTCCGGATCCGCCAGCAGCGCCACCAAGGCATCGACATGGCGTGGCCCGGCGTGCATCAGGGCGCCGAGGCCGGCTGCCGCCTGGGCGCGGACATCAGGCGACGGATCGGCGAGCGCCGCGGCGAACGCCTTGTCGAGCTTGCTCACAGTACCCGCCTCCAGGAGCACTCCAGGGCTGCTCCGCACGGTCATGTCGGCCAGCAGATTCAGCGCCACCGCGCGACTTCTGCCAGGCAAGCGATCCAGGACGCGCAGCACGTCTTCCAGCGTGAGGGCGACCGCCTTTGCATCCAGCCAGAACGTGTCATCGGCCCACAGCATCAGTCGCGCCAGGGTGTCGATCCTCTGGACGACGATGTGCGGATCCGGCTCCGCATCCAGCCCCCTTGAGAGCGCCTTGAAAATCTGTGGCGCGCCGCGATCGTTCTCCCAGCTGCCCAAGGCCGCCGCGGCGTTGCTGCGTACCAGAGCGCACCTGTCGTCGACCATGATCGCCGCCAGCGCATCGAGCTCACCGGCGGCCACACGGTTCCGCAGCGCTTTGGCGAGACACGCGACATTCGGGTTCGGCTGCGCCAGCCACTCGCGCAGCGCGGCGCGCCCGGCCGGCGTGACAGCGGGCGGCGGGGCCGTCTGCGCAAACCCGGTGCAGTCCATTTGCGGCGGCGGGGACGTTGCCTGCGTGACAGCCGGGGCCAGGCCAAGCAGCAGCAGGCCGGCAATGCGACGCAGGCGACGCGGGGTCATCCTGGACGACCGCGCAAGCCCATCACGGGACGAAGCGCCACCCGGCTTATTGGCCGGCCACGACGTGGAACTTGATCAGCACATCGTCGGCGACCATGTCGGTGGCTTTCCACTGGCCTTCGCCGATGTTGTAGGTCAGGCGCTTGATCGGCAGGCTGCCATCGAACACCTGTTTGCCGCCGCTGGTGGTGACGGTCAGCGGGAACGCGACCGGGGTGGTCTTGCCCTTGATGGTGAGGCTGCCGGTGACGGCCAGCTTGCCGGCGCCGGCAGCCTTGATGCTGGTCGAGACAAACGTCGCTTTGGGGAACTGGGCCGAATTGAACCATTCCTTCTTGGCGACTTCTTTCGAGTATTCCGGGTCGCCCATGTCGATGCTGGCCGTATCGATCTCGACCGTGGCCTTGGCGGCGTCCGGCTTGGCCGCGTCGTAGTCGATGACAGCGGTGAACTTCTTGAACTTGTCCTCGATCGGCACATTCATCTGCTTGAACGTGGCCGAGACCGTGCTCTTGGCGGCGTCGGTCTTCAGCACAGCGGCGTGGGCAGCCAGGGACAGCGTAATCGCCGTGGCGAGCAGGGTCGTGCGGAGTAAGGTACGGGTCGTTTTCATGGTAGGTCCTTGGGTCGATGAATTAAAAGGGCAGCATGCGTTTGAGGACGTTGTCGCGGTCGATGAAATGGTGTTTCAGCGCCGCACCTGCATGCGCGAGGACCAGTGCGGCCATCGTCATGTCGAGCCAGTAATGCACACCTCGCAGCACCGGCTTCCATTCGGGATTCGGCGCCATGAAGACCGGCATTTGCCACACGCCCAGGTAGACCACCGGCACGCCGGCCGACAGCGTGTACAGGTAGCCGGAGACCGGCACCGCGAAGATCAGCACGTACAACAGTGCGTGGACTGCACTGGCGGCGTGATTTTGCCACGCAGGCATGCCCGCGGGGTGCGGCGGCGGCTTGTTGAACTGGCGCCACAGCACGCGCAGCACGGCCAGACCGAACACGGTCACGCCGATCCATTTATGCCACGAGAAATAGCGCAGCTTGGCGGGAGAAAATCCCGGGATGCTGGTCATCACCAGTCCCATGGCGAAGGCACTGATGATCAGCAGGGCGGAGAGCCAGTGGAACAGCATGGCGGGTTTGGTATAGCGTTGCATGGGCGAACTCTTGGGTGGTAGTAGTAGGCGCTGTGTAGCATTAACTTGAGACAACTTTAACAGTTCCTATTTCCCGTGGCTACGCATCAATATGGATAGTATTTTTCCACTGCTGAGACAATAGGCACCAAAACGTTCAAAGTGGCGGCGGGCCGTCAACAGTGGAGAACGCGTCGGCATCATGGTTATCATGGCAATATTGTCGTCGCCTGCAGCGGAATAACCTTCAGGGTAAGATCGTCCTCCTCAAAACAGGAGACCCACACCATGACGACAAGCAGCTATCCCGACACCCGCCTCCTCATTGCCAACGAATGGGTGGACGCCACCGGCGGCAAGACCATTCCGGTGATTAACCCGGCCACCGGCCAGCCGATCGGCACGGTCGCGCACGCGAGCATTGCCGACCTCGACCGCGCGCTGGCGGCGGCCCAGCAGGGTTTCGAGACCTGGCGCGCCCTTCCCGCCGTGGAACGCGGCGCCATCATGCGCCGGGCCGCGTCGCTGCTGCGCGAGCGCGCCGGCGACATCGCCCGCCTGCTCACCCAGGAGCAGGGCAAGCCGCTGGCCGAGGCAAAGGGCGAAGTCATGGCCGGCGCGGAAATCATCGACTGGTTTGCAGCCGAAGGCATGCGCGTGTACGGCCGCATCGTCCCGTCGCGCAATCCAGCATCGCAACAGCTGGTGCTCAAGGAGCCGGTCGGCCCCGTCGCGGCCTTTACGCCGTGGAACTTCCCGATCAATCAGATCGTCCGCAAGCTCGCTGCCGCCCTGGCCACCGGCTGCTCCTTCCTGTGCAAGGCGCCGGAAGAAACCCCGGCCTCGCCGGCGGCACTGCTGCAATGTTTTGTCGACGCGGGCCTGCCGCCCGGCGTGCTGGGACTGGTGTTCGGCGACCCCGGTGAAATTTCCAGCTATCTGATCCCGCACCCGATCATCCGCAAGGTGACCTTCACCGGCTCCACGCCGGTGGGCAAGCAGCTGGCCGCGCTGGCCGGCGCGCACATGAAACGGGTAACGATGGAACTGGGCGGCCACGCCCCGGTCATCATTGCCGAGGACGCCGACGTGGCGCTGGCGGTCAAGGCCGCCGGCGCCGCCAAATTCCGCAATGCCGGCCAGGTCTGCATCTCCCCTACCCGTTTCCTGGTGCACAATGCCGTCAAGGCCGAATTCACGCGCGCGCTGGTGCAGCACGCGGAGGGACTGAAACTGGGGGATGGCTTGGCCGACGGCACCACGCTGGGGCCCCTGGCCAATGCGCGCCGCCTCAGCGCCATGGCAAAAGTGGTCGACGATGCGGCCGCCAAGGGCGCGTCCATCGCTACCGGCGGCAAGCGGATCGGCGACACCGGAAACTTCTTCGCCCCGACCATCCTGGCCGACGTGCCTCTGAATGCGAGCATGTTCAATGACGAGCCGTTCGGCCCGATCGCCGGCATCCGCGGCTTCGACAGCCTGGAGGAAGCGATCCTCGAAGCCAACCGCCTGCCGTACGGCCTGGCCGGCTACGCTTTTACGCGCTCGATCAAGAATGCCCAGCTGCTGATGAACCGGATGGAAGTGGGGATGTTGTGGATCAACCAGCCGGCCACGCCCAGCGCCGAGCTGCCGTTTGGCGGCATCAAGGATTCCGGCTACGGGACGGAAGGCGGGCCGGAGGCGATGGAGTCGTACCTGAACACGAAGGCCGTGTCGATGGTCGGGGTGTAAGCGCTGTCGGCGGGTCGCTACGCCCACGCTCGGACGACCCGCGCGGAATTTCCAACCTTTCGTGTCGAAAAAACGCGCCAACACGCGGGATCATTTAACGCGCCGCTCGCATGAGGGCGCTTTTTTTATGTCCGTGCTCGCCTGCCGCCGCGGAGGAACGATGTAATATTAATAAAAACGAAAGACGAACCCGTATCCACGACACCGATGAAATTTGACGAGACCAGCATTGCCGCGCTGATGCAAGGCGACCATGGCGACCCTTTTGCCGTTCTTGGCATGCGTCCCGAAGACGGCGCCCACGTCGTGCGGACACTCCTGCCTGGCGCTGTCCATGTGGACGTCATGCAAGGCGCCGACATCCTTGCCAGTCTCTCGCGCCAGGGCGACAGCGACGTTTTTGCCGCACTGGTCCCGGGACTGAAGCAACCTGTCCCCTACACCTTACGCGTCGACTGGGGCAGCCACCAGCAGGAAATCGACGATCCCTACCGCTTTGCGCCCGTGCTGGGCGCCACCGATCTCTGGCTGCTCGCGGAAGGCACGCACTACCGGCCGTACGAAAAACTGGGCGCCCACCTGCTCGAGCACGAAGGTGTCCACGGCGTCAATTTTGCCGTGTGGGCGCCGAATGCCCGGCGCGTGTCGGTGGTGGGCAGCTTCAACCAGTGGGACGGGCGCCGCCATGCCATGCGCCAGCGCAACGGATCCGGCATCTGGGAGATTTTCCTGCCCGGCGTGGCCGCCGGCGACCTGTACAAGTTCGAAATCAGGACGCAGGCCGGCGCCGTCCTGCTCAAGTCCGATCCTTATGCTTTCCGCGCTGAACTGCGTCCGGACACCGCGTGCATGGTCGCGGCCTTGCCGCCGGTCGTACCTGTCCTCGATGCCCGCCGCCAGGCCAACGGTTTATCCAGCCCCATCAGCATCTACGAGGTCCACCTGGGCTCGTGGCGCCGGGTGCCGGAACAGGGCGACCGCTGGCTGACCTACCGCGAGCTCGCCGCCGAGCTCATCCCCTACGTCAAGGAACTCGGCTTCACGCACATCGAATTGCTGCCGGTCAGCGAACATCCCTTCGACGGTTCCTGGGGTTACCAGCCCATCGGCCTGTATGCGCCCACAGCCCGGTTCGGCAGCCCAGACGATTTCCGCTTTTTCGTCGACACCGCGCATGCACACGGCCTCGGCGTGCTGCTCGACTGGGTGCCCGGACACTTTCCCACCGATGCGCATGGCCTGGCCCGGTTCGACGGCACGCACCTGTACGAGCACGCCGATCCGCGCGAAGGTTTTCACCAGGACTGGAATACGCTGATCTTCAATTACGGCCGCCGGGAAGTGCTGAACTACCTGGTGGGGAATGCCCTGTACTGGATCGAGCGCTTCGGCGTCGACGGCTTGCGCGTCGATGCGGTGGCGTCGATGCTGTACCGCGATTACAGCCGCAAGCCCGGCGAATGGATCCCGAACGTGCATGGAGGCCGCGAAAACCTCGAAGCCATCGCTTTTATCAAGACCCTCAACGAGGTGATTTCCGCCGAGCGCCCCGAGGCGATCATGATTGCGGAAGAATCGACCAGCTTCCCGCAAGTGTCGCGCCCCCTTTACATGGGCGGCCTGGGTTTCCATTACAAGTGGAACCTGGGCTGGATGAACGACAGCTTGCGCTACATGCAGGAGGACCCGGTCAACCGCCGCTATCACCATGACAAGATGACGTTCGGGCTGGCGTACGCGTTCAGCGAAAACTTCATCCTGCCGCTGTCGCATGACGAAGTAGTCCACGGCAAGGGTTCCATCCTCGGCCGCATGCCGGGCGACCAATGGCAGCGTTTCGCCAATCTGCGCGCCTATTACGGTTTCATGTGGGGGCATCCGGGCAAGAAGCTGCTTTTCATGGGGTGCGAATTCGGCCAGGAACAGGAGTGGAACGTCGGGCGCAGCCTCGACTGGCACCTGCTGGAAGCCGCCCCGCACGCCGGCGTGCAGCGGCTGGTGCGCGACCTGAACGCAGTCCAGCATTACTATCCCGCGCTGCACCGGCATGACTTCGATGACGCCGGGTTCGCCTGGATTGCGCATGACGACCGGGACAACTCGGTGCTGTCGTTCGTCCGGCGCGCTTGTGACGAGGCCAGCGTCGTCGTCCTGTGCAATTTCACGCCGGTGCCGCGTCACGGCTATCGGATCGGCGTCGCACCGGGGCGGTACCGCGAAATCATCAATACCGATGCCATGGTCTATGGCGGCAGCGGGCTGCACAACGGCGAATTGCAAACGGACGCCATCGGCGCCCACGGCCATGCCGACTCGCTGGCGGTCACGTTGCCGCCACTGGCAACCATCATGCTGATCCGGGAGGACTGATGGAATTGTCCACAGGCCTGCCCTACCCGCTCGGCGCCCATTTTGACGGCCACGGCGTCAACTTCGCGCTGGTCGCCCCACACGCGCACGTGGTCCACCTGTGCCTGTTCGATGCGAATGGCGCGGAAACCCGATTTACCTTGCCGACTTGCACGGATGGCGCCTGGCACGGCTATCTTGCTGATGCCGCGCCCGGCCAGCTCTACGGTTACCGCGTTGACGGCCCGTGGGCGCCGGAACGCGGCCAGCGCTTCAATGTGGACAAGGTGCTGCTCGATCCGTACGCGCGCACGGTCGTTGGCACGGAGCGCCGCGCGCAGGTCGTGCATGAAGACTATGACTGGGAGACGGATGCCCCCCCGCGCGTGCCCCCTGGCGAGACGATCCTGTACGAGCTGCACGTGAAAGGTTTCACGAAACGGCATCCCGCCGTGCCGCCTGCCGTGCAAGGCACCTATGCGGCGATGGCGCACCCTGCGGTACTCGATTACCTGACGCAGCTCGGCATTACCACCGTCAGCCTGATGCCGGTGCATTTCCGCGTGGACGAGGCGCGCTTGCAGCAGCAGGGCCTGTCGAATTACTGGGGCTACTCCAGCATCGGTTTCTTTGCGCCGGAGACGCGTTACTGGTCCGGCCAGCCCGGCTCGACACCCATCAGCGAATGCCGCGACATGGTCAAGGCGCTGCACGCACGGGGCCTCGAAGTGGTGCTCGATGTCGTCTACAACCATACCGCCGAGACCGACGAACACGGACCGACGCTCAGTTTCCGCGGCATCGACAATCAGCTGTATTACCACCTGCAGCCGGACAATCCGGCCCTGTACGAAAACTGGACCGGCTGCGGCAACAGCCTGGATCTGGCCGAACCGCGCGTGCTGCAGCTGGTGATGGACTCGCTGCGCTATTGGGTGGAGGAGATGCACGTCGACGGATTCCGCTTCGACCTGGCGCCCGAACTGGCGCGCACCAGCGCCGGTTTCTCGAGCAGCGCGGCGTTCCTGGCCGCGGTCCGCCAGGACCCCGTGCTGGCACAGGTCAAGCTGATTGCCGAACCGTGGGATATCGGCCCCGGCGGCTACCAGCTCGGCAATTTTCCGCCCGGCTGGCTGGAGTGGAATGACCAGTACCGCGACACGATGCGCGGGTTCTGGTTGCAGCGGGAAGAAACACGGGGCGCGTTTGCGCAGCGCTTCGCCGGCTCGAGCGACACGTTCCACCGCCATGGACGCCAGCCCACGGCCAGCGTCAACTTCATCACGGCGCACGATGGCTTCACGCTGCGCGACCTGGTGAGCTACAACCACAAGCACAACGAGGCCAACGGTGAAAACAACCGCGATGGGCATGACGATAACCGCAGCTGGAACGGCGGCGTCGAAGGCCCCACGGACGACCAGGCAGTGCTGCAGCGCCGCGCGCAACTGCAGCGCGCCATGCTGGCCACGCTCCTGTTTTCGCAAGGCACGCCAATGCTGCTGGCCGGCGACGAGATCGGCCACTCCCAGCGCGGCAACAACAACGCGTACTGCCAGGACAACGATATCAGCTGGCTGGACTGGGAGGGGTTTGACGCCGCCCTGCTCGCCACGACCCGCGAACTGATCGCGCTGCGGCGGCGCTACCCGGCGCTGCGCCACCCCGGCTGGCACGACGACACCACGATCGCATGGCGCCAGCCGCATGGCGGCGCGCTCGATGACGCCGCATGGGGCCGCTGCGGCGCGCTTGCCATCCTGCTGCACCCCGGCCGGTCAGGCACAAGCTGCCTGTTGCTGTTTAACGTTGAAGCAGAGCCCGTCGATTTCATCCTGCCCGATGGCGCCTGGCGCGCGGCCTTCGACAGTGCCGGCAGCACTGTGCCGCTGCGCACGATTCCCGGCAGCGTGACGGTGTCCGCCCACGCAGTCGCGCTCCTGGTGGCCGATGGCGCGACAACCTGCTAACGCACATACCAATGGAGACAATATGATGCACAAGGAAACCGACCCAGCCATCCTTTCCCACCGCCTGCCGGAGCGGGCCATCGTCCTGGTCCTGGCGGGCGGACGCGGTTCACGCCTGGAGCAGCTGACCGACCGGCGCGCCAAGCCGGCGGTGTATTTCGGCGGCAAGTTTCGGATCATCGATTTCGTGCTGTCGAACTGTGTCAATTCAGGCTTCCGGCGCATCGGCGTGCTGACCCAGTACAAATCGCACTCCCTGCTGCGCCACCTGCAGCGCGGCTGGAGCTTCCTGCGCGGCGACGGCCGCGAATTCATCGACCTGCTGCCGGCCCAGCAGCGCACCAACGAGGAACACTGGTACCGCGGCACCGCCGATGCCGTGTACCAGAACATCGACATTCTGCGCTCGTACCGGCCCGCCTTTGTCGTGGTGCTGGCGGGCGACCATATCTATAAAATGGATTACTCGGTGATGCTGCGCGACCATGTCGCCACCGGCGCGGGCTGCACCGTGGGTTGCATCGAAGTGCCGAAACAGGAAGCGTCGGCGTTTGGCGTGATGGCGATCGATGCCGGGCGCCGTATCACGGCATTCATCGAGAAGCCGGCCGACCCGCCGACGATGCCGGACAAGCCGGACACCACGCTGGCCAGCATGGGCATTTATATCTTCAATACCGATTATCTGTTCGACCTGCTCGAGGACGACGTGGCCAACCCCGCTTCGAGCCACGATTTTGGCAAGGACATCATCCCGCGCATCGTTGCCGAGGGCCGCGCGGTGGCGCACCCGTTCAGCATGTCGTGCATCCCGACGGACCATGGCGCCGCGGCCTACTGGCGCGACGTGGGCACGGTCGACGCGTTCTGGGCCGCCAACCTGGACCTGGCGTCGATTTCGCCGGAACTCAATATCTACGATGCCGACTGGCCGATCTGGACCCACCAGGAACAACTTCCGCCAGCCAAGTTCGTGCATGACCGCCACGGCCACCATGGCATGGCGGTGAATATGCTCGTTTCCGGCGGCTGCATCGTGTCCGGCTCGCACGTGGCGCTGTCCGTCCTGTTCTCGAACGTGCGCATCGGCTCCTTTTGCCATATCGACCAGGCCGTCATCCTGCCGGACTGCGAGATCGGCGAAAGCTGCCGCCTGACGAAGGTGGTGCTCGACCGCGGCGTCAACATCCCCACCGGCACCGTGATCGGCGAGGATGCCGAAGAGGACGCCCGGCGCTTCCACCGTACCGAGACCGGCGTGGTGCTGGTCACGCGCGCCATGCTGGCGCAGCTTTGAAGGCCCGAGAATGATGCGCGTCCTCCACGTTTGCAGTGAAATCTATCCCCTGCTGAAAACCGGCGGCCTGGCCGATGTGGCCGGCGCCTTGCCGTTGGCGCAGCTGCGCGGCGGCGTCGACGCCAGGGTGCTGGTGCCCGGCTTCCCGGCCCTGCGTGCCGGCGTCGAGCACCAGGCGCTGGTCGCGCAAATCGATGGCGATCGCCTGTATCGCGGCGTTCTGCCCGGCAGCGCCCTGCCCGTGTATGTCATCGATGCGCCCGGCCTGTACGACCGGCCTGGCAATCCGTATGCCGATGCCGGCAACGTCGCGTACCCGGACAACGACCGCCGCTTCGCGCGGCTGGGCTGGATTGCCGCGCAGCTTGCGCAGGGACTGGACCCATCGTGGCGGCCCCAGGTCGTCCATGCGCACGACTGGCATGCGGGGCTCGCACCGGCCTACCTGAAAGCGGCCGAACAGGCCACGGGTGCGCGCATCGCCGCCAGCGTCCAGACCATCCACAACCTGGCCTACCAGGGCAATTTTCCGGCGCAGGCGTTTGGCGAGTTGGGCCTGCCCGGACATTTTTACGCGGCCGAGGGCCTCGAGTTCTACGGCATGTGCTCGTTCCTCAAGGCCGGCTTGTACTATGCCGACAAGCTGACCACGGTCAGCCCCACCTACGCCCGTGAAATCCAGGGCGTCGAACAGGGCTGCGGCTTCGACGGCCTGTTGCGCCAACGCGCCGCCGATCTCACGGGCATCCTGAACGGCGTCGACGACACCGTCTGGCATCCGGCCAATGACCGCTTCATCCCCCACCCTTACGACGCCGGCGCGCTGGCCGGCAAGGGCAAGAACAAGGCGGCGCTGCAGCGTGAAGCCGGACTGGCAGTGCAACCCGACGCACTACTGTTCTGTATCGTCAGCCGCCTGACCGAGCAGAAGGGCCTGCACCTGGTGCTGGACGCCCTGCCCGGCATCGTGGCGCGCGGCGGCCAGCTGATGGTACTGGGCGCCGGCGACGCCGCGTTCGAAGCGCAACTCAAGGCTGCCACGGCGGCGCAACCGGCGTCAATTGCCGTGCATCTCGGATACGACGAGCAGCTGGCGCATCGGCTGATCGCCGCCAGCGATGTCATCATGGTGCCGTCTCGCTTCGAGCCTTGCGGCCTGACCCAGTTGTACGGGCTAAAATACGGCACCTTGCCGCTGGTGCGGCGCGTCGGCGGACTGGCCGATACGGTGGTCGATTCCTCGCTGGAAAATCTTGATGCGCGCCACGCCACCGGTTTTGTGTTCGACGCTTTCGACGCGGCCGGCATCGACGCCGCGGTCCGCCGCGCCTTTGCGCTGTACAAACGCAGCAGCGAATGGGAAGATGTCCAGGCGCATGCCATGCAGCAACAATTCGGCTGGGACGCCGCGGCAGCGCAGTACCTGGCGCTCTACCAGCAGATAGCACCTTGAACACCCACTCATTTATACCTTGAACGCAAACCCGCATGAAGCACACCGAGATCAACCAGGACAACGTCGCAACCCTGAAGCGTTCAATCACCGACAAATTACGCTACACCGTAGGCAAGCAGCCGGCCGCCGCGCAAGCGAAGGACTGGCTGCGGGCCACGGCGCTGGCCGTGCGCGACCGATTGACCGACCGTGCGCTGGCCACCGAACACGCCGCGCAGCACAGCGACGTCAAACAAGTGTATTACCTGTCGATCGAATTCCTGATCGGCCGCGCCCATACCAACGCCCTGCTCGCGCTCGACATCCAGAACGACGTGGCGCAGGCTTTATCTGAACTCGGCGTCGACGCTGCCGCCCTGCCCGACCTGGAACACGACGCCGCCCTCGGCAATGGCGGCCTGGGCCGGCTGGCGGCCTGCTTCCTCGATTCGATGGCGACGCTCGGCATTGCGGGCTACGGTTACGGCATCCGTTACGACTACGGCATGTTCAAGCAGGAAATCGTCGATGGCCGCCAGGTGGAAGGTCCCGACTACTGGCTCGCGGACGGCAATCCGTGGGAGTTTCCACGCCCCGACATCGCCTACCGCGTGCGCTTCGGCGGGCGCGTCGACCAGACGCATGCCGGTGCAAACTGGCTCGATACACAGGACGTGATGGCCACTGCCTACGACATGGTCATCCCCGGCTATGCCACGCAGGCAATCAACACGCTGCGGCTGTGGTCGGCCAAGGCCACCGATGAACTCGACCTCCAGGCGTTTAACGGCGGCGATTACGTGGCCGCGGCGGCGCAAAAAAACCTCGCCGAAAACATCACGCGCGTGCTGTACCCCGACGATTCGTCCCCGGCCGGCCGCGAGCTGCGCCTGCGCCAGGAGTATTTCTTCTGTTCCGCCAGCCTGCAGGACCTGGTGGGCCGCTTCTTCGCCACGCATACGGATGCCCTTCAGTTGCCCGCCCACGTCGCCATCCACCTGAACGACACGCATCCGGTGCTGGCCATTCCGGAACTGATGCGCATCCTCATCGACGACTACAAGCTGCCCTTCGCGCAGGCCTGGCCGATCACCCAGCAGGTGTTTTCGTACACCAACCACACCTTGATGCAGGAAGCCCTGGAGACCTGGCCGGTGGGCCTGTTCGGCGCGGTCCTGCCGCGTCACTTGCAGATCATCTTTGACATCAACACCGCGTTCATCACCGATATCGGCAACCGTTTCGGGCCGGACTTCGACCTCATGCGGCGCGTGTCGATCATCGACGAAGAGCACGGCCAGCGCGTGCGGATGGCGTACCTGGCAGTCGTTGCCAGCCACAAGGTCAACGGCGTCTCGGCGCTGCACTCCGACCTGATGACCAGATCGATCTTCGCCGATTTCGCCAAGGTGTTCCCCGACCGCTTCACCAACAAGACCAATGGCATCACGCCGCGGCGCTGGCTGTCGCAGGCCAACCCGGCCTTGTCCAGCCTGATCGACGGAAGGATCGGTGCGACGTGGCGCGTGCACCTCGATCAACTGGAAGGCCTGAAGTCCGTGGCCGAGGACCATGCGTTTGCCGAAGAATTCCGCGCCGCCAAACTGGTCAACAAACAGCGGCTGGCCGGCTGGGTGCAGGCGAACATGGGGATCGCACTCAACCCTGCGTCACTGTTCGACGTGCACGTCAAGCGCATCCACGAATACAAGCGCCAGCTGCTCAACGTATTGCATGTCATCACCCGCTACAACCGGATCCTCGCCAATCCCGAGGCCGACTGGGTACCGCGCACGGTCGTCTTCGCCGGCAAGGCGGCGTCCGCGTACCACATGGCCAAGCAGGTCATCCATTTGATCAATGACGTTGCCGCCACTATCAACAACGATGCGCGCGTGGGCGACAAGCTCAAGGTCGTGTTCCTGCCGAACTACAGCGTCAGCCTGGCGGAAATCATCATCCCCGCCGCCGACTTGTCCGAGCAGATTTCAACGGCCGGCACCGAGGCGTCGGGCACGGGCAACATGAAGCTCGCCCTGAACGGCGCCCTGACGATCGGTACGCTCGACGGCGCCAACGTCGAAATGCGGGAACACATTGGCGCGGACAACATCTTCATCTTCGGGAACACGACGGAACAAGTCGCCGCCCTGCGCGCGAATGGCTACCAGCCGCAGGCAGTTTGCGACGCCAATCCCGAACTGAAGCAGGTGCTCGACATGCTGCGCAATGGGGCATTTTCACCGGATGACGTGGCGCGCTACCACGGCATTCACGATGCGCTGCTGGAATGGGGCGACCATTATCTGCTGCTGGCCGATTACGCCAGTTATGTCGAGACGCAGGATGCGGTCGATGCGCTGTATCGGCAGCCGGATGCGTGGACGCGCAAAGCCATTCTGAACGTGGCGGGCATGGGGGTGTTTTCGTCGGACCGGACGATTGCGGAGTATGCGGGAGATATCTGGCGTGTCGACACGCTGAAACTTCGCGCGTGAACGCACAATGGCTTCTTGCTGAATGTGCCGAAAGGACATAAGTTGAAACATCGCAACAACTAAATCCTCTTGGATACACTTCGATTACCATATGGTTCCGTGATCGCCGTCTGGGCCGCAATTCTGGCTGTTCAAGCAACATTTCTGTTGCAAGGCCGTTTCGCAGCTGAGCAACGAGCCGTTGCAAGCGAAAAGGTGGCCTGGAACTTCACCTGCGGCCATTCCGTCTCAGTCCAGCACCCGCTGGCGCGACTCCACATCGACACACACAATCGCGATCGCGCCAAACAGCAGAAAGCTGGCCAGCATGGCGAGCGCCAGCGTGAAATGCGCCGCCATGACCGGCGCGACGATGGTCGGCGCCAGCAGGCCGCCGAAGCGCGCGACCGCGCCTGCCAGGCCCATGCCGCTGGCGCGCAGCGCGGTGGGGTATACCTCCGGCGTGAAGGCATACAGCGCGCCCCAGGTGCCGAGCAGCGCAAAGCTCATCAGCAGGGTCGATCCCACGACGACGCTCATCGTGCTGCCGGCACTGTAGAACATGCAGCCCAGGGCACTGAGCAACAAGAAGCCCACGAGCGTCGGCTTGCGTCCCCAGCGCTCCACGCCATACGCGGCCAGCGCGAAACCGGGCAGTTGGACCAGTGCCAGCAGGATCAGGAATTCCTGGCCGCGCATGAAGCCGAATCCAGCGCCGGCAAGCTTGAGGGGCAGGTAGACAAAGACGCCGTAGTAGGCAATCGAGACCAGCGCCCAGGCGATCATCAATGCCACGCTGCGGCGCCGCAGCTTGCTTGAGAACAGCGCGACCAGGGACGCCTTCACCACGCGTTCGGGGGACAGTGGCGCGATCGTCACCGTGCGGCGATTGACGCGCGCGACGCGCTCCAGCACCGCCCGCGCCTCCTCCGGCCTGCCGCTGCGATGGAGGTACATGGGCGATTCGGGCACAAACCAACGCAGGACCACACCGGCCAGCGCCGGCAGGCCGGTGACAAGAAAGATGACGCGCCAGGCATCCGTGTCCCACCGGAGCGCGACCAGGGCCAGTACCGCCAGCAGGATCGTGCCGACCGCCCAGAACGATTCGAGCATCACCAGCCAGCGCCCGCGCCGGTCGCTGGGCAGGAATTCCGCCATCATCGTGTAGTCCACCGGCAGCGTGCCGCCCACGCCGATGCCGGTCAGGAAGCGCAGCGCCAGCAGCCAGGCCAGGTCGGGAGCGAACGCCGACGCCACGCCGAAGCACGCGTCGGTCACGACCGCCGCCATCAGCACCGGCCGGCGCCCGATCCGGTCCGCGAGCCGGCCGAACGCAAAGGCGCCAACCAGCATGCCGACAAAGAAAAGCGTACCCGTCTGGAGCGCCTGCGGCACCGTGACGCCGAATGCCTGCCCGATCGACGGCGCCGAAAATCCGATCGACAGCACCTGCATGGCGTCGGCCATCCAGACCAGCCCAAAAATCAAGAACAAGCGGTACTGGAACCTGCCGACGCCTGCGGCCTGGAGGCCCTGCTCGACCGAGATCGCCGGCGCTGCCGGATCGCTGTTCTTCATGACGCCGGAATGAAGCGCGGCGGTGGAATCATCTTGCTGCATCTGCCAGTCTCCTGCGCCGGTCGTTCATTGCGCACATGCAGCGAACGCGGCGGTTGGCCGCCATTATGCGCGCCGCTGCGGCGGGCGGGTTTCAGGCGCCCGGCGGCAGCGCCGGACGTGGGTGGATCAGGACAGCGGGCGCGTCCGGGAGAGGGAACAATTAAACGCCAGCCAGCTTTTTCCAAGCTCGGTCACGGCGTAGCCGGTGCCGATACTGTGCAGGAACAGGTTCGAGACCAGCCAGTTCTTGATGTCATCGGACATGGGAATCGCATCCAGGCCCCGGTCGAGGCTGTCGAGCGCACGCACGCAGGCGAAATGCTTCAGCGCCTGCCTGCCCTTCGATGTGATGGTCGGCGTGCCGTCAGGCTCCTGCTGGATCAAGCCGAAGCGTGCCAGTTCAGGGGGGCAATCGGTGGCCGTCATCCGGTGCATGCCGGAATCGGCTTCAAAACGCAGGCGGTGCAAGATCGCCATGCCCGATGCATCGAGCGTCACGGCCTCGTCGTCTGCCGGCGCCGGCGGCTGATCGACGCGCAATGGCGGCGATGCGTCGGTACGACGGCGGTCTGCCCGGCGATCATTGGAAAGCGACAATACCTGCTCGATAAAATCGTCATCGTGTCCATTGCGCAGCAGCAGATTTTTCGCTGCCGCGCTGCCAAAACTTTGCCGCATTGCAAACACCGACCGCAAGATTTTTGCTGTGACACCATCGGTACGTCGGTCGCCGGAGCGGCGGTCAGATTGCGTGTCGAGGGTCATGTTGATCGCTAAGCCAATGGATGACTCATCATAACAAACAACCATCGAAATCGGGGATCGGCGTGTGACTCTACGACAACGCTTTTCCGAAAGCCCGGATGTGTGCGGCGTTGCGCCATGGCGGCTGTCACTGGAGGCATCGACGACACGATGGGGCGTGGCTATATTGCGACAAGGCGTTGCCTTAAGGAACTAAACCTGCGGTAATATGCCCAGTCCGGTCACTACCGATGTCGAAAGGAAGTTCCCATGCGTCAAAAGCCCTGCTTGCCCCGTGCCACGTGCACCTTCTCGCTGGCCGCTCTGGGGATTCTGCTCGCGGGATGCGGCGGCGGCGGGGCCTCGGCCACTGCAGGCACGTCGGTGTCGGCGCCGACGGTCGCGTCCACCACGCCGGCCACGTCGTCAACACCTGCGACAACGCCGGTGACGACGCCTGCGACGACACCGGCGCCCGCTTCCGACGCGACGCCGGCCACCACGCCAGCGACGACGCCTGCCACCACCCCTGTGACAACCTCCCCCGTCACGACACCCGGGCCGACGCCCGGCGCACTGCGCGTCGGCCCGGGCCAGGCCTACGCCGCCCCCTGCGCCGCGTTCGCGGCGGCGGACGATGGCGCGGTGATCGAGATCGATGCCGCCGGATCGTACGCCGGCGATGTCTGCGGCATCGCGCGCAGCAACCTGGTCATCCGGGGTGTCAACGGCCGGCCGAGGATCGACGCCGCGGGCGCCAACGCCATGGGCAAGGGCGTGTGGGTTGTACAGGGCAATCACACCACGATCGAGAACGTGGAAATCTTCGGCGTCAGGGTGGCCGACCGGAACGGCGCGGCCATCCGACTCGACGGCAAGCACCTGACGTTGCGGGCGAGCTATCTACACGACAACGAGAACGGCATCCTGACCAACAACGACGGCGTTTCCGACATCCTGATCGAGACCACCGAATTCGCCAACAATGGCTATGGCGACGGCTACAGCCACAACCTGTACGTCGGCCACGTCGCCAGCCTGGTATTTCGCTACAACTACTCGCACGATGCGAAGGTCGGACACAACCTCAAATCGCGCGCCGAGACGAACACGATCACCTACAACCGCTTCTCCACGGACGGCACCGGGTCGCCCAGCTACGAAATCGACCTGCCCAACGCCGGCCTGGCCTACGTCATCGGTAACGTGATCCAGCAGCCCGCCAACAACCAGAACCCTGGCATGCTGACGTTCGGCGTCGAGGGGGCGACCAACGCGCGGCAGGAACTGTACGTCGTCAACAACACGTTCATCAACGATGCATCGAAGGGTACGTTCATCAGCGTGGGATCGGGCGTCGCGACCGCCATACTGGCGCAGAACAATGTGTTCGCCGGCGCCGGTACGCCGACCAGCCAGGCGAGCGCCACGTTGCGCACCAACTACCAGGGAACGGCGCCGGGGTTCCTCGACCGCGCCGCCTTCAACCTGATCCCGCAGCTGCTCTCCCCGCTGCGCAATGCCGGCAGCGCGCCAGGCAGCGCCGGCACGATGTCGCTGGCGCCCACGGCGCAATACGTGCATCCCGTCGCTGGCATCAGCCGCGCAGTCTCCGGCCAGATCGATATCGGCGCCTACCAATCACCCTGAGCGCCGCATCCGGTGGCGCGCCGCGACTGCGGTCACCCTCGCCGCAATCCACCCTCGCCGAACCGGCTTCCACTGGAATCAAGCCCATGCTACCCAAGGATATTCCCGATCTGTCGAAAGTGCTCGAAACCGCGGTGCGTCCCGTCAAGGCCGCCACGCGGGCTGTCGGGGACACGGCCGAGCTGCTGCAGAACAGCGGAGATCTTCCCCGCGGGACGGGCGTGATCACGGGAGCGCTGGCGTTGACCCTGGCATTCCTGTGCCTGCTGGGCGTCCTGGCGTTCCATTTCCCCCAGTACCTGACCACGCCCGAGCTGCGCCACAAGTATTCAGTCGACATGCTGCGGATCATCATGACGACATCGCTCGTCATTGCCGGGGCCCTGGCCCTGGCCAACCTGATATTCGGCCGCTCGCGATCGTTGAACGCCGTCGCGCTCGCGCTGGTGGTTGCCACCGTTGCGCTGGGCGGTGCGCAGGTTCCGGTTGGCGACTTTCCCGACAACACGCCGTATATCGGCCTGGACTGGTTCATCCTCGACCTGCTGGGTTCGACGTTGATCTTCGTACTGATCGAAAAGCTGTTCCCGCTCTACAAAGGCCAGCAGCTGTTCCGCAAGGAGTGGCAGACCGACATGGTCCACTTCATGGTCAATCACTTTGCCGTCGGCCTGGTGCTGCTGGTCGTGAACCTGATGGTCCAGCGCCTGTTTGGCTGGCTGGTGCGCAACGATTTTCAGATGGCGGTGCAAGCCATTCCCCTGGTGCCGCAATTGCTGCTTTGCATCCTGGTGGCCGATTTCATGCAGTACTGGACGCACCGCGCATACCATGAAGTGCCGTGGCTCTGGAAGTTTCACGCGGTACACCACAGCGCCAAGACAATGGACTGGCTGGCCGGCTCGCGCATGCACATCCTCGAGCTGTTCGTCACCCGCATCGCCGTCCTCGGGCCGCTGTTCGTGTTTGGCTTTTCGAAACCGGTCATGGACCTCTACATTGTCGTCGTCGGCTTCCAGGCCGTGTTCAACCACGCGAACGTCCACCTCAACTGGGGGCCGCTGCGCCACATCGTCGTCACGCCGGATTTCCACCACTGGCACCACGCGTCCGACCAGGAAGCCATCGACAAGAACTACGCCGCGCATTACGCGTTTCTCGACCGGATCTTCGGCACGGACATCAAGAATCCAAGCCGGCAGTTTCCTGAAAAGTATGGCGTGGTCGGCACCTACATGCCCGACGGCTTCCTGAACCAGCAGTCGGCGCCGTTCAGGCAGCTGTGGAAGAAAACGGTGAAAAAGAAGGATCGGTAAGCGTCGTGCCGGTGCCATCGCGTGGCGCGTGCAGCAATACGTCGGCGCGTTCCCGGCTGGCGCCGACCAGGACCGCGTTGGGTTCATCCGTCCGCAGTACCCACTCCCGTGCCTGCTCCACCGTACGCCCGTAGCGCACATGCCGCGCAACGAGCCGCTCGCGCCGGACCGCGTCATCGATATCGACATACCAGACCGCGTCGAGCTGCGGCCGCACGCCGGCCCAATGCCCGTCGCCCAGCAGCAGGTAATTCCCTTCCGTGATCACCAGCTCAACCCCGGGCGGCACCGCGATGGCCCCCGCCACGGCCTCCTCGATCTCGCGCCGGAATACAGGCGCGTACACCACCTCGCCGGCCGCGCGCCGCCGCAACCGCGCCAGCAGGGCCACGTAGCCGGCGCTGTCGAACGTGTGCGGCGCGCCCTTGCGGTCGGCGCAGCCGAGGCGTGCCAGTTCCGCATTCGCCAGGTGGTAGCCGTCCATCGGCACCACGACAGCGCGCCCGGGCAACGCCGCCATCAGCCGCGCCGCGACGGTCGATTTGCCTGCGCCGGGCGCCCCCGCCAGGCCCAGCATGAAGCGTTGTCCAGGGACCAGGCCGGCTATCAACTCGTGTAGCGCATGGTCGAGATCAAGCGAACGCATGGAACCTCCCCATCAAGGAATCGTCAAATCCTGTAGAGATTAACGTTGCGATGCGGGACCGGTCAATGCAAACGCGCGCGCCATGTAACTAAAAATATATTGTTTTATCAAACCGCTAAGCTTATATTTCAGCAAGCGCGGGAGGCAGGAAATGTAGACAGCGCATGGCGCGTGCCGGCACGGTGGGCGTTTTACATAAAAATATCAGGAGACAGCATGAACGCAAAGCATTGCATCGCCATCGGTTTGTTCGCATCTTTCGTCACCACAGCCATTGCAGCCAGCGCCGCTGAACCCATCATCGGGCTGATCACCAAAACCGAGACCAATCCCTTTTTCGTGAAAATGAAGGAAGGCGCGCAGCAGGCCGCCCAGAAACAAGGGGCCAGGCTGCTGACCGGCGCCGGCAAGGCCGACGGCGATAACGCGGGCCAGGTCACCGCCCTCGAGAACATGGTGTCCGCCGGCGCCAAGGCCATCCTGATCACGCCGAACGATTCGAAAGCCATCGTTCCGGCGATCAGGAAAGCACGCGAACAGGGCGTGATGGTGATCGCGCTCGACAGCCCCGCCGAACCCACCGACGCGACCGACGCCCTCTTCGCCACCGATAACTTCAAGGCCGGCCAGCTGATCGGCCAGTACGCCAAAGCCGCGTTTGCGGGCAAGCCGGTGAAAATCGCCACCCTCGACCTGTTCCCGGGCCACCCGGTGGGCATCGCCCGCCACAATGGCTTTTTGGCCGGTATGGGCGTTCCCGGCATCACCGCCAAAACAGTGGGCCAGGCCACCGGTCCCGACGTGGTCTGCGCGGCAGACAGTTACGGCGACCAGGGCAAGGGGCAAACGGCAATGGAAAACTGCCTGCAGAAAAATCCCGACATCAACCTGGTCTACACCATCAACGAACCCGCCGCGGCCGGCGCCCATAAAGCGTTGAAAGCCGCCGGCAAGGAGAAAGGCGTGATGATCGTCTCCATCGACGGCGGCTGCGCCGGCATACGGGACCTGAAGGCCGGCGTCATCGCCGCCACGTCGCAGCAGTATCCGCTCAAGATGGCCGCGCTGGGCGTGGACGCGGGCGTGGCGTACGCCAAGACCGGCAAGAAGGCCAGCGGTTACGTCGACACCGGCGTCGCCCTGATCAGCGACCGTCCGCAAGCCGGCGTCGCCAGCCGCGACTCGGCGTTCGGCATGAGCGGATGCTGGGGCAAATAACCGCCCCCACACCCACTACCTGAACTTGCCTGGAGGATGGTCATGCAACCGACACCGAAACCGGCAGCGACTTACGACGCCGCGCAGCCGGCTGGCGGCAGCCTCGTCTCCGACCGCCCGACGCCCCGCCAGCGCCTGAAGGAACTGCTGCCGCCACTGAACGTGCTCGGCTCGCTCGGCGCACTGCTGGCCGCGTGCCTGTTCTTTGCCACGCAGTCCGACCGCTTTTTGAGCGGCCAGAACTTTTCGCTGATCCTGCAGCAGGTGATGGTGGTCGGCGTCATCGCCATCGGCCAGACGCTGGTCATCCTCACGGCCGGCATCGACCTGTCGTGCGGCATGGCCATGGCGCTGGGCTCGGTGGTGATCACCAAGTTCGCGGTGGACCTTGGCATGCACCCGTATGCCGCGGTCGCGTGCGGCCTGTCCGTGTGCGTCCTGATCGGCTACATCAATGGCGCGCTGGTCACCGCCATCAGGCTGCCGCCTTTCATCGTCACGCTGGGCACGTTGAACATCGTGTTCGCGGTCACGCAGATCTATTCGCAGGCGCAGACCGTCACCGGCCTGCCGGACGCGCTGACCTTTTTCGGCAGCACCTTCCGCCTTGGCCAGACCAGCATCACGTACGGCACCGTGCTGATGCTGGCGTTGTATGTGCTGACGTGGCTGTTCCTGCGCGAGACGGCGCCGGGGCGGCATCTTTACGCGGTCGGCAACAACCCGGAGGCGGCGCGCCTGACCGGCATTCCCACCGCACGCGTGCTGCTGGTGGTGTACATGGTGGCCGGCCTGTTCTACGGCATCGCGGCGCTGCTGTCGGTGGCACGCATGGGCGTGGGCGATCCGAACGCCGGCCAGACCGAGAACCTGGACAGCATCACGGCCGTGGTGCTGGGAGGCACCAGCCTGTTCGGCGGGCGCGGCTCGGTGGCGGGCACGCTGGTGGGGGTGCTGATCGTCGGCGTGTTCCGCAATGGCCTGACGCTGATGGGCGTTCCGTCGGTCGTGCAGATCCTGGTCACGGGCGTGCTGGTGATTCTCGCCGTTGCCACCGACCAGCTGACGCACAAGAAAGGCTGAGCATCCACATGAGCACAACGCACAACGCCACCATCTTCCAGGCGCGCGGCCTGGTCAAGCGCTACGGCAGCGTCACCGCGCTGGACGGCACCGACTTCGACCTGCGCGCCGGCGAAATCCTGGCCGTGATCGGCGACAACGGCGCCGGCAAATCGTCGCTGATCAAGGCCCTGTCGGGCGCCGTCATTCCAGATGCGGGCGAGTTGCGCCTGGACGGCCAGGCCGTGCGGTTCAAGTCCCCCATCGATGCGCGCCGCCATGGCATCGAAACGGTGTACCAGGATCTCGCCGTGGCGCCGGCGATGACCATCGCGGAAAACCTGTTCCTCGGCCGCGAGATCCTGCGCGCCGGCTGGCCGGGACGCTGGCTGCGCCTGATCGACAAGCGCCGCATGCTGATGGAGGCCGAGGGCCACATGCGCGACCTGAAAATCGGCATCCGCTCGATGAAACAGGCGGTGGGCACCCTGTCCGGCGGACAGCGCCAGGGCGTGGCGGTGGCGCGCAGCACGGCCTTCGCCAAGCACGTGGTCATCCTCGACGAACCGACCGCCGCACTGGGCGTCAAGGAAGGTAATATGGTGCTCGAGCTCATCCGACGGGTGCGCGACCGCGGCCTGCCCGTCATCCTCATCAGCCACAATATGCCCCACGTCTTCGAAATAGCCGACCGCATCCACATCCAGCGCCTGGGCAAGCGGGTGGCGGTCGTCGATCCCAAACACATCAGCATGTCCGATACCGTCGCCGTGATGACCGGCGCCAAGGAGCCGGATGCACTGGCGGAGCAGGCCCATGCCTGATCCCGCACCGGATTTGCCTGCGCAGTTTCCCGCGCAGTTGCCTGCGCGGTTGCCTGCGCAGTTGCCCACTCAGTTACCCGCGCAGTTACCCAATTTCCGCGACCCGGCCGCGCTGCTCGGCCACGTCAAGGATACGCTGGCCTTTTATCACCCGCGCTGCATCGACCCCACCGGCGGCTTCTTTCATTACTTCAAGGATGACGGCACGGTGTATGACGCGACCAGCCGCCACCTGGTCAGCAGCACGCGCTTCATCTTCAATTATGCGCAGGCGTATCGCCACTTCGGCGATCCCGCATATCTGGAGGCCGTGCGCCACGGCGTCGCGTTCCTGCGCCAGGCGCATCGTGACGCGGGCACCGGCGGCTACCTGTGGGAACTGCGCTGGCAAGACGGACGCGCGCAGCCCCTTGACGCCACCAACCACTGCTACGGCCTGGCGTTCGTGCTGCTGGCCTATGCGCACGCGTTTGGCGCGGGCATGCTTGACGCACGCGCTTTCATCGATGAAACGTTCACGCTGATGGAAGAACGGTTCTGGGATACAGGCGGTGGGTTGTACGCCGACCAGGCCAGCGCCGACTGGTCGACGCTGGCCCCCTACCGCGGCCAGAACGCCAATATGCATTGCTGCGAGGCCTTGCTGGCGGCCTATGAAGCGACCGGGATGCCGCACTTCCTGCATCGCGCCGAGCAGGTCGCGCACAACATCACGGTACGCCAGGCGGCCCTGGGTGACGGCCTGATCTGGGAGCACTACCATGCCGACTGGTCCGCCGACTGGCAATACAACCAGGCCGACCCGAAAAACCTGTTCCGTCCCTGGAGTTTCCAGCCCGGTCATTTTACCGAGTGGGCCAAGTTGCTGTTGAACCTCGAGCGCCATGGCCCTCACCTGCGCGCATCGCCCGACTGGTTGCTGCCCCGGGCGCAGGCGCTGTTCGAGGCGGCTGTCACCCATGCGTGGGACGACCAGTACGGTGGCCTGTGTTATGGCGTCGGGCCCGATGGCCGGGTCTGCGACGACGACAAGTATTTCTGGGTGCAGGCCGAAAGCATCGCCGCGGCCGCGGTACTGGCGACGCGCACCGGCGACGCAACGTATTGGGACTGGTACGCGCGGCTGTGGGCATACAGCTGGCGCCACCTGGTCGACCACCGGTATGGCGCCTGGTTTCGCATCCTGGCGCGTAATAACAGCAAGCTGAGCGACGAAAAAAGCCCGGCCGGCAAGACCGATTACCACACCATGGGTGCCTGCTACGAGGTCCTGAAGGTTTGCCATGCAGGGCGTTGATCCGTCTACCCGTATCATCACAACGCATGCAGCGGTTTTCATTGAGACGAGTGCGTCAGTATTCGTGCCACCGCGCGCGTCGCCATAGCGGAAGGATCCCCGCGACGACCCGCACTGGCGGTTCTGCAAACCAGCGCCGCGTGCGCGGTATCGACTCGCTGGTACAGCATGCCAGGTGCGTTTGATGTTGGCATGCATGCATCATCGCCTGATGCTTCTGCGCCTTTCGTCAGCAACGCGCGACAGCTGGCCGATTTGTCATGCGGGGGTTGCGCCAGTTGGTGTGTATGTCGAATGTCCCTCCCATGCGACGCCCGGGTGCCGCGTCATTTTCTTGCCGCACTGGCGTACCCATGATGATCTTCCCGACACGTCAACAACGCCCTGTGCGGCGTGCCGTCATGTCCCGGCAGATCGGGCAAGGGACTCTACCTCCGCGCATGAACGGCGGGATGGATCGCCTTGCCGAAAACGCGGCGCCGGGCGCGTTGACGATGCACTGAGTGGCTCTGTTCCGGACATTAGTACTACGAAGCAATACAACACCACAAGTGACAATGCACGTAATTACAACATCTACGTACTATTACTAAGTTTCCGCCAGGAATCAACGTATAATTAATTGCTCCTGCTCAATCATGCGGGCGTACTTCGCGCATGTTCAGGCCGTGTGGCCGGCGCGACCAAGGCGAACGTTCGTAGCCCAACCGCTGTCGTTCCGAGAATGACCTTCTGTCCTCAACCGCGAAACGCATCATGACCTCTAAATTCTCCCTGAATATCTTCCACAAAGTCGTCGCAACCCTGCTGGCGGTCACGCTGATACCGCTGTGCACGCTCTGGTACGTCGCCAACAATACGGCCGAGCGTGAACTGACTGCGAATATTTACCAGAACCTCGTCGCCACAATGGATACCGCGTCGACCCGCATCAATGGCTGGGACGACAGCAATCTGCGCGTGTTGCGCCAGGCCGGCCGCCTGAACGACATCACCGGCATGAAAAACGACCGACAGGTGCCGGTATTGACCGCGATCGGCCAGGCCTACGATTCCTACCTGGTGTTCACCATCGCGCCAGACGGCAGCAACATTGCCCGTAATGATCGCGGCGCGCTGGTCAGCTATGCCGACCGCAGCTACTTCAAGGACGTCATGAAAGGCGCACCGGTCGGACGCCAGGTCGTGATCAGTAAAACCACCGGCAAGCCGTCGCTGCTGCTGGGCAGCCCGATCCGCAACGACAACAACGACCTGATCGGTGTGATTGCGATGGGCTTGAACCTTGGCGATATTTCGCAGGCGGTCACCGAGGCGCGCGTCGGCGACACCGGCCGCGCTATCTTGCTCGACGCAACCAACAAGGTGATCGCCCACGGCGATGCACAAAAGGTGAAGACGGCGCTGCAGGACTTCAGCAACCACAGCGCGCTGAAAACGGCTGGCATCACCGATGGTCCCAGGGCCTATACGAATGATGGCAAGGAAATGATCGGCTACATGCGCAAGCTGCCCCAGGGCTGGACCCTGCTGGTGGAGCAGGAATACGACGAAGCCTTCGCTCCGCTGAGCCAGATGAAAAAGGAAGGCCGCCTCTTGATCATCATCACGATCGCGTTGGTCGTCGCCATCGCATACATGCTGGGCAAGGCGCTGACCCGCCCGATCAACGAACTCACCATCATCGCCGACAAGCTCAGCAAGGGTGACTTCGACGTCAACCTGACCCAGAGCGAGCGTGGCGACGAGATCGGTTCACTCGCACGTGCTATCGAACGGCTCGGCATCAGCATCAAGCTGGCCATGGACCGACTGCGCGCCAAGTCTTCAGCCTAACCAGGAGCAATTGATATGGCACAAGCCGAATTCACTCCTTTTCCTTCCCTGATGGAGCAGATCGCCAATCTGTGCGGTCAGCGCCAGACCGGTACCGTGATGCTGGTCAGCGATGACAACCGCATGGGCCAGATTCATCTGCGCGCCGGAGAAATTGTGTTTGTCATGTGCCGCGGCCGGCGTGGACGCGATGCCCTCGGCATCATGCGCTCCATGCAGGCCGCGCGCCTGAGTTTTGTGGCGGGTGGGGTCGATGCGGCCGCCGCCATCGAATGGGCCAGCAAGACCGTGCTCGACTACCTGAACGGCCTGCTGCCCGACCTGCCGGGCCAGGGCGATGCGGGTGCCGCCTCGCAGCCAGGTGTGGCCGGTGCGGCGCCTGCCTTTGTCGCCAAGCCGGTCGCGGTAACACTGGCCGCGGCACCGCAGCCAGCCACGGCAGTGGCCGTGACGCCGTCCACGAAGGCGATCTTCGAGAAAGTCATGCTCGCTTATATCGGACCGATGGCGCAAATTGTCTGTGGCGACCATTTCGCCAGCGCCACCGATGCACGCGCCTTGATGACGGTGCTGGCGACGGAAATTCCCGGTGCCGCCAATCAGGCGAAGTTCAAGGCTGAAATCGCCGCACTGCTGAACTTGTAAAGGCCAGGGGAAACGGAAAAGGTCGTGGCCGGGCGGTGCCGTGTGCTACCTCCGCGATGGTCTCTTCTACTTTCCCCAGTCGCGCGAGCGGTCCACTGCCCTCTGCCACTTGGCCAGGCGACTCTCGCGCTCGTCCGCGCCCATGCCCGGTTCGAAGCATCGCGCGAGGCGCCACTGGCCCTTGATTTCTTCCAGCGAATCCCAGAATCCCACCGCCAGCCCGGCCAGATACGCCGCGCCCAGCGCCGTGGTTTCCGTTACGACCGGACGCACCACCGGCACGTTCAGGATGTCGGCCTGGAACTGCATCATCATGTCGTTGCGCGCGGCGCCGCCATCGACCCGCAGTTCGGTCAGGGCAATCGCGGCGTCCTTCTGCATTGCCGTCAGCACGTCGACGTTCTGGCAGGCGACGCCTTCCAGCGCCGCCCGCGCGATATGGCCGCGCCCGGTGCCGCGCGTGATGCCCACCAGGGTGCCGCGTGCGTACGGATCCCAGTATGGCGCACCCAGGCCGGCAAACGCCGGCACGAACACCATGCCGCCGGTGTCCGGCACGCTCATGGCCAGCGCCTCCACTTCGGACGAATCGCGGATGATGCCCAGGCCATCGCGCATCCACTGCACGGCAGCGCCGGCGATAAAGGCGCTGCCTTCGAGCAGGTAGTCGCTGCGCGCCTGCCCGCCCCGCCCCAGCGTCCATCCGACCGTCACCAGCAGCCGGTTGGTCGACGCGATGGCTTGCTGGCCGACGTTCATCAGCATGAAGCACCCGGTGCCGTAGGTATTTTTTGCCATGCCGGGCTGCAGGCAGGCCTGGCCGAACGTGGCCGCCTGCTGGTCGCCGGCGATGCCGCCAATCGGCAGCGCGGCGCCAAACAAGTCTGGCCGGGTATGCGCCGAGACGGCGCTGCTGGGCACGATCTGCGCCAGCAGGCTGCGCGGAATCGCCATCAGGTCCAGCAGTTCCTCGTCCCAATCCAGCGTCTCGATATTGAAAAGCATGGTGCGCGCCGCGTTGCTGGTATCGGTGATGTGCGCACCGCTCATTTTGAAGATCAGCCAGGAATCGACGGTGCCGAAGGCCAGTTCGCCGCGCTCGGCACGCGCGCGCGCGCCCGGCACGTTGTCGAGCAGCCACTTCAACTTGGTCGCCGAAAAATAGGCATCGAGCACGAGGCCGGTTTTGCGCTGGATCAGCGGCGCCAGGCCCTGCTCGCTCATCCGTTCGCACAGCGCGGCATTGCGCCGGTCCTGCCAGACGATGGCGTTGCCCACCGGTTCACCGCTGGCCCGGTCCCACAGCACCGTGGTTTCGCGCTGGTTGGTGACGCCGATCGCCGCGATCTGCGCTGCCGTGACGCCATGCTCGCGCATGACCTGCTGCGCCACCGCAATCTGCGAGCGCCAGATGTCGTTCGCATCGTGTTCGACCCAGCCCGGCTGCGGAAAAATCTGGCGAAATTCCTGCTGCGCGCACGCGTGCGGATGGCCGTCGTGGTCGAACAGGATGGCGCGCGAGCTGGTCGTGCCCTGGTCCAGGGCGAGTATGAACTTGGTCATGGAGTCGAGTGATGCTATATAGTTGAGTGATGCTATATAAGTGATGCGGCTGCAGGCGATGCGGCGGTCATTGATGCGCAAGCGTGATGCATGAAACGCCAGCGCGGGCAGAGAGCAATGCCGCCCGCGCTGGCAAGCGCGTCGTATTACCTGACGCGTCCTTCCTTCCAGGCCTGCAGCAGCTTGTCGTAGGCGATCGTCTCGCCCTTCGGCTTCTCGTTGGCCAGCTTCTTCCACGGGGCGGCGGTATCGGACAGATACTTGTTCGGGTCGCCCTTCGGATTGAGCTTCGGTGCGCACGCCTTCATGCCGGCGCGTTGAAGACGTGCCATGACGTTGTCCATTTCCTCGGCCAGGTTGTCCATCGCCGCCTGCGGGGTGCGTTCGCCGGTGATGGCGGTGGCGACGTTCTTCCACCACAACTGCGCCAGCTTCGGATAATCCGGCACGTTGTTGCCCGTCGGGGTCCACGCCACCCGGGCCGGGCTGCGGTAAAACTCGACCAGCCCGCCGTATTGGGCCGCATGCTTGGTGAAGTAATCATGCCGGATGTCAGAATCGCGAATGAAGGTCAGGCCGACGATCGATTTTTTCAGCGAGACGGTTTTCGACGTGACGAACTGGGCGTACAGCCACGCCGCGGCCTTGCGGTCGCTCGGGGTCGACTTGAACAAGAACCAGGAGCCGACGTCCTGGTAGCCGTTCTGCATGCCCTCCTTCCAGTACGGCCCGTGCGGCGACGGCGCCATGCGCCATTTCGGCGAACCGTCCTTGTTCACGACCGGCAGGCCTGGCTTGGTCATGCCCGCCGTGAAAGCGGTGTACCAGAAAATCTGCTGGGCGACGTCGCCCTGAGCCGGCACCGGACCGGCTTCCGAGAACGTCATGCCGTTCGCCTGCGGCGGCGCATACTTTTTCATCCAGTCGATGTACTTGGTCAGCGCAAACACGGCCGCCGGCGAATTGGTGGCGCCACCACGCGATACCGAGGCCCCCACCGGCGTGCACTTGTCGGCGGCGACGCGGATACCCCACTCGTCGACCGGCAAGCCGTTCGGGATGCCCTTGTCGGCGGCGCCAGCCATCGACAGCCAGGCGTCGGTGAAGCGCCAGCCCAGCGACGGGTCTTTCTTGCCATAGTCCATATGGCCGTACACCTTTTTGCCGTCGATTTCCTTGACGTCATTGGAAAAGAATTCTGCGATGTCTTCATACGCGGACCAGTTTTGCGGCACGCCCAGTTCATAGCCATACTTCGCCTTGAATTTGGCCTGCAAGTCCTTGCGGGCGAACCAGTCGGCGCGGAACCAGTACAGGTTGGCGAATTGCTGGTCCGGCAGCTGGTACAGTTTTCCATCCGGCGCCGTGGTAAAACTGGTGCCGATGAAGTCTTTCAGGTCCAGGCCCGGATTGGTGAACTCCCTGCCTGCGCCTTGCATATAGTCCGACAGCGGCTCGATGGCACCGTAACGGTAATGGGTGCCGATCAGGTCGGAATCGGACACCCAGCCGTCGTAAATGCTTTTACCGGACTGCATCGAGGTCTGCAGTTTTTCCACCACGTCGCCTTCCTGGATGATGTCATGGCGCACCTTGATGCCGGTGATTTCCTCGAATGCCTTGGCCAGGGTTTTCGATTCGTAGACGTGGGTGTCGATGGTTTCGGAGACCACGGAAATCTCCTTGATTCCCTTTTTCTTGAGCTTGTCGGCCGCGTCGATGAACCATTTCATCTCGGCGAGCTGCTGCTGGCGGTTCAGGCTCGATGGCTGGAACTCCTTGTCGACCCAGGTTTCAGCGGATTTCTGGTCGGCCCATGCAGCGCCGGACAGCAGCATGGCGGCAGCGGCAAGCGCGGTGAATCTTGTTTTCATTTTCGGTTTCATTTCATCTCCATCATTATGAACTTCTCCTCCCAAACGCCGGCGTGTTCCGGCACCCTTACCCCCAACGCATCGTCACCAGCAACCACAAAAAACTGAGTCCCGCACCCACCGCCTGCGGCATGTCGGTCAGGCCCGTCCACGCAAGGTTGATATAGGCCGCGCTGAGCAGGCCGATAAACAGGCGGTCACCACGCGTGGTGGGAATCGGCAGAAATCCCTTGCGCTCCATGCTGGGCGAGCGCATCTGCCAGATCGTCATCCCGGCCAGCATCAGCAATATCGCGGCAAAGAACAGCGCCACCGGCGGGGTCCAGGCCATCCAGCCAAACAGCGACGCGGTCGTATCCATATTGCTATCCATGCCTATACCCTCCCCATCGCAAAACCTTTGGCGATGTAATGCCGGACAAACCAGATCACCAGCGCGCCCGGGACAATGGTGAGCACCCCGGCGGCGGCCAGCACGCCCCAGTCCATGCCGGCCGCCGACACGGTGCGCGTCATGGTGGCGGCAATCGGCTTGGCGTTGACCGACGTGAGGGTGCGCGCCAGCAGCAGTTCGACCCAGCTGAACATGAAGCAGAAGAAGGCCGTCACGCCAATGCCGGATTTGATCATCGGCAGGAAAATCTTGACGAAGAAGCGCGGAAAACTGTAGCCGTCGATATACGCCGTTTCGTCGATTTCCTTCGGGATGCCGGACATGAAGCCTTCCAGTATCCACACTGCCAGCGGCACGTTGAACACCATGTGCGCCAGCGCCACGGCCAGGTGGGTGTCCATCAGCCCGACGGTGGAGTACAGCTGGAAGAACGGCAGCAGAAACACCGCCGGTGGCGTCATGCGGTTCGTCAGCAGCCAGAAGAACAGGTGCTTGTCGCCCAGGAAGTGGTAACGCGAGAACGCATACGCAGCCGGCAGCGCCACCGCGACCGACATCACCATGTTCATGGCGACATACATCATCGAATTGATATAGCCGCTGTACCAGGAAGGGTCGGTGAAGATCGTCCTGTAATTGGCGAACGTCAGGTGCCCCGGCCACAGGCTGAGGGTGCCGACGATTTCCTCGTTGGTCTTCAGCGACATGTTGAGCATCCAGTAGACCGGCAGCATCGACAGCAGCAGGAACGCCACCAGCAGCGTGGTGCTGATCCTGGAGGCAAGGCGTCCGGCCATCATTTCTGGTCTCCCGTGCCGACGCGTTGCATCCAGGTGTACAGCACAAAACAGAACAGCAGGATAATCAGGAAATAGATCAGGGAGAATGCCGACGCCGGGCCCAGGTCGAACTGGCCCACGGCCTTCTGTGTCAGGTATTGCGACAGGAAAGTGGTGGCATTGCCGGGTCCGCCGCCGGTCAGCACGAACGGCTCCGTGTAAATCATGAAGCTGTCCATGAAGCGCAGCAGCACCGCGATCATCAGCACATTGCGCATTTTAGGCAGTTGAATGAAGCGGAACACGGCCAAACGGGACGCGCCGTCGATCCGCGCGGCCTGGTAATACGCATCCGGAATCGCCCGCAGCCCCGCATAGCACAGCAGCACCACCAGCGGCGTCCAGTGCCAGATGTCCATCACCAGCACGGTCATCCAGGCGTCCACCGAATTGCCGTTGTAGTTGTAGCTCATCCCCAGGGAATTGAGCGCATAGCCCATCAGGCCGATATCGCCCCGGCCGAAAATCTGCCAGATGGTGCCGACCACGTTCCAGGGAATCAGCAGCGGCAGCGAAATCAATACCAGCGCCAGCGAAGCGCGCCAGCCGCCGGCCGGCATGCACAGGGCAATCAGGATGCCGAGCGGGATCTGGATGGCCAGCACGGCCAGCGAAAAGAACAGCTGGCGCGCCAGGGCGCCATGCAGGTCGGCGTCGCGCAGGACGGTCTTGAACCATTCGGTGCCGACGAATACCGACTGGGTCGGGCTGAGAATATCCTGCACCGAGTAATTCACCACGGTCATCAACGGCAGAATTGCCGAAAACGCGACGCAGATCAGCACCGGCAAAATAAGGAACCAGGCGCGGTTGTTATATGTTTTCATCTCGTTTTCCTGTTGTGCCCATTTATGCCACGCGTTGATCGTCGACGTAGTACAGCGTGCGCTGCTGCGGAAAGCGCAGGCGTACCGTGCTCCCTGCCGCGGCCTCGATGGCGCGCAGCTTGGCCGCCACCCGGTGTTCGCCGAGACGGAACTCGGCCAGGAAGTGGGTACCCATATTGCGCACTGACAGCACGGTAGCCGGCACCGTGTCGCCGCCAGCGGCCAGGTCCCCACCTGCATCTGCATCCGCCACGCATTCGACAAACTCGGGCCGCACGCCAAGGCTGACCTTGCCCCCGGCGCCCGCGAGCGCCGCGCTGGCCGCGCCGGACAGCGCCAACGCATGCCCGCCGACCCAGGCCGCACCATCCTGCACGCTGCACGGCAGCAGGTTCATGCCGGGGTTCCCGATGAAGTAGCCGACGAAAGTGTGCGCCGGCTCTTCAAACAGCGTCTGGGCACTGCCGGTCTGCACCACCTCACCCTGCGTCATCACGACGACCTGGTCGGCAAAGGTCAGTGCCTCGACCTGGTCATGGGTCACGTAGATCAGCGACAGTTTGAGCTCGTGGTGAATTTCCTTGAGCTTGCGGCGCAGCAGCCATTTCAGGTGCGGGTCGATCACGGTCAGCGGCTCATCGAACAGCACCGCGGCGACGTCCGGACGCACCAGGCCGCGGCCCAGCGAAATCTTCTGTTTGGCGTCGACCGACAGGCCGCTGGCACGGTGCTTCAGGTCGCTCGTGAGTTCCAGCATGTCGGCGACCTGATGCACCCGGACCCGGGTCTGGCTTTCTTTCCAGCCGCGGTTGCGCAGCGGGAAAGCCAGGTTGTCGAAGACCGTCATGGTGTCGTAGATCACCGGGAACTGGAACACCTGGGCGATATTGCGCGCCTCGGTCGGCAGTTGCGTCACGTCCCTGCCGTCGAACAGAACGCGGCCGTGCGACGGCTTGACCAGGCCCGAGATAATGTTCAGCAGCGTGGTCTTGCCGCAGCCCGAAGGACCGAGCAATGCGTAGGCGCCGCCATCGTCCCAGGTCCTGGTCATCGGCTGCAGGGCGAAGTCCCCGGGCGCGGTGGGATTCGGCCGGTAGGCATGGCCCAGCTCGATCAGATCGATACGTGCCATCCTATGCTCCCGGCCTGGAGGGCGACGGCGCACACAGCAGCGCACCATCGGGACTGAACACAAACAGCGCATCCGGTTTGCAGTACATGGTGCAGGCGGCGCCGAGCGCCAGGTCGTGCACGCCACCGAGCTGGGCTACCAGGGAGATCGCGCCGCTGTGGGCGTGAATGAAGGTCTCGGAGCCGCCGATTTCGGCAAGGTCGACCACGACCCCGATGGCATGCTCACCCGCCGAATGCGGTGCCAGGTGCAGGCTGTGGGCCCGCAGTCCGAGTACCACATCGGCATGGCCGGCAGCGGCGTGGCGCTGCGCCGGCGTCATTGGCAGCACCAGGTCCCCGCCCATGTGCGCCATGCCGTCGGCGTCGATCCGGGCCGGCATCAGGTTGATGGGCGGATCGCTGAAGGTACGCGCCACGGCAATCGAAGCCGGTGCGTTGAAGACATCGAGCGTCTGTCCCTGTTGCAGCAGGCGGCCTTCATGCAGCACCGCGCAATGCCCGCCCAGCTGCAGCGCTTCGAGCGGCTCGGTGGTGGCGTAGACGACGGTGGTTTTCCCTTCCGAGAACAGCTCCGTCAGTTCGCGCCGCAGTTCTTCGCGCAGCTTGTAGTCGAGGTTGACCAGCGGCTCATCGAGCAGCAGCAGATCGGCGTCCTTGATCAGCGCCCGTGCCAGCGCGGTACGCTGCTGCTGGCCACCGGACAGCTCGCTTGGGGTGCGCTGCAGATACGGCGTGATGTGCAGCCGCTCGGCCAGCTCCAGCACGCGGGTGCGGATCTGCGCCTCCGGAACTTGACGAATGCGCAGCGGCGACGCAATATTGTCGAACACGGTAAAGGCGGGGTAATTGATGAACTGCTGATACACCATGGCCAGGTTGCGCTTGCTGACCGGGACGCCGGTCTTGTCGACGCCGTCGACCAGGATCTTGCCGGCGCTGGGCCGGTCGAGCCCCGCCATCAGCCGCATCAGGCTGGTTTTGCCGGCCTTGGTCGTGCCCAGCAGGACGTTGATGGTCCCCGGCACCAGCGCGAGCGACATCGGGTATAAATGATCGTCGGCCCCGTACTTCTTGCTGACGTTTTCCAGTGCTAGTTGCAATCAAGTCTCCTTCAAGTTGTTGCTCTGGTATCCGCGCGGTCGGCGCCGCGCTTGCCGGATGAATGTGGCGGACGATGTGTGACCGCGGGCTACGATGGCAGCGGATGCGCCGCCAGCCAGGCGTCCAGCAGCGCCTCGGTACCGGCCGGCAGGTGCAGGCCCAGCTTCGAGCGGCGCCACAGGATGTCCCGCGCACTCACCGCCCATTCGTGCTCGCGCAGGTAATCGACTTCGACCGCAAACAGACCGCCGGCGATTTCTTCACCCATCTGCGGCAGCGCCGCCTTCCCGGCCAGCAGCGCATGGATGCGGGTGCCGTAGGCCCGCGCATAGCGATGTACCAGCTGCGCAGGCAGCCAGGCATATTGATGCTGCACATCACGCACATACTGGCCGAATTCGCGCACCGCGCGGCTCGTGGGCTTTGCGCCAAACAGGTCGCCACCGGGCAGGCACGCCTCGGCCGTCCACGCGCCGCCACGGTTGTCCAGCAGTGGCGCCAGCAGGTCGACGGCTTCTTCGGCCAGTTTGCGGAAGGTGGTGATCTTGCCGCCGAAAATACTCAGCAGCGGCGCACCGGCACGGTCCACATCGCGATCGAGTTCGAGCCGATAGTCGCGCGTGACCGCCTTTGCGTCGGCCGCGGCATCTTCCACCAGCGGACGCACACCGGAATAGCTCCACACCACGTCGCCAGGTGCGATGGCCTGCCTGAAATAATAACTCGACAATTCGCACAGGTAGGCAATTTCCGCACTGTCGATGGCCACCCGGGCCGGGTCTCCGGCGTAATCGAGGTCGGTGGTGCCGATCAGGGTGAATTCCCGCTCATAGGGAATGGCGAACACGATCCGGCCATCGGGATGCTGGAAGATGTAGGCATGATCGTGTTCGAACAGGCGGCGCACGACGATGTGCGACCCTTTGATGAGACGCAGGGTCTTGCCCTGGGCCTGTGCAGCCGCGCCCTGCAGAAATGCGGCCGTCCACGGCCCCGCTGCGTTGACCAGCACGCCGGCGCGGACGACGCGCTCGGCGCCATCCCGGCCCCGCAACGTGGCGTGCCAGTGCGCCGGCGCCCCGCCGGAGCGCGCCGGCTCGCGCCGCACGGCGGTGCAGGCGGTGCGCGTGAGGATCGTGGCGCCCTGCTCGCGCGCCGCTATCGCATTGAGCACGACGAGCCGGGCATCGTCGACCCAGCCGTCGGAATACGCAAAGCCGCGCGCATATTCGCCCTTGAGCGGCTTGCCGGCCGGGTGGCGGGTCAGGTCGATGCCGGCTGACCCTTCCAGCAGCTCGCGCCGCGCCAGGACGTCGTACAGAAACAGGCCGGCGCGAATCAGCAACGCCGGGCGCTGGCCACGCGCATGGGGCATGACGAAGCGCAGCGGCCACATGATGTGCGGGGCCGAACGCAGCAAGACCTCGCGCTCGATCAGCGCCTTGCGTACCAGGTTGAACTCGTAATACTCGAGATAGCGCAGGCCGCCGTGGATCAGTTTGGTGGAGGCCGACGACGTATGCGCGGCCAGGTCGTCCTGCTCGCACAGCAGCACCGACAGGCCGCGCCCGGCCGCATCGCGCGCGATCCCGGCACCGTTGATGCCGCCGCCGACGATCAACACGTCGCAATCGCATCCTGTTTGCGTGACTGCCATCTGAACACCCGCCTCGACCTGAATGTTGTGAAAGTTGCTTATCGGTAAAATAATAGTTTAAGCTTAAGATAATGCAATATGACACATCTCGAACAGATAAAAACAAGATATTGAAAATTTATTTTCGTTTGTGTTCGTTTTCCGTTTCGTCTACCATCGCTGCACGATGACACTCAACCCAAGACAACGCTGCCTGCTTGACGCAGTCAGGCTGAAAGGCACCATTTCGGTGGAAGAACTGGCGGTGCAGCTGGATGTGACGCCCCAGACGGTGCGGCGCGACGTGAAACAGATGGAAGAAGCACGCCTGCTGGCGCGCTATCACGGCGGGGTCGGGCTACCGTCGTCGGTCAAAAATATCGACTACAGCCAGCGCCAGGTGCTCAACAGCGGCGCCAAGCAGCGCATCGCCGGCGCGGTGGCGGCGCAGGTACCGAACGGCTGTTCCTTGCTCATCAATATCGGCACCACCACCGAAGAAGTGGCGCGCGCCCTCGCCCACCATCACGGTTTGCACGTGGTGACCAACAACCTGAACGTGGCGGCAATCCTGGCCGATAACAGCGACTCTGAAGTGATCGTCGCCGGCGGCGTGGTGCGCGGGCGCGACCGCGGCATCGTGGGCGAAGCGACCATCGACTTCATCCGCCAGTTCAAGGTCGACATCGGCATCATCGGCATTTCCAGCATCGACGAAGACGGCAGCCTGCGCGACTTCGACGCCCGCGAAGTGAAGGTGGCGCAGGCCATCATCGAACAGTCGCGCGAAGTATGGCTGGTGGCCGACCATGACAAGTTCGGCCGGAAGGCGCTGGTGCGGATGGCCGACCTGGCCCAGGTCGACGTGTTGTTCACCGATGCCCCGCCGCCGCCGGCGTTCAGGCGGGTGCTGCAGCAGGCCAGGGTCAGGCTGGTGGTGGCCGCCTGAGTGATGTCGCGCGCCGGCAGGTCAAGGGCGCATTGGAAAGCTCGACATTTCCTGGTCACCAAAAGTTTTGACAGGACGACGTATTGTCCTCGCCGACCGATAATGTGAAGCCTGGGCTCTTGCGGGCTGTGCGCGCGGTGCCACCGGGATTCGCCGCCACAACCTCTTCACCGAAGCCGCATGTCACGTTTGCAATGGCGCTATCCCCAACTGGAAAGCCCGCCGCAACATTGCCGCAACACCGCTGGCAGAAAATGAGAATACCCGGTTCATCGAGCCGATGACTGATTGACGCCCACATGACTGCGCAGGTGGATGCATTGCCGCACAGTCCAGCTGACTTTGCATGCTTCATCACTTGCCGAGGCCGACGTCGTTTTCTTCGCAGCGAACGATACGAAGGGCGCCTGAAAGCCATGCAGCCAGCCGAGTCGACCGTCAATGGGTCCGGTTCATTGCGCAACCGCGCCCCAGCCATCCGGCTTTCCACCCATTGACCGTGCCGCCTGGGCCAAGGCGGTTTCCACCTCAGCCACGCGCGCGTGCGTCGGCGCGATGGGGATCGTGCAGGTCGCGTCCCACGCCTGCTTTTCGTCGAACCAGGCAAGTGCCACGCGGAACCCCTGTTGCACCGCGACAGAGCAGAACTGCTCCGCGCTGCGCCTGTTCGGGAAAATAAAAAAGAAATCCATATCGCGGGCCGCGTGCAAATCGTCCCCGGCGCGGTGCATGCCCCAGAGGACATCGCCATTTTCGTCGTGCGGGAACAAGACAAGATCTCGCCCGCGATTACGCCACCATTCCTGCAGCCCCATCGCACTCCCCTCACTAATTTAATTGCCTACTGGCATTACTTTCAGTATAGGGGATTGAACCTGACGGTAGCAAGCGCGTCGCTTTGAAACCCGATGAGGTGAATGTGGAAGTTTCATTGTTACGCAACGACGATGCCCGGACACTTCGAATGTTATTTGCAGTAAGTGTCCAGTAAGACGACTTGACCGACGATGTGGTTTCACACTCAACATTCGGAGAAATCACATGCAGCTTCCCCGCACTCTTACCCTGGCCTCCCCTTGGGCAATCAAGCACGCGACTGGCGCCACGGCCCTGGCAGTGGGGCTCGTTGCCGCTGCCGTGGCGGTCGCCGCACCGGCCGACGAGACGTCCTCGTGGGGACTCGGCATCGCCGCGTTCACCGTGCAAAAGCCCTACACCGGCATCAAGCGGGAAACACACGCGCTGCCGCTGCTGTCCTACGAGAATCAGTACGTGCGCGTATTCGGTCCGGTCGTCGAACTCAAGGCGTACAGCATCGATCTCGGCGACGGCCAGCGCCTCGACCTGCGCCTGGTCGGCAAATACGACTTCAGCGGCTATGAAGCTGGCGACGCGCGCATCCTGAACGGCATGCGTGAGCGCAAAAACGGCTTCTGGGCGGGCGGCAAGGTGACATGGCGTTCCGGCGTGGTCGATGTCAGCGCCGAATTGCAGGCTGACGTCTCGGGCAAAAGCAAGGGCCGGCGCGCCATCTTTGGCCTGGAAAAGAACTGGCGCGTCAGCGAGCACATCATGTTGACGCCCCGCGCCAGCGCCATCTGGGTCGACAAGAAATACGTCGACTATTACTATGGCGTCGCCGCTGACGAGGCTAGTGCCGGCCGCGTCGCGTACATGGGCACATCCGGCGTCAACGCCGAGCTGGGCCTGCGCAGCACTTACATCATCGGTACGAGCCACTCCCTGTTCGTCGATCTGGGGGTGACCAAGCTGTCCAAAAAAATCAAGGACAGCCCGCTGGTCGACCGTTCGAGCGAGAATCGTGTCGGGCTGGGATACCTGTACAGCTTCTGATGAACCGCGTCCTGCTCATCGAGGACCACGACCGCCTCGCCCAGCTGATGTGCAACGCGCTGGCGGCCGCCGGCATCGCGGTCGACGTCATCGACCGCATCGACACCGCCTGGACCGCCATCCGGCAACTGCCGTATCAGGCCGTCATCCTCGACCGCGGCTTGCCGGACGGCGATGGGCTCTCGCTGTTGCAGCGGGTGCGCGGCGCCGGGCTGTACGTGCCCTGCCTGGTGCTGACCGCGCGCGATTCGCTGCATGACCGCGTCGAAGGATTGGATGCAGGCGCCGACGACTACCTGCCGAAGCCATTCGCCATGGATGAGATGGTCGCGCGCGTGCGGGCCTTGCTGCGCCGCCCCGTCGATTGCCGCCCGCTCGACCCCGGCCACGACGACCTGACGCTGCGCCCCGGCGCCAGCCTGGTCTGCTGCGCCGGGGCAAGCGTCACGCTCGCCCCGGCGGAAATGCAGATCATGCTGATGCTGGTGCACCGGCATGCCGAGGTGGTGCGGCGCAGCGCGCTGGAGGCGGCGGCGTGGGGGCTGAACGAGGCCGTCACGCCCAACGCGCTGGACGTGGCGCTGCACCGGATACGCCGCAAGCTGCTGTCCATCGGCTCGCGCCAACGGATCGTCAATGTGCGGGGGCTCGGCTATGCATTGCGCGAAGCCGACGTGGCTGACTAGCCTGGGCGCGGGATGACGCAGCTGTGCTGGCCAGGTACCGGCATCGCCAGCATGGCCGCGCGGCCCGTGCATGTGCAACGCGAACCACGCCATGTTTCTTGATTCGCGGAAAGGAGTAGACTAGCTGAACAGATCAAAAATAATCCTCCGGTCCATGAACCGCATCCTACTCATCGAAGACCATGACCGCCTGGCTCGTCTGATGTGCACGGCGCTGGGCGGCGCCGGCATCGCGGTCGATGTCGTCGACCGCATCGGCTCGGCATGGGACGCCGTCGGGCGCTTGCCCTACCAGGCCCTGGTGCTCGATCGGGGATTGCCGGACGGCGATGGACTCGATCTGCTGCGGCGCCTGCGTGGCGCCGGCCTGGGCCTGCCCTGCCTGGTGCTGACGGCGCGCGACGCGCTGCATGACCGGGTCGAAGGCCTCGAAGCGGGCGCCGACGACTACCTTCCCAAGCCGTTCGCCATGGACGAAATGGTGGCGCGCGTGCGGGCCTTGCTGCGCCGGCCGGTGGCATTCCGCACGCTGGCACCCAGCCACGCCGACCTGCGCTTGCGTCCCGATGCCGGCCTGCTCTGCAGCGACGCGCAAAGCGTTGCCCTGGCCCCCGCCGAGATGCAAATCATGCTGCTGCTGATACGCAAACATGCGGAGGTGGTGCGCCGTGGCGCGCTGGAGGCGGCCGCGTGGGGCATGGGCGACGCCGTCACGCCCAACGCCCTCGACGTCGTGCTGTACCGGCTACGCCGCAAACTGCTGGCCATCGGTTCGCGCCAGCAGATCGTCAACGTGAGAGGAGTGGGATATGCGCTACGCGAACCCGACGTGGCTCAATAGCCTGGGCGTGAAAGTCTTGCTCGCCTACGTGGCTGGCGTGGCACTGAGCATCGGACTGCTGCTGGGGGCCTTTTACCTCATCACGACGAAAAGCACTATTTTGCCGAGCGCGGCCGTGGCCCAACGCACGGAAGAACTGGCCGAAGGGCTGCGCTTCGATCGCGCCGGGCGCCCGGTCGGCTTCCTCGACAGCGAAGACAGCCGGCGCTGGACGTACGACAGTCTCCGGCGCGAGACCGCGTACAGGGTGCTCGATGCCGCCGGCGGCGTCGTGCTGGCGTCGGCCTCCGGGCCCGGGACGGCATGGCCGTCGACGCCCGCGACGCTCCGGCTGGAGCCCGGGCGCTTCACTTTCGATCTTGCCGGCGTGCCGATGTATGCCGGCACCGCCGCCGTCGAGCACGACGGCAAGCGCTGGTTCGTGCAGTTCGCCGCCAGCCAGCGCATCATCGAGCTGTTCCAGACGGTGTTCGCGCTGCCGTTCATGGGTGCGGGCATCGTGCTGTTCAGCCTGGTCATGCTGTTCGTCTTCGGCGCCTGCGCGCTCATCACGCTCCGCTACACGCTCAAGCCGCTGCGCGAGGTGTCGGAGTCGGCCGCGGCGATTTCCCCGCGGGCGCTGCACGCGCGGCTGCAGGTCAAGGCGGTGCCCGCCGAGATCGCGCCGCTGGTCGACAGTTTCAACCACGTGCTCGAGCGCCTGGAACAGGGTTACCGCGTCCAGCAAGGTTTTTTGGCGACAGCCGCGCATGAACTGAAGACGCCGCTCGCCCTGATCCGCGCGCAAACCGAGCTGACCGGACAAGGCCGCGAGCGCGATACGCTGCTCAGCGACATCGAGCACATGACGCGCCAGGTGCAGCAATTGCTGCTGCTGGCCGAAACGAGCGAGGAGCAGAATTACATTTTCGCCGTCGTCGATCCGCGCGACGTCGTCGTCGATGCGGTCGGCTACCTGCGCCGAATGGCCGAGGCGGCCAGTGTGCGCCTGACCCTGCGCGACGATGGGCCGGCGGCGCCATGGCAGGCGGACCGGGCGACGTTGTTTACCTTGCTGAAAAACCTGCTGGAAAACGCCATCCAGCACGCTCCAGACGGCACCGAGGTGTGTGTGACGATCAGCGCCGGGGCGCTGACGGTGCGCGACTGCGGCCCCGGGGTGGCACCGGAGCACGTAACGCGCATGTTCGAGCGCTTCTGGCGGGGCGCGCATCGGCGCGATCATGGCGCCGGACTGGGGCTGGCCATCTGCCAGGAAATCGCGCGGGCGCACGGCTGGACACTGGCGGCGCAGCGGATGGAGCCGGGCCTGCTGTTCAGGCTGACGACCCGGCCAGCGCTGGTTGCGTCGAAGCCGCCCGCCGAAAGCTGAGGATCGTCGCCATGCGCGGCCTAGGCGACGCAACTGGAAAAATTTTCTTAAAGCAACTTATGCTACTATCGGTTCCGTTACTTTCGTACCCAGCCGGCTTTAAAACGTGTGCTGAAGCGGCCCGCGCGGCGCCTGGCCGCATGCTGCATCCGGCTGCCAACTTAACCCTGATAATCAAAAACAGCGATGAGCAAGCAAGCTTCCACCTCGGGGCGGCTGCGCCAGCCCTTGATGACCAAGTCCAACCTCGCCACGCTTTGCGGCGCAGCGCTGCTGTTGTCCGCCTGCGGCAGTGGTGGCGGTGACGCCAAAAGCGGTGCACCGGCCACGGGTACCGCGCCAGCCATAAGTACCGCGCTCACCGGGGCCGTCGTGACGGCGGATCAGCCCTACACGCCGCTGTATGGCCCCGACACCACCGTCATCGAACAGATCCAGTACAGCGAGGCCGACGGCACGCTGGTCACGCTGGCCGGCTTCCGTCCCACCAACCGCCACGCGCGCGAGCGCGGCGAGCCGTGGATGGACGCCATCGATGCCGGCCCCGGCAACTTCCTCACCTTCCCCACCTTCTACTTCCAGAACCGCACATACGGCCTGGTGATCCGCGACGAGATTCCGGCCGGGCGCCAGAAGATCACCGCGTACCTGAAACCCAGCGCCGGCACCTTTATCAACAACGGTTTCAGCGCGTTTCGGCGCATCGACCCTGACGTGATCGAATACGGCTGGAAAAACAATACCGGTTTCACCAATCCGCAGGACGGCACCACGCGCTGCCATGCCAGCGACAACCTGGCCGAGTTGTGCAAGGCGCCGTCCATCACCGACAACTGGCGCTCCGTCGACGATGGCGCCGCCTCGAATGTGCTGAAGGTGGGCGACAAGATCGAAATGAGCCCGGCGCAGTTCCTCGACAACACCGACGGCGTGCACGCCCTGATCGACGGCGGCGGCGTGCGCTATTACTCGCTCGAGCAGCTCTACGTCGTCGGCAAGGGCCTGGTGCCATGGTATGGCGTGGCGCCACGACTGGACTCGTCGCCGCTGCCGGCCGAGACGCTGCTGGGTGGCCTGGCCAGCGCTTCCTATAACTATTCGGAAGAACCGCACCGGGTGTTCCAGCAGCCCGTCAACAACATCGGCATCGCCGACATGCAGCGTTTCGTCGAAGGGCGGCGCCTGTTCCATACCTCGTTCGTCGACGGCAAGCACTCGGAAAGTCCGGACGTCAACCCGGTCTTCAGCGCGCACGCCAACCAGCTCGGCGCGCGGTATAACCAGACCCGCTGCATCGAGTGCCACACCCTGAACGGACGCAGCGCGGCGGCGGTGATCGGCATGCCGCTGACCAGCATGAGCGTCCTGACGGCAGCCGCCAACTCAACCGGCGCCGCGCCCAGGCCGGATGCCACCTACGGCTACAACGTGCAGCAACGCAGCAACGGCGCCGGCGCCGACTATGCCGTCACGGTGACGTCATACAAGACCAGCGTGCGCACGATGGCCGGCGGCGAGACGGTGGAACTGCAGCAGCCCGTGTATGCATTCAAGGGACCCGTGCCGGCGCAGTTTTCGGTGCGGCAGGCGCCGCAGGTCATCGGCATGGGTTTGCTGGAGGCCGTCGACGAAACCACCATCCTGGCGCTGGCCCGCAACGGCGACGGCGACGGCGTGCGCGGCGTGCCGAACTGGGTCACCAATCCGGAAACCGGCAAACTGCACCTGGGCCGCTTCGGCTGGAAGGCCGCCAAGGCGACCTTGCGCCAACAGGCCGGCGACGCGCTGATCAAGGATCTCGGCGTGACCTCGCCGGTGTATCCGTCGGCGGCCTGCCAGAAAGGCGTGGGCGATTGCCGCGGCGCCGGTGGCGCCACCGCCTTGTCGGAGACCGAGATCACGCGACTGGCGCACTATCTGATGCTGCTGGCGGTGCCGGCGCAGCGCAGCCTGCGCAGCGGCTTCCCGGACGGCGCCCGCGTCTCGCCCGAGCACGACGTCAACCCGACGCAGATCGTGCGCGGCAGCGCCTTGTTCATGCAGGCCCGCTGCATGTCCTGCCACACGGCGCAGCTGAAGACCAGCAAGAACCATCCGTTCGCCGAACTGCGCGACCAGACCATCCACCCCTATACCAACATGCTGCTGCACGACATGGGATCGGAGATGGCCGACACGCTCGGCGAAGGCCAGGCCGCACCCGCGCTGTGGCGCACGGCGCCGCTGTGGGGCTTGGGCTCGCTGCCGTATGTGCAGTCCAGCTTGCCGAAGGGCGACGCGGCCAGCGTGCGCTGTCTGCACGACGGCCGCGCGCGCACGCTGACCGAGGCAATCGGCTGGCACGGCGGCGAAGCGAGCGCCGCGCGCGCCAACTTCGAAGCGATGTCGAAGGCGGACCGCGACGCGCTGCTGGCCTTCCTGCGCTCGTTGTGATGGCGGCTGGGCGGCCGCCGGCCGGTTTCGTGCCGACGGCCATCCTGTTCTTCTTGCCGGTGGCGATGGGACGGATGGCGTTCTCGAGGGATTGTGACGACAACATGCGCGGCGCTCTCGCCGACGCGATCGCCGGTGCTGCTGATGTGGGTGATGTGACAGCGTTGTTGACGTGAACGGCGACCATTTTGTGCGATCGACGGTCGGCCGTGGCCGCACCACTGGCGCGCCAGTTACGATCGCCAGCCTGCGCCTTGTCTTGTCACGGGTACTCAGGTATATGCAAGAAAACGCCCGCAGGTGATGACGCCGATCCATAATCCCAGCGATGCCGCCGCGTGTAGCCGCGCCCGCGCTGGTGCGATGGGATGCCACGTTGCCGCGGTGCGGTAGATCCCGAAGTGGAAGCTCAAGGCATTCAGTCCGGCAAGCCCGATCAGGATCAGCTTGAACTGAAATACCGGGTTCACGGCAAGTTCGTTGGGATGCGCCGAAAACAGGAGCAGTCCGGCCGGAACAATCGCGAACAGGCTCATCACCGACCACGGCAGCAGCATGCGCCCGGCAGCTTGCACGGCGACCGAAGGGCCGAAACCGAGAACACGGAGGTCGAACATGGCAACCGAACCAACCAGCACCGACAACCCTGTTATATGCACGACTTCGACGACAGGGTACAGCCAGGTGCTCCCACGCATTGCCTCGGCTACTGCGCTCCTGTCAATCATTGTCCACACGGTTGCCCACGTGACATTCAACGCAGCTCCGTAGTTTTCTGCCCGATCGTAATGCGTTCAGCGCGCAGTTCGCCGGCGTCGGTGCGCTTGGGGTAGCCTTCAACTGCGATGGTCGTGCCTTTCGCCAGATCGGCCCGCCCCAGGCCGCGGTTTCCCATGCGCGACGGCGGTGCCAGTACCACCCGCCATGTCTTGTCGGCTGTTTTCAGCCGGACAAAACCGTGAGGATGCTCATAGCCGGATTCTTCGATGGTGCCGCTCAGGCGCAACGGCCGCTGATCATCGTACTCGCTCCAACCGTGATGTGCGCTTGCCCCGGAAGCAATGAATAACGCCAGGATGGAAAGCAATCTCTTCATAATATCCCCACGATATTTGATCGGAATTACCATTCTATAGTGACCGCGCGGGCGCTCGCCGCACCTTTTCAGGCCGGGCGTTGGAAATGAGCGACACAGCCGCCTCAAAGCGGATATGGCGCTGACTTTTCCAGGCTCTACACCAAACGAACGATGCCCTGATGCAGCAGGCGCCTCTCAGTGAGGCCACCGTAAATGTGAACAGTTGCGCAGTGTTCTTCCCCAGGCGCGGTAGCGCATCTTCCGATGACGGAACAAGTTCTTGACGACATGGAACGGATGCTCGACTTTTGCGCGCTCGCTGACTTTCAGATGCTCCAGCTTTTCTGTCATGCGGCCCAGTTCGTTTTCGGCAGCGCCTCCCGTTTGGAGCGCTTCAGGGCGACGTGCCCGGCCACCGCTTTGCCAACATTTTCGGCGCTCCTCTCTACGCCCGGCGTCGCCGAGCGCAGCGGTCCCGTCTCCATGCGAAGCGCATGTACTAGCGTCACGTCGGAGACATTCTCAGCCTTACCCACGACGGTGTGCATCAGGCCAGACTCAGCATCGACGCCGATGTGCGCTTTCATCCCGAAGTGGCAGTCATCGCCCTTCCTCGATGGTGCATCTCCGAATCAAGCTTGCCATCCTTGTTCTTCGTCGACGGCGGCGCTGCTATCAGCTTGGTGTCACCAATGGTCCCTTCGCGCATCATCAAACCTTTTTCGCCAGATGTCCGTTGATCGCATCGAAGATCTGGCGGGTCAGTTCGTTCGCTTCGAGCAGGTGGCGAAACTTGAGCGAGGCCGGAAATTATCGATATGGGCAGCGCCGGTCATACCGAGCATGGTGGCGCTTCATCATGACTCGTGCTCCCCCCAACAAAACGATCATATTGTCACATAAAGGAAGTTTTATCACTCATTAATTCCTTATACATGTAATTACAAGCATCCAATTCGGAAGAGAAAATTCTATTATGATTTTTTTCTCCCTTCTCAAAATAAAAAACCTGCCACTTTCCGTCAATATTCTCCAAACAAAGAGCCAAGTCTTCGGCGCCTGAGACACTATATGCACTCGATCGCACACCTGCTGCTTCCAATTCACGAATTAGTTTCAATCTAGTGCTTGTATCCATTGTACGGCCCCCTGTAGATTTCTTTTAGCTGCCCACTTTCGAGTAAATTCTTAACGCGAGTATCTCCAAGAAGCTTGAATTGCGTCCCCATACCAATCTCTCCAAACCACGGCCGAATCGTCGCGACTTCAACGTCTAGATGGCTTGTTACTTCGAACACAGAGTATGGTGAATTTTGAGTGCCAGGTCTCAATGCACGTTCCGCATACGTTGTTCCAGTTGGAGATAGGTAGCTCCCAAAATCAGATCCAAATCTATCCACTTGAGCGCCTGGCAACAATATGAATGGACTGTTTCCATCCAGTGCACCAGAATGCGGTGGCCATTCACTGTTTGCATAGTTCTTGAAGCGAGACTGAACTCGACTTGGGTCATCAAATAGCTGGAATTCCTTCAAGCTAGGCGTTCCAACCACTTCGTTATCGGCCTTCCATTTTTTGTACAAATCAAGACGCGCAGCAAGTGCTGGATTAATCGCACTTTCACTTATGGCATTTGTCCCAGTAACTGGTTCCAACTCAAACTGATGAGACGCCGCAGGATTAGTATTGCCTGCTTGCGCTTTGACAGTATAAGCATTCCCCGGCTTCGCTGCGTACTGCGATTTAAGGCCAGCACCTGTCTGCGCAGCCAACTCCTCGACCGATTTCGCCGCACCCGGCAAAGCACTGGCAATTTTAATCTCGGTGATGACAGCCGTCGAAGTGGCCGCCATCGCCTTCAGCGTAGTGCTTCCGACGTTCACGCCTGCTTTGGCCAGTGCTACGCCCCCCTTCGCTACCGCGCCGGCGCCTGTCAGGACACTGCCCACCTGCCATATGACTTCGCCAAGCTCTTTCCCCAATTTTTCCGCGTTCTGGTCGCCGCCCTGGACGAGAGCGAAGTTCATCCGGTCGATCTTTCCCTTCAGGCTATTGACCACGCTGTAGCCTAGTTGGGCGCGGGCATCGGAGCTGCTAAGCAATTCCTTCAACCCATTCAATCCCTCTACGGGATTGGAAAGGAAAGTGGCAATGCCTTTCACGTCGGTCCAGCCTGCTTCAGCCAGGCCCTTTGCGACGCCATTCAATGTCAGGGCATCCTGCTTGCCGCTCACGCCAGCCCATTTGGCCATCACAGACATGGTCTCCAACGGCCCTTTCGCGGCTGCCAGTTCTTTATTTCTCTGCACGATCTGCTGCGATGCCAGCCAATTGTTATCCGTGGCCGCAATGCCTGCACCGGTGGCCGTCGCCACGTCCGCGCCCGTCGTTGCGGCGATGCCACCGACGAGGCTCGTGATCAGGTTACGCTTGGCCTCGCGCTGTGCCTGCGTTTCATCAGGACTGGTTTCGGAAAACAGTCCCGTCAGCAAGCTCGATACGCCGGCACCACCGGCACCGCTGGCGCAGTGGCTGCCACCAGCGGCCGCGCCGCCGCAAGCGACGATGGCGTGCAGCGCTGCATGCTCGGCACTACCCTCGATCACCGTCCCGTTTGCCACCAGTTGGCCGATGTAGCCGGCGCCCTGCTGCTGCACGTAGTTGACGACCATGCCTTGCACCATCGCGCCGCTGCTGCCAGTCACGTTGCCGCCGGCGGCGGCCACCAGCGCCGTCGTAATCTGCCGGTAGGTACCGCCGGCACCCCAATCCGCGCTGATAGTTTGCGCATCCCCGCGCAGTGCAATTGCCTGGTCGATCAAGGCAAGCCGAGCGGCATCGCTCAAACCGCTGTTGGGATCCTGCGCCGCCTGTTCGGCTTTGTCCGCTGCCGAGTTCTTGACGTCGACTTCCCTGGCGCGGGTTTCAATGAAAGTGCCCACTTCCCGCGTGAGGGCCGAGACGACAGCGAAGCCGGCTTCGATTTCCTGTTTGTTGAAAACGGGCGCCAGCGCATTGCTGCCGTCCTTGCCCGTCGCCACATCCCGTTTGACATCGGCAATGGCTTGCGTAGAAGTTTGGCCAGTCAGCGCCAGTTGCGCGGTGCTGTCCGTGATCGTCACTGCGCCGCCGCTGATGCCGCTTTGCGTCACGCTGGAAGCATTACCTGAAGCGGCCATGGCGACCGGTGTCGTGGCACTGAAGCCGTTCAGGCTTGGCAAGGTGCTTCCAGGCGTCTGGCTGCCTCCCGATTCTGCGTTACCCTTTTGATCCTTGCCGACGCCCCCACCACTTGTGCTGTAGCCGCCACCGAGACTGACGCTCTGAGCCGAGTAATTGGCTTTGTTCTGCAGCGCCGTTTGTGTCAGCGTCGCTGTCGACAGGGCGTTTTCTCCAGCGGTCGCTGCCGCGTCCGTGCTCGCGATGACGGCGCCTATCAGGTTTGTATTTCCTGCTACTGAAACCTGGAAGCCCTTATCCCCAGCCTTGATGCCGGATTGCTCAGTCACGCTGGCGTAGTCGCTCTGAATCTTGCTGTTGCCAACGTTGATGCTGCCACTGATGACTCCTGCGCCGGCAGAAACGCTCCCGCCCAGGCTCTTCTGCTTGCTGTCGTAGACGCTGGTATCTTGCAGGCTCTCGATATGCAGGTCGCCACCGGCGCGGGCCACCACGCTCGCCCCTGTTGCGACAGCTCCTTTCAATGTGGTATCGCCACCTGACTGCATCGTCAGAGTATTGCCGGCATCGACATGCGTGTTTGTCCAGGTAACGTCGCTCCCGTCGGCATTACCCCGTGCTCCACTGGCGCTGACGGTATAAAGCAGCCCGCTCGTGCCAACACTAACGCCCACGCTGGCACTCGAACTGGTGTTGGTACTGTGCTGCTCCGCAGTGTTTTTCGCCGCCAGCATTTTGATTTCGTCATCGGCTTTCAAAGTAACATTGCCGCCCGCCTTGACGGTGCTGCCTTGAATGCTGACGTCGCTGTCCTTGCCTGCCCCGGTCGCCTGAATGCTGACATTGCCGCCTGCCGAAACGACTGATCCGACTGCCGTCGTGCTCGTCTGCATAGTTTTGCTGTCGCTCTTGCTGACGCCCATGCTGACGCTGACGTTGACGCCCCCCGCCTCGGAAGGATTGCTGCTAACGGCGTCGTATGCATTCTTGGCAGACAGCGCCGTGACAGCCCCCGCCAAAGCTTGCATGCGCCCATCCGATGTCTGGCTAGCCGCGCTCTTCATCTGGCCGGCGGTCTGGATGGCGCTCAGTACCGGGCTGGTAAGCGCCACTGTCAGTCCGGTCTGTTTGACCTGTGACTCGCTGCTGCTACTGCTGCGGTTCTGCGCTTCTCGAATCTCGAATCTCGACCTGTTGCGCGCTGATGGTCAGATCGCCTTTCGGCGCGATCACATAGCTCCCTACCTGGGTGTAATCTTTCCCGGCTGTGATGCTGAGATTTCCTTCAGTACTGCCGACCACGCTGCTGACGGCCTGGGTACTTGATGACACGTCGCCCCTGCTTTGTTGCAGGGTTCCGATGCTGAAACCGATGCCACCGCTACTCATCAAACCGGATTTTTTCTCCGCGCTGTAATGGCTTTCCTCGAACGTGTTTTCACCCGATGCAATCGTGACGTTGCCGCCCGCCTTGAGCATCAAATCGCCCGTGCTCGACAAAGCACTGCCAAGTACACCGAGATTATTGCCCGCCACTATGGAGACCATGTCGCCGCTGACGCTGCTGCCTACCATCTTGCTGCTGGCGCTGTAGTCAGCCGTGGTAGAACTCTTTGAACTGAAAACGCTGCTCGACTCATGATGCGATGCATTGTCGATCACATTATTTTCCTGCACGCCGCCAATGAACACATCGCCTGTCGCGCTCAACGACAACGCGCCCGTCTACGCCAGCGCGCTCGAGCTGACTGTTAGCGCTGCGGTTTCCTTGATGCCTGCCGCCAGCTGTAACGCCCCTCCCGCGCTGACACTGCTGCCCACCACGGCCTGGTCGTCCGCCGCGCGCTTGTCGTATTGCTTGGCCGATGCATCCCCGTGCTGATCGGTTTTAACCTGGTCCATGACCGACGCCATGGTCAGCGACCGGCCTGCCAGCAAGGCGCCATTACCGCCGGCGGCCAGTTGCGCGCCGCTCAACGTCAGGTCGCGCCCGGCGCTGACCACCAGGTCGCCGGTTGTGTTCACCTGGGTCAAGGCTTGCCCCACCGTCAGGTTGTTCTGCGCATCCTGGCCGACCTGTGCGACGTATGTGCTGCCTGTTGCCAGCGCATTGAAATTGACATCGCGGCCGGTGGTGAGGCTGGCGTTGGCGGCGTTGATGTGTCCCGCCACGTCGGTGATGTCGCGCCCGGCGCTGATTTGCAGGTCGCCAGACGCCACGATCGACGCCTGGTTCGACAGCGCCGTGTAGTTTCCACTCGTACTGCCGCTGGTGTTCACGCTGCTGTAGGTTTGCGTGCTGGCCAGCGATTCGTTGCGAACGTCGCGGGCGGCGGAAAGGAGGACGTCGCCGCCGCGGATCGTGCCGCCCTGGTTCAGGATGTCCTGGCCGCTGACGAGGAGCGTGCGGCCGTTGCCGCCGTCGATGATACCGCCACGGTTGACGAGGTCGCCGTCGACGTTGATCGACACGCCGGCGCCCCCGGCAGTCACCAGCGCCCCGCCCGCAGTGACCGCGCCGTCGCCCACGTGGGCGAGGTAGACCTTGGGCACCAGCACGGTGTCGATGCTGCCGCCGGGCAGGCGGACCTGCTGGCTTTCCGCCCCGCAAGTGCGGACCGAGCGCTGATCCTTCAGCTCAAGTCAGCGGCGTAAAGACTTGATCATCTAAGTGTATTTACGGAATATGCATTTAAAATTTTATTTTTGCATCGGTTTTAGTGCCGATTATCTAGGCACCCGGATGAGGAGAACAGACAAAGGTTTTATGCAGCTTATTAATTATTTCTTCCGATCTCGAGAACCCAGGCTTAAACACGAAACATCTTTTTATACCACCTAACCTTTTCAAATACTGGATCTACAGGAGGCAGATGAGTCGTCGGGCCATCCAAATGCAGCATATCTCCAGGATAATTTTCGTGGACATGACATCCACTGTCATCGATTCCGAACGCTTTAGCGATTGCTGCGGCCTCAAAGCACCAATATCCGAAAAATGCCCCACCTTCGAGATTCTTCGTGCCGAAATCGTACCAATAGGGCTGCCGGTAACTTGCGGGCAACTTTTCCGTTGCCGCCCTGCTCAAGCCAGGGTACCAATTTTCAACAAACTTAAGCAACGCGCCCGGTTGTTTAGTCTCGCCTTCGTCAATCACCGACAAGAGGCTCGTGTATGGTTTCGGATGACATAAACTTTTCCCAATCTTCCGATTTATTTGCCGAGTCGCAATTAAACGATCTAGCAGAATATCATTACCCTCATTCGCGATAAGGGTCACTAATCGCGACCAAATGTCTGCCGATACTTCGAGCATTATTGCCAATCCGACCAGCCAGAAACATATTATGTAATGGTCCAAATTTCCTGCCCAGTCTCTTCGGGAAATCTTCTGCACTTCCGAAAAAATGCCTTCTCCTTCAACATTAGATCTCTCCCATGCGCTCAAAAGGGGTGGAAAGTATGCACCTAGCTCCCTTAAGTCATCACCACGAGAATATTTACAAATCATAAGCTCAAGATATTTAATCGCAAGATTAAATATAAATTGCGGTCGATAGTCTTTGTTCTCGGATGGCAACAGGATCATAGATTCGCAATCGGAAATGTCCCCCTCGCGAAATTCAATCCAGCGATCCCAGTATGCTTCGCTGCCAATTTTTGCTCGCGTCATTTTTTTCCTATAAGTATTTTCGACGTATCGATGTTTTTCGCATTTCCAGCAGCATCAAGAACTTTAATTTCAGTGCTACCGTCTGCCCTCGTTCGCACTTCCCACTTTTCTAACTTGTTATTGAGCAAAGCTTTATTTATTTTCGCTGCTTCTGCTTGATCGTTATAAACCGCCTCTAAGATTCTGTTGTAACCCGTGTTGCTACCTTGCAGCCATGAGTCACTCATCTGCTTGCCATCCAGCGTGCTTTTGAGTTGCGAGGTATCGAATTTATATTCGATCACTACGTAGTCGACGTCAGGTCGACTGACTGCGTAAAGATCATCTACACCGGTCTGTCCCGGCAGCGGGGCGCGTCCAACCTTGGTCCCATCAGGTACTATTTTCTTTACGAGCCCCTCTCCGAAAACTTCCCCGGCTATTGCCTTTTGCGGCGTGCTGAGTTGCTTCAAATCAAGAATCGACCGACCGTCCTTTCCGATCACACCGGCAGTAGCCAACAACGAATCCATCGCGATTTTATCAGTCAATGCCGTTAATTTGACAGCCTGGTTTGACATCGTCTTTAGTACATCGCTTCCGACTTTAATGCCCACCTTCGCCAGCGCGAGGCCACCCTTTGCTACCCCCCCCACACCCGTCACCACACTGCCGACTTGATAAAGCAAATCGCCAAGGTCTTTTCCAAGCTGTTCCGCTTTCTGATCGCCCCCCTGCGTCAACGCAACAGTCATCCTGTCGATTTTTTCATTCAGCTCTTTGACCACGCTGGCGCCCAGAGCGGAGACTTTGTTTGTGTCGCTGATCAACTGCTTGAGACCATTGAGTCCGTCGACCGGATGCGCAAGAAACGATGCAAGGCCAGTAAGATCACTCCAGCCAGCAGCCGCTAACCCCTTGCCGACACCCATCGCCGTTAACACATCCTGTTTTTGGCTGATACCGATCCACTTCGCTGCAACTTGCAGTTGTGCCAATGGGCCACTGGCATTTGCCAGTTCCTTTCTGGCCTGTACGATCTGCTGCGTTGCTAGCCAGTTGTTATCGGTTGCTGCGATGCCAGCACTGGTGGCAGCGGCCGCATCCCCACCGCTGGTTGCGGCAATGCCACCGACCAAGCTGGTGATCAGATTGCGCTTGGCCTCGCGTTGCTCCTGCGTTTCATCGGGACTGGTTTCCGAAAAGAGCCCTGTCAACAGGCTCGATACTGCTGCGCCCCCAGCGCCGCTGGCACAATCAGCGCCGCCGGCACCAGACCCAGCGCAGGCGAGAATGGCATGCAGTGCCGCATGCTCCGGGCTACCTTCAATCAAGGATCCATTGGCGACAAGCTGGCCGATATAGCCTGCGCCCTGCTGTTGCACGTAGTTGACGACCATGCTTTGGACCATCGCGCCCGTACTACCTGTCACGTTACCGCCCGCCGCAGCCGCCAGTGCAGTGGTGATTTGCCGGTAAGTGCCTCCAGCACCCCAGTCAGCGCTGATGCTTTGCGCTTCCTTGCGCAAAGCAATCGCCTGGTCGAGTAACGCCAGGCGTGCGTCATCGCTCATCTGCTTGCTCGGGTCGCTTGCCGCTTTCTCTGCGTTGTCTGCAGCCACCTTCTTCGCATCGGCCTCCTTGGCGCGATTGTCGATGAACGTGCCCACTTCCCGAGTTAATGCCCCGACAACGGCGAAGCCAGCCTGTATTTCCTTCTCATTGAAAATCGGTTTAAGGGAGTTACTGCCGTCGATACCGGTGACCACGTCGCGTTTGACTTCACCAATGGTTTGGCCGGTCGTCTTACCGGTCAATGCCAGCTGGGCCGCGCTGTCGGTGATCGTTACGACGCCGCCGCTGATACCGCTCTGCGTCACGCTGGAGGCGTTACCTGATGCTGCCATAGCAACCGGTGTCGTCGCGCTGAAACCGTTCAAACTCGGCAGTGTGCTCCCCGGCGTCTGGCTGCCTCCAGATTCTGCGTTACCCTTTTGATCCTTGCCGACGCCCCCACCACCTGTGCTGTAGCCGCCACCGAGACTGACGCTCTGAGCCGAGTAATTGGCTTTGTTCTGCAGCGCCGTTTGTGTCAGCGTCGCTGTCGACAGGGCGTTGTTTCCAGCGGTCGCTGCCGCGTCCGTGCTCGCGATGACGGCGCCTATCAGGTTCGTATTTCCTGCTACTGAAACCTGGAAGCCCTTATCCCCAGCCTTGATGCCGGATTGCTCAGTCACACTGGCGTAGTCGCTCTGAATCTTGCTGTTGCCAATGTTGATGCTGCCACTGATGACTCCTGCGCCTGCAGAAACGCTCCCGCCCAGGCTTTTCTGCTTGCTGTCGTAGACGCTGGTATCTTGCAGGCTCTGGATATGCAGGTTGCCACCCGCGAGGGCCACCACGTTTGCCCCTGTTGCGACTGCTCCTTTCAATGTGGTATCGCCACCTGACTGCAGCGTCAGAGTGTTGCCGGCATCGACATGCGTGTTTGCCCAGGTAACGTCGCTGCCGTCGGCATTACCCCGTGCTCCACTGGCGCTGACGGTATAAAGCAGCCCGCTCGTGCCAACACTAACGCCCACGCTGGCACTCGAACTGGTGTTGGTACTGTGC